>CEOD01019501.1_pt1 | contig 53867 bp, 46 predicted proteins | sample 530341 | NCBI WGS metagenome assembly CEOD01 (sample SAMEA2619950, study PRJEB7988) | marine metagenome | isolation source: saline water (ENVO:00002010), including | reverse complement strand
CCCGCCGGCTCGATCACATTCTCATCGACTAGTATTCTCGCAGGGCTCGCGAAAGAGAACCGGGTGAGTCGCGGCTTCTTCCTCCATCTACTGAGTATTTTCGGGCTGATCTTCCTCGTTTTGGCAGTGGCACGCCCCCGGCTTCCACAAGGCGAGATCCCGGATTCGCAAAAGGGAATCGACGTCATGCTCGTTCTCGATTTCTCCAAATCCATGGATGAGATGGATTATGTCGTGGGCGGCGAGAAAGTGTCCCGACTATCTGCCCTGAGCAATGTCATCGGGGAATTTCTCAAAGGCCGTAGCCACGACCGCTTCGGTGTGGTTGGCTTTGCCAAATATCCGTACCTCACCAGTCCCTTGACTCTCGACTACGGGTGGATCGAAAGCACCCTCCAGTCCATCCAAACGGAGTTGGGAACGGCGGTCGGCGAAAGCCTACATATGGGAGTAAAATATCTCCTGGCCGATGAATTAAAGCAAGCGGCAGAAGCTAGCGACGACAAGGAAAAGGACGAAGGCTATTGGTATGACAACCTCGGGGAGGAAGAAAATCTCGAGATTGAAGGATCCCGCGGCCCCAAAAAACGCCAAAAGGTCATCATCCTGGTATCCGACGGGATCAACAACGCCGGCAAGGCCCCCATGGAGGCTGCCCGGTTTGCCAAGCAGCACAAAATTCGAGTTCACACGATTCGCATCAATCCGGACAACGTCCGCACCTCCCAGCTGAACAAAGAAATCATGTACGCGGTGGCCAAAGAGACTGGCGGTGAATTTTTCCAAGCGACCAATACGGCCACCCTCCTGTCGATCTACCAGCAAATCGACAAAATGGAGAAGACGATTATCAATCAGAAACGGTTTCAGAATTTTGAAGAAATCTTCCAATGGTTTGCATGGGCAGGACTGGGCCTACTCAGCCTACACTTCCTGCTCTGGCAAACCGTAAAAAGGAGTCTGCCGTGAGGTTCCTCTATCCAGAATATTTCTTTGGAGGACTCGCGGGAATCGTCATCCTCTTCTTCGTCTATCTCTGGGCGAATCGACGTGCCAAAAAGCGGCTGCGACTCTTCCTCGGGCCTGCGATTCGCAGGGTATCCCATCTGGACAAGGTCTACGCCCGGAGACGGCTCAAGGCGCTGCTCTTTCTCCTCGCCCTTCTCTCGATCGTGACGGCCCTCGCACGGCCGGTTCTCGAACCCGAAGAGCGGGAAGTCGAACGGATCGGCACTGACTTTTTCGTCGTTCTCGATGCTTCCAAAAGTATGCTCGCCACCGATACGGTGGAGGGCAACCGGCTCAAGACGGCCAAGCTTGCGATCAAAAAGCTCCTCGACGCCTCCAAGGGGGACCGGGTGGGACTCGTCGTTTTCTCAGGCAAAGGCTTCCTTCGAGCCCCTCTCACCTTCGATTTTGTCGCCTACCAACTCGCGCTCGACCATGTGAGCGCCTCCAACACTCAACCCGGTGGGACCAACCTTCAAGAAGGTCTGGAGACGGTGGCAGCGGCCATGGAACCCATGGATCTCAAGCACAAGTCCGTCATCTTGATATCGGACGGCGAAGAACTGGAAAGCGACGCGGTGAGTTACGCACGCCAAATGGCCACCGAACAGGGCATCACTGTCCACTCAGTAGCCGTAGGCACCATTGAGGGGGCAAAGATCGAGCTCAGCCGGAAGGGCAGCAAAGTCTACTACCAAAGAGATGCTTACGGGAACTACGTCACCTCGCGAATGGACCGCTCGCTCCTACGGCGAGTAGCCGAAGCGGGAAGAGGAAAATTTATCGAACTCGATGAAGAGGGCGACGCCCTGACCAACCTCTACTACGAATCTCTCAAGCCGCTCGGCGATGAGGCCGAGAGCGCAAAGGCCAACGACGCAGTCGAGTGCTTCCCCATCCCATTGCTAGTTGGCTTCTTCCTGCTTTTCATACAGGCTCTGATCCCTGAAAAAAACATACGCCACACGCCCCGGGCAATATTGATCGATGAGTAAACCAACCCGCAGTAGCTACGTCCTGACCCTGCTTCTAATCGTACCGATCACCGCAATTGGTAACCCCAAGAAGATCGAGCGACTGATCGAGGCGGGGAAATACTCTGAGGCAAAACCCCTCATCGAAGTTCTGCTCGTGGAGGAGCCTGACAACGCGTACCAGATCTACAATCACGCCCTCACCTACTATGCCGAGGGCAACTATGAAGAGGCCATCGTTCTCTGGGAGAAGGTACGGGTGTCGCCCGATGAGGAACTCTCGACAAAAGCGATGGCACAGATCGGAAACGCAAGTTTTCGCATTTCGGAGAGAATCAAAGCCGAAGGACGTCTCGAGGACGCGACCATTCCACTGCGCCGCGCCCACCATTCACTGGAATCCGCGAGCCAGCGCGATAGCAATCCTATTGCCGCGCAGAACTACAATTTTGTCTCCACGGAACTAGTGCAACACTTGGTCCAGCAAGGCGACTCCAAGATCGAAAACGCCAAGAAACAGGGACACACCAGCGAGCGGAGGATCATCCTCTATCGAGCGGCCCTAGCAGACTACGAGGAAGCTTTGGCCATCAGCCCCGACGACCCCTCGCTCAATGAGCTCGTAGACAAGACTCGCCAGCTGATGACGAGCTATCTCCTCAATGTTGGCAACAAGAAGCTGGGTAATGCGCAAAAGCGGGTGGACTCTGTCAACAAGACCTACGACGGAAAGAAGCTCAACAGCGAGACCGGCAAGGAACTGCAGCGAGCCGAGGGCGAAATCATGAACTCAGTGGCTAATTTCGCCGACGCGAAATCGGTCGACAGCAAGGATGAATCGGTCGACGAGGCCGTGAGCAAATCCGAAGAGCACGCTTCCGAGCTCCTGACAGAAATCGCAGACATGTGGCTGAGGAACAGCGAGTCTCACGGGGAATCCATGGCGAAGAACAGTGAGCGCTACAAAGAGATCCAGAACGAGCTGAAAACCGAGAAGGACAAGGAAGTCCGAAAAGCCCTGGACAACGAGCGCAAACAGATCTCAAAAAACCAAAAGAAATTGCGGACCTACAAAAAGGAACAGAAAGAACGCGCCTATCGACTCTACGACAAAGCTCTCCAAATCAATCCCGACAATATGCTCGCCTATGCCAACAAATCCGAGATGGATCAGCTGAAGTCAGAGGAACTGGAGTCGAAGGCAGATGCCGCTTTAGCGAGCGCGGAGAAAGAGTTGAAGAAGATTCAAAGCAAGGAGCCCAAGCTCGAAGAATTGCGCGAAAGACTGGCTCAATCCGAAGAGGCAAAAGAACAAGAAAAATTGGAGAATGCCATCGCCAAGATTGAGAACGACCAAGCCACGATGGCACAGCGAGCCATCGACCCATTGATTCAAGCGAAAACCGATCTGGAACAAGCCTCCCGACTCGATTTCCGCAACGAATCCGCGCTCGAGAAGCTCAACGAATTGGAGAAAAGCATATCTGAAAACCTGGAACTCGCAGCCGACCTACAGATCGCCTCCGCCGAGGCGCTCGAAGCGGCAGACCGAGAAGATCAGGCGATTGTCCGAAAGGAATTGGCGATCAAGAACTACGACTCCGCACAAGCCCTGAGCCAGGATTCGATGGAGAAGGAAGCTCTCCAGCAGAAAGTGTCCTCCGCTCGGAATGAGTTAGTCGAGCAGCGCAATGAACGCGCCCGCAGGCAAGCAGCAGCCGAGGCCCAGCAACCCAACCAGCCTTCCGAGACCAACGATCCGAATTCTTCTCAGGAGATCACGATGGAATACAAAGAGAGAATGCGGTTTGCCGAGAATACCAACGATGGAGGGGAATTCGGCAAGTTTGACACCAAAGCGATGAAGAAGGTCGTCAAGGACTGGTAGAATCCCTACCTGCTGCCCCTCTACCGCTCACGCTCCGAGGGAATCCCTTTACCGGCGCGCGAATCGGTGCCCGAGAGACGAAGACGGAAGCTATCCGGGTAACGCTACCCGACTGACAACCGCCGCCTCGACAGTCAATTCACATAGAATCCTATCGAGGCGGCAACCGAAGAACCGATCGCTCAGTTCGCTGCCCGACGGCGGCGGCTTGTGGAAAGGAATCCGAGGATCCCTGCACCAAGGAGGAATGCTGCCGAGGATGGCTCTGGGATCGCATAAGTAAGGTCTCCGCTGGCCTCAGAGAAAGTGAAACCCGATCCGTTACTCCAAACATCCGCGTCTTCTGTGAAACCGACTACCGAGAAGGTAGCGCCATAAGTCACATTGGATGCCGAAACAATTGACCAGGAATTCCCATCAACCAACGAGGCTCCGATCAGATCAAAATTGAAGGAACCATCAAGATTGATTCCGTCGGTCGAAAGGCCGTTGATCTGATTATTCATGCCGTTTGCCCCAATCTCAAAGGTGAGCGAACCGGTCTCATCGAGGGTAAAGGCACCTGTATCGACCGTCAGATCACCTGAAGAAGTGCTGGTCCCGGTATAAGTAAGATCCCCGTTGCCTTGTCCTTTGATCAAATCTCCGGCCCCTGAGATGTCCCCGCTGAGGCTCATGTCACGGGATGTGGAAAGGAAGAGGTCGTCATCAAGGACCATATTTCCTGTATAACTGGAAGTTCCGGCAGTATAGATGTTGAGAAGAGACTTCGTACCCGAGCTACCGGCACGCACATTAATGTCAGTCGCGAAGGTGCTGCTTTTGACCGAAAGCGTTGCGTCATAGGTTCCGGAGGTATCCCCCAAAGTCACGTCGCCATTTCCAAGGGTGCTCGTCGTTTGAAGCTTACCGCGAATAATGGTTGTCCCCCCGCGGTAAGCACTGGATCCAGTAGCCGAGTTCAAATTGACCGAACCCGTACCCGCAGAATCCACAACGATAGAAATCGGAGCGGAACCGTTATCCGTAATCTTGAACGGAGTCGAGATGCTCCCGGTTCCATTCGCGCTAAAAGTCAAAGTCTTGCCTCCTGCGCTCGATCCGGTCGCAATATAGCGAACCGTCAAAGCCTTGTCCGAATTGTTGGTCCACGTCTGCGAAGCATCAACGTTCACAATCAATTGCTGCGCACTGCTCTGCCCGATATTTACAGCGCCGGATCCCGCTTCCAAGGTGATACCTCCGGCTCCTAGCGAGATCGTTTGCTTATCGGCACCATGAGTCAGGACCGTCTTCTCCGTCGTAGTAAAGGTAATCGATTCCAGATTGAGGTTTGTATCCACAATAACCGTACCTCCGACGGCGTTCGCGGGAGTAGTGTTAAAATAGAGTTCGTCGGACGCTGCCGGCGCGCTGCCGGATACCATCGTACCTGCTTCGTCTGTATACCAATTCGAAGCCGTACTACTAGTACCATCGTAAATTGTGCCAGACGAATAGGTGGTCTGCCCCCAGTACAAAGGAGCTGCGGAAGCTGCAGACACGAACGCTGCCGAAGTCAACGAGTGGATCAGAGCCTTCTTGCCAGGAAATATAGGAGTCTTGGAGTACATATAGTCTGTAGTGGTTGGGGTTCTATTCGGATAACGGTCGGTAGCACCGCATTTCTCGGAAAACACTCATGAAAGTTACGAAACTTGTCAATATTTTTGCAAATTTTATGGTAAAGTCGGCAAAAAGAAGGATTTCTATTGGAGGTAAGCTAAAAAACAGAGGGCAGCTCCGGAATCACACGGACCCTTCTCTCGATTGCCTCCTTAGTCCGGTTCCGGGAGGAGTACTGTAAATAGGCAATTCACTGGCGACTGTTCGGGAAGCCGCACGAAACGGAAGTCCCGCCCCAAAAAGGTCCGGACCCACGAACCATAGGATGTGGGCCGAAATACAAATTGAAAACTCCCGCCTCGACCTGTAAGCCTATGACAAGATAAAACAACTGATATGAACGGTTCCAAGAGCTTTTTACTGCTACTCATCCTGATACTATCCCTCCTGCCCTGGGGATTTCTTTTCGTACTACTGAACTCTGATAAAGGGGTGGAGATTCTCGGAATCGAGTCTGTCGCCGAGGGCTCGGTCGTGCTCACGGAGGAAGATTTCGCGCAAAAGGAGCAGCAACTGAAGGAGTTCGAAGAAAAATTTGCCCTCCAGCAACAGGAGATCGCCGATCTCAAAGCAGCTGCCGAAGCGGGGCAAACGGAGAATCCCCTCATCAGCGCGGAGGATCTAACGGAGCTCAACGAGTCCATCCGACAACTCGAACGTGACAATCGTTTGGCCACAGGCGAGATCGAGCGGCTCAAAACGGAATACAATTCCGCCCTCTCTGAGGTCGTCCGGTTGAAAACGCAACAGATGGCGGCAGAGGCCGCACCCGCTCCCCCACCGGCTCCGGAGCCCCAAGCGGCTCCCGCACCGCGATCGAATCCAGATCCAGGAGGATGGATTCTCCCTCCCGCGAATTGACACTGCGTACGGATCAAACACGGTAAGGTATGGCCCAGAAAACAGGTGTACTCCTTCTCAACCTCGGTTCCCCGGCATCGACGAGCGTTTCAGACGTACGGGACTATCTCCGGGAATTCCTAATGGACGAGCGGGTACTCGACGCACCTGCCCCGATTCGATGGGTCGTCGTGAATGGCTTCATCCTCCCCTCCCGACCGAAGAATTCAGCGGCGGCTTACGAGCGTGTCTGGACCGATGAAGGATCCCCGCTGATCGTCAAGAGCGAGAAAGTGCGCGAGCTCCTCGACCGCGAGGATTGCCCGACATTTCTAGCGATGAATTACGGCGAACCATCCATCGCCAACGAAGTGCAGAAGATCAAGAACGAAGGGATCACCCGGTTGTTCATCATGCCACAGTATCCGCACTATGCCATGTCGAGCTATGAGACCGTAGTGGTCAAAACCATGAAGACACTCCGGGAGATCGCCCCGGGGATTCAAACCACCCTGCTCCAACCCTTCTATCAGGACGACGATTATCTCGGCGCCCTCGAAACGGTCATCCGTCCCTACCTTCAAAAGAACCCGGATCTGGTACTATTCTCCTTCCACGGTATACCCGAGCGCCATCTGCGAAAGACGGACCCCTCTCACGCCCACTGCCTTGAAAGCGCAGACTGCTGTGAGAACTGTCATCCCGCGCACAGCACCTGCTACCGCCACCAATGTTTTCAAACGGCTCACAAAACTGCGGCACGCCTCGGTCTATCCAAAGAGCAGTATTCGATCTCATTTCAATCACGCCTCGGGCGAGACCCCTGGCTCAAGCCATACACGGACAAGAAGCTGGAGGAACTACCGAAACTCGGCGTCAAGCGCCTCCTGGTCATCTGTCCCGCCTTTGTCACCGACTGTCTGGAGACTCTTGAAGAAATTTCGATGGAGGGCAAAGAATCCTTCCTTGAATCCGGCGGAGAATTCTTCGAACAAATCCCCTGCCTGAACGACCACCCCGCGTGGGTGGAAGTCCTCCGCAAGAGGATCGACACCTGGGCGGACTCCACCCAGCCCCTGTCAGCCTAGGCATCTTTCCCGTGAGCGAACCGGATCGACTCCTGCTATGGCTCTCCATGGCCGTCTATGTCTTTGCGACGATCCTCGGCGGAGTTCGCCTGTATCAACAGAAGTCTGACTCCCGGACCTTCACCTATCCCGCAATTCTCCTCGGGTTTGTTGTCCAGTCGGCAGGGCTTTATTTCCGGGGAATGGAGATCGGCGCCTGCCCGTTGGGAAACATATTTGAGGTCGTCCAGTTCGCACTCTGGTCCACGATCTTCCTCTTTTTGGTGATCGGCCCTGTTTTTCAAGTCCATCTACTCGGAACGACGACAGCAGGCCTGGTGGCAATTACCGGGATCATCTCTCTTCTTGTCCCAGCCTGGGATACTCCTCATTCCGAAGCGCTATTTGGAGGCGATCCCCTGATCGAGTTTCATGCCGCAGTCTCCATTTTCAGTTACGGGATTTTCGGCCTGCTCTCCACGGTTTCGATTCTCTATCTGATCCAATACAACGCTCTCGAACGCAAGTGGCGCTCAAGGCTCTTCAACTTCCTACCCTCTATCGTCAAACTTGATGATCTGGCCCGACGACTTCTTTCGGCAGGGGTACTGATCCTGACCCTGGCTTTCATCTCCGGAATTCTCGTTTGGTTCGACGAGGCGTGGAACCACATGCACTGGAAGCTGGTGACGGTCTTTGTACTCTGGCTCGGCTACGGCGCCGTATGGCTGATGCGACTCCGCCAACGGTTTACGCCTCATCGCGCCGCCATATGCTTTCTATCCCTCTACATCTTCGCGCTTTTCAGCCTTTGGCCGGTCAATCGTGCGCACGAGATCAAGCTCGAGCAGAACACAGCGGCCCCTGAAGTTGCGCCCGAATTTCTCCACGAATGAGCCTACCGAGAAGCCTATTGGTCCTCGGAGTCTCGCACCACCGAACTCCGCTGGATGTACGAGAGTTATTCTCCCTTTCCAAGGAGGACGTCGAAACACTAGCCCAGCGTCTTCTCGCCCTCAGTTGTGTGCAGGAAGTGGTTCTGCTCAACACGTGCAACCGGGTGGAAGCCTACCTTGCCAGTGAAACGGAGCCCGACCCCGAGGCCGTCTTGGGAGCGATATCGGAAGTCACCCGCCAACCCATCGAGCTCCTTCGCGATCTTCACTACGCCCACGCGAACAGTGATATGCTGGTGCACCTGTTTTCAGTCGCTTCCGGGTTGGACTCTCAGATGATTGGAGAAACCGAGATTCTCGGCCAAGTGAAAGAGTCTCTCACCCGCGCCCGCTCCCACAAGTGGACCGGACGCATCATGAGCCCTATCTTCGAACGGTCCTTTCAAGCAGCCAAGTGGGCCCGGACGCACACTGGGATCGGCCAAGGGCAAGTAACGATCGGGAACGTCGTCGTCGATCTCGTTACCCGCGTATTCGGGGACCTCGTCCATCCCCGCATCCTGTTAGTCGGCAGCGGTGAAGTCGCCGAGAAGACGGCTCAAAGCCTCGCCAGCCGAGGGGCCCGGGACATCACCGTAACCGGACGGTCCTTTGACCGCGCCGAATCACTCGCGCGAACCTTCAATGGCGCAGTCCTTCCCTTTGAGACCTTCCGAACGAACCTCCATCTATACGACATCATCATATGTTCCACCGCCGCTCCAGAACCTTTGCTCTCCAGTGAGTTGGTCAGCGAGATTTCGCAGCGCCGCCGCTTTGCCCCGATCCTCCTGGTGGATGTAGCGGTACCGAGGGACGTCGATTCAACGGTCGGCGCACTCAAGCAGGTCTTCCTCTACAACATGGATGACCTCGCCGATATCGCCAATGAGAACCTTCGACTGCGACAACAGGAAGTGGAAAACTGCCTCGCAGAACTGAAACGACGCGCATGGCGTACCTGGCTTCGCTCGATTCGCCGGACATTTGGATCCAAGCTCGCTCGACGGCAATAACTTCCGCAGTCAATTGCCTTCCCCCCTTGCCATTGGTCGGGAAGATGGAGGAACATGATCGATCATCGCAGCGAACGAACGGGTCGGTTCCCTAACGAAAAGAATGACAAAGGAAAGCACTCAGTATTTCAGAGCGACCACTGCCTTGCTCACAGCCGGAAGTGTTCCGATGGCCTACTGCTTGACGACTCATTTTTGTATGTGTGGCCACCGGGCGCATCCCTCCGAGAACCCCGGCTTCGACCAATTGATTGACTACTCCGCACTGACACTCATCTCGCTAGGACTGATCCTATCGCTGCAACTCCCGACAAAAAAAGCACTTCCCTATCTCTACTTCATCCTATTTGAGGCCCTTGCGATCTCGGGGTTCAGTCTGTTGGCGCTGATCCCCTATTACATCGCCGTCTTTTTGCTCCAGCAAAAACCGTCGAGCAGTCCGACCCACCCCGATGAATCCGCCCTCGCTTCCTGAATGGATTTCCTTCAGTGTTCAAAGCTCATAAAACAAGCGGAACTCCTACGATTATTCCCGATACAATATGAAATTTCAGCAACCCGTAATCACTCACATGTTGAGTGCCGACTTCACCCCTTCCACAGCCGAAGAGCTCACCCAATCTCTTTCAGTGCCAAAGGGCGAACAGAAACAATTTTTCGACGAATTGGAATCGATGCAAACTGCCGGACTCATCGTACGGCTTAAGCGAGACCGACTCTGCCTGCCCCGAGACGCCGACCTGGTGACTGGGATTATTCTCTTTCGCCAGACCGGCAAGGCCACCGTTCGCCCCGACATCAAAACCTATCAAACCACGGTCGACCCCGTCGACATACGTTCCGACGACACAGGGCTCGCCATGCACGGCGACCGAGTCGTGGTGCGCCTCAATTCCGAGCGTCCCAGGCGAGCACATCGCGGGCGCGGTAAACGCCCCCAGGGAACGGGAAATCCCGACAAAAAGACTGGACGCGTAATCCGCATCCTCGAAAGAGCTCGCACCAGCCTACCCGGCACTTTGAAAAAGGCTCGCCACGCCTTCTACGTCATCCCGGATGACCCTCGTATTGTGCAGGACATCATTGTACCCAGCCCCGGTACGGAAGGTTCTCCCAAATCCAAAGTCGGTGACAAGGTCATCGTCAAACTCTTCGAGTGGACACAGCGCCACATGAATCCGGAAGGTGAGATCATCGAGGTATTGGGCCGGACTCACGAGCCAATGGCCGAATACAAAGCCATTCTCCACAAATTTGATCTCGACCCCGACTTCCCCGAAGAAGTCATGCGCCAGGTCGAGAACGTTCCCGATAAGGTAGCCGAAGACCAAACGACTGGTCGGCTTGATTGTCGCGAGATCCCCACTCTGACAATTGACCCCGACGACGCTAAGGATTTTGACGATGCGATTTCTCTCGAGAAGTTAGAGGATGGAAACTGGAGGGTGGGCGTCCATATCGCCGACGTAAACGCCTACGTCAAACCGGGATCTCCACTCGATGTGGAGGCCTCGAAACGAGGGAATTCCACCTACCTGACCGGTACGGTAATTCCGATGCTCCCCCACAAGCTCTCCAACGGTGTTTGCAGCCTGGTGGAAGACGAGGATCGCCTCACCAAAGCAGTCTTCCTCGATTTTACTCCACAGGCCAAGCTGGTCGGTCGCCACTACGCCAATACGGTCATCCGCAGCAATAAGCGGCTCACCTACCGCCAGGCCTATGCGATGATGACCGAGACCGATCTCGACAAGATTCGCAATGCACCTCTCCCCCCTAAGCACCAAACAGGTTCAATCGGGCGCGACCTCAAGAGCCTGAAGAAGGCGGAACTGCAAAGTCTCAGCAAAATGGTCCGCAAGCTCTGGTTCTTCGCCGAACGCATGCGCAAACGCAGGATGAAGGACGGCAGTCTCGACCTCGACATGCCCGAGGTTAAAATCTTTGTCGACGAAACAGGCGCGGCCGACCGTATCGAGAGTATTCACAATGACGAGAGCCACCAGCTCATCGAGGAGTATATGCTGGCCGCAAATGAGGCTGTCGCCCGCGAGATCCGGCGGCTGAACATTCCGTGCCTCTACCGCGTCCACGACGAACCCGACGCCGAGAAGCTGGACGAATTCCGGGAGTACCTGGTGACTGCGGGAATTACCGTAGGTGATCTCTCGCAACGGAGAGAAATCTCAAAGATGCTCAGTGCGATCAACTCGCACCCGCAAGCGTACACATTGCGAATCCAGTTTCTCCGGAGCCTGAAGCAAGCCTGCTATCGCGCATCACCGGATGGACACTACGGCTTGAGCAAAAACGACTACACTCACTTCACTTCTCCAATCCGTCGTTATTCCGATTTAATCGTCCACCGGGTATTTGAAAACCTACTACTCAAACGAGGAATATCGAGTGCACCCGCCAATCTCAGCATCGTCTACACGCAAGCTAAGCTGGAATCCATCGGCGAACATCTATCGATCACCGAACGGAACAGTACTGATGCGGAACGGGAGTCGGTAAAGGTGAAACTCCTCGAGTTCTTCGACCGGGAGATGCGCAATTCCGGAAAGAAGACGGTGTTCGACGCGGTCATCACCGACGTCAAGAACCACGGTTTGTTCATCGAACTCTCTGCGTCGCTCGCCTTCGGCCTGGTTCACATTTCAACGCTTCGCGACGACCACTACCTTCTCTCCCACGATGGCACCCAGCTTCGCGGCAAGAAGAAGGGCCGTACCTATCGATTGGGCCAAACCATCCAGGTCGTCACGGAACGGGTCGATCGCTTCAAGCGACAGATCGATTTCGCTCCAGCGAATTAGGCGAACGACTCCATCGGAGTTCGATCGGGCGACTCAGCCCGCCAAGCGAGCGACCATTCGAACGATTTCTGGCGGAGGAACGGGGCGCAGTGCCCCGGCCTCAGCTGGATTCAGCGATATTCGAGCTCCGGCCTCGAAGACCGGGCAAAAAATTGAGCGACCCGCACTCTCGCGCGGATCACTTCCCCGGTGCGCGATCCTTCTCTTTTCCGATAAAACCGAAGAGGATCCAGATCGAACCGTATGCAATTGGAACGATGACAAAAGCGGGAGCCAGGCTCCCGGAAAAGTCTCCCCACATCCCCATAACGTAAGTGAGCACCCCACAACCGGGCACCCCTGCACAAGAGAGGAGAATCAGGAGCAGAGTACTGTCTAGTCCCGGCAGCATCTCTGTCGCATAGCTTTGGATGCTCGGCCAGAACGGCGCTGTCGCCAAACCCGCGAGAAAGAGGAGCAGGTAAAAGATCTCGATCTGATTCACCCAAGGAAGGATAGCTGTCACAATCGCCCCACCGGTTGCAGCAAAAAGGATAAGGCTCCTCAATCTTTCCTGCGGCACAAAATAACCAGCCGCAAACCGCCCGATCACCATGGCCAAGGCGAAGAGGGCCACCCCAAAACCACCGTGCATCGGACCCGTCCCGAAATGAAGTTGGATATGACTCGCACTCCAAAAGGTAAGGCAAAACTCACCGCCTCCGGCGAGAAACATCGCCACATAGAACACCCAGAACCGACGAGTGCACACGATCGCTCTCATCCGGAACCCGACCTCTCCGATGCTCAAGCGGGTGCCCTTCTCGGGATACTTGCGAGAACCCGGCATGGGCCAAAGTATGAGAAGGCCCGCTACCGACCCGATCCCGGCCACCACGCCAGTCAGAATGCGCCAAGAATATCCAAGGGAGAGAAACCAACCTGACACGAGGACGGTGGCCAGGATACCGACCGACCAAAAGGCGTGAGTTAGATTGATGTATCGGCCCGGCTCTTTCGGATGCAGGTTCTGAACGAACGGAGTGGCAAGCCCCTCGATCACCCCTTCTCCCACCCCTGCAAAAAGCATGGCGAGTAAAAGAACTCCGTAGACCGGTGAGACCGCGCACATCGCCACCCCTACGCTCATCAACAGCACTGACACTCCGAGGGTCCGTCGGGTCCCCCAACGCCCCGCGATGAAACCGACCAACAGCATCGCCACGACCATTGTCGCCGCTCGACCCAATTGCAGGCCTCCGCCGGCTGTCATACCACCGCGGGACAGATCAAAGTCTAACCCCCTCGCAAGCTCTACCAGACTAACCGGAACAATAACCGAACCGGCCGCGTAGGCGAAAAAGGTCAGATAGGCAGCAAAGTCATATCGACCCAGAGACAATTTCGTACGAGACGACATGGAGAGCTAGGAGCGGAAGATCGTCGAGAAGGAATGCGGAAGGTCCATCCCCGCTGATTCAGACTGGTTTTGGGCGCGAAACCAACTCGGCCCAGACATTGGAGACACTCAATTCGACGAAGTTCGACAGCTTTGCGAAAACTTCAGAGAACTTGAACAATTCGCCCGTCGAGCCCGTTCGGCAGTCTAAAAGAAGCCGAGGTCGATTTACCGGCGATCGATTGCCCCAACGGGGATTTCGCGGTCAGAATAGAAATCTCTACTCCATCCAACTCAAGCGTCTCGCCACCCCCGACCGGTGCCATGTAAAACCATTCCTTCATCCCCCCGAGATCACACTCGAAAAGCGCACCTCGCATCACACGATCACGCGGAGCGGTCATTTCATCCTCCAAACTATTTAACGTACTGAGGGCATCGACCAGGGTGTTGGCGATCGACGCCTGGCCCGCTGCGAGATAGGAAGCTTCAAGCCCCTGGGTATCGTACTTTGATTCCGCTCGTGACTCTTCATTCGTCGCATAGTCAGCCGCGTCTTTTGAAGCCCCTACAGCAGTATTCAGTTCCGTTTCCAGTTTCTGCCGAAGTGCGTCGAATACCTGATGCTTATTCATTGATAGATAGGATTCATTCCAGTTGAAGAAACCGCTGAGAATGGCGGGGCCAGCCTACCCTCTCAAGCTCGATCTGTCGATCCGGTCCCAATCGCGTGCAAGGTTCATTTCAGACGAATGCTCCGGCAGTTACGCGACCTTTTTGAAAAGGTCGTTCGTCAGAATCGTACCTGCTTGAGAGCAAATGATTTCGAATGTCTGGATCTGACCTATTTTTACGAAAAAATACAGCGCACTCGCTTGAAAATCTCTCGATTCTCGGTGTACACTTACGACTCGAAACTTAAAACACAGGTTATCTCTATGAAACTCTACAAAACACTTTTGATCGCACTCGCAATTCCCGCATTCGCGGCCGCTTCCTACGCAGGATCCTGCTGCAAGAGCGAAGGTTCTAAAAAGACCGAAAAATCTCCTGAATCCACAGAAGTTGTTTCGATTGATTCGGCGGACACCAACTGCAAATGCCAAGGTGGTTCGAAAGATAAGGACGAGAGCAAAGACAAGGCGTAACACCCTTCTTGAATTTGATAAAAAGGTCGGCGGGCTCTTGCGAGCTCTCCGGCCTTTTTTGTGTCTGGAGAAAAGCAACCGCCCAGCGGGATCTTCCTCTACAAGCCTCCCGATCGGAGGATCCCCTGAATTGGGCAAAGGTGGAATCCTACAGCTCAGATAGAATCCGATCCTTCTGCTCCTCAAAATCCTCTTCCGTGATCAAACCGGACTGCTTCAATCCCTCGAGCTTCCTGATGCGGTCCGCAATGGAGTCACCTTTCGATTGCTGGACTCCCTCATAGACAGCCCGCGAAAGGTTTGAAAAGCCTTCCTGCGTTTCACTCGCCATGTAGTTGAAGGTATCCTTTCCCACTGGGGCCAACTCGCCCGCCGCATAGCGGGCCACCTTACCCATGAAGGCAAATTTGCAGAGGACCAAGCCAACAAACAGAAGTGGCATTCCCACAAACATGCACCAGAAGTACTGTGGGCGACCATTGCCACTGAAAGCGGAAAAGAAGCTGATCATCCCCACGGCAATAAAGCCCAGCCCAACAACGAGAATCGTGGGGCCGACAACTCGGAGGACATTTCTCTGATTCTGGTGATTCGGATTGATTCGGCGCATATATTGAGTGCGAGACCTCCCGGTACAGGAGCAAGCCGTTCCAATAGATGAACTTCCATGGATGGATACAAGAGAATTTTGAATGTTCGAAACGTCCTCTTCCTCACCAGGAAAAAGGAAAGTCGCAGGGCTTTCCCCTCTTAGCGCACTGCCGCCGACTTCAAATAGTCATCGAATCCAGGTAGCAAACCGCCGAAAGCGCCATTGGAGAAAACAACTGTAAGCGTCTTACCTTGCCCTAGACTGCGTTCGAAGGAATCCCGAACTTCCGGAACCGTAAGACAAAATACGCAGGAGACGGATTCTCGCCGGAGAGACTCAATTATGGCTGCCGTATCGAGGCGCTCGCTGACCGGAATAGACTCCTTCCGGTGAATTGGAGCGAGGGTCACCTGGTCCGCCTGCAACAAAGCTTCAATCAACTCAGACTGAAGACGGTTCGTTCGCATCGTGTTACTACGAGGCTCCACCATCGCGTGGATCCGCCACCCTGGGAAGGATTCCCGCAGAGACTGGAGGGCTAGTGAGAGAGCCGTCGGATGGTGTCCAAAATCCTCCACGAGAATGTTTGAATCATCCTGATACCGTATTTCCTGCCGACGCTTGAGTCCTCGAAAATCCTCGAGATCAATCGTCTGGAAATCGGTTGAGGGACACAGAAACCGGCAGGCCAAGGCCGCGCCCGCGACGTTCCTCGCGTTGAATTCGCCGATCAAGCGCGTTTGGACAGAGATCAAAGGTTCCGCAGAATCCCCTTCGAACACCTCGAGCTGGGTCAAACCATCTACCGCATTTCGTTTGAGGATGAAGTCGTTGTCACTGCCAAAACCGAAGCTGTAACACTGGGTCCAGGGCACGGGTAATAGCTCCGAAAGTCTCGGGTCATCTCCATTGTAGACAATGGCACCGTCGGCCGGAACCAGTGAAATCACCTGCCGAAAGGTTCTCTGCACATCTTGAGTATCTCGAAAAATGTCGGCGTGATCGAATTCGAGATTGTTCAACAACAGGACCTTTGGGCGGTAGTGCACGAATTTTGACCGCTTGTCGAAAAAAGCCGAATCATATTCGTCCCCCTCAATCGCAAAGACCTGTGTAGCTACCTCCCACTGAAACGCAGGGGTACTATCGGCCAGAACACCACCTACAAACCAACCGGGAGCGTCCTCCCCTGTCGAAAGCAACCTAGCGGCAACTGCGGTGGTGGTTGATTTCCCATGAGTACCGGCCACTACGAGATTACGAGATTCCCGCAACATATAGTTCCCAAGAAACTCAGGGAAGGAGCAGCGAGAGACACGGGAATGGCTCATCAACCATTCGACCTGTGGATGCCCCCGGGAGACTGCATTCCCGACAACAAACAACGAATCGCTCCAAGCCTCCATGATCTCAAGATCATCCGGCGGACGCACATCGATATCATTGTCGCGGAGGAGGTCGGAAATCGGAGGGTAAAGGGTATTATCCGACCCGCCCACTTCAGTTCCGGCTTTCTTCAGGCAAACCGCGAGGTTTCCCATAGCAGTTCCCCCGACTCCAATAAGAAAGACCTTGGGAGGTAAATTCATCCTATTCCTTTAGAAGCAAGAAGGCCCGGGCATCGATCAAGACGCCCTAGGCAATTCTTACGAAAGCTATCGATTCCTATGAGGTATCCGAAGCGAAATCTGCTCACAGCCTCATCAGGCAGTCGACGAGTGAAGGGAAGATTCCAATTCCAATCGTCAGAGCAGAAAGGCCGCCCAAAGTGACGATCTCGACAGTGGATACCGTAAACGTGCTGGCACCCTCTTGTGCGGGGCTTCCCTCTGGACTACGCCAGACACGGAATACCGCCTCCCGGATCCAACCGAAATAATAGTAGATCGAAATAACCACCCCGATAATCGACGCTGCCAAGAGGCCATAGAGCCCAGCTTGGAAAGCAGCGATAAAAATCAAGAGCTTCCCGATAAAGCCACCGAGAGGAGGGATGCCAGCCAAACTTCCGAGCCCCACTGTGAGGACCCCAGCAAGAAACGGATGCCGCTGCCCCAAATCCTCGTAATGATCGACCTCTTGGTCGGAATCATCATCACCGGCCATTTGAATCATAACCCCAAAGACCCCGAACGAAGCCAGGAGGTAGGTAATCAAGTAGAAGACTACAGCATAGACGGCCCAATCAACCGTCATCGAAGCGACCACACCCACGAGCAAGTAGCCCGCATGAGCGATACCAGACAAGCCCATCAAACGCTTCACATTGCGCTGCGGAAGTGCAGTCAGATTGCCGAAGAGAATCGTCAAGACTGCGACCGTGGACAGCAAGGGAACGAGAAAGGAATGCAGCGAGGCAAATGGACCACGGACTAAAGTGAGAAGGACAAACACACCCGCAGCTTTGGAAGATACCGCAAGAAACGCTGTGACCGGAGTCGGTGCGCCTTGGTATACATCTGGAATCCAAATCTGAAACGGCACTGCCCCAACCTTGAAGGCGACCCCGGCCAAGACGAGACACGTCCCGATTAGTACGAGTGGGTTGGTTGGGTTCGCTGCGATGAAGGATGCCAAATCAGCAAAATTCATTGAATCGGCCACATGACCGGGCAACGCGGGATTCCCCGCTACACCGTACAGGAAAACGATCCCGAAAAGGAGGATAGCAGAACTGAGGGCACCCAGGATCAAAAACTTCAACCCGGCCTCGAGCGAAAACGGACTCTGGCGGCAATAAGCGACGAGAACGTAGAAACCAATCGTCACGGTCTCGAGGGCGACAAAGAAAAGGACGAACTGCGAACTCTGGACCAGAACCATCATCGCAACCGTGATCAACATCGTGATGGCAAAGAACTCCGTACGTGGAAGGTTCTGGCGTCTCAGATAGGTGGTTGCGAGGAAGCTAACGAGGATTGAACCGGCGACGAAGAACAGCCTCATCACCTCAGTCGCTGGCGTCTGAGTCAGTAGACCCGAGAAGGCAGTAACCGAACCGGTTGGAAACCCCTCCAGATACTGAAGGACCATCAAGCCCAGCAGGAGTACCTGCCCCCAGATCGCTACCCGGACGATGAGAAGCAAATCCTGGCGGCGAAACAGCATCTCGAAAACGAGAAGAATCAGAGCCAGTCCAACCAAGTAGATCTCCGGAAGGAGAAGCCCCCACCGATTGGTATCTGAAATTTGTTTGAATACTTCCAAATTCATCGGGCACCCTCCCCGCTTACGGTTGACTCAACAGTCGCCACATCGGCGACAAGAACTTCGGATTGAATCTCCACTGGGTCCACGGACTGAACCAAGGCGGGAGGCTCCGACGAGAAGTAAGGCTTTAGGTCCATATCGACGTAGTCAGAAAAGATTCGTGGGAAGAAACCGATCACGAACAGGCCGGAAAACAAAAGAGTGGCAGCTAGGCGCTCACCCTGCCGCAACTCAAAGGGTTTGTTCTCGCGCCAATGTTCCTCAAGAGCCTCCGACGGTTTGCCAAAGAAGACCCAGGCTACAGCGCGTAATCCGTAAATTGCGGAAATGACAATACCGGTAGCAGCAATCGCCATCACCCATGGGTTGTAGTGCCACAGGGCGACAAAGATCGCGAACTCCCCCCAGAAATTGGCAAATCCGGGGAGTCCGATGCTCGCAAAAGTTGCGGCGACAAACATACCGGCGAGAATTGGCGTCCGGGAAGCCAAGCCTCCCATCTCCTTCATATCGTAAGTCTGGGTGCGATGGAAAACCGCAGTCGAAAGCATCAGAAGCAAAGCGACGGAAAGACCGTGGCCGAACATAAGGATGACTGCGCCGCCCACCCCGATCGCATCGAAGGTGACCAGGCCGAGGAAACAGTACCCCATGTGCATGACCGAACTGTAACCGACCATCTGCTTTAGGTCGCGCTGTGCCATTGTAATGAGGCCGATCAGAACGACATTCCCCAAAGCGAGCCAGACCAAGAGAGGGCCCCAGTGTCCTGCCCCTTGCGGTAGCAATGGGTAGGCAATCTGAATCAAACCGTAGAGACCAAACTTCTTGAGGACGCCCGCGTGCAACATCGCCGCTGCCGTCGGAGCGGCGGCATAACCGCGCGGGGCCCAGCTGTGGAAGGGGAAGAGCGAAACCAGAATCCCGAATCCGAAGAGAAGGAGACCAAAAATATTATTCTGCAGGGTATCGCTCAACGGCTGGGAGAGCAAATACTCGCGGATCGCAATCAAGTTGAACGAATCCACTCCCGAAGCGTTATAGAGAAGGATCAATCCGAGAAGTGAAAGCATCGCTCCCAACGTCAGATAGATCGTCATCTCAATCGCAGCGGAGCGGCGACCGAAACCACCCCAGATACCGATCATCACAAAAGTGGGGATCAACGCCAACTCGTGGAAGAAGTAGAAGAAGAAGATATCGATCGAGGCAAAGGTCCCCATGAGACCGGCCTGCATGATCAGGAGGAGACTCAGGTAGAGTTGCCGATTGGCGGCCTCTGAATGGAGCGCATGGATTCCCGCCGCCAAACCGACGATCCCCGCGAGGAAGAACAGCGGCAGAGAGACCCCATTGAGCCCCAAGGTGAGGTTGATCCCGAAAAAGCTCAGCCCGGTATCGAGTTCCGTTAGGAACCGGTATCCATCGACCTGATCGGCCCCGACGAACATGAAGTAGAGCCAGACCGCAATCAGCAGCGGCACGGTGAACCCGGTTAGGGCGACCAGCCTCACTACTGACGAGGAGAGATTGCGGAAGCCCAGCAACGTGAATCCCCCCAATAGGGGAATCAGGATCGCCAGAAGAAGAAGTGTGCTATCAAAAACCATTTCCGATCAGAACCAGCCCATGGAAAACGCCCAGAAAAGAACGATCCCCAAGAGAAACCAATAAACATACCCATGAACGCTGCCAACATGCAGACTGCGAGAGAAGACCCCAAGTAACCCGGCGATACCCGCCGAACCACGAACCATCACACCTGAAATCAGGAATAGATCAAAGAAGCCAAGAGTGTCTGCCACCCGTTGCTGAATTTTCGCTACGTAGAAATCGTAAATATCGTCGATGAAGAGGCGGCGGCGGAAGACGAGAACCAAGCCTGGAAGTTTCGCATTCAAACGATCCGTCGAACTCCCCACTCCGTAAATAAGTACCGCGATGACCAGACCGGATATCCAAGCCACCGTACCCCAGATCTTCAAAGTCTCGTGAGCGTGATGAAATTCTTCGCCGTGGTAGACATTGTTGACCTCGGAAAAGAACGACTGCGAGAGCACTTCCGGCCAGAAGGTATAGAAACCTCCGACGAGAGCGAGCACTCCGAGGATGAGCAGGGGCAAAATCATTACCGGCCCACTCTCCTTGCAGTGTTTCACCTTATCGGTGCGTGGTTTCCCGAGGAAGGCGATGAGGAACAGGCGGCCCATGTAGAGAGCCGTCAGAACCGCGCCTCCGATGAGGAACCAGAAAATCGGACCATCGATAGCAAACGCCGCGGTCATGATGGCCTCTTTACTCCAATAGCCCGCGGTATAATTCGCACCCATCAGGGCGAACATCCCAGCGAGGAATGCGATCGAAGTAATGGGCATCTTCTTCAACAACCCACCCATCTTAAAGATGTCTTGCTCGTGGTGACAGGCATGAATGATCGAGCCCGAGCACAGGAAGAGCAACGCCTTGAAGAAAGCGTGTGTAGTCAGGTGGAAAAGCCCGAGACCGGGCAAACCGATTCCCACAGCCGCAGCCATATAGCCGAGCTGCGAAAGCGTGGAATAGGCCAAAATCTTTTTGATGTCGTTCTGCCCCAGGGCCACGAAACCAGCGATGAATGCCATTCCCGCGCCCGTCCACGCGATCCACTCCAGAACAAAGGGAGAAAGGAGAGCATCGATCCGAACAAGAAGGAAGATCCCGGCCGCGACCATCGTAGCGGCGTGAATCAACGCTGAAATCGGGGTCGGACCCGCCATCGCGTCGGGCAACCAGACATGCAGAGGAAATTGAGCAGACTTTCCGAGGAAACCGCAGATCAGCAACAGCCCCAGCCCCGTAACGACCAGCGAAGGGTCCATTTGAACAGCCCAGTTGATTTCGCTCAAGTTGAGCGTTCCAAACTTCCAGAAGCACCAGACAATCCCGATCAAGAAACCGAGGTCCCCTACTCGATTGACAATAAATGCCTTCTTGGAGGCGGCCGCAGCTTCATCGGTATCGCAATAGTGGGCGATCAGCATGTAGGAGCTGAAACCGACCAACTCCCAGAAGATGAAGATCATCGCCAGGTTGTCCGCGAGAACGATCCCCAGCATCGAAAACATGAAGATCGACAGACCACCAAAGAAACGGGCTTTGGCCTTGTCGTCATCCATGTAGCCGATGCTGAACAAATGAATCCAGAAGCCGACAAATGAGACCACGAAGAGGAGCAAATGGGTATGTCCATCGAGAAGGAATCCCAACGAAATCGTGAACCCTCCCAACGAGAACCATTCGATACTGCTTTCAAACGGTTGTTCCGGTGCATTCATCAGAAGAAGGATCGACAAGACCAGGATCACGCCACTGGCGCAGACCGATATTGCCGAAGCGATTCCTCCGCGATCACGGAAAAAGAGTGCAATGACCCCCGCCGATAAAAGCGGTGCCATCAGGATCAGAACCATGAGGGTGTTTAAGTCCATCGGATCTAGTTCTTCAAACTACTGAGTTGTTCGACCATCACTGACTGACGCTTTCGAAAGAGCGCCACGATGATGGCCAGGCCGACGGCGATCTCCGCCGCTGCGACCGTGATAATGAAAAAGACGAACAAATTGCCGTCCATCGTCCCGTTGAACCGGGAGAACGCGATGAGCGCGAGAATAGCGGCATTGAGCATCATCTCGAGGGACATAAAGATCACCAACACGTTTCGCCGGAGGAGGACCCCGAAGAAACCGATCGCGAACAACAGTCCCGAGACAAAGAGGAAGGAATTCAGACTAAGAGTCATGACGTAAATCCGTTTCGATCAAAGTTCAGGATTGTTCCTGTCCTTGAGAAGTCTCCCGTTTTTTACTGATGATGATGACACCGATCATCGACACCAACAGCAAGACACCCGTCAACTGGAACGGTAACATATATTTGGTAAAGAGGCCGAACCCGTAGGCCTTCGCACTGAGGGCCAACCCCATCGGATTATCGGCCGATGGAAAATCAGGTGCCGCGGCCAAATGAGCGACTGATTGACCAGCCAATCCATCAGACCCGAGCAAGACAGCCACACCGACAATGATGAGCGCGAGGCTGATGCCACTGGCAATCGAAGTCACCGTTCCGGGTTTGATTTTTTCCACCTCATCCATGTCGAGCAACATGATGATGAAGAGGAAGAGGACCATGATGGCGCCGGCATAGACGAGCACCTGTAGGATCGCCAGGAGGAAAGCCTCCAAGAGCACAAATAGCGCCGCCATCCCCACGAAGGAGATGATCATAAACATGGCACCGTTAACCGGATTGCGGGAGACCACCATTAGCAAGGCGGGCACTACCGTCAAAACCGCAAAAATTATGAATAGCACATCCACGGGAAATCAACCTGTTATAAAGGTGTTTAAGGGAAAAGATAAAAATCGAAGAAGACTCACCTTCAATGGTGCCCTCCGGCGAGCGCAGCCTCCTCAGCCGCTTTTTTCTTATCCCACTTGAAGTGAGAATCGGGAAGCGTACCTCCCAGTTCATACAATTTATCCTTCTTATTAACCAACTCTTCCCGCGAATAGCCGGAGAGGGAGAATACATCCTGAAGGAAGATCGCTTCTTCTGGGCACACTTCCTGGCAAAGGCCGCAATAGATGCATCGCAGCATGTTGATCTCGAATTCCTCGGGGCCCTTCTCGACGTGCTCGGACTCGCTACCCTCAGGAATCTCTCCCGGGGTGATACGGATGGCACGCGGAGGACAGACAAATTCGCAGAGCTGACAGGAGACGCACTTCTCGCGACCGTTCGGGTCTTTGACGAGAGTGGGAACGCCCCGGTACCCTTTCGGGATCGGCGGTCTTTCCTCCGGGTACTGAAGCGTTACCGAAGGCTTAAACATGTGTGAGATCGTCGTCTTCAAACCTGAGACGATCTGCGGCAAGTAAGTCCGCTCGGATAAACTCAGCGGCTTACGCTCGATTACTTTGGTTTCAGCCATAGTGAAAAATCCTACTGGGAGTCGATGAGTGCGATGATGATCGCGTTGAGGATGAGGTTGCCGATCGCCAGCGGAAGAAGAATGGTCCATCCCAACTTCATGACCTGGTCATACCGGAAGCGAGGAAGGGTCCAGCGAATGAGAACGAAAAAGACGATCAGGATCACGGTTTTTACCAAGAACCAGATGGTCGAAAGAACGGCCCCAATCCAACCAGCGGGCCACGGATCAGACAATCCGGGAAGGAAGTGCCACCCACCGAGGAACAGGAGGGTAAAGAGCGCCGATCCGATGACAATGTGCGCGTACTCCGCGACGAAGAAGATACCAAACTTGAAACAGCCGTACTCGGTATGAAAACCGCCCACCAGGTCGGTCTCGGACTCGGCCATGTCGAACGGGAGTCGATTGGTCTCGGCAAAGATCGCAACCAGGAAGAGCAACGCACTCAGCGGCTGAACAAAAATGAACCAGAAATTCTGTTGATAATCGACGACTGCATTCAAGCCCAGGCCCCCTTCGACGCCAGGAGCGTTGAGCCAGAGGAACAATGGGAAAACCGAGAGTCCCAAGGACAGCTCGTAGGAAATCATCTGAGCAGAGCTCCGAATGGCACCGAGAAAGGAGTATTTGTTATTCGAAGACCAGCCAGCGAGAACGATGCCGTACACCCCGAGTGAGGAAACCGCAAAAATGAACAGAATCCCGATATCCAGCGGAGCGAGCATCAGTGGATTTGACGCGCCGGTTGATGGATCGGTGTACTGACCAAAGGGAATCACCACCATCGTCGTCAACGCCGGGACCAAGGCGAGGATGGGAGCGAGGAAATAGTAGGTCTTGTTGACGTGACCGGGGGTAATTTCCTCCTTAAAGAGGAATTTCAACCCATCCGCCATCGGCTGGAAGATTCCCATCCGGACCAAAAGGGGTCCGATAAACGGGATATAATTGACCAGGAAGGGAGCGGTTCGATTGGGACCAACGCGCCCTTGGACCCAGCTGGAGACCTTGCGCTCGATCAGTACCGAGTAGCCCGCCATGGTCATCACCACGACGATCATCAGCACCGCGAATACTATTTTCAGAAGTATGGACGTTAGTTCCATGAGAATCAGAAGATTTGTGCTAGAAGGATCAGGAAGCCTCGGAAACGCCCATCGCCTCGCGAACGAATTCACGGGAATCGAATTTCAGCGATTTCTTTTCAGGAAACGGAATGTTGGCAAAATTGCCTGGAGGGACAGCGAGCCCCTCGTCAGGGATCGTTCGGAATTGAAGGCCTTGCAGTTCTTCAATCTCGGAAGAAAGCGAGTCCCATGCGTCCTTCAATCGAACGGACTCCGATACTCCACCGGCGGTCAGGGCCGCCAGCGATGCGAAGACCTGAAGGTCGGATAGAAGACCGGCGGGTCCCGGCACTACAGCATGGAATTTCTGGAGTCGGAACTGTTGATTTACAAAACTGCCCGAGCGCTCAAAAACGGTAAGCGACGGAATGAGAACGGCAGCCTTCTCAGCGGAGGGAGTCGAAACCGTGGCGATCTGGATGAGCTTCACCTTGTCAATCTGCTCATCGGACAATCCTACGGCAGCCAAATCCTCGTGAACTGCCAACACGGTATCCACTTCACCTGCATCGATCTGACTTCCGAGTGCGCTCAGGTCAGCGGAGGGCAGTTCAGAAATGAGACCGGTAATAAACGCCCCGCGGGTATTCGGAGTACGGTCAGCGGACAACAGCAATCCGTCTTCTTCGCCAAGATGGGCGACGGCGTGGACCTTCGCCTTTTTCCCGCGAACGAGCTTGCTCAGGAAATGTTGCTCTTCGACAGACGAGTGGGTTGACGCGACTACCGCGATTTTATCCGACTCCTTGAGAATCTTAGAGGCTGCGCTGACCGCCTCGGTGGCCGATGCGCTCCCTCCGTTTACCTTCGGTTGAACCAAACGATTTTCCGCTTCGACCTGCTTGTAGAGAGCCCGACCACTATCGGTCATCCAAGTATCATTGACGGCGTCATTACGGCGTGGAGTGATCCGATAGATTTTTCCTTCACGCTGCCAAACCTCGGTATTTGCACCCGCACTACTTTCGGTGCAGATGCTTTTCACAGACTTGAGGAACCACACGCGCATCTTGAATCGGAAATCCCGACTCGTAAGCGCCCCTACCGGACAAATGTCGACGGTATTGAGGGAGTAGTTGCTATCGAGGTTTTTCCCTGGGAAGCAAGTCAACGTAGAGTAGCTACCCCTTTCAGTAAATCCGAGGACCGGATCGTCGGCGACCTCGTCCATGAATCGGATACAACGGGAGCACAGAATGCAGCGCTCGTCATCGAGGATCACACGGGGTCCGAGGACCGTCCGCTTCGGCTTCACATTCTTCTCTTCAATGAAGCGCGAAAACCCGCGGCCATAATCGGTCGCAAATTCCTGCAATCGACATTCACCAGCCTGGTCGCAGATCGGGCAATCCAAAGGGTGATTGACGAGGAGAAACTCCATGATCCCGTTCCGGCAGTCCTTAACCAGATCGGTATCGGTCTTGATATGGAGACCGGGAGACACCTTCGAATTACAAGCGATCGCCGGTTTGGGCATCCAACCGATCTTTTGCTTTCCGTCGTCATCCATCACCGGCTCACCCGTCGCGCGATCTCTCATGGGCATGCCCATCTCGACCAAGCACATCCGACAGTTACCGGAAATACTCAATTTGGGATGGTAGCAGTAGTGAGGAACTTCCTTACCGGCGATCTCGGCCGCCTCAATCATGGTAATCCCGGTGGGCACGTCGACGTCTTTGCCGTCAATATTGACGGTGACCTTATCTGTCTGACCTTTTTCGCTCATGTCGTCCTATCTGTTTCTCTTCGCTCCGACTCAGTTCCTCAACTCAGGCTACAGCTGCGGGCTGTGCGTTCTTGGCCTTTCGCTCCGCTGCCTGCTTTCGTGCGTACTCGATAAACTCATCCCGGAATTTCAAAATAAAGCTCTGTACTGGCCAGGCGGTCGCTTCACCGTGGGCACAAATCGTACGTCCCTCGATCTGATCCGCAATGGATTTCAGCAAATCCGCATCTTCCTCACGGGCCTCTCCCGCAATCATGCGAGCGGTAACCTTCTTGAGCCAGAGCGAACCCTCACGGCAAGGGGTGCACTGACCGCAGCTCTCGTGAGCGTAGAAGGCGTTGATGTTGGCCAAGGCGCCGACAATGTCGGTCGAGTCGTCCATCACAATCACCGCGCCGGAGCCCGACATGGTACCCGCTGCCATCGGACTGTCGAAATCGAGAGGAATGTCGCCCACGCCCCAGTCGAACTCTGTACCGTCCTTCAATTTCCCCGTAAAGCGCTCATCTGCCCGCAGGACCTTTGACGAGGATCCACCTGGGATAATCGCCTTCAATTTCCGCCCGGGGCGCAGACCGCCGCACAGGTCATTGATAAGCTCACCGTAGGTCATCGCACCGCACTCGATCTCGTAGTAACCGGGCTTTTGCACATGGCCGGAAACTGACCAAATCCGGGTACCGGTGTTCCCGGGTTTACCAATCTTTGCGTACTCCTTGCCCCCACGCTCAATCACGTGCTTCACGTGACAGAGAGTCTCGACGTTGTTCACGATCGTTGGACACATATAGAGCCCGAGAACCGCTGGAAAATAGGGAGGTTTAATCCGCGGGTAAGGTCGCTTGCCCTCGATGGATTCGATCAACCCGGTTTCTTCCCCACAAATGTAAGCGCCGGCACCGCGGTGCACGATCAAATCACAGGAATACCCCGATCCGAGGATGTTGTCTCCGAGAAAATTCTTAGCCCGGGCTTCCTCAATCGCCTCTTCCAAAATCCGCGCACCTTCGTACATTTCACCACGGATGTAGATGAATGCCAAGGCGGTCTGGGTCCCGTAAGCCGATATCATCATGCCCTCAATGAGCTGATGGGGATCTTTGTAGATGATCTGCCGGTCTTTAAAAGTCCCGGGCTCCGATTCGTCGGCGTTGCAGACGAGATAGATGGGCTTCCCCGACTTCCGGTCGAGAAACTTCCACTTCATCCCCGCGGGGAACCCTGCCCCACCACGACCGCGGATGCCGGAGTCCATCACCTCAGAGCAAATCTCCTCGGGCTTCATCCCCACAGCCTTTTTCAAGGTTTCGTATCCCCCTGCGGCCATGTAGGAATCGATATCCCGCCCGTAGCCGGGTTGGTCGATGTTCTTGAATAAAATTCGGTTCTCGCCTGCTGACATTGTCAAATCTCCTCGTTTCAGGACGCCTGTTTGGCATTTGCCCGGATCTCCTCGATGAGTTGATCCGCACGCTCCTCCGTTACGTTCTCGTGGAGGGTTTCATCAATCTGAACGACCGGTGCGGTCCCACAGCTGGCAATACATTCCACATACTCTACGGTCACTTCCCCGTCCTTCGAAGTCTCATTCAAATCGACATTAAAGGCGTCTTTGAATTTCTGACAGATTTGAGCTCCGCCATTCAATGCGCATGAAAGAGTCCGACAGACCTTCACATGCCTCCGTCCGATCGGCTTCTGCTGAAACATCGGATAAAAAGTCACCACCTCGAGTACCTTGATCGGCTCAAGCTCCAGGCGTTCAGCAACCCACTCCGCTGCCTGCTGGGAAATGAATCCTTTCTCGTCCTGGATCAGGTGCAAAAGAGGTAAAGTCGCGCTCCTCTTGGAGGGATAGCGCGGAACGATTTTGTCGATCTTCGCCAGAATCTCAGGAGAGAGGGCGAAGGGCTCCGCGGTTTCAGTCGTTTGGCTCATGGGTCGAAATAGAAATTTAAAATAATTTCGGGTGACAGGCCTTAGCGGTCACATTCTCCCATCACAAAGTCGAGACTTCCGAGGAGAACGGTAATGTCACTCAGGTAGCTGCCTGGGCAGAGTTTGGGCAAAATACTTAAGTTACAGAAGGAAGGGGAACGGATCTTCATCCGATACGGAACTCCCCCGCCCTTCGAGACGATAAAGAATCCGAGAATCCCCTTCGGGTTTTCCGCCTCAAAATAAACCTCTCCGGCGGGCATCCGCGGACCCTCGGTCACGATCATGAAGTTTTGAATCAACTCCTCCATGCTGGTGAGGACCTTATCCTTCGCGGGCTTATAAATCTTCTTGGCATCTTCAGCGTACCAAGCCCCATCGGGGAAATTCTTAATCACCTGCCGAACGATCCGAATACTTTGTCGAACCTCCTCGGCGCGGACCAAGTACCGGTCATAGCAGTCACCCGTTGTACCCACAGGCACATCGAATTCATACTGGTCGTATCCGAGATACGGACGGTCTTTGCGCAAATCCAGATCGATACCGCATGCCCGAAGATTTGGACCCGTGATCCCGTAGGCCAAAGCGTCTTCTTTCGAAATCACTCCTACCCCTTCGGTCCGGTCCATAAAGATCCGGTTCCGAGTCAGCAACTTGGTGGTTTCCTCGAGAATGGGGAGATGCTGATCGCAGAAATCCAAAACACGCTGCAACCATCCCTCGGGGACATCGCGGGCGACGCCGCCGATCCGAGTGTACGAAGTCGTAAACCGGGCGCCGGTCAACTCTTCAAAAAGACCATACAGCTTCTCGCGCTCGGTAAAAGTATACATGAAGGGAGTCCATGCACCGGCATCCATGCCGTAGACCCCGATCCCCAGGAGGTGAGAAGAGATCCGTGCCAGCTCAGTCACCAAAAGGCGAATCGCCTGACAGCGCGGGGGCAACTCCAAGCCCGCGAGCTGTTCCACAGCCATCGCGTAGGTCACGTTATTGGCCAACGGAGCAATATAATCCAGTCGATCCGTATAGGGAACGAACTGGTTATAAGTCATATTCTCGGCAATCTTTTCGTCTCCCCGGTGCAAATACCCGACGATCGGTTCGCACTTGGTGATGATATCGCCATCGAGCTCCATGAGAAGCCGGAGTACGCCGTGGGTGGTCGGATGTGACGGTCCCACATTGATTTCCATGTCCTCACCCTGCAGTTCGTCGTGATACGAACCCGCGCGGGCACCCATGTCTCCAATTGAAATTTCTTTGGTCTCAGCCATTCTCGCTTACTCCTCTTCGAGAGTTTTCTTGCTCCACTCGGTCCAACTTTGATCCTTCGCCCGCGGCTCGGAACGGCTCATTGGCTCCCCTTCCTTTGCTACAAATGGGCCACCCATCATCGGAGCTGCCAGGACCTTCGCCCGGGTTTCTTCCGCGATCTCGGCGTCCGGCAGTTCGGTCTCTATCCCCGCCAACGGAAACTCCTTGCGCAAAGGATAGTAGGGATACTCATCCCACATCAAAATACGACGCAGATCCGGATGTCCCTCGAAACGAATACCGAACATGTCATAAGTCTCCCGCTCGTGCCAGTTGGCAGCGGGAAAAAGGCTCACGATCGATGGAACGGAGGGGTTCTCATCATCCTCACAATCGGCAACTATGCGAATATGGGCCGCAGCCTTGATGGAGAAAATGTGGTACACGACTGAAAAGCGCGGAGACTCTTCCTCGCCCCAATCGACCGCCGTTACGTCCGAGAGCAATTTGTAATCAAATTCGTCGCGAAGGCATTCGATCAACGGAAGGATAAATCCCACCGGACATTGAATTGCCGGATGGTCGCTCGACTCGCGAGGTTTTATGCCCGCAAACCGGGGCTGCAAAGATTCGACAATTTCGTTCATGCCCAAACTCTCTTTTCTTCAGTCTCCTTGCCGAGCTGCTTAAACGAAGGCTCCTTCTCAATCTTCTTCTGCAGTTTCATCATCGCATCCAGCAGTGCTTCCGGCCGTGGAGGGCAGCCACTGATGTAGACATCGACGGGAACGATCCGATCCACGCCCTGCATCGTCGCATAGGAGCGGTACATCCCGCCGGTCGACGCACAGGCACCCATCGCTACCACCCACTTCGGGTCGGCCATTTGATCGTAAATACGCCTCACAACAGGAGCCATTTTATAGGTCACTGTGCCCGCCACAATCATACAATCTGCTTGGCGGGGAGAGAAGCGCATGACCTCCATCCCAAAACGGCTGATATCGAAACGAGAAGCGGCGACACCCATCAACTCAATCGCGCAACAGGCAAGTCCCATTGGCATCGGCCACACTGAATTCTTCCGAACCCAATTGATGACAGCATCGACCTTGGTGACAATTACGTCCCCCTCGACTTTAGAATTATACCCTACCTGGCTGCTTTGCGTCTCCATATCTAGCTGTTCGCATTCAAAAGGAAGATTTGAGGAATAAAAGAAAAAAACCGGAAGAAACCCAATCGTGACCTTCGCGTACCCTCTGGCCTCGCTCGACGACCGAGCAATGCTTCGACGAAAATCAGGCCGGTGCCCGGCGAATACACGCCAAACCCGGAGTTCTCTGCGTTCCTGAACTCCTTCAATCCCATCCAAGGACGGTTTAAGGGGAAAAATCGGATTGAGACAATAGTGATTCTATAATTTTTCGGTGAAACTTCGCGAAAGCCAAACGGATCAGTCGTTAAAAATCGAATCCCAGTCGATTTCTTTCGAATCCGTTTTCTTCGTTTCGCTCAATCGCCCCACCTCAATGAGATACTGGATAAATTCTTGATCCGAGGCGACCAAGCGGTCGATCGGAATACTGAATTTCCGGTTATCCGCGACACGAATGATATCGACGCTTTCCTGAGTCGCGGCGACCAAGTTTGCGTCCACCGTCCGCCCCTCCTGATCTGTAAAGGCAATAACGCCTCGATCAAAACGAGCATCGAACCATTCCCGTTGCGAACGATCCCAATCTCCAACTTCGGATTCTGCCGAGGTGTCCATGACCGTATTCTGTTGTTCCAAATGATCCAGAACGGCTTGAATTTCATCCGGAGAGGGCTCCGCATCGGAGGATTCCCCTTCCGCGGTCCCCGCCCCCTCAATAGTCTGAGACTCCAAGGTCTCCAACCGCAGATCAATCTCCTCAATCTGCGCGCGGATTGACCGGCTCGCAGACGGGCCGAGCCCCTCGTTCAAAGCCCGACTCGCACCGAACCACCCTCCAAGGGCTCCCACCATGAAAACTACGACCAATAAACCAGCGACCTGCATATTGATCCGGTTTTGACACAGCCCCACTCGAACCTCAATTCTGAAAGTACTGGCCGAGCATCGATTATTCTAGCGAGATATTCACTGCTGGGGATCTTAATTCGGATGAAATTACTGCAGAAATAGATCCTTCGGACGGACAGCAGCCTCTAGTCAGTAGGTTCGGCCTGCCGGATATTGAAATAGTCAATTCGACTGGGGAAATACCAGCCGAGCCATCCTCCGACACTCAAGCCCAAGAAGAACTCCGCATACTTCAGTTTTCAGCCCATCGATCTGTTCTTACTGACCTCGGGTCTTCGGACCGTGGCAAGCTGATTACAGCCTATGGCACGGGCAAATCTTGCACGAGCCTCAAGGTCGTCGAAAATCGAGCAGTCCCAGCCAAGCGAGTGCTTTTTTCTTACCCCTAGTCCCAACCTAGCGCAACAGGCCCTGACCGAATGGACACAAGAGAGCACCTAGCCTTGACCGCCGATAAAAGAGTGGCATCAATGACGACGCAAACCTCTGAACAACCGAAACCATGAGCAAGGCAAAGTATCCGCTGTAGCTTCTGCCAAGACCCATCACCGCCAGTCTGAAAACCATCAAGATCGTCGCAAACCTGCCCGAGCTGGAGATTGATTGAGCGCACCCTCAATGGCCTACCCCGTATTTACAATCGAACCAGGATTCGTCCTCGAACAAGAGCAACTCGGCACGAAAGATAAGTTTTGGTTTCGAGGAAGTGGCATTGATGGAAAGGAAGATTCTGAATGGCTATTTAAGGAGCCCACCGCAGGTACCGGACAGCACTGGGCAGAGAAGATCGCCTATGAGATTGCAAAGATCATGGGCATTAAGGTGCCACGTGTGGAGCTAGCCGACTTCCAAACATCCAAAGGGACGGCGACCGCCAGTTTTACTAAAGCGAATGGCTATGAACTCTATCACGGTAATCAGATTTTACATGGATTCGATTCCAACTATTTACAGACCAAACGCTTCAGACACAAAGACCATACTGTAGAGCGCATCTTTAATGCGATTGGATCTTCTTTTTCTGACGAAAAAGCAAACCACCGCGCCCGCTCGCAGATGGCGACTTATTTGATATTAGATGCACTCATCTGCAATGTGGATCAGCCACCACGAGAATTGGGGCATCGTCCGCAAGCGCAAAGGCGATGGGTGGCTGGGACGTCTAGCCCCCAGTTTTGATCACGCATCCTCACTCGGTCGTGAGTTGAACGACACAGACAGTAAGCAAAATCGTGAATGCTATCTTCGCGAACTCGGAGTCCGCAAATACGTCGAGCGTGGCAGAAGCCCAATCTTCGTCACTGGCGAAGAGAAACACGGACTAGCTCCCATGAAGCTGGTTGAAGCCTGTTTGGGCCTGGTTACGCTCGCTAGCTATTTTGCCAAAGGACTCGAACTCCTCGACTCATTGGATTCAGGGAAATTCGAGAAAATCCTAGAAGAATTCCCAGCATATTGGATGTCTGATCTTGCAAAAGAGTTCGCATTTTCACTTTTAATCGAGACACTTAATCAGCTGAATCATCTACGAAAATGAAAGACCGCACATTCTTTTTAGGCTGGCAAGACACACGATCACGAGCGTGGTATCCTGTCGGACGTTTAGATGCGCAACCCGAGAGTCGTCGTTTTACGTTTAGTTATACCCGTGGCGCAATGGATGCGAAGTGCGACAGCGGCTTCCTACCACTCTATGACTTTCCAGACTTTAATAAGGTCTACGAATCAGAAGAGCTGTTCCCATTGTTTCGCAATCGCGTGATGACTTCTGGTCGTCGAGGATTCCAGCAATACCTACAGTTACTTGATTTGGGAGGCATGGAGCCGGATCCATTGGAAATCATGGCGGTTGACGGTGGATTTCGCGCAACAGACTCCTACGAGGTGTTTCCAAAAATCAGCAAAGACGAAAGTGGCTGCTTTCAAACACGATTCTTTCTACATGGCTGGCGTCATGCAAATGAGGCTTCCCAACGCCGATTAGAATCCCTAAACGCGGGCGAAAATCTATATGTCACCGTCGAGTTGACGAATCCTCAAACGACCACAGCTGTTCAAATTCAAAGCGAAGATTATCACGTATTGGGCTGGGCGCCTCGGTATTTGGTCCATGATTTGGTCCATGCAATCGCAAATGCCCCTGATTTAATAAAGGCAAAAGTAATCAGATTTAACCCGATTCCGGCTCCATCTAAACAACGCGTTTTAATTGAATTATGCGGGCACCTACCCAATGACTACAATCCAATGGAAGATGACGAATATCTGTCACTCTCCAGTAGCCTAGCTTAAAGCTCCCCCCCTCTTTATCAAAAATGGGTGAAGGTATCGCCGCCTTAGTGACCCGGCGAAAAATGGTGGAGCCGAACGGGATCGAACCGTCGACCTCTTGCATGCCATGCAAGCGCTCTTCCAACTGAGCTACGGCCCCATTTCCCGATAGGAAAGGAAAGAAAAAACCGAGATTCGATCAGCCGGTCAACTCTTTTTCTAATTTTTCCAAAGCACGGCCGCGGTGGCTGACGAGACTTTTCTCTTCTTGAGAAATTTCGGCAAAAGACTGCTGGGACCCGGTGGCGGCAAAGACGGAATCGTAACCAAAGCCCCCATCCCCATGAGGGCAGCACAGAATCCTACCTTCGCACTCGCCCCGGAATAGTAGGATATCGGAAGGTTTGTGATTCTTGGAAAGAGCAAGGACACAGACAAACCGAGCGGACCGACGACGAGGGGAGCTAACCTTGCGAATCCGCTCCAAGAGCAATTCACGGTTCTGGCGATCACTGGCACCCTCTCCCGCAAACCTCGCGGAGAAAACGCCTGGCTCTCCCTGTAAGGCGTCGACGGCCAGACCGCTGTCATCTGCCAACACCCAAAAATTAGGCGGGATCCGTTTCAGTAGAAATTCCACCTTTAACTGAGCATTCTCTTCAAAAGTTGTGCCGGTCTCTTCGCAACCATCCATGCCGCCAAATTCGCGCGCGCTGACAACCCGAACAGGATGTCCCCGTCCCTGAAGCCAGTTCTCAATCTCATCGGCCTTGTGCTCATTTCCCGAAGCCAGCACGATCTCTATGATTTCCCCGTTACTCATTTCTATTCAACTTCCTTAGGATAGCACACTTTCCCACGAAGCAACTGATCAGCACCGAAAACCTCGTGCCGACATTGGTCAACGGTAATGGCCTCGGTCGGGTCCTTCAAGCGCATCCCCTCGCCCACCGGACGGGCATTCTGGTCCAAAAATAATTTCGGAGCCCGATAAGCAAAGAGATAATCAACCGCCCGTTGAGCAAAGAGTAAACTGTGCAAGCGGGCGCCCCCTTCCACATACAGCCCGTGAAGACCGCGCTCGAGGAGCCATTCAAGGAGAAAGTCTCGAAACAGCGGCTCGTGGGGGAAGGCAACGATATCGACCTCACTGGGCAAGGCCGACTTCACCTTGGGTAGAGCGGACTCTGAAACAAAAATCGTGGTCCGGTCCCTAAACTCGTCGGTCAGGACCCGGCGGTCGGGTACATTGGCCAGCCTTCCGGACCGGTCAAAAATCAACCGAGCCGGACAAAAAGTACGGGAACCGATTCTGGCGGTTAGGGCGGGGTCATCTGCCAGCACGGTGCGCGCACCCACCGCTATCGCGGGAAAATATCGACGCCACTCGTGAACATTCTGCCGTGATTTTTCTCCCGTAATCCATTTGGAGGCCCCACTTTCAACGGCCGTCCTTCCGTCGATGGTGGTCGCGACCTTCGCTGCAATCAGCGGCCGGCCGGTGCTGTGGTAAAAGTGAAAGATCAGATTCAGGTCGTAGCATTCATCCGCGAGAACTCCTGCCGTGGCTTGGACACCGGCGTTTCGCAGAATTTCCAATCCCTGCCCCCGATGGCGCGCATCGTCATCCAAGGCTCCGACAACAACCCTCTTGATCCCCGCACGGATAATCGCATCGGTACAGGCGGGAGTTCGCCCCTGGGTCGAACAAGGCTCCAAGGTGACATACATCGTCGCCGACTCTGGAACGGGACCGGTTAGGTTCCGAATGGCCTCGACCTCTGCATGGGGACCGCCGGCCACGGCGTGATATCCCTCTGCCAGGAGCTCAGCCCCATCGACGATCACGGCTCCTACCGACGGATTCGGGTGGGTGCCTCCCCATCCTTTCCGGGCAACAGCGATGGCCCGGCGCATCCAATACTCATCAGTCTCAATCTGCATCAACTGGGGGGGAACCTATTCAAGCAACTGGCCGGACGTAAGCATTTCGGCGCTTCTCTTCACGAACGGAGGTCACCGGCCCGTGCCCTGGAAAAATCTCGGTTTCGTCGGGCAAGGTATAGACCCGGTTTCGAATCGACTGTTCGATTATCGAAAAATTGCCACCGGGGAGATCGACCCGGCCAATGCTACCGGCAAAAATCACATCACCACTAAAGCAGGCGGCTTGGTCCTCCAGGTAGAAGAGCACATTTCCCGGACAATGTCCCGGCACATGGCGGACCTCAATGGACTCACCAAGAAGTTCCAATTGGGTGCCTTGGTCTACCCAATAGTCGATCTGAACAGGCTCCATCGGGATCCCCTCCAATCCATAAGACGACATGGAACGGGGATTTGCGAACAAGTCCAGATCCGCCCGATGACCATATAGCGGGACCCCGTCCTTTTGAAACAGGTAGGCATCTGTGGTGTGATCCCAATGGCCGTGGGTGAGCAAGAGGGCGTCCAGAGTGAGCCCCTTCTCCTCGAGCAAGGCGGCGATGGCTTCGTGTGCCCCTTTCGGCGCATCGATCAGCACGGAGTGGTCACCGTTGATCAGGAAAAAGGCGTTAGTTTGAATTGGTCCCAAGGGAAGAATTTTGACCTCCATAAGGAAGGGCTTCTACCGACCCAATCGGTTCGAGACGAGCTGTTTTTTCCGTCTCGACTTCTGAAGAAATATTGGGGGACATAAGTGCTATACGACAGATCGCGCCATGCCACAAAAACAAGCTCCCCTCCTCTCCCTCTTTTTCATTTATCTGCGTCTCGGCCTCACCTCTTTCGGAGGTCCAGTGGCGCATTTGGGGTACTTTAGAGACGAGTTCGTGATCCGTCGAAAGTGGTTAACGGATCAAGCCTACGCCGATCTAGTGGCCCTCTGCCAGTTCCTGCCGGGACCGGCCAGCAGCCAAGTCGGTTATGCAATTGGGTACCAGCGCCATGGTTGGGCCGGGGGGATCATTGCCTGGTCGGCCTTTACCCTTCCCTCCGCCATTGCGCTCATCCTCTTCGCCTACGGACTCTCTTCGATCGGGGACGCCTCGGATGCGGGTTGGGTCCTCGGGCTCAAACTGGCTGCCGTCGCTGTAGTGGCCAAGGCGGTGTGGGGGATGGGCATCAAGCTCTGCAACACCCGAACCACCGCCAGTTTCGCACTCATTTCGGCCGCAGTCATTCTCCTCTTTCCGACTGCGTGGGCCCAGGTGGGTGTGGTCATAGCCGGGGCAATTGCCGGTTGGCTACTTTTGTCCGCCGACACCCCCGACCCGGGGCACAGTGCGACCGGGGCCAAACGATCGCCGAGAGCCGGCTGTCTTTACGTCGCTCTGTTCGCGGCCCTACTTCTGGGCTTCTGGGGGCTGTCGAGCATCTCGGACTCTCGTTGGGTTCAATATTTTGATGCGTTCTATCGCTCTGGATCACTGGTTTTTGGTGGCGGACATGTCGTACTTCCCCTCCTGGAAGAAGCAGTAGTCTCGACTGGATGGGTCGATGAAAATACATTCCTTGCCGGATACGGGGCCGCCCAAGCGGTACCGGGGCCGCTGTTTACGTTTTCCGCCTTTCTCGGAGCTTCGATGGATCGGTCTCCGACCGGATGGCTAGGCGGCCTCTACTGCCTCGTGGTCATCTACATCCCATCGATCCTCCTCGTCACGGGAATTCTACCCTTTTGGGAAAAGATCCGCGCAAATCGTGGAGCTCGCCGAGCACTCGCCGGCACCAACGCCGCAGTAGTGGGCCTCCTCCTCGCCGCTTTCTATGACCCGGTCTGGACGAGTGCGATTGTCTCTCCCCGGGCCGCCGCCTTCGCTGTCATCGCCTACCTCCTCATTCAATTTTGGAAGGTACCGGCTTGGGCGCTGGTAATCCTGAGTGGCCTGGTCGGCTGGGCCATCTTGTAAGGTCGTAGGCTTGCGTGCCCCCGCGAACTTGCGCCTCCGCGCTGCTGCTATTGATTAATCGGGCAGAAGATCCGGACGCCGCTCGGAAGTACGCAATCGACGCTGTTCCTGGCGCCACGCTTCAATTTTTGCGTGATCCCCCGACAACAAGACATCGGGTACGGTCATACCTCGAAAATTGGCTGGTCGCGTGTATTGGGGCAACCCCAACAACCCGTCGGAAAAACTGTCCTGCTCGAGCGACTGGGCCTCTCCCAGAACTCCCGGCAGTTGGCGAGCCACAGCATCAATGAGCACTGCTGCGGGGAGAGTCCCGTTCGTCAAAACGTAGTCACCGATACTCACCTCCCGGTCAATCAAGGACTCTCTCACCCTTTCATCGACTCCTTCGTAATGGCCACTCAACAAGATCAAGTGAGGCACCTTGGCCAGTTCGAGTACCAATGAATGGTCCAGCTTCTCGCCGTCGGGAGCCAAGTAAATCACCTGGGAATCTTCCCGCTTCAACTCCTCGATGGCACCGAAGATCGGCCCCGGTTTCATCACCATACCCGCGCCTCCACCGAATGGACGGTCATCGGTGATCTGATGCTTATCGGTCGTCCAACTCCGGAGATTGTGGACGTTTGCTTCAACAATCCCTCGCTGGATTGATTTGCCCACCATACTTTCGGCGAGAAATCCCTCCAACATAGCGGGGAAAAGAGTGAGAACATCAAATCGCATCGCCTTCAACCTAGATCATTTCAATGACTTTCGCCACCAATCGATCAATCCCTGTTTTAACGCCAATCATGTTCACCCCGAGCATATACGCCGGAGTGGACACTACCTGATTGCTCTCATCAACAACGATCTCATCGACCGGACAATCAACATGCTGAGCCCCAAGCGACTTGAGGGCCGAGGCGGCTTCCTGATCATTCCCGATGGTCAAACGGATACCCGATCCACCCAACACAGCCGCGCCGATGACTGGTGCGATACACATCATTCCGATTGGCTTCTTCTTGGCATGAAACGCACGAACAAATGAAGCCACTCCCGGATCGACACTGCAATCGGGTCCTTTCTCGGAATAATTCGAAAGGTTCTTAGCGGCACCGAATCCACCGGGTAGGATCAACGCATCGAAATCAGATGAACTGAGCTCTGCCAGATCCACTACCTTTCCCCGGGCGAGCCGGGCGGATTCAATTAAGACTGAGCGGCCTTCACCTTCCTCGACCTCGCCAGTCGCATGATTCACCACATGATGTTGCGGGATATCGGGCGCACAGCAGATCGCCTCCGCGCCTGCGGCCTCTAGTGCCAACAACGTGAAAGTGGTCTCGTAGATCTCACTCCCGTCGTAAACACCTGAACCAGATAGGAGTACTGCAACTTTTTTCATACCACGATCCTAACAACTACAGTGTAGTGCTCTAAAGGATAAAATCAGTTGCACTCAGGACGAATAGGGAAGCAGTGCGCTCAGACAACGGAAGCGACAATCACCACCCCCTGGAGGTCGCCTATCTACTCGGCCACCAGCGGACAACTAGCGAAACTTGCGGAACAATCCCGCCCCAGCGATGCCCAACACAAATGAAGCGACCGACAGCGCGAGTGCAGACGGCAAAGACACTTTTTGTTCTGAAAACTTGAATGAAACCTGTGGGACATCCTCGCCATCCGAGCTCGAATCACTGGCTCCATCCACTGCCCCGCCCTCCTCGACCGGGGCCGCCAATGAAGCGGTAATCGCATCAATATATCCGGTAAGACTGCCCTCACCTATTCCGAGATCCACCTCAATGTAATAGTCCAGGTAATCCTCAACCTTATCCACTTCGTCCCGGTATTCATTCAACCTCTCGGGTGAAACCGATTCACCGATCACCTCGAAATCGTGACGGATCTGCAAAACCCGCCCCTCCTGCGTCAACCGATACTCGTAGCGAAACCAGTCGTTTTCCAAAAGGAACTCCTCGTCCTCAAAGGTGGAATTGTCTGGAAACTCAATTCGAATGATTTGGGTTGGACGCCTCGGTGGGTACAAGGCAAAGGGGTCCGTACGAATTTTCTCCGAAGGCATCGGAATCTGGTCGCGAATAATCTCCGCCGAGAAGCTTCGCATGCTCGTTCCGTCTTTTTCACGCGGAAAGAGCTCTGGCATCTCGTAGCGCTCACGAATGCGAATCTCGTTTTCCTCCCGATCCTCCTCCACCTGCAGGGGGGCGGCCACCGGCACCTGATCGTAAATAGTCGCGTAGTAGTTGGTGTACGATCTGGCGAACGATTCAAGTCCATCCGTGGCCAGGTCCCAACGAATGTTATCGGCATTTCGGCCTCGATAGACCGACTCCACCTCCATCATAATCGGCTTATTATAGTCTTTGATCGTAAAGGTTTCGGTGGTGACAATAGAGACTTGGTCTTCAGCCTGAGGACCGGCTTCCGGGGTAAGATCATCCGTCTCTTCGGCGACGAGAAGAGCGTATCCAAAATCCGAAAAATGGCGATGAGGGAGGATGCCCCCTTCGTGAGTATCGGTCGGATCCATCCACACCGGATTGCCATTGATCTCAGCGCGAACGAGAACGTGATCGAACGCAGACTGTGAAGGCAACCGACGTACGACCAACTCGCGGTCTTCCGTATCGACAAGAGCCGGATCGGCCTTGATCCCCAACTCCCGAAGCAACAAGACCAGAAGCAAACTTTTGTCCTTACAATCCCCGTACTTTCTATCGAGGATCGCCTCCGGTGGATAGGGTTGATAGGAGTGAGGCCCCACGGGTATCGCAACGTAACGAATATAGTCTTGAATGAACTCGAGGGCCTTTGTCGCTTGCACCTCCTCGGACCCTCCTTCTTTTCGAATTTCATCGGCCATCGCCACCAAGGGCATCGGCAGCTCCGCGTCCAACGGATAAAGGGCCAAGGCCCATTGCGCGACCTCGCCCCAATCTTTCCAATCGGAAAACTGAACCCAGGGAAGCTTCTCAAAATTCGAGGGAACCGATGAATCGACAATAATGCCCTCGGCGTCCTCCATTTTCCATTCCAGGATCTCGTATCCGTCGCGCTCCGACACATCCGGGGCAATCTCCTCCGGGTAGGTTCGGTACTGCAACCCCTCCTTGCCTTCGGGCCAATCCAACCGCACCTCGATCGAACCGACCGGGACCGAATAGCCGAGCGAGAATGAACTCGAGAACCGGTCGCCCAGGACCGGATTCGACCCGAAACGGGTAAACCCGTAGTCCAGAACATCCCCGACCTCGACCCCTTGCAGAATGATTCTGACGTCTTTCGAATCGTCATAGAACCAAGTATAGACATCGGTCCGCGCATCAACGACACCGATCTCGACGTTCGGCAGAAGATCGATCCATCTGCCATTGCGATAGACCCGAATCCAATTGATCTGCAAATTCTCAAACTCCGGATCGACGTTCCAGGAGAGAGTACCGTTCTCTTCCAGCCCTGCTGGAGACTGAAATTCAAAAGCGATCCGGGTAAAGACAGCATCTTCATCCGGCCGGGCATGGTTCACCGTACAATGATAGAAGACACCGCCCTCGGCGTAGGCAGGGCTGTCTCCCGGAACAAAATTGTCCAGCGATTCCTCGACCCAACTCGGTGCAGGAGCGATCTCGACCCCATCCGCCACCCGGGTAACGCCCGTGATTCCGGCAACCGGTTCCGTTGCCGATTCGGCCGCCACCGTTTGGCCCGCAGCTGGGCGAATGCCGAGCTCCAGATCCGCGAATACTCCAGCGGGGAAGGAAAGTCCCCCGAGGCAGAGTAGAACAATCGCCCCGAAAGTTCGCACCCTACTCGCTTTCGCAGAGCGCGCTGTAGGCCTCGGCATCGAGAAGGTTGGCCACCTCGGAATCGTCCTCAATTCGCACCTTCACCAACCATCCGTCCCCATAGGGGTCGGTGTTGACCGTCTCGGGTGCGTCCTCAAGGTCGCTGTTCACCGCGTCGACCGTGCCCTTGAGCGGAAGATAGATATCGGACGCCGCTTTCACCGATTCCACCACACCAAAAGAGTCTCCTGCCTCGTACTCGGCGCCCTCCTCTGGCAACTCGACAAAAGTGATATCCCCCAGAGCTTCCTGTGCGTGATCGGTGATCCCGACAACTGCGAACCCGTCTTCAATACGGACCCACTCGTGCTCTTTGGTATACTTCAGTTCCTTGGGAATATTGCTCATAATTGATCTGCTGATGGGTTATCTGTGGAGGGGAGCTTTGGCAAAACGAATCGGCAATTGTTTTCCACGGGATTCAACCACTGCCTCATCTTCAAAAAAAGTGGCATCGACTAAAGCAGAGCCAATGGGCTGTTCCAAGACCGGACTTTTCGATCCTGAAAGAACGACCCCTATCTCGCGATCACCGGCGAGAATCGGCATTCCCTCGCGCGCGATTCGTTTGTCCTCCACGAGGAAAAACCGGACCTTTTTCTCCGGCCCCATCTCCTTTTCCAATCGCAGTGCATCGCGGCCGACAAAGGAGGCCTTATCGGTTTTAACTGCCCAGCCAAATCCAGCCTGCACCGGGCTAATCGTCTCGCTCATCTCGTGACCGTAGAGCGGGAGGCCAGCTTCGAGACGCAAACTGTCCCGGGCACCGAGGCCGATCCAGGGTAGTTTCTCTCCGGCCGACAATGCTTTGGCCAGTTCGACCGCATGCTCCGCAGCTACAAAAATCTCAAACCCATCCTCCCCGGTATAGCCCGTCCGGCTGACCAAAAGAGAGAGCCCATTCCAGTCCAACTCGACCAAATGGAACCGCTTCAAGCTGCTGAGGCCCACCATGCCCAAATCCGTTAGGTAGGATTTGGCGTTCGGGCCCTGGACTGCGAGAAGACCCCATTTTTCCGACTCATCAGTCAATTCGACTTCGAAAAGACCAACGCGACTACTCATCCAGCGAAAATCCTTCTCGCGATTGGAGGCGTTTACGACGACCAAAAAGCTACCATCGACCCGTCGATAGGCGATGAGGTCATCGACGACCCCACCCTTCTCGTCACACATCGGGCTGTATACCGCCTTCCCCGGAGGGCAGCCGCCAACTTTATTGGTAACCAAATGGTCCAAGAACTCAGCTGCCTGCGGCCCCCTTACCACAAACTCTCCCATGTGCGAGACATCGAAGAGGCCAACCTCCGAGCGGACCACGCGGTGTTCCTCAAGAATCCCGGCGTAAGACACCGGCATATCCCAGCCCGCAAAATCAACCATTCGCGCCCCCGCTTCCCGGTGAAGTCCATTCAATGGGGTTTTTAAAAGAGTGGTTTCGGATGTATCCTCGCTGGCCATTGCCCAAATTTTTCGCGGAGCGCTCGATCGATGGCAAGGGGAAATGGATAAGGACTCGATCCTCCTCCTTGGGTCCCACAGGCGTCTTTCCGTTTGAAGAACTCGACTCCAGTGTTCTTGATAGGAGAAATGATCCGCCTTCTCGATGATTCTGAACCAACCCGGAGTTCCGGCTTCCGCATGGTTGCGCTGACCGAGAAGATTTTTGCAAAGGACGGATGGCTTCAAACCAAACTGAACCTCGAGCACCGCCCGCAGCAGGAAGAGATGGCGATCCGCGTCGCCCAATCTTTTGCGATGGATACGCCGATCATCTTCGAAGCGGGAACGGGAGTCGGCAAGAGTCTCGCCTATCTCGTCCCCGGCATCCTGCACTCGTTCGAGTCCAAGCGTCCCTTCCTTGTCTCCACCCACACAATTTCCCTTCAAGAGCAGATCCGAGAGAAAGATATCGAGCAATGCCGCCGCCTCTTCCAAGCCGTGCCGGAGCTCGAGCGCTATGCGAAATTTGAGTCCGCCTTCCTCGTCGGGCGTGGCAATTACGTATGCATGAAGCGGCTAGTCCGAGCGGCCGATGAGCGCGCGGATCTTTTCAATCAAGGGAACCAGCAGACACTCGATCAACTCGCAGAGTGGGCGATCCACACAAAAACCGGGCTCCGCCAGGAGACGGACTTCCCGATCCCCCCTGACCTCTGGGACGCGGTCAACGCGGACGCCAGCACCTGCAACCGCAAGAACTGCCCCGCCGAGAGCTGTTTCTTTCACGAGGCACGGCAGAAAGTTCAGAAGGCACACCTGATCATCCTGAACCACAGCCTGCTCTTCTCCCTCATCGCAGCGGGGATGAGCCCCGGAGGTGACACTCCCGGAATCCTGTATCCCAACGATTTTCTGGTGGTAGACGAGGCGCACACACTACCCACCATCGCCACAAACCACCTGGGGGCGGCGGTTTCCAGCTACGCCCTCGATCGTTCTCTTCGCATCCTCTACAACCCCAAAACAAAAAAGGGATTCTTGAAGAAAATCGGCAATCCCGGCGACTATCGCCTCGTTGGCGATGCCCTCGCCGCCTGCGCCGAGTTTTTCCAACAGACGGCCGGCGCTATCCTTCGCAAACGGGATCAGGTACGCCTGGCGGAAGGCGAATGGACCGAGCCGGTTTTCCAGAATCCTCTCACGGCATTGGTCCAGCGCCTCAAAGCCCTCGCTCAAAAAGAGCAGGATGAAACCCGAGCCGACGAGATTCGCGACCAGCAGCTACGGATCGAAAACTATCGTACGGTCCTGCTTCGCTTTCTCGAACTCGATTTCGATGATCAGGTTGCGTGGGTTGAACGAACTGGAAAAACACGGCAGATCGTCAGTCTGCGCAGTGCCCCGATCGATCTGGCACCCGTCCTTCGCCGTATTTTGTTTCAGAGAAGCACTTCAGTCGCGCTGACCAGCGCCACCCTCGCTACGTCCAATGGGATGGATCCGTTTCTCTCCCGAATCGGCGGAGACGGCCAACAGCACGGGGCGGTAACCTCACCATTCGACTACGAGCGAAACTGCGAGATTCTCATTACCAGTGATTGTCCAACCTCGGGCGGTCAGACCAGCCCCTCGACTCTCCAGTACTGGACGGAGTGTATCCTTCGTGCGGTCCAAGCCGTCGACGGTGGCAGTCTCGTACTCTTTACCAGCTATCGCGACCTAGCCGCGGTGGTCCGCGGTTGCCGTGAACCCTTACAGGCGATGGGACGGCCGCTCTACGAACAGGTGGCGGGAGGCGGTCGATCCCAGATGCTCGACCGATTTCGCGAAGCTGGCAACGGGGTCCTCTTTGGCACCGAAACCTTTTGGACGGGGATCGATGTTCCCGGCCCAGCACTGTCCCAGGTTATCATCACCAAACTCCCGTTCGAGAATCCGGGACATCCGGTCTTTCAAGCCCGCGAAGAGTATATTCGCAACCGCGGGGGTCATCCATTCCTGGAGATATCGTTGCCGGAGGCGGTTCTCCGCTTTCGACAAGGTCTGGGTCGGCTCATCCGCAAGTTTGACGATCGGGGACGCCTCCTCGTCCTCGACTCCCGTGTTTTGCGCAAGGAATACGGCAGAGCATTTATCAAAGCCCTACCCAAACCGAGCTACAAACGCTTTTCCCGTGCGGACTGGGACCACACCTTCCCCAAGCCTCCAGGGGATTTCGAATCCCGCTGATTGAGGAAAGAGATGAAAGTCTAAAGATGTAGCCGCAACGGACGGAAGGATCTACTTTCCACCGAGGCTCCCAAGATCGAAAGCGCCCGGAAATATCTGGAGGAGATGACGGCGAAGAATCGGACACAATTCTTCGCGATAGAATCCGATCAGTTGGCCCGGCGGTGCGACATCATTCCCTGGGCCCAAGAAGGCTGCCGCCATGTCGCACAGATGAGTACGGTCCCAATCCCATCACAGCGGAGAAAAGGAAGCGGAAGGTTCAGCCCCCAAAAGGCGAGGACCCGCCGGCAGCACTACCACGCGTACTGCCAGCCTGCGGTCAAGGTCCAGTCGAGCTCCATCTGAGGCCCGTCCAGGTCTTGATAGATTGGGGCGCCTACTTCGATCGCAAGGCGGTTTCCCTCCAGGGTGCCGCTCGGCTTGAGTAGATTAATTCCCAAGGCGAGATCGATGCGACGACCACCTTGGTTGTCAGGGTCGGCAGTCGGGATCATCGCTGGATTGAGCTGATCGTTTCGACCGTCAATATTTCCCCAGATCGAACCGTCGATGCGGAAGGACGAGCTAATCCAGTCCGCCCATTTACGGGCGATCCATCCGGTCGCGTTTCCACGATTGCCCAAAGAGTATCCCTCATCATTGCGGCCCATTCTGAAAACGCCCCCAAGCTGTCCACCCCATGACCAGCTATCACTCTCACCGGCGTAGGTCATGGAAGTCAGGAAATCGACGGTCCCCGAGCCCATTTGCATCGGGTAAGGCAGGAGTTGATCCGACCCCATGGGAGTATCGTCCCGCTCATCGATCGAACCGGTGGGCACGCTGAATCCGGCGTTCAGCTGCAACCGCTGACGTTCCCATTGCTTTAGGGTAAACAGGCCGGATAAAACCACGTCGTTGATCCCGGTTGATTCGGTAGTGAAAGACAGCCCCGCTCGGGTCTGTACATCCATAGTTTTATGGGAAAAGGGAAGCATCGCCATCACGGTAACCCAATCTGTCGGCGCATACATTACGCCGAGCATATGCATCTCCATCGACATCTCTGTCGGCGACATCATGTAACCCTCGTCGAACACCTCCTGGGTACTCAGCGAATTCGTACCGTCCCGCATTCCCTTCATATCCATATACATGAAGCGGTACGAGAGCATCCACTCACCGGCTTTGTGAGTGTGATCTCCCATAACGCCAATCGGTGCGTGCCCATCGGGTCGGGAGGTTGAGAAGTTCTCTTGCGCCGAGGTTGTATCAGCCCCCGCTTCCTCGTGGGCACTGACAAGGCCCACACCAGCGAAAATGGATAGTGAAAGAAGTGAATTTCGTACGAACATAGAATGAATAAAGAACACCCTAACACAGCCGGCCCGTCGGGCGGAATGTGGCAAATTGACGCAGACGATCCAGGCCGCTTTGGATTGGCTCTGTCTTCCATCCTGGTACTGTAGACCGAATGCGACCTCTTTCTATTGGCGAAGAACACCCACGCGACCCCGGCCTCTACCGGTATGAATGGTTGCGATGGTTGGCTGTCCCTACGGCCCTGGTCATCACCGTACCCTCGTACCTGGTCCTGGGCATTCAGCTGCCTTGGCTCCTCTTGCTTTCCATCCTTGCCGTCGTCGTCGGAAGTAATTTTTTCCTCCTCAAGTGCAATCAGATCGTCGAAAGATATCCACAGCGGACCGTCACTCTCTTTCTCCTTCTGGATTTAATTCTGTTCACCACCTTGCTGTACTTCACGGGGGGCGCCCACAACCCCTTCACCACCCTCTACCTGCTCTTTATCACGGTAGCCATCCTCCTCCTGCCCAGCGCCACTGGATGGCTCATGGTCTTTGCCTGCACCCTCTCCTTCATCGCGCTGTTCTCCTCGGGCCACGTACTCTCTTCGCACACGGGAGCGATGACGTGCTGCAGCGATATGAGCGGACACCTGCAAGGTATGGTCATCGCTCTCTGCGTCACCGGTTGCGGGATCGTGTTTTTCGTCAGTTCGGTGAGCCGCGATCACCGGCGGCGGAAAGACGCGCTCCAACAACTGGATCAGGAGATCCAAGAATCGCGGGAGATCTCAGGCCTCGCCACTCTCGCAGCCAGCGTAGCCCACGAGCTGGCCACCCCCTTGGGGACCATCGCAATCGTCAGCCGGGATTTGGAACAATTTGATCGTGATTCCGGGGCCTCCTTTCGCGAAGACGCCCGCTTGATACGCGAGGAGGTCGAGCGCTGTCGTCAGGTGCTCATGAAGCTCGGCGAGGAAACTTCGCTCGCATCGGAAGAACAGCCTGTACCCATCGACGAATCGCTCTTTCGGGACGAGTTTCCTCTCTTTCTCAACCAATCACTCTATCAACGCCTCTCGATCAAGATCGACCGAGGATTTGGGAGCATCCCGCTGCCTCCTCACGGTTTCTTTTTTGCGCTCGCAGTGCTTGTGAAAAACGCTTTTGACGCGTCGGCCCCCGATCAAACCGTCACGGTCGAATGGCTCCGCACACGAGAGAATATTCAGTTCCTTGTTCGGGACACCGGATCCGGGATGTCCAGGGAGTTCACCGAGCAACTGGGCAAACCGTTCTTTACTGGGAAAAAGAAAGGCACGGGGATGGGCCTCGGACTTTTCCTCGTACGCACCTTTTGTGAGCATCACAGTGGCCACCTTTCCTTTCAATCCGAAGTCGGTCGAGGAACCACCGCGACCATGAAGTTTCCGATTTCACGCTCATGAACTCCGAGACTCATTTGCTCATTGTCGACGATGATGAGAGATTTCGCGAACGGTTGGCCCTCTCCTTTCGCCGCAAGGGGTATGAAGTCCACAGTGCGGGCGGCGCAGACGAGGCCCTCCGCTGCTGCCGCGAACAACCGATCCATTTCGCCGTTGTCGATCTTCGCATGCCCGATGGCAATGGACTCGATCTCATCGGAAAGCTGCGATCCATTCGGCCCGAATCCAAGGTGCTTATCCTGACCGGCTACGGCAGTGTCAGCACGGCGAAAGAAGCGCTACGGCAAGGCGCAGTCGATTACCTGATGAAGCCAACCGACGCCGAGGAGATCGAGGCGGCCATCCACGGCTGCACTGAGGGCGCGAGCAAAGCGTCAGCCGGAGCGATTCCCTCCACTCCGGTTGAGGTTCCCAGCCTTGATCGAGTCGAGTGGGAACACATCCAGCGGGTGCTCAGTGATTCCGATGGCAACATCAGCGAAGCGGCCCGGCGACTGGGAATTCAACGCCGCACTCTACAACGAAAACTGCAGAAGTATCCGCCGCATCGCTGATACCCGTCTCAAGCCTTCCTCTGCTCAGGGTTGTGAGGCCCGTCTGAATCCGCTTCGAGGATTCGCTCAATCATGACACCGACGAAGACCAGGAGTACCAAAAGCGCCGCACCGACTTCTGCATCGGCCGGCACAAAACGCCGCCCTTCGATCAGGAAAATCCCCATCGCGAGCGCAAAAACATCGACCATACTCCAGAGGCGGGCAAACTCGAAAATCCTCTTCTGCCGCGCATCCTTTTTCTGGCCAAAACTCTTCCAGGTCTGGATCGCGAGAATGAGCCAGCGAATCACCGGAGACATTACGAGGAAAAGAGATACCGCGACCGCACCGGTATAGGAACCCTGTTCCCAAAGCGCGGGGATCACGGTGACGATACTAAAGGCTTGGTCGACCAGAAACCACGATTCGATTTTCAAAAAGGGCAAACCCAACGCACCGAAGAGCAGCCCTCCCGAGAGAACGACTAAAAGCAGCCTCCCCCACGGCTTCAACTGGACCGACATCATCCGAAAATGCCGTTGATTTGCCGTCCTGTCCAATAGTCGGTGAGCCAACACCTGCCCCACGGCCATACTCAGCACGATCGCCGAAATGAACAACGGCACGCCCACCCGGGGGGAGGCGCTCACAAACACCTGTCCCGAGGTGAGGGTCAAAACCAAGCAGACGAGAAACACGTCCAGCATCGACCATTTCGCCAACATCTCGACCCGATTGAGCAATCGAAGCAAGTGAGGGCCATGATTCCGCCTGAGGACAACAGTCAACAATACCGCTAACTTGAAGAATGGAAAAAGCAGGGAGAAACCGACGACCAGGACCGCCAGCGCATATAGCTTCTCGGTCCAAAGCATTTCCACAGTGGTAAACATGGTATAGACCTCCGACGACAGTACCTCGCGGAAATTCATAAACGGCACAAACAAGACCGAAATGTTGCAGCCCAAGGCCACGATCAACAGGCCAAAACAAATGGCTCTGGTTTTCCGCGAGAGACTCGAATCCGGTTTCATCGGTAGATAAAATCTGGGTAAATGCTAATGGGAGGAATTAAATGCAACGACGATGCTGTGATGTCGTGGCGATAAGGCAAGAATCGGAATCAGAACAGACCCTCCCGAAAGACGACCCCAAGCGAAGTCTCAGACGGAAACCGGAATGGTCAAGAAATCATCGGTGGGCTACGCCGTTAGAACGGAAATCCAAATGAAAAGAGTAAGGTCCCCACAGGATCCGAGGGTCGGCGGTGAAGATTATAGCCGTACTCGAGACGAACAGGCCCGACGATCGTCCGGTAATTCAGACCGAGACCCACCGAATCGAGGAAAACCCCGTCTGCAATGACCTTACTGTTCGGAGAGATGGTAGTCGCGTCGTAGAAGATCACCAGGGCGAGGTTCCCGACCACTCTTTGCTCCAGCTCGAAATTCGCCAAGAGAAACGTCTGCCCACCGATGATCTCACCGCTGGAATCGATCGGGGCGGCCTCGCCGTTTTTATAACCGCGAACGGAATTCTCTCCACCGAGAAAGAACCGTTCAGAAAACGGGATATTCTCGGCATCGGATTTCCAAGAATAAATCCCCCCGTAGCGCAACCCCGCATGAGCGATCAAAGCATCGGTAACGGGATGGTGTACCGCCACCCCGGCCTCGATCTTTTGGAAATCCACATTCCCCCCAAGGTAGTCGCTTGCGGTCTTCGAAATCAGGGCGATCTGGTAGCCGCGGGTTGGAAACATCGAATTGTCCAATCGGTCAAAAGTGGCCTGTCCCAGGATGCTCGCGACAATCGCGTCGTCCCTGGAATCAAAACTCTGATTACCACTGCGGATGGACCGCTGACTCTCGAAGCCATAGTTTAGACCGGTGGTCAGCCCGGAAAGGAAGGATGGATTTGTCGTACCCCCGACGGAAATCCCTGCGACTTCACGGTCAAAGGAGATCTCCTCCCGGTAGAGATAGCCCCCTTGGGCGAAGGCGGTCACATCGGTACCAAAGACCTGCGGAATGCTGTAGGTTCCCCGGACCGAAGTCGCCTTGAAGCTCTGCTTCGCCTCCATATCAATGCGGTGAGCCCGGTGGAACGGATTGTTCAACTGCCATCGCACACCCACGCGAGCCAACTCGTAACTGCCCCATCCCGCGAGCAAACTCACCTGTTCCCGGAGTCCCGGAGACAAATCGTAGATGACATCCCGCTCCCCTTCGGCATTGGGCTCACCCAACCGAAGATTCACCTCGTTGAAGACCCCGAGCGCCATGAGCTTGCGTCGCCCCTGCGACACCTGGAGAAAATTGAGCAGTTCCCCGCTCTGAAGGTTAGTCTGACGGCGAAGAATACTATCTTTGACGTCCGGGTTACCGGCAAAAACGATTCGTCCAATCGTCGCTTGCTTCCCCTGCTCAACCGCAAACCGGTAGTCCCGGCTGACGACCCCATCGACCGGAGCCGACTCTCCGGTAATCTCTTCGCTGATCTTAACGTCCGGGAATCCCAGCTCGTAGGCCGCGTTTGTCAGGTCCTGGCGCACATCCCGCTTCCAGTCTATCGTATCGGTCGTATCCACCAGTTTGCTGGAGGCAGAATCAATCTCCACCCCATCGCGGTAGGTCACAACCTCGAGCGTACTGACCTCGTAGAGAGGGCCCTCATCAAAAAGCAGTTGCACGTGGACCGCGCCAGTCTCGTCATCCACATCGACATCCCGCGAGACCACCCGCGCGTCCAGATAACCGAGACTGTTCAATTGCCGGACGAGACTGCCGATCCGGTCATTCAAATTTCCCGGAGTGAAGCTACGGTCACTCTTCCGAACGAAGAGCGCCCCGGACGGAACAAAATAGCGGAGAACCTGCTTTTCGGGGATGACATCGATCCCCGAGACCTCAATCTGGTCGTAATAGTAGAGTACTCCGGGCTCGATTTGGAACAGGACCTTCTCTGCGACAAAATCGGACGGGAGCAGAACGGCATAGGGATGAGACCAAGTATACGATTCCGTCCCGGAGGCGGTCTCCAGTCGGCCGATGACCTTGGGCCGCAAGTACCCGGTGAGCTTGACCTGTTCCAGCAGGATAAACGCGGAATCCTCCAACAAAGCCGAATCGAGGGTGGCTACGTCATCTTTGGAGAAGCCTTGCAGGAACGACAGGCGATTCTTCAAACGCATATCGGAGAAGAAGCCCAACCCCCGGATCTCTATATTTTGCTGGGCAAACACCCCTGCTGGTACGAAAACCAGCACAAGGTAACAAAGCGAAAGCCGAAGCCAGCCGCAAAATCGATCTGACACCCTAGCGTTCAAGGAGGATACGAATGAGGTTCAGATTATAAGTATCGTAGCGGTCGTACTCGCCCTCGATCGACCAGCGGTCGTTGAGTCGGTAAATCACATCGACCGTGGAGCGCCCGTTCTCCGTGACTTCTTGGCCGATCTCCACGCTCAATCGATCCGCCAGAGTCTCTTCCCCATTTCCCGGTCCCAGTAGGGCCTGTCCGATATAGAGACCGATCGCTCCGGCCCCGCCGCCATCGAGACTACCGGTGGCGAGTAGTCGGATGATCTGGGCATTACTCAGAGTCGGGGTTGAGGTAAACTGAATCTGCGGATCCTCCGTAGACCCCGAGGCGTTCATGGTGACCACGTAGGTCCGGTTCTGTCCAATCGCATCGGCTTCAATCTGCAGAAGATTCGGATTCTCCGGAGTGATGTACGCCTCGGCCGATTCAATCCGCATACTCATTCCCGGAAAACGAATGCGTCCTCCATTGGCCCGAATCGAACCGAGGAGCAGCGGATTTCCCAGTGTTCGCGTTAACCGCAAACCGGCCGACAACTCGGTCGTAAAGATGGAACTCCGCACCCGCAGAAAATCCTGGCCCTCAATGGTCAAATCCAGGCGCCAATTCGTAAACGGTTCATCCTTGATCGAAAAGTAAGGAGGATGCGTTCCCGGACCACTCTCGATGTTTGGCGAGAAGGGGTCGAATGCGATGAGATAGGTGCTATTTCTGAGGTTTAGCTCCCCCGCGATCAACGGAGCGGTCTCGCCAAGGTCGTAGGTCACCGTAATGTCCGCATCGGTACGCAAAATCATATCGGGCGTGCGGACGACGGGGATATTCTCTCCGGTCAGGGTGAGTGTATACCGGGGGTCGAGCCAGTCCTCCAAATTCACAACTCCACTGGCAGACACCTTTCCCCCACCGACCATCGCACCGGCCTTCTCGAGCTTCACAAGGTGTTTCTCAAACCGGAGAGTCGCATTGATATCATCGACGGGAGGGGTGGAAAGGGTCGGACGCAGGCCGAATCCTCCTACCACTAATTCTCCGCGCAGTTCCAAGCCGGGATCGACCCCGATCGAGCCGGTAATCTTCCCTTGTGGGCGGAGAAGAATCGGTAGCCGGTCTTTCCAAGTCGCCGCGTTCCAATTCCGCAATTCGGCGTTTGCGCTGAGAGCCCCCAGCAATTTTTCGTAGTCAAATTTCTTATCTTTCTGGTATTCCCGCAAGAGATCCGGGTAAGGCAGCTCTGCAGTGAGGCTCAGCCCTGAATCCCGCAGCTCCAGATTGCCCTGCCGCAGCAAGATCTTTTCGGCATCTACCAACAGCTCGATCTGAAGGTTCCGAATTGCTGGAATATCCTCTCCTCCCAACTCCCCAAGGTTCATGGTGTTCACATCCAAAGTCAGCCGTGCTTTCGGATCTTTCACCGTCCCGCCAAGCTCCAAATTGATGTCGGCGTCTTTCAGGTCAGGGCCTCCCCATTTCCTGATCTGCTCACGCAATTCAGCACTCCACTCGCCCCGAAGGGATCCGCTCAGTTCGCCGCCGGAGAGGACGCGCAGGAAAGGATCTTGATCCTCGGACGCAACGGCGGATGCCTTGCCCGCGGTGGTGGCTTCCCCCGAGGCGGCGCGGTCTTCCGTGGCATAGACCCAAGGATTCAAGGTGATCGGCAGGGTCAGATTGCCGTTCAATAATGACGTTTGGTCGAAAGTGGCATTGATCTGTGTCAACTCAACCCCATCCACGCCCAACTGCCCCTGAACCATGGCCGTAACGGGCGGCGATTGGGAATCGGGCCGCCAGGATCCCTGAAGGGACGCTTCCCCGATCATCACAGGCTCAAAGTCGGCGACCGACAGTAGCATCGACTCGATCGACAGATCCGGAATCGACTCCTTTGCCGATAGCCACCCTGTAAATTCGTTCGAACGAAGCCCATTCGCACTCAA
>CEOD01019500.1_pt1 | contig 58741 bp, 48 predicted proteins | sample 530341 | NCBI WGS metagenome assembly CEOD01 (sample SAMEA2619950, study PRJEB7988) | marine metagenome | isolation source: saline water (ENVO:00002010), including | reverse complement strand
CGCCCGTCCCCGGTCAATTGAAGCGCTCCAAGGTGTAATCCCTTCCACGGAGATCGAGCGATCTCCGAGAGGTTCAGGTGGATCTCAACGGGATTCTGAAGAGAGAGAAATGACTGGGTAGCCTTTGCCCACTCCAATTGATTCAAGGAACCTGTCAGATCCGATCCATCCCGTATCCAAGCCGAGCTGAGCTGCACGGACTCCTTTCCCGTGTCCGCGGATAGTTGAACCTCGAGCTGTTCGGCGCCCTCCCCTGACCAATCCAGATTCAGGGCAAGGGGCACTACTGCGGGCGGAGTAAATGCTCCCACCTTCACCGTGCCCCTGTGCTGCGGACGCTCCCACGGCCCTGACGCCTCCGCTTCGAGGTCGATACTTCCCTCCACTCCGGTCGGGCCGCCAGCCAGCACATCCAGGTCTTTGCCTTCCAAGTGCACTGTCCCCCGCAGTTTGACTGAGCGTTCCTCCAAATTTGCACCCCCATCGGCCTGGGCCACACTACCCTCCGGCAGATCGACTCGGAGAGATGTCACGGCCAACTCCGGATAGTCGAAAGATCCTGACAACTCGACCGATTCGATAACGCGACCATCGGCTTGTAAATCGTGCCCCTTCAAAACGTATTGCACCGGGTAGCTGCCATTCGGGTCTACATTGGCCTCCAAGGTCCCGCGCAATTTGCCCTGCGCCGGATAATAATCCTGACCCGCTAAATCGGCGTAAGCCGAGAACCGCACCGGAGCCTCCGGCATCAGCGTGGCCAGATCTACTGAGACCGGCTCACCGAGGGTGAGTCGGAGCCACGACCCCTTCACCTCAAATGCTCCGAGCACGACAGATTCGAGATCCCCCGCGAAGGCGAGGTCCAGATTGAGGTCCTCTCCAGCCTGCCCACCCGAAATACGGCTTTCCACGGAATAACTCGATCCATCCCAATCCAAGGCGAGCGAATCGATACCGATCGTACCCACCTCCGGCGGTAGGCCGCCGATCCCCGCTGGAATCTGGAAGGCCGACATCCCGAACCAAGCTTTCGAAGGGATCCAGGAGCTCTCATTCCACTCCGCGGAAAATGTTCCCGCACCCGATTCACGATGAAATTCGCCTCGCACTCCCGGCAAATCCGCCTCTCGTGCTAAATCGGCACGGAACACAAACTGCCAGGCATCAACTCCCGCCTGCAGCGCCCAAGGGCCATCGTCCTCAAAGGTGGCGGTCAAAGTCGCAGAGGGAATCTCTCCAAAAGTCGCCGTTGTCACCGCCAACTCTCGCGAGTGAAACGTAGCCGATGACACCACAAACGGCTCCTCGCGACCCGGGGGGGTCAAACTTAGTTTCTCGATCGATACCGGCGGCAACCATCGTTCCGCCAGATCAAGCCAGCCATCCGCATCCCCCAGAACCTCTCCTGGACCGGGAGTGGGAGCATCATCTGACTCTCCAGATTCGTGTATGGAAACATCGAGATCAACCAGCAAGATCTCTCCCGCCTTTTCCGGCGAACGGAGCAGCCCGTACCACGCCAAAGGCAAAGGCATTGGAGAACGGAATTCGTCCAAAGACAGGTCCACGGTGGAATTGCTAAATCGCAACCCTCGCAGAACGAGCTCGCCCTCCTCGCCCCGGGTAGCGGAATCCACGGCCACATCGCCCAACCCCAACAGCCTCGGCGCCGCCCACGGCAACCAATAGCTGCTCAAGCCGAGTAGCAGGAGCAGCCCCAGGGTACAGACGGCAAAGGTCCAAAGAAATATTCGCGCGATTCGTTTCACAAAATGTAAGGGCACACCATACAAGAAACCCGATGAAATGTAAGAGTGCCCATAAAACAAATCCTATAATGATGATTTTTTTGGCCAGTACCTCTCCAGCGCTCCGGGAACCGCATCCAAACTCCTGTGAATGACCTCCACGGGGACCCTATCCGAACTGAACAAACTCTTCCGGCCACTCTTGCAAAGCGAACTGGTACTGCCTACCCTGGACCCACTTTCGTGATCTTCATCGATCTCCTACAGTCCACGAGCCCAAGCGAATCTCTAGTCAGTAGCACTTCCCCTCCCCACTCATGAGAACTTTCCTCTCGTCCCTACTTCTAGTGGGAACAGCCTTGCTCAATACTGTATACGCGGAAAGCTGGCCCGGCTATCGATTTCCCGCGACAATCAAAGAGCAAACAACCAGCCGCGATGAGAAGTCGACGATATGGATCATCGAAATCCAGTCCGATGATCCCAGAAAAGACAGCCTGCACATTCGGTTCGACAACAAGACGAGACAGGTAGCTGAGGCAATCTGGATGACCAAGGGAATGTACCCACTCCCAACTCCCTCCTTCGGAATCTATATACCCGATCAACCTTCGGACGATTCGAAACCAGTCGTCATCCTCAGCGAAGAAAAATTGAAAACGGCACAATTCAGCGAAATCGCCTTCGTACATTTCATTTGGGTCGAGCCCACCGATGGATCCACCGTTTTGGCAATTGAACCCTAAACAATAACTCTACCCTGAATGAAACTCTTCTCCTACCGCCCGCTGCCTCTACTCGGCCTCGCAATGATGGGTGTCTTCCCTCCCTTGCTAAACGCCGGGCCCGAGCCCTCACAAGGCGAACGAGTCGTCGCCGTCGATCCCTCGTATTTTATGTCCGAAGCCCTCATCGGCGAGATCACGAAGGAAAAGCGCGAGTTATCGGACGGCTCCACAGCGATGTGCTACGTCATTCGGACCTACTCGAAACCCGTAGAACACGAAATGGGCCCCTGGGCACCGAAAACGATTACCGACGGCAAAGAAGCCGGTGGCATTTGGCTCAGCGAGGGGGAAGTGTATGACGTCGATGGACCGTTCATCAAAAACATTGCTGAATTCTACAACGACCCCGCATGGAAACTATACCGAGACGACGGGTCAGTCCGAATCACCGACACACTCGAAGCCTTCCAAGCAGCAGCCCGGCCTGACGTAGACCCTCAGTACAACAACTACGTAGTTGAGGGCCAACCGGAATGGGTCGCCGAGAAAGTGACCACCTACATCATCCCGGTGGTTCCCACCTACCACGCGAAGCCTCAATTGCTGGGCAATGCCAACCGACAGGGTCCTCCCCCTCAAAACGAAGCAGGTGCTCACGACCACGGTCACGGCGCCCACACCCACGATCACGGCCCGCCTCCCCGAGCTGGCGGCGGCGCAGGCCAAGGCGGTATCGGGCTCGCATTCAACGGCGTTAATTTCGATCCACCAGCCCCGGTTGCCGCGATCCTCGCAGCCCACACTCTGGCTCCGTTCGACGACGCCGGCGGCCATATCAACCCGTTTGAAGGGTATCACTATCACGCTGCCACCGGAGAGACCAAGGAGATCGCCCAAGAGGACGGTCACGCCCCGATGATCGGTTACATTCTCGACGGATTTGGGCTTTATGCCTATCTGGACGAAGCGGGCAACCCACCCGAAGGGCTCGACGAATGCGGCGGGCACTACGATGAAATCCGTGGATACCATTATCATGCCGGCTCTCCGGGAAGTAATCAGATCATCAAAGGCTTCCGCGGGGTAACTGGATCGGTCTCCGTGGAGGATTAACCCTCGAACGAATTTGCTGGCCGACATCCTGCGTCACTTTAAGCGCAACGGCCCCGATCACGGAATCCTGAACCAGTCCGGTGTTTCTTCGGGTCACGCCGCGAGGCACCCCCCTCTCCCGACCCGTAAATTGGCTAAATCCAAGGCGATTCCCCCATCCTGACCGTCCGCCCTTCCCCCTTCAGAAATTCCTGACTAGGGATTGAAACGCCGGGCAAAACCCGCTTAGCTGGATCTTTTTACGAATCACTATGAGAGTTCTTGTTACTGGAGGAGCCGGCTTTCTCGGCAGTCATCTTTGCGAGCGCCTGCTCGAGCGCGGCGACGAGGTCATCTGTCTTGATAATTATTTCACCGGACGAAAGCAGAATATCAGCCATCTCCGGCAGCATCCCTACTTTGAGGAAGTTCGTCACGATGTCGTAGATCCCTTTAAATACGAAGTCGATCAGATCTTCAACCTAGCCTGCCCCGCCTCTCCGGTACACTATCAGCACAACCCGATCAAGACGGTCAAAACCTCAGTGATGGGGGCCATCAACTCCCTGGGACTGGCGAAGCGAGTCAATGCCCGGATTTTCCAGGCGTCTACCTCCGAAGTGTACGGGGACCCCACGGTGCATCCGCAGCCGGAATCCTACCGGGGCAATGTAAACCCAATCGGTCCACGGGCTTGCTACGACGAAGGCAAGCGCTGCGCTGAAACCCTCTTCTTCGACTACCATCGTCAAAATGGAGTCGATATTCGTGTGGTCCGTATTTTCAACACCTACGGCCCCCGGATGTTGCCCAACGATGGTCGGGTCGTATCCAACTTTATCGTGCAAGCACTACAGGGGCAGGACATCACGATCTACGGTGACGGCCAGCAAACCCGTTCGTTCTGCTATGTCGACGACCTGATCAACGGTTTTCTCCTCCTGATGAATCAGGACGAGATCACCGGGCCGGTGAATATCGGCAATCCTACTGAGTTTACGATCCGGGAACTCGCAGAGCTGGTCATCGAGCTGACGAACTGCAATTCCAAACTCATTCAACAGCCCCTTCCTGCCGACGACCCGATGCAGCGCAAGCCCATCATCGATATCGCCCGTGAAAAGCTGGGCTGGGAACCAACGATCCAATTAAAAGAAGGCCTGACCAAAACCATCGCCTATTTCGATAAGCTCCTCTCGCAAAAATCCTAAAGAGGACCTGCAACCGAAGACTCATTCATGATTTCACTCGTTTTCAAATCCCTGGCCGGTCGTCACTACCGAAAATTTCGTCGCAAAAGCCAAACGATCATCAATCGAATCAACGCTTTTGAGGAGGAATACCAGTCACTCTCCGACGAACAGCTCCAAGCCAAAACCGAGGAGTTTAAAAAGCGCCACCAGGAGGGAGAATCACTCGATTCGCTCCTGCCCGAAGCTTTTGCTACCGCGAAAAATGCTGCGCGACGGCTCTGTGGACAATCAGTTTCCGTCTGCGGTCACGACCTCCCATGGCAAATGGTTCACTTTGATGTCCAGCTCATGGGTGGCATTGCAATGCACCGCGGCTACATCTGTGAAATGGCAACCGGGGAAGGGAAAACTCTTACCGCGACCCTCCCACTTTACCTGAACGCGCTCAGTGGCAAAAACTGCCAGCTCGCCACGGTCAACGACTACCTCGCCCGCCGGGACTCCGAGTGGATGGGCCACCTGTATTCCTTCTTGGGAGTTTCTGTAGCCTGCCTGCAAAACGGGATGGATCCCGCCTCACGCCGCGAAGCCTACGGGAAGGACATTACCTACGGAACGGCCTCAGAGTTCGGTTTCGATTATCTCCGCGACAATGGCATGGCCACACGTGCAGAGGACCAGGTCCAGCGGGAACACTTCTTCTGCATGATTGACGAAGCGGACTCGATTCTGATCGATGAAGCCCGTACGCCTCTCATCATCTCGGGGCCGTCTCAGGAAGAACGCCCGATGCCGTTCAATGAATTGAAACCGGGAATCGAAAGTCTCGCCCGGGCCCAGCAACGGCTGTGCAACGAACTGGTCTCCGACGCTAAAAAACGGCTCGAAGCGGGCGACGATTCCGATGAGACCATTTCGAAGTTGTTCCTCGTCCACGAGGGTGCGCCGAAGAACAAGCAGTTCCTCCGCTTGATGGAGACGCCTGCAACCCGCAAGCGGTTCGAGAAATTTGATCTCGAGATGAACAACGACATGAACAAAACCAAGAGGTACCACCTCAAGGAGCAGTTGTTCTTCGTCGTTGATGAGAAGCAGCATCAGGCCGACCTGACCGAGAAAGGCCGCAATTTGTTGCACCCTGATAACGCCGACGCCTTTGTCCTACCCGATTTGCCCACTCTGTTTATGGAGATTGAGGCCAATAAGGAGATGGACGAAGAAGCGAAGAAAAAGGCCAAAGAAGAAGCGCAACAGAACTACGAGCGGGTCAGTGAAGAGATGCACTGCATCAGCCAGCTTCTCCGCGCCTATTGCCTCTACGAACGCGATACCGAGTACGTTGTCCAAGAGGGCAAGGTAATGATCGTGGACGAAAACACCGGACGGCTTATGCCCGGCCGGCGATGGAGCGACGGCCTGCATGCCGCGGTGGAGGCGAAAGAAGGCGTCAAGATCGAGAAAGAGACCAAAACCTACGCCTCCGTAACCCTTCAAAACTACTTCCGCCTCTACACGAAGTTGAGCGGAATGACCGGTACCGCCGAGACTGAGGCTGGTGAATTCCACGAGATTTATCGCACCGACGTCATGGTCATCCCGACCCACGTCCCCTGCAAGCGGATCGACATCAACGATGTGGTCTACAAAACCCGGCGGGCGAAATACAACGCGGTCATCAAGGAGATCCAGACCGCCCACCAAAATGGGCAACCGGTTCTGGTCGGTACCGCTTCCGTTGAAGCTTCCGAGGTTCTCAGCCGCATGCTAAAACGGGCTTCGATTCCACACAGTGTCCTGAACGCCAAATTCCACGAGCAAGAAGCGGAAATCGTCTCCCAAGCGGGGCATCCAGGCGCAGTCACCATCGCAACCAACATGGCTGGACGTGGTACCGACATCAAACTCGGTGAGGGTGTTAAAGAAAAGGGCGGTCTCTATGTGATCGGCACCGAGCGGCACGAATCCCGACGGATCGACCGCCAGCTACGCGGACGCTGTGCTCGTCAGGGCGATCCAGGTACCAGCAAGTTTTTCGTATCCCTCGAGGATGACCTGATGCGGCTCTTCGCCAACCAGGGCCCTCTCTCTCGAATCCTCGAAAAATCCTTGGGCGATGAAGAAGAGCTCTCTCACTCGACCTTGAATTGGTCTATCGAGAATGCCCAAAAGAAGATCGAGCAGCGCAACTATTCGATCCGCAAGCGACGCCTGCAGTTCGATGATGTCCTCAACAACCAGCGCGAGATCATTTACGAACTGCGCAATGGGGCCATTCACTCCGAAGATCCGTCCGAGATCGCATTTGAGATGATTGAAGAGGAAATCTTCGAACGTCTCGAAACTGTGGTCGCCCCCGGTTCAAAAGGGGAAGCCGATACTGGCGAGGTCGAAACTTTCGTCAACTGGCTCAACTACCACTTCCCCATCGGCATCAAGGCCGAGGAGATGGATTTCAATGATTCAGAAAAACTCGGCAAGGACTTGGTCCTGCGGATTCGCGATGCCTTCAACCAGCGCGCTGGCCTCGAGGGTGAAGACGAGTTGAAGCGTCTCTCACGCTATGTCGTCATCCGCTCGATCGACCGCCTGTGGCAAGACCACCTCACCGAGATGGAGGAGCTGAACCGGAGTGTAAGTCTCCGCAGTTACGGCCAGAAGGATCCTCTCAACGAGTACAAGAGCGAAGCGTTCGTCTACTTCCAGGAGATGATGGAAAACCTTCGCAACGAAATTTGTACCGGACTCTTCCGCACAGCGACGAACATGCAGGCGTTCCAACAGATGCTTGCACGCCTTCAAAGCAAAGCAACCACCCAGGGGCCAGCCGATTCGGACGAATCCATCCTCGCTCAGGCTGCGCGTGCTGCCAAGGCTGGTCAACCGGGACAGGCCGCACAGGCGCCTCATACGAGAAAGCCAGCCCCGCCTCTACCCAAGGTCACCGTCCGTCGTGAGTTGCCGAAAATCGGCCGCAACGAAACCGTCAAGATCCGCAAGGGCAGCGAGGTGCAAGAGATGAAGTTCAAGAAAGCTGAGCTACTTTTGAAAAGCGAGGGCTGGGAGCTTGTGAAAGAGGCCAAAAAGTAAGCTGCACGGGTAGAAGCAATGGGGCGTAAAAAGCACAAGGTATCGACCGAATCGCAGGGGTTCCTCACCAACGAGAACCCTTTTGGATCTCTCGACTCCACGGGTTTGCCAGAAGCCAGTACACCGCCGAAGCCCTCGACACCGCCCACGGCAAAGGCTGCCAGGAAGCCTGGAATGCGGGTGGAGATCCGGCGCGAAAAATCAGGCCGCGGGGGAAAGACCGTGACGACTCTTCGGGGACTGCGAACTCTCGATCGCTACTCGCGCGAAGATTTGCTTCACGGCCTCAAAAAGAAGCTCGGCACGGGTGGGGTACCCATCGACGATGGCTTCCAACTCCAAGGCGACTGCCGCGACCAGGCCGAGGAATTTTTGACTGACAAAGGTTTCCGTCCAGTCCGTGCGGGCGGCTGATCCCAGCTGGTAAGGAATCCCCCACCTACCCGAAAGGCAGTATGAGCACTTTTCTTCCCGTACTTTTGATGCTCGCCATTCATTTGGCTCCCAATCAGGTGAGAACAATCACCGTCGAAACACCACGTGCTTCGATCATTACGATGTCGAAATCGGGCTACTCCGAGTGGACCGCCTCCGAGAGCAAGGAGAACCCGATGGGAACCTTCGCTTTTGCCAAGGAGTCCGTTACTTTCAGCCGGGATGGCAACGAGATGACCCTGGATCTACGCGATTTCATTGAGGGTGGTATCAATGCCGACCTCGAGACCGTTGACCAGGTCAACATCGACGGTCAAAACATCCCCATCCAGACCGTAGACGACGGATTCGATTTCGTGTTCGTTCCGGTCGACGGTACTGATGCGCCGGAAACGCGAATGAAAGTTCGCTGGTCGAACCGCTAATTCAGCCGACCCTTCCCCCGGAGCGGGGACTTCATTCTTTCCGCGGATCGGCAATCCCCACCCTCTCAAAATAGAGAGGCCTTCCAAGCTCCGAGCTCAAACTCGAGGACCCTCGCCATTCGCCCAGAGCCCGGGGGGGCGACTACTTCCGGTCCGGAGGCATACAACGAACGGGAAACACATAGGGTGAGTCCTCGTTCTTCATCCAATCAATCAGCTTAACGATGCCGATGTAATTCAGGACAAATCCCAGCACGATCCCTACAATCCAATCTACCAGTGAAGCCCGTTCCTCGCGGATGATTGTCGTAAAAAAGAGGACTGCAATCGGGAGGAAGAGGACTAGGGAGGTCAGTAGTCCCGGATTGTAATGAGTCTTCCCTTTTCGGTTAAACACGAACGTATGGGCAAAAATATTGCCCACCGATACGAGGATCGTCGCGATCGCCAGCCAGAGACAATCCGTCCCAAACAGTGCAGCCAAGAAATAGCTGCACCATCCCACGCCAACGTTCACGACCAGAGAGGTTTGTGAATTCAATGGGTAGCGCTCGGGCCGCTGGCTCGAAAAAAGCCAGGAATTGATCATCCCGGGGAAATAACCGGGAAAACGGTATTCTTCGACCTGATGGATAAAGAGCGACAGCAAGCTCAACCAAAGTAGAAGTTCAATACCAACAGGCCGCGACCAGAGCAGGTATCCCACGAGAAAGGCCCCGAGAATCATCCCAACATCGAACCAATGATTTCTCAAAAACCTCATGCCTCAAGATGATTGAACCGATTCATTCTGAAAAGAGGAATTCGCTAAGAATCGAAAGATTCTCCCAGGAAACGGGATCGCACCGAAGTCCCCCTGACTCGCCGGGCAATGAGCATGCGTCAATTCGACTGGCAAACGTTTCCGTTAATTAACGATTTCAGAACACTATCGTCTCGAAATTTTCGAACAGATAAACTAGACACACACCCATGAGCGAGCACGACCACAGCGATCCCAGCGTCCTTGGAGGAGGAGCACACCTTTCCCGTTCGAATAATCCGAAAGGCAAATTTAGCTTCAAACGCCTCTGCAAGGGAACTTACCGGTTTCTCCGAGTCTGCCCTTGGACCTTCCTGTTGATTGCCTCTGCGGTATTGGTCGAATACCTACCTGCTCGCATGCAGGGCGTCACGTTGAACTACACGATGATCGTGTTTGCGCTGGTCGTCTTCGTAATCGAAATTCTAAAAGGGGCCGACATCCGCTTGGGGCGTTTTGTGCTCGATCTGTTCATCGCCATAGTTGGGGTAATCGCTGCGACCGCACTGATCACCTATCACATTACCCAGACCGGAGAATCGCCGCTATTCTATCAATGGATTGTCGCGGCCGTCGTTGTCCTGGATGCGATGATTAGTACAACAATCGCGTTCTCGACTGCTCTGCGCAATATGGCAGTCGCACACGATATGTAAGCTCGTGACTGCACCGCAGCGCTGGATTTAGATTTTCATTCAATCTTCCGGGGGGCGATTCGTGCGTGGCCCGGATCTTTTCCCAATTCGAAATGGAACCGATCTATGTGATCCTCATCCTCTTCGTCATGGCTGGTCTCGCCATCGCCATGTTCTTCGTCGGCAAATCAATCTCGCGCAGAGATCCCGCCCTCGAAGAAGAACTCTCCCATTGGAAAGATGAGGCACTGCGCTCGGAAACCCAATTAAACGATCGCCAGCAACGGCTTGATGAGGAGCAGCGTCAGGGTCGGGATCAACAATCGAGAATTCTCACTCTCAGCGAACGGGTTTCATCTCTCGAGGCAGATCTACTCAATGCACGAAAGCGGCTCGAAGAGTACCAAGGCCAGCGGGAAGAAGAGGCAGTCCGGCTGACAAAGGAGTTTGAGAATCTCGCCAACCGAATTCTCCACGACAATTCGAAGCGGGTTACCGCCCTCCAGGAAGAGAAAATCGGTCAGATCCTGCAACCGGTAAGCCAGAAACTCACGGATTTCCAAAAGTCGGTTCTCGACCTCAAGGAACAAGGGATCAGTCACCAGACCGAGTTTAAAACTCAGCTGGAAAATCTACGCCAAACGAGTGTTCATATGTCTGAGGAGGCCCGCAATCTGACACGGGCCCTCCAAGGGCAGAAGACCCAGGGGATGTGGGGCGAATTTATCCTTGAGAAGGTTTTGGAATCTTCCGGCCTGCAAAAAGGAGAGGAGTACCGGGTCCAAGAAAGCCATACTCAAGACGGTAGCCGCCTGCAACCTGACGTCATCGTCTATCTCCCGGAAGAGAAGCATCTGATTATCGATGCCAAGGTATCCCTCACTGCCTACCTGCGGGTCAATGAAGCAGCTGACGAGCCGGAGCGAAAGGCGGCACTCAAAGATCATCTGGCCTCCTTGCGCTCCCACATCGACGGTCTATCGGGTAAGCGCTACGATTCGATCGAGAAACTACGCTCACCCGAGATCGTGCTACTCTTCGTTCCCATAGAACCGGCTTTCATCGAAGCCCTCCGTGAGGATCCATCTCTTTTCGACTACGCCTTTGCGAGGAAGATCGTCCTGGTAACTCCAACCACCCTACTCGCAACCCTCAAGACCGTAGCTTCCATTTGGCGTCAGGATAAACAGAATCGAAACGCCCTCGAGATCGCACGGCTTGGCGGCGAACTCTACGACAAATTCGTCGGGTTCACCTCGGATCTCGACGAGATCGGGAAACGTCTTGAGCAAGCGCGATCCTCGCATGACAGTGCCGTCAACAAACTGGTGAGCGGTCGAGGAAACGCAGTGCGCACCATCCAAAAAATGCGTGAACTCGGCCTAAAAACCAAAAAGGATTTAGATTCCGATCGGATCGACCAAGCATTACAATCCGAAGAATAACCCCAAGTAGCCGATGCCTTCAGGCTTCGCGCTTCCCTTGCAGTTGTACCGGTTTCCGATCTGCCGGAGAGGAGGGAAGTACGGCGTCTCCAAGACCGCTCCAGCGCACCAGAAGGAGCAAGGCTGAAGCCATGCGCTACTTGGGATGACCGCCAAGGCGGCGTGCATAGAAACTAGATGCCCACTTCCACCACCTCGAGGGTGCTGTCTGGGTGGAGGATCCCGCACACCTGCTGGCAGGCGTCCAAGCAGTAGCTTCGCCCTTCTCGAAGAACCTCCGGAGTTCTCGTATGCCCTACGATCTGCGGGAACGGCAGATCATCTGTAAACTCCTGGAGAAAATCTTGCCAGAGCGGTCCCCCCACGGCGTCGGAACCACCTCTCGCCGGGCCGGCTCCTAGCAGCGGATTCTTCCAATCTGAAAACGGATCCATTGCCAAGCGCTTCATTTCTGTATTCAACCGCCCTACCCCGTCCTCCAGATCAGCCCCCGCAGGCCACAAACTGGAGTGAACTCCCGCATGAGAAATCAACCACCCGTACCGACCGGTCACCAACTCTGCGCGACTCCAGAGGTCGAACGGGCACCGACCTGTATCATCGATCTCCTCCGTGAGTACCCCAGTAGTTTGAATCGAGAGGTCGTAGTTCGCAAAAAACTTGAAATGAGATTCCGCCTTTTTACCAATCTCCTCGATCTTCCGCCGGAAGCCCCAATACTTCCAATCGTGGTTCCCCCAAAGCAGGGTCACCGGTATCTGAGAACGGTGGAATAACCGGTCCACCGAATGCAGCAACGAGCGAACGGACGAAATCAGTTTTCCCGAGGCCGTTTTCGCGTCCAATAAATCTCCCAATAGGATGACCTCGCCAATGTCACGCCCGGAGATGAGCGCCATACACCGGACGTAGAAAGCATAGTCTTGGTGTACATCCGGGATAACCAGTATCGGACAATTTGGCATATGACCTTTTGTCTCAAATTAAACGATACGGTTCAACATCCCTTCGCCATGCTCACGAAACTGTTCGCTCGTACTCAACGGGAATCCAATCCACCTGCCGCGATACCCGCCCGCAGATAGACTGAAGGATGCACCGGACAATTTGCCCGGGCATCCCCCAGTCGAAATCACTAGATCATTTCTGCCCGGAACTATTTCCAGTTAAATAGAATGCTCCACGAATAGTTGCCCGGTTGGACTTTATATTCCTCGAGCATCTTCGGCCCGCAGCTATGAGAGCCCAAGCCGCATTGAATATGGTCTACATAGACCCAAGTCTCCTGCCGCGGCTCCAACTCATAGGTATGGGTTGACTTGAAGAGGTCTTCATCGGTGAAGTGCGTCGCTTTGAACTCCACGGCCTGATCCACTGCGCGAATGACGAATTCATTCGAATCGGAGTCGGTCAGGGAAGCCCGCACCACACCGGTACGATTCCCATTCTCCTGGGGCATGATATAGGGCACATAGAGGTCGCTAACTGTCGTGGTAAACTTCCCTTGCCACGATGCGTAACAACGATCCCGGTAGTTCTCCTCCGGACCGTACCCACTGTAATCCAGCCCCTCGAACCCAGGGCGCAGTGCGAACTGAAGTCCAATCCGAGGCAGCTCCGGTAATTCATCGGAGTGGCATTTCAATTCATTCTCGATCAAGAGTCCCTCCGAAGTCCAACGAAACTTTTGCCGGAACTCACCGGCATTCTGAATCGAAGGAGTGTTGACCTGCCAGAGCGACTCGACAGCGTCCTCATCAACGATCTCATGCTTCAACAACTCGAGACTGGTCTCGGGCAGCCCGGCAGCCTGCCATTTGCCCAGCGGCTTGTGAGTTTGTCCTGACCACAGCTTCATCCCATCGTTATCGGTCGCGGCACGCCACCAGGTAAACTTCACCGGAGACGCCAGGAGATTTTCGCCACTGCTCTGGGTAATTGACTCCAACTGTCCGGTCTTCGCCGACCACTGAAGGGTTAGACCATCGCCTTCGATCGAGATTCCAGTATCTGCCTGTTTTGGCTTGAGAGCACCTCCCTCGATCGAGTTCCTTGCAACCGTACGGAGAGCCTTCAGCGGGAAGTTTTCCCAAGCCACCTCGTGCCCCTCAGGCAAGAGTGGAGTCGCCTCCTTGGTCGTGAAGGAAAAGCTCAACCCAAGGGATTCACCGGAAAACTCCTCAATCTGGGAAGCCAGCTCGTCCAGGGAGTATGACCGCGATTCTCCCGCAGGGATGCCCGATAGATCCAGCTCGCCATCGGCCAGAATTGTACCGTCTCCCACCAGACTCCATTTCCCGGCCAAATGATCCAATGAGCAAAAGTCCCGCTTGGAACGGACGGTAAACTGCAATGAATCCTCATCGACTAACGAGACCGCCAGAGGTTGTGCCAGCTTCTTGAATTCCAACATCCCTGGATGGGGAGTCCTGTCCGGCCAAACCAATCCGTCCGCCACAAAATTCGCGTCGTTGGGTTGATCGCCATAGTCTCCGCCGTAGGTCCAGTAGTCTTTTCCATTCTCGGCCGTCTCCTTGAGGCCGTGGTCGATCCACTCCCAGATAAATCCGCCCTGCAACCCCTTATATTTTTCGAACGCTTCATAGTATTCGCGGAGGTTACCGTTACTGTTCCCCATAGCGTGAGAATACTCACACATGATCAGAGGACGTGGGTCCTTTTCTTCCTCAACCCACTCGATGATATCCTGAATCGACGGGTACATGGGGCAGATCACATCGGTCACGCCATGGCCCTTGTCCCACTGCGATTTCGACTGCCCGCGCGAGATGGCCCCTTCATAATGCAAAATACGACTCGAGTCATAGCGCCGTATCCATCCGGCCATTGCGTCGTGGTTTGGTCCATATCCCGACTCATTTCCCAGTGACCACATAATAATGCTGGGATGGTTCTTGTCGCGCACCACCATTCGCATACCGCGCTCGACAAACGCATTCAAATAGCGGCGATCGCGACAGATGCTGTTATAAAAATCGTGAGATTCGATATTGGACTCGTCGACCACGTAGAATCCGTACTCATCGCACAACTCATAGAACCGAGAGTCGTTCGGGTAATGGGACGTCCGAATGGAATTGATATTGTGCGCCTTCATCACCTCGAGGTCCTTGCGCATCCACTCCTCTGAGACTACATTCCCCTCTGTATCAGTATGGTCATGACGATTGACCCCATGAATCATCACGGCTTTCCCGTTCACCAGGAGCTCTCGATCCTGAACCTCTACACGGCGGAACCCGATCCAAATCGCGGTGCTCTCGACCACTTCTCCAGAAGGTGAGCACAGCGAGACGAGAAGCTGGTAGCGATTAGGTGCTTCGGCTGACCACGGCCGAACGTTGGCAACCTTCTCTTGAGCGGCCCCTCCGATTCGGGGCCACGTTTCGAGGTGCTTGTGCCCCACCTCGATCGCCAGTGATTGCTCCTCGACCACCTCATTCCCCGAGTCATCCGCCAGCGACCACTGGACGGACCAATCGGGCTCGACTGAGTTTGCCATATTGACCATGACCTCCAGATCGAGGGCCCCCTCACCTGAAGTGGGATCAAAATCGGTCAACGCCTTAATATCATCCAAGAAAATAGGGGCGGTCGAATAGAGAAATACCTCGCGGTGAATCCCGCCCATGCGCCACTGGTCCTGGTCCTCGACGTAGCTCGCGTCACTGTATTGGATCACCACCGCGGTCAAGACGTTCTCACAGCCCCAGCTGACGCGATCCGAGACATCATATTCCGAAGGAAGGCGGGAGTCTTTGTTCAAACCCAGAAACTCGCCGTTCAGGTAGAGTTGAAGTACGCCGTCCACACCTGCAAAATGAAGAACGACCCGACGCCCCTTCCAGCTCGGATCCACGGTAAAGGTCCTACGGTAAACGCCCGTCGGATTCCGGTCCGGCGAAAACGGAGGCTGCGCCACAAACGGCATCTTCACGTTTGTATAGTGCGGATAGCTATAGCCTTTCATCGGCCATAGGCTCGGTACCGGCATGTCCGCCCATTCTTCGAGTGAGGAATCAATGCGCTCCACTCCCTCCGGCAGTTGCTCGGGGCTCTCGCGGTAGAGGAATTTCCAAGTTCCATCCAGCGAGGTCCACCAGGGAGAGTTCTCCCGGACTCCCGCAACGGCCGACTCCTTGTCGGGATACGGATAGCTCGTGGCCCGCATCGGCAGGCGGTTCAATCCGGTCAACTCCGGGTTTTCAAAAGTTTTTCCTAGGCAGCGGTCAATTGGGCTTAGAGGCATGTTTCGAGAATAATGGATTTCGACCGAAAACCAAATGGACAATATGTTTCAAAAGATGTCATATTTGATTAAACCTAATGGACCTGACCAACTACGAGAAGAGCGAGACTATCTATCGGAATATCACCGGTAGCTCGCTTGGCTCAGCACTAAGCTGTGGATTCCTCAACAAATCAGGAATCTCCGAGGACATCATAAACGAGAGATATGATCGCTTCGCCATGGTTTATTTGCTTCGTGGAAACGGCCACTACGAGGACAGCTGCGGCATCGCGAACGCGTTGGCGGCGGGCGACCTGCTCTTCCGCTTTCCCGACCGGTATCACACGACGACGGTCGACCCACACAGTCGGTGGCTCGAGTGCTTTGTCTCCACCCGCCAGGAATGGTTCGTCCTCATGTGCAACCTCGGGCTCCTTTCTCCCGACCAACCCGTCATTCACTTGGGCCCCCGACCCGATATCGCAGAGCGAATCGCGCGCATCACACAACAGATGCGCTCCTCCGACACACCGTTGAGCAACAGTGATCACGAGTTCGAGATCATCTCACTCATTCGTCAGATCTTGCGCCGCAATCTGGAGAGTCAGGCCGATCGCAAATCACACCGCGAACTCCTGGAGAGAGCGCGCGAACAGATCCGACTCCAGGCGACCGCCCCCATCGACCTGAGAACCATTCTCCGCGACGCCGGCCTGAGCTACTCCCGTCTCCGCACTCTCTTCAAAGACCTCTACGGAATCTCTCCCGGAGACTACCGGATCCAAGTCCGCGTGGAATACGCCTGCTCTCTTTTGGAAGAGACTCACTCCCCGATCAAAACCATCGCCGATCAACTTGGGTACCCTGATCCTTATACCTTCTCCAAGCAGTTCAAGCAGCGAACCAACCTTTCCCCGAAGCAATGGCGAAACCGAAGGCGATAACGCTGAAAGGACCGGGCGCAGGAGCCCTCGGCGCCCCCCGTCAGATTGCTCTATTGTTGACCTGCGAACGGTAGCTCAGATACCATCGATACCTGCAAATCCACCTTGATGCTCTTCCACAATGAGTGCGCCTTCCGCGCCCTCTCCTACGATCAGTCCCGGCCAGAGAAGATCCTACCCTTCTTCAAAAAATCTCTCCTGAATCCATCCTTCAAAACCGGCGCGTCGAAATTTTCGACATAGCAGTCCGAACCAAACACTCAAAACCCCTTCTTCAATGAACTTGAAAACACTCCCGAAATCATTCCCGCTGAGCCTATTGATCATCGCTGCGACCAGCGGCATATGCCAAGCGCAGACCGACCCGCTTCCCTCTTGGAATGATGGGGAAACCAAGGCAGCAATCATTGAGTTCGTCGAGGCCGTCAGCACGGAAGACTCTCCGGACTTTGTCCCCATACCAGAACGGGTTGCGACCTTCGACAATGATGGAACCCTTTGGTCTGAGCAACCGGCCTACTTTCAGCTCTTTTACGCGATGGATCAAATTCGGGACATGGCCGACCAACATCCGGAGTGGCAGAATACTGAACCGTTCAAAAGCGTCCTCAATAACGACATGACCGGCGTCATGGCATCCGGTGAGGAGGGTCTCATCAAAATTGTAATGGCGAGCCACTCGAACATCTCGGCTGAGGATTTCCAAGACTCCGTGCGGGGCTGGCTCGAATCCGCAACTCATCCCACGACCGGCCTCCCCTATGAGCAGATGGTGTATCAACCCATGCTCGAGCTGCTCAGCTATCTTCGGGCCAATGATTTCAAGACCTTTATCGTCTCCGGAGGTGGAATTGATTTTATGCGAGTGTTTACAGAGCAAGTCTATGGGATCCCTCCCGAGCAAGTCATCGGCTCGACCGGAGACGCAAAATTTGAGATGATCGACGGAGTACCCGTGATTCTCAAAGAAGGAGAGATCGCATTCGTCGATGACAAAGCGGGAAAACCGGTAGGAATATACCGCCATATTGGTCGCCGGCCGATCTTCGCTGCAGGCAATTCAGACGGGGACCTCCAAATGCTCCAATACACTACGATTCCACGGGACGCGGAGGACACTACCCCCCGCATGGGAATCATCGTTCGCCATACCGATGCCGATCGCGAGTGGGCCTATGACCGCGACTCCAAGATCGGACACCTCGACCAGGCACTCGACATGGCTGACGGGCAGGGTTGGATTGTTATCGATATGGCTGGCGATTGGAGCCAAATTTACCCCTCCGATTCCGAGTAATTCCTATCGCGCCACCAACCCAGTTGTTCAATGAATACTATTCGCGCAGCCTTTGTCGCAGACGCCCTATGCCTGGGTCCTCATTGGGTCTACGATCAAGAGAAGTTACTCCAAGCCTATCCGGACGGAGTGACGACCACTACCGCGCCCGTCTCAGAATACCATTCGGAGAAGAAGGCCGGTGATTTCACTCACTATGGCGACCAACTCCTGATCGCACTTCGCTCCGCGGCCGCGAATCCTCCTTGGAGCCAGGATTCTTTCGAGAAAGAATGGGAGAACTATTTCAGAGAGAACTCCTCATCCTATGTCGATGGTGCCACCCGGGAAACACTCACCAGATTGACCGACCCGACCGCTCCCGAAAGTCAATCGAACGACATTGCCGGAGCCTCTCGCTCGCTCTTGATTCCACCCCTGTTAGAAGGTCAGGAGGCAGACGCCATCATCCAGGCGGCACGAACCCAAACAGCCTTCACACACGGCGACGCTGAGACAATCGATACGGCGGAACTGTTCACCAGGATTCTCTTGGGGCTGCAAAACGGGACGACGCTGGTCGAATCACTCGAGGAGTCCTGCCGGCACAGGTACGGCACGTTGGACGCGCAGAGCTACCTTGAGAAAGTGAAGAATTACTTAGCGGCCAATGAGAGCAGAGACCCTCTCCACATTGCCAAGGAAATCGGTTTATCCTGCCATACTCCCGACGCGCTTCCGTTGATCCTCTATACACTACTTCGGTTCAATGACGACCTTGAGGCTGCTCTCAAGTTCACCGCGCTGGCGGGCGGTGACAATGCCGCGCGAGCCATCCCCATCGCGATTCTGATGACGTCGGCCTCCGGCTGGAGTGAATTTATGGAAACTCTCTTTTCGCAAGTGAACGCCCAGCCGACCATCGATCAACTTCTCGTCGAAATCGGATCCAACTGATTGCTTTCGAACGGTTAGGCGAAACCGTTCCTCTCGCCTTTCCGAGGATTTGCGCCCCGGCCTTTTCAGGCATCGAACGGAGGAGGCAACAGCCAGTCTCCTCGATTCACTTCGCCGGCTTGGCTTCCTCTTTCTGACCCAACAGTGGGATCAAAAGAACGGTGCCCGCGACTGCCGCGATCGTCGCGACCACGGTAACGGTTCCATAACTACTGGCTTGAGCAATCCATCCACCGACTACCGCTGCAGCCACACTGGCTACAGCCATCGCCGCATTGAAGATGCCCATGGCGGCCCCCTGAGAGAAGGTAGCCAATTCTCCAGCCAAGGCGGAACCGCCGACAATCAACGGCGACCAAGCCACCGGCAAAATCGCGAAGAATAGTGGAACCAAAATCATTTGCACCGTCGGGTCGGCAGGAATCAAAAGAACTAAGGCCACGTTCGTTATGATCAATCCAATCGAACCAATGAGCACTACCTTCCCTGCCCCAATCTTTTGAGACCACATCCCCGACGGGGCATAGGCAAAAATTCCCACCGTCGCCGCGACTCCATAATAGAGAGACGATCTCCCGGCTGAAATCCCGTAATTGGCCTCCATCAAGAGAGGGAGAAAGTTCATCACCATCCAGACACCGATCATGAGAAAGAACCAACTGGTGATCCACAGCGTATATTTCGTGCAGAGATTGCAGGCCAATCCTTTGACGAAGCCAGCCGGGTGAAAGTGCTCGAAGTGACGAACAACCGAAGCCGGACTGATAGCCGAACCCATCGTTGGCTTCGAATGATGAACAGGCTCTGTCCTCCTTGGGCGCGGACCTCCTGACGGGAGCCCCACCCTTGCCAGCAGTAACCCCGGAACCATCAATATCGCACACAGGACCATCCCAAAACCGGTATCCGACTGGAGGAGTGCCGCGAGCAGCAGGCCCACCGCTTGCCCCGTTCCGTAGAAGGTCTGGAGCCATCCCAAGTGGCCATCCCACTCTGGCCTCGGGCGGAACTCGACGATATAGCTAAATGCCGTGGTATTCGTCATTCCGGCACCGATCCCCTGAAGCAGTGCGCAGATGACCCAGGGTATCGTAGAATCAAAAAAGATAAAACCCGCGCAACCCGCAGCGATGAGGATAAACCCTCCTAAGAAAAAGCCGGCGAACCAGCGGGTTTCGTCGGCGATCTTACCAATAATCGGCGAGAAAACCTGTCCCAAATAAAAGGCTCCGACCACCAGGCCAACCGCCGAAGCCGACTCTCCCCGACCCACAATGATCGGGATCAATATCGGGGCGATTCCCAAGATTACTGCACCTTGAAACAGATAGCCCCAAAACCAGGGATCGGTGTTCGCACGTTCTTCTTTCCCCAACCGTTGCGCAAGGCGCTTCGCATATCCTGACATAGGGGCAGGCTGTTCGAGTTTGCCCATACTGGAAAGGCGAAAATCGAAAACCGATCTCTTTGTCACGCCGGAGAAATCCACGGTGTGCCCCGACCGGTCCTCTCAATGAAAATCGTGCGAGGCTTCCTCGGGCAGGCTCCCTCCCACATCCAGTCGGGACAACTCCTCGACGATGACATGAACCACACCTCTCTCCTTCTGGATTCTGCCCCGCACCAACAGAAAGGGCTCCTCGATCAGAGTCATGCGGAAACGTGCATAGCAATCTGGATACACGATGAGGTTCGCTACCCCCGCTTCATCCTCCAGGCTGACAAAGACCACCCCCTTTGCCGTGCCTGGCCTTTGCCGGCAGATAACAGCCCCGGCCACTTTTACCATGGCATTCTGGGCGCCACGTTCCAGCTCCGAGGATTTCCAGACCCCATCCAGACTACCGCGCACCATCGCCATCGGGTGATCGCCCGCGGTTAAGCCACAAGAGGCGTAGTCTGCCTCGATCCTCTCGGCCAGCGTCATGGGCGGCAGCGACACCCGCTCTCCCTCAACAAACGGCAGATCGTCAAACCCGTCCTCTACCGATGAGTTCGCCCACTCATCTCCCGCCTTCCACAGCGCGGTCCGCCGATCTCCCGCCCATTCATTAAAGGCCCCCGACAAGGCCATCCGCCTTCGCTCACGGTTGGTCAACTTCACCCTGCGCAGGAAATCCGGCAGGGACACAAAAGAAGCCCTCTCCCGTTCTGCGAGCAGTTGGCGCACCGCCTTACGGCTCACCTCTCCGAGCAGCCGAAAACCAATCCGCAACGTGCAGTCATCCACCACCGTAACGTTCCAGTCGGAGTGGCAGGCGCTCACTGGCAAAAACCGAATCCCCCGCCGGCGGGCATCCTGGACCAAAGTCGACGGCGAGTAAAAACCCATCGGTTGGTTATTCAAAATTCCCGCATAAAATTCTGCCGTTCGATGTACCTTCAGGTAAGCGCTGGCATAGGCTAACAGCGCAAAGCTGATCGCGTGAGACTCCGGAAAACCGTAGAGAGCAAACGAACCAACCGATTCGGTCAATCTCTCGACAACTTCGGGAGCGTGACCTTTCTCCTCAAGCGCCCGGCGCAGCTTCCCCTGTACCCGCATCAACCGCTCGGGCGAACGGGAAAAGTTGAGAGCCCGCCGCAGCTCCTCGGCCTCCGACCCCGAGAAATCAGCCATCATCATCGCCATCCGCAGCACCTGTTCCTGAAAGAGAGGCACACCCAAAGTCCGCTTCAAAACCGGCTCCAAATCAGAGTGAATGTAGTCCACCGGCTGGCGGCCGGCCCGACGCTCAAGATAGGGGTTGGTCAACTCTCCCACAATCGGCCCTGGGCGAATGATCGCCACCTCGATGACCAAGTCATAAAACTTGCGGGGAAGCATTCTGGGCAGAGTCGCCATTTGCGCACGACTCTCGACCTGAAACACCCCAATCGTATCGGCTTCGCAGAGGAGATCGAATGTTGCCGGATCATCTTTTGGCAGATGCGCCAAGTCGACAGGGCGCCCCCGTCTCCTCGCATCCGACAGCGAATCCTGAATCGCCGCCATCATGCCGAGCCCCAAGAGGTCTACTTTAACAATTCCCAACTCCTCGCAGTCATCCTTATCCCACTGGATCACACTGCGACCCGGCATCGCTGCATTCTCCAGCGGCACCACTGCATCGAGCATCCCCTGCGCAATGACCATCCCCCCGGGGTGTTGCCCAATGTGCCGGGGCAGGCCCTTCACCTGTTGAAAGAGCCGGGCAAATGTAGCGGCTCTTGGATGGCTCCGGCGCAGCCCAGCCTCCTCCGCTTTACCGAGAAAATCATCTTCGCCCTCAAAGGAGCCCCGCCCGTGTAGCCGGGAAAAACGTCCCAAAAATTCATCGGGAAGATCCAGGACCTTTCCCACCTCACGAACAACACTTCTGCCTCGATACGTGATGACATTGGCGGTCATCGCCGCCCCCCGGCGCCCATACTTGCGGTAGACCTCCTGAATCACTCTTTCCCTCCTCGATCCACTCGGCAGATCCAGATCGATATCCGGCCAGCCCTCACGGCCTTCGCTCAAGAATCGCTCGAACAATAGCCCGGACCCGACGGGATCCACAGCCGTAATACCGAGACTATAACAGACTGCTGAATTGGCTGCACTTCCCCGCCCCTGCACCAAGATGTCTTCCCTCTGGCAAAACTGGATCAAATCCCAGACCAACAGGAAATAACCACAAAACCCCAACTTGGAAATCAAGGCCAACTCGTGCTCGATCTGGCGACGTACCGCAGGGCGTATCGTCCCATACCGATCCCTCGCCCCGCGCCACACCGTTTCGCGTAGGAAACTCTCCATGCTCTCCCCCGCTGGAACCGGAAAGGTCGGAAACTCGTATCCAAGATTCTCCAACGTAAAGTCCAGCCGATCGGCGAGGCGCCCTGCCTCATCCACGCACTCCGGCAAATCGGCAAAGAGCGCTTGCACTTCCTTCGGGGAACGCAGACGTCGCTCCCCGTTGGACTCGAGTTGGCGACCCGCTCGATCCAAGCTCAGATGATTCCGAAGGGCCGCAAAAACATCCGCAACCAGACGGTCTTCCCGCCGGGCCGCAACTGCTCCCCCGGTCGCCACGAGCGGGAGCCCTTCTTTCGCCCGAAGATCCAACAAAACGTTGTGCCAGATCGCTTCATTCCGTCGGTGGTGGCGCTGTATCTCCAAATACAAACGATCCTGGGGAAAGATACGGCGCAGCCGCGTCGTCATCTCCCTCACGCCCGCCTCACCCGCCGAGTGCCACGCCCTCCCCAGCGGGCCGGTCTCATCTCCGCTCAAGGCAATCAATCCTCCGCCCAACTCCTCCAAATCGGCCCAGTAGACCGGCCGCTCCTCCTTGCTTCCCCGCAGGGCCGCATCCGAAAGCAGCCGGCACAGCTTGCGATAGCCCTCCTGGCTCTCGACGAGAACTGGCAATCGGGAGCCGTCCTCCATCGTCAACTTGGCTCCCACCAGCGGGCGTATCCCCCTCTCCCTCGCGGCGCGATAAAAACGAGGTGCCCCGTAAAGACCATCCATATCCAGTAGAGCCACCGTCTCCAGCCCAAGATCTGCCGCCACCGCAGCCAGATCCTCCGGCTGATTTGCTCCTTCTAGAAATGAAAAAGCACTGGACACATGAAGCTCGGCATACATTCCCCAGAACCATGATGAGAAACCAAAATAAGTAAACATTTGTTCACTTATTTCTCAAACTTCCCGCCGCCCCTCCACCGGAAAGAGGACCCCGCCGTGATTCGAAGGATTTCAAATATTGAGCCGCACCCGATTTTCGATATAGCTGAACGGTTTACCAAATTCGAAACATGCCAGAATATCGATCCCGTACTACCACCCATGGCCGCAATATGGCCGGTGCCCGCGCTCTTTGGCGGGCAACCGGAGTAAAGAATGAGGATTTCGGCAAGCCTATCATTGCAATTGCCAATTCCTTCACCCAGTTCGTGCCGGGACACGTCCATTTGAAGGATTTGGGACAGCTGGTCGCGCGGGAGATCGCAGCGGCCGGCGGTATCGGACGGGAGTTCCACACGATTGCGGTCGACGATGGGATTGCCATGGGGCACGACGGCATGCTCTACAGCTTACCCAGTCGCGAGATCATTGCCGACTCCGTCGAGTATATGGTGAACGCGCACAGAGCGGATGCACTGGTCTGTATCTCAAATTGCGACAAGATCACACCGGGCATGCTCATGGCGGCACTGCGCCTCAATATCCCGGCGATCTTTGTCTCAGGCGGTCCGATGGAGGCAGGGGTTACAGTCATCAATGGCAAGACCCGCAAACTCGACCTCGTCGACAGTATGGTCGCGGCGGCCGATCCCAATATCAGCGACGACGAGATCGAGGCGATTGAAGAAAATGCCTGCCCTACCTGCGGCTCCTGTTCCGGCATGTTCACTGCCAACAGTATGAACTGCCTGACAGAAGCCCTCGGGCTGAGTCTTCCGGGCAATGGCACGGTGGTGGCCACCCATAAAGACCGCGAGCGATTGTTCCGCGAAGCGGGCCGTCGGATCGTCGAGTTAGCCCATGCGCACTACGAGTACGACGATTACAACGTACTCCCCCGCAATATCGCCACTTTTGAAGCGTTTGAGAATGCCATGAGCCTCGACATCGCCATGGGAGGATCAACCAACACGGTATTGCACCTCCTCGCCTGTGCCGAAAGTGCCGGGGTCAACTTTACGATGGATGACATTGATCGTTTGTCCCGCAAGGTTCCCTGCCTGTGCAAAGTGGCTCCCAATTCCCAGAAGTTTCACATCGAGGATGTTCACCGCGCCGGTGGGATCATGCGCCTACTCGGCGAGCTGGAAAGAGGAGGACTGCTCCATCGGGACATCCCCACAGTCCACTCCTCCAGTATCGGGCAGGCAATCGACTGTTGGGACTTGCGCCGCGATCCTCCCCAAAACTCGCAAACCTTTTTCTCGGCAGCACCCGGTCGGCAACGCACGACGAAAGCCTTCTCGCAGGAAGCCCGCTGGGAGTCACTCGACACCGACCCGGTCAACGGTTGTATCCGCGATGTGGAACACGCCTACTCCCAGGACGGAGGCATCGCCATTCTCAAAGGAAACATCGCCGAAGACGGCTGCATTGTGAAAACCGCTGGGGTCGATGAGTCCATCCTCCGGTTCACCGGCCGCGCCCGTGTGTACGAAAGCCAGGATGCTGCGGTGACTGCAATTCTCTCCGAGCAAGTGGTCAGTGGTGACGTCGTCATCATTCGCTACGAGGGCCCCAAGGGAGGACCCGGGATGCAGGAGATGCTCTACCCAACCAGCTACCTCAAATCCAAAGGATTGGGAAAAGCTTGTGCGCTGTTTACCGACGGTCGTTTCTCTGGAGGTACCAGTGGGCTATCGATCGGTCACGCCAGCCCCGAAGCCGCCGCCGGCGGTGCAATCGGTTTGATCCAAGAAGGCGACAAGGTCGAGATCGACATCCCGGCCCGTACGATCAACATCGCCGTCAGTGATGAGGAACTAGCGGAACGCCGGGCAGCAGAAGATGCCAAAGGTGCCGATGGATGGAAGCCCCGCCAGAAACGCAAGCGTATGGTCAGCACCGCACTGCAAACCTATGCGAGGTTTACCACGAGCGCCGACCGTGGTGCCGTTCGCGACTTAAACCAGTAAAAGCGCCCGGACCGGATTTTTGGGGGCCTATGCCCCACTCCACCGACGGGAGCCAATAGGCTACTGGCCCGCGGATTCCTGCAGGAACGTCAAGTAGGGATCGATGAAGAGGTCAAAGGCCTCGATGTGCGGAAGATGTCCGATGTCATCCAATTCAACGAGGGTGGAATTCGGGATGGCAGCGGCAGCTTCGCGACCGAGCTCAGGATAGTTGCCCAGCGTTGCGCGCACCTTGTCAGACACAAGGTTCTTTCCCAACGCGGTCGTGTCCCGCTGCCCGATGATCAACAAGGTCGGCATTTCCAATTGACCGAATTCGTACACTACCGGCTGGGTAAAGATCATATCAGCGGTCAAAGCCTGATCCCAGGCCATGCGTGGGTAGTCGGGGCTTTCGATAAACTCAGCCAATAGTTCAACCCACGGATCGTATTCTTCTTTCCATTTGCCGTCGTAATAAGAATCCAATTGATAAGCTCGAATCTTCTCGGCGGTTTTCGCCAATTCCCCTTGATAGCGTTCATCAATGGTCGAATAAGGCACTCCCTTAGCCGCCCAATCTTCCAACCCAATCGGGTTCAGCAGGGTCAGGGTTTCGGTTCGCTCTGGAAACATCAACGAGAACCGCGTCGCAATCATTCCTCCCATCGAATGTCCGAGAACGTTGACTGTATCCACCTCCAGCGAATCCAGAAGATCACTCGTATTGCGAGCCAACTGTTCAAATGTAAACTGGTAGTTTTGCGGCTTCGACGACTTCCCAAATCCAATCTGATCGGGCATGATCACGCGGAAACCCGCTTCTGTAAGGCGATTGGCAGTCTCTTCAAAATAGGCTCCAGAGAAATTTTTCCCGTGCAAAAGAAGGACGGTCCCAATCGGTTCGCCCGCTGACGGCCCCACATCCATGAAGGTCATTTCCAACGTCTGCTGCTGGCTTTCGAACTCAAAAACCTGTGGTTCGAAAGGATACTCAATATCCTCCAGTCGTATTCCCGCCCTCACCGCGAGGACTTGAGTCGAAAGAGCGATCAGAATCAACGATATGGTATAGCGCATAGACCCACCAAGGTGGGGACACCTTCGCAGAGTTCAACCCTAGGCCTGTGAATTTTCTGACTCTACAAGTCGCATCAACCCCGGAAACCGCTCATCAAACTCCTGCCGGCGCACGGAGGATAAACATTTCGTACCCTCCACACGCGTCCGGATCAATCCCGCGCCCCGCAGGGTTTCAAAGTGATGAGAGACCGTGCCCTTGCTCAGCGGAAGAGAAATTTCGTTGCAAGCAATCTCTCCCGTACCGGAGGCAAGAATTGCCCTCAAAATAGCGATCCGAGCCGGGTCAGCAAGCGCCTGTAACGCCGTATTCAAAGGAACCCCTTCGAGGTCCGGGTGGATGTACTCTCTCACTGCCATCGCTTCACTGTGACTCATTGTTCGATAATAATCAAACTAATCATTTGACGAGATCACTCCTTCATCTATGTTCGACTCCAATCAAACAATCACAATGAAAGACAATTCACCACTTTTCGAAACCGTCCAAGTCGGCGCTTGGTCATTACAAAATCGCATCGTCATGGCTCCGCTGACTCGCTGCCGTACCGGAGAAGATCGCGTACCCAACGATCTCATGGTCGAGTACTACCGCCAGCGAGCCAGTGCGGGGTTGATTATATCGGAGGCGACATCGGTCGATCCGATGGGCGTGGGCTATCCGAATACACCGGGGATTTGGTCGGATGCGCAGGTCGAGGGCTGGAAGAAGGTTACTCATGCGGTGCACGAGGAAGGAGGCAAGATTGTCCTCCAACTCTGGCATGTAGGCCGCGTCTCGGATCCCACCTACCTGAATGGTGAACTACCGGTGGCCCCAAGTGCGATCAAACCGCCAGGACATGTGAGTTTGATCCGACCCATGAAGGATTTTGAAACACCCCGCGCCCTCAAGGTTCACGAGATTACTGCGATCGTCGAAGCCTATCGACGCGGCGCCGAAAACGCGAAGCGGGCCGGATTCGACGGCGTGGAACTCCACGGAGCAAACGGCTACCTCCTCGACCAATTTTTGCAGGACTCGACGAACCACCGAACCGATGAGTACGGCGGATCGATCGAGAATCGGGCCCGGCTCATGTTCGAAGCTGTCGACGCGGCGGTCGAAGTATGGGGAGCGGACCGGGTTGGCCTCCATCTGGCTCCCAGAGCAGACTCTCACGGCATGGGCGACTCGGATCTCCCGGGCACGTTCACTTATGTCGCCCGTCAGGCCGGAAAGCGCGGGCTCGCCTTCCTCTTCACAAGGGAGTCCCAAGACGAACCCCGGCTGACACCGAAAATGAAAAAGGAGTTTGGCGGAGTTATGGTGGCCAATGAGAACCTCAACCTCTCCACGGCGGAAGAACTCGTTCGCCGCGGCGATGCCGATGCCGTGTCGTGGGGTAAACTCTTCATCGCCAACCCGGATCTCGTCGAACGACTGGCCGCGGGAGTTCCTCTCAACGAACCGGATGCCAATACTTTCTACGCATCGGGACCGGGGGGATACACCGATTACCCGACGATGGAAATGGCGGCTCAATAGGCGAAGGCCACAAGCAGCCGCCGCGTTTAAACCCATTCGGCGGCAGCAAAATTTACAAAGACCCATCTGTCGAGCACGGCAGATGGGTCTTTTTGAGCGCGCCCGACAATCGAACGGAGAACCGGAACCGTGGAGAGAGTAAACGAGACGGGAATTTCCTCTGGCATCCCCGGCGATCGAACTCCTAAGCTCACTTGGACCAATACAAACAATGAGCACTACCTCGATTACTATTCTCCACGACATCGATTTCCTCGGCGCAGACCGGGAAGAAAAGATGGATGCCTACCTGCCCGATCAAGAGCGCTACCCCGGCCCGCGACCTGCGATCGTCCTCATTCATGGTGGCGGATGGAGAATACTCGACAAACGCTCGCCCCGTGAGGTCAGCATTGGCAATGATCTCGCCGACGCGGGCTATGCCGTTTTCTCGATCAACTACCTCCTCAATGTGGGAGAGAAAGATGAATCGGGAGTCATGCGATTGAGCAGAGTCGCTTGGCCGCAGAACTTCTATGATTGCAAGAGCGCGGTTCGCTTCATCCGCAAGGAATCGACCACCTACCGCGTCGATCCACAACGCATCGGTGTCATGGGCGGTTCCGCTGGCGGTCATTTTTCCATGCTGGTCGGGAGCACAATCCACAACGAGGAATTCAATCGCGAAGGGTTATACACCGACGAATCGAACGAGGTGTCGTGCATTCTGAACTTCTACGGCGATTACGACCTCATCAATCGCAAGAGCAAGCCGTTCCCTCAAGAGACTCCGGAGAAAACGTTGGAAGTTGAGAAATTGGCTTCTCCGATTACTTGGATCGACTCAAATACACCACCGATGTTTATCACCCACGGAACGGCCGACGGAATCATCTCCGTGGAGCGATCGCGCAAGCTGGCGGTCCATCTCGAGAACCTCGGTCTCGACTACACCTACGTCGAGATTTCCAAGGCACCCCACTCGTACGACCTCCACCCCCAGCAAATGGATCTCAAAGCAATCGTACTCGAGTTTCTCAATAAATACCTTTGAGGAGGACCCCAGCCAAGGGATCGGTACGTTCTTCACCGGCCGATTCAAAAAGAGGCCCGCACCCCTTCATGGCCACTCCGCCGGCCGCCACAATTTAGGTTGAATGCACAATCTCCTCCCGTAGGGTTTTTCCCATGAGTATGCCTATTCTCCTAAACGGTGCCCGCGGACGCATGGGTCAAGCCATCATCGCAGTAGCCGAAGACGAAGGTTGCCGGATCGTCTCCCAGTGCGATATCGGGTCAGACCCAGTAAAAGACCTCCCCGATTGCGGCGTCGTCGTCGATTTCAGTTCTCATGAATCCACCGCGAGCTTGGCTGAGAATTGCGCCGCCCACGGGAAAGCGCTGGTCATCGGGACGACGGGACATACGGAAGAAGAGGCAATGCGCATCCGGGCTTGCGCTTCAAAAATCCCAATGGTTTGGGCCGGAAACTACTCCATCGGAGTCAACCTCCTCATCCATCTCACTCGACAAGCAGCCAAGCTACTCCCCGAGAGCTACCATCCTGAGATCGTCGAGATGCACCACCGCCATAAGATTGACGCCCCGAGCGGCACTGCAGAGAACCTCCTGGAATCGGTCCTCGAGGGGAGAAAATGGGGTCCAGACACCGCTCTTCGCAGCCGGGCCGGACTCACGGGCGAGCGTCCTGATCAGCAGGTCGGGGTTCACGCTTTGCGCGGCGGTAGTGTCGTGGGAGAACACACGGTAGTTTTTGCCGGCCCCTCCGAGAGAATTGAGCTTTCGCACAGTGCGGGTGATCGGTCCATTTTTGCCCGCGGCGCCTTGACCGCCGCCAAGTGGGTGCACGGGAAAGAGCCCGGTATCTATCGAATGGGAGAAGTTCTCGGCCTACCCGATCCATCAGAAGATTGAACTTCATCCCGGCCGAGTTCCTTGAAAATGCCGTCGCCTCCTGTTCCACCCAAGAGTAGAAGAAACCCATGATCCGCGTACTATTCGTTTGCATGGGAAACATTTGCCGATCCCCCGCCGCCGAAGGTGTATTCCAGCACAAAATAGCGGAATCCGACGCGGGGGAGCAGGTCTCCTGCGATTCAGCGGGAACACTGGACTACCACGCTGGCGAACCAGCTGATCCCCGGATGAGACGCTCTGCCCAGAGCCGTGGATATGAGCTCACCAGTATCGCCCGTGGATTTCAGGTAAGCGATTTTGATCGCTTCGACTGGATTGTGACGATGGATAATGAGAACTTCCAGAATATCGTCCGGCTGGCACCCGACTCCTCTGCGCGTGAGAAGGTTCGGCCGTTTTGCGATTGGGTCGATCTCCCGGGAGTCAGTGAAGTCCCCGACCCCTACTACGGCGGTGGCAAAGGATTTGAGCAGGTCCTCGATATTCTCGAAAATGGCTCCCACTCTCTCCTGAACTGGGTCCTTCGTGGCGATGGAAGCTCTCGCTGAACTGCTCGAAGACGCACTCGGTCAACCCACCGATATTCTCTCCGTAGAATCCGTTCACGGAGGCTGCATTCACGAAGCTCTCAAACTGACAACCGGGCGCGGCAATTTTTTTGCGAAACGCTCCTCCCTGCGGGATCGCGGCCTATTGGAGGCCGAAGCCAGGGGTCTCCATGCCCTGCAGGGGACGCAGACCATTCGCACCCCAACCGTCATCGGCTGCGGAACGAACGCCTCACACACCCTTCTCGTGCTGGAGTGGCTCGACCTGTCGCCGCTGACCGAGAAATCAGGCGCTCTACTCGGTGAGCAGTTGGCCGACCTTCACCTGTCCCCCGCCTCTCAACAATTCGGGTGGGACCACGACAACTTCATCGGGTCGACCCCGCAGAACAACTCCCCGTCGGAAGACTGGTCAGACTTTTTTCGGGACCGGCGCCTGCTCCCTCAACTCGAAGTCGCAAAGCGCAGCCACAGGACCCTTCCTTCGCCCGAACCGTTTCTAGAAAATCTCGAGACCTTCTTTGCCGGAGAACCCTTTCGCCCCGCACCGCTCCACGGGGATCTGTGGTCGGGCAATGCCGCAGAAGACAGCTCGGGACGCCCGGTAGTGTTCGACCCCGCCTTCTATTTCGGGGATCCTGAGACCGATCTAGCCTTTTCCCGCTACTTTGGAGGATTTCCACCGTCCTTCTACCAACGATATCATCAAAAAATTCCGACGCGTCAGGGCTGGAAAATCCGTGCAACCCTCTACAACCTCTATCACGTGCTCAACCACTTGAATCTATTCGGAATCCAATACCTCGCAGAAGCCGCGAGAATGATCGGGGAACTAAACTCTGCGTCCAAGGGAGGATCTTGATTCGTATGCACACCCATCGATTCAACTGCAGAGCCATGAGACCACTACTTGTTTTACTACTCACACTCGCCACCCAATTTGTCTCGGCACAGATCGACACTCATCTTGAATTCCCGCTCGACGAGAACCCGGTAGCCGACCGCACGCAGACCCTTCGCGACCTTCAAAGCGGGGTCCGCGCGGTGCAAACCGGACTGCCCGCCCTCGGCATTGAGATCCTCCTCCCTCTCACCCAAAATGAATTCCTAACCGAGGAGGAGCAGAACCGCGCCTTCTTGAGTCTCCTTACCGCCCTGATCCAATTGGATCGGCCCGCGGTTGTCATCCAGCTCCTTCGCGAGAGAGGCCCCCCTCGCACACCCTCGATCCGGCTTCGTTGGGCCATGGCAGAATTTCTATTGGGGAACACCACCCAAGCGCAGAACCGTCTGCGCGGAATGACCCCGGAATCTCTTTCCGCCGCCGACCTCCCGTGGTTCTACCTCATCCAGAGCCTACTCGCAGATCGAAGGGACTCACCCGAGACCTCCGCTGAGTATTTCGGGCTCGCCATCGAATCCACCAATTCCCCCTTTCTCCTCGATACCTTCGACGCGATCCGCGCCCGCTTGGATATCCTCCGCGGACGAGTCGACGAGGCGACCGTCATCTCCCTCAAAAATCAATACGAGCTCGCGGTCGCCCTACCATTGCGACTTCAACTCGCCCGCGAATACGCACTGGTCCTCCTCGGTCTCGGGCGAACTGGCGAGGCCATTCAGTTCCTCGAGGAGTTTTCCGAAACCTCGGATGCTGACGATTCGACCATCGCGGACGAGATCCTCCTCCCGCTTGCAGTCTTCCGCGGTCTGAGCACTCCGGAAGGCCAAGCCACGCTTTGGGAGATTTTGCGCACCGGAAACGATCGGGATAACTTGCGCATCGCGCTCAACCTCTTGATGAGGGACATCGGCGAGGTAAAACTTAGCCAAGCTGACAATCTCGCAGCCATCATCGATTCCCGGCCCGACCATCCGATCCGTGATCGTCTTTTGTTCGCCCGCGCCGAGATGCTTTCCGAACTCGATGAGCAAGAGGAAGCGGCAGCTCTCGTCGATTTGCTTCTCACCGAATACCCCGGCTCCCAGATCAGACAGGCCGCCCAACTCTCGGCCGCTTTTCTCGCGTGGAAGCAGAGCCCACCTCAATACAGAACAGCGGCTACTCGTCTTCTCGAGATCATTCCCGACCTCTCCGAAGAGGAAAAACCGTTCTACCTGCAATTGGTCGGAGATTTGTATTTCCGCAATGGTGACTTCAACTCCGCAGCCCTGGCCTACCGCCAAGCGTGGAATCTCGAACCCACGGAAGAGATCGCCTTCCAACTCACCTTGGCCATGCTCACGGCGGGCCAAACGCTCCAAGCAATGGAATGGAGGAATGCCAATCTCAAGAGCAACATGAAAATCAGCGATGAGGTCCGCTGGAGAATTGATTGGAACCTCGCCCGCACCCTGATCCTCGAGGGTCGAACACCCGAGGCACTGGAAGAGGTCGAAACAATTCTCTCCTCCGACAATCTTCCCACGATCACGCGTCACAACTTTGTATGGCTCAAAGCGTACACCCTCTCCCTGCTCGGGAAGGATGAGGAGGCCCTGGGAGAACTGGAAAAACTCCTCGCCACGCTCTCCGAAACACCGGCCTCGGGGTCAGCGCCCGTCGATGAAAAGGCCAATGATTCTATTCTCGCCCAGACCCTTCTACTCAAAGGAGATATCCTCTTGAAGAATGGAGAGACCGATCAAGGGGTTCAGGTAATGAACGACCTTCGCTCCCGTTTTCCCAACCGGCGGGCATCAGTTCTCAGCTACCTCTTTGAGGCCCGCTATTTCGCTGGACGAGACCTCAGCGGGCAGGCCCAACAACGTCTCGTGAACCTAGCCGACCGTTTCCCTGAAAGTGACTACGCTCCCCTCGCCCTTTACGAGGCCGCGATCATTGCAGAATCCCGGGGAACTCCGGAGTCGGTGAGTGAGGCGATTCGATTCCTGGAGAGCATCGTCAACCGATTCCCCCAGCATTATTTGTCGATCCACGCCCGTCTGAAAGAGGGAGAGATCCTGCGGTCTCACGGCGATTTTAGCAGCGCCAGGCTCCTGTTTGAGAATACCGCCAATCTCTATTCGAATCATCCACTGCGGTACTTGGCCGAGATTGGAAGTGCGGAGACAATCCTCGCGAATCCCGATGCCTCCCCCGAGGACCTCCTGGGGGCCGCTGTCATTTTGGCAAAGATCAATACCATTCCCGACGTCCCCACGGCAGTTCTCCTCGAAAGCCAACTCAAACGCGCCCAAGCCCTCCGCCGTAGCGGCGACCTCACACAATCACGCAAGATACTTTGGCAGTACGTCGAGCCACAGTTGGAAAGTCGTGATCCCGACGACGCCGCACTTGCATTCTGGCTCTCCAAATCCCTCCTCACCCTGTCCACATGGAGCGACTCCGACGGGGAGGCAGAGGAAGCGACTACTTTTCTTGAAATCATTGACCAACAAAACCTGCCTGGGCGCAATGTGGCTCTAGCCAAACTTCGCGCTCGCGAGCTCCGTCCAACCGAAATCTGAGCCTCTTTACCGACCATGGACTTCTTCAACTTCACTCTATTCCGGCAAGGCGGCCCCATCATGTGGCCCCTGCTCATCATCAGCGTATTTGGATTCGTCTTCTTTATCGAACGCACCCTCTTTCTGCACCAGGGGCAGATCCAGGTTCGAAACTTTGTCGACGGGATTCAAAATCTTCTCCGCAAGGGACGTTTGGCCGAGGCCCTCGCCGTCTGCGAAGAGACTCCAGGCCCCATTCCCAACGTGGTCAAGGCTGCTCTACTTCACTATGATCAGCCGATCAGTCGTATCCGCGGAGCGATTCAATCGGCAGCCTTGATCGAGATCCCCATTCTCGAGCGCCGAATCGGCACCATCGCCGCAATCGCAAGAATCGCCCCCATTCTGGGACTACTGGGCACCCTCCTGGCCGGATACGATGCCTTCTTCATTTTTCAGAACGAGGGGGTCTACGCCAACCCTGCCGACTTTGCCGGAACGATCTCGCAAGCCCTCCTCACTTCGATCGCCGGACTCTCCATTGCCGCGATGGCGCACCTCGCCCACCACTTCCTTCACGGCCGGCTGCGTGCAGTTGTGCACGACATGGAATCCGTGGGGCACGACTTGCTCGAATGGATCGACGCGGTCAAATCAAGTACAGTCGAGACCCCGCCCAAGGGAACCTCAACGGAGGACGTAGTATGAGATCAACAGAGTCCAACCCCCCCCGTGTCCCGCCGCCCGGCGACCTGTTGACCAGTCCCTTTGGACTGGCGGAACGATTGACTTCACCGCGGTTCCGAGTCGACACCATTGCGTTCGCAGACCTTGCCTTTATCTGCCTGCTGACTCTCTTCCTTTCCCGATCCTTCCTATTCAGTCCCGGTGTCCCAATCGATCTGCCCACCTTCGAAGACTCCGACAGTGTGATCGGAGTTCAGGCCGACGCTGTTGCCACCGTCTGGCAGGGCAAGATCGTAACCGTCCTGGGATCCTATCCTATGGAGCGAATGGACTCCGCATTTCGCGATCTCTTCAATCACTCCGGACGATCAAACGGAACCCTCCTGTTGCTGACAAACCGTTCGACTCCGTTCGAATCCATCTCGCGAATATATGACAGCGCGCGGTCCGCTGGGTTTGGTGTCGTGCAAATGGCCGGCAAGGACGGTGAGCCTTCCGACGAGTAATCGAGGTGAGACCCAAACGACAGAAACTGTTCCCAAAGCCAACCGCTTTCGCGATCCTGGCTGCCCTGATAGGACTGGCGATTCACGCCGCAGTTTTTTTCCTGGTACAGATCCGCGTACAAGAACCCGGAGAGGTTTCCCACGCCCAGGAAGGTTTGGTCTATCTCGGGAACTCGGACCCCGAGAGTGTTGCCTTGATCGATCCCCTCACCCTGCTCGTTACCTCAGGAACAAAAAGACCGGGACCTCAACTCGACGACTTCCGCGCCCTCTCCATCTCTCGCGAGATCAGCAGCTTCCCGCCGTTCTATAAAATTGAGAACAACCGGAACTGGGACTCGTGGATACAACGCCCCAACCGCGAGGACAATCCGGGCTCTTGGCTATTGGAACATTCGGAAAGCTCCCTTCAAAGTTTTGGACAAGAAGAGATACCAGACCTCCAACTCACCTCTGATACGACGACACTGCGCATCCAGAATCTAACGACAGGAGAAGTCTCTTATCGTTCGTTCCTCCTCCCACCCGAAATTCAAGCCGTCGCAGTCGACATACCGTTTCTTGCGCCGGCCTCGTTCATCCTCGATCGCACGAACCCCTTGATTCGCCCCTCAGCACTTCTCGTCGAATCCAGTGGCGATGCCGCAGTGGACAGGGCAATGGCTCGAGCCCTGGCAGAGTCTCTTTCAGAGAACGCCCTATTTTCCGGATATACAATGGTCACCTACTATCTCGCACCAATCGACCCTTCCCAGAATCCATGACCCAAGCACTGATAGACAGCCACTGCCACCCGCCTTCGGGTTCGTCCACTGAATGGCTTGAGCGAGCCCTCGAAGCAGGAGTCCGCGAATGCATCGCTATTGGTACGGACCTCGAAGATTGGGGTCGATATCGTTCACTCGCAAACGAGTTTCCCGACAATGTCCATTGGACGGCCGGGCTTCATCCCTGTCACGTCGGCGATGATTTTGAAGCCCACCTGACCGCCCTCCCCGAGTTCCTCGATACGGTCGAGGGAAAACCTCCTTGCGCACTGGGCGAGATAGGTCTCGATTTCACTCGTCTTCCCAAGGAGCAGAGAGATCTTCTCATCCAACAACAATCCGAAGCCTTCACCCGACAACTCATCCTCGCCAAAGAGCGAGACCTCCCGGTCGTGGTCCACTCACGGGGAACCGTTCCAGAGTGCCTTTCCATTCTAGAGGAAACGAATTTCCCCGCCAACCGCGCCATTTTTCACTGTTTCACCGAGGGTCCCGATTCCCTGCAGGCCATCCTCTCGGCCGGTGCGCGATGCTCGTTCACGGGCATCATTACCTTCAAAAATGCCCGGGAGGTCCGCGAGTCTCTTGAACGCAACGGCCTCGAGAATCTCATTCTGGAAACCGATAGTCCTTACCTTTCTCCCGAACCCTACCGGGGCAAATTGAACGAACCCTGCCGCATCGATCGCATCGCAGAGTATTGCGCAGAATTTTTCGCAACGTCCAAGGAGAAGATTGCCGAAATCACCCGCCGAAATACTTACGATTTTTTTGGACTCTGATTCACTCTGTCCGACCGACCTCCTTATATCGTTTCACCCTTCTTCCCATGAAAAAGTTCCTTACCATCGTTTCGCTCGTCATCGTTACAGCCATACCCGCTCTCGCAGCTGATTCCTCTGCCGCTCTGAAGAAAGGGGTTGTCGAAAACTACGCGAACCTTGTTCACGCAAATTATGCAGACTCGCTGGCTACCGCGAAACTACTGCAAAACGCAGTCGAACAACTAGCGGCGGAACCCACTGAGAATGCACTCGCGACGGCGAAAGCCCTTTGGATTTTCGCGAGAACTCCCTACGGAGAATCCGAAGTATTCCGCTTCTACGAAGGTCCGATTGATTCAGAAGAAAACGGCCCAGAGGGGTTGATCAATGCATGGCCCATGGATGAGTCTTATATCGACTCGGTTCAGGGTTTGGCTGAGAGCGGAATCATTCACAACGAGGCCGATTTCCCGGAAATCACTCCCGAGCTACTTGCCAGCCTGAACGAGAAAGAGGGAGAGACCAATATCAGTTCCGGATGGCATGCGATTGAGTTCATCCTTTGGGGCCAGGATTTCTCAGAAGATTCCGCCGGTACTCGGCCATTGTCCGATTTCACAACCGCGCCAAACGCAGAACGACGCCTTGACTACCTCCAAGCAGCAACCGATTTACTCGTTCAACACCTCACCATGCTCGAATCCGAGTGGCAGCCTGACTCAGACAACTATCGTGCCGAGTTTCTCGCTGCGCCCGTAGACGAGTCGCTGCAAAAGATTCTCCAGGGAATCGGGATGATGAGCGGATTCGAACTCTCGGGGGAGCGCATACTCGTCGCGCTAGAGACCCAGGCCCAGGAAGACGAACACTCCTGCTTTAGCGACAACACCCACATGGACATTCTCGCAAACGCTCAGGGAGTCCTCAACGTGTACAATGGCCACTACTACTCGTACTTGAACCGGACCGTGGTCAACGGTCCGGGAATCCGCGACCTCGCCGCAGCCATTGACAGTCGGCTCGCTGACCAAATCGGCACCCAGATCGAAACATCCGTCGCACTGGCCGCAACTGTCCCCGCACCTTTTGACCGCGCAATCTTCGATACAAACTCCCACGAGATCCTACAAGCTGCCGTAGAATCCCTATTCGTCCAGGCATCTATGATTCAGAGCCTCGCCTCACAGTTCGGCCTGTCCATCGCGATTGTCGAATAGACCCATCCCGATTCGAGACGGTCAACAACCCGGCAATTCGCTCCCACTCAACGGCTCCTCTCGCAAAACACGCCATTGAACCTTCGCAATCATAGAAATTCTGGACCTCTCAGCTGTCTCTCTCGGAATTTGTCGATTGGTATACTCTCAACCGCTCTTACGTGCTGGGGCGCCGACCAAATTTCCGAGACCGAGTTCGACACCGATCCCAGAACGGGTGGAGACACCACTCGCTTTGAACGCGGACGCGATGCATTCAATCGGCCTACCCCCAACCTCACCCCGGAAAACCGCATCGCCTTCTTCGTTGGAAATTCGTTCTTCAAGCAGAACTGGATCGCGGCCCCCGGCTCAGCGAACTCACGGGATGGTATCGGGCCCTATTTCAACTCCCGCTCTTGCACAGGTTGTCACACCTTCGACTCGCGCGGGCTGATGCCGACCAGTCCGGAAGAAGCCCCCGTCGCCCTGCTCGTTCGCATCAGCCAGGGCCTGGACTCGGAAACCGGCGCCCCCCTGCCAGATCCGCTTTACGGCCTACAATTACAGAACTTTTCCCTCCCCGGCTTGAAACCGGAAGTCAGCATTTCCATCGACTGGGAGACAATCGAAGGGTCCTACCCCGACGGCACTCCCTATACTCTTAAGAAGCCTGTGCTCCTTCTATCCGACTGGCTCAATGGGTCTCCGGAGCCGTCGCTTCAAACGAGCGCTCGCCTCGCCCCACAGGTCCCGGGGGTCGGTCTCCTTGAGGCAATTCCAGCCTCAACGTTGGAGGGACTTGCCGATCCCGAAGACGCCGATGGCGATGGCATTTCGGGCCGATTGCAGATCGTCGGTTTCCGTCCCGATGGTAGCCCAATCATCGGCCGTTTCGGTTGGAAAGCCGAGCAACCCACCGTCCGCGATCAGAGCGCTTCCGCATTTCACGGCGACATGGGTCTCTCGACGACAATCTTCACCAACGACCAGGATCAAGCACCCTACGACCGAACCGCATTTCCTGCAGGCGGAGAACCCGAGGTCGAGGACAAGGTACTCGATCATGTAGCGCGCTACTCCATGCTCCTTGGTGTTCCCGGTCGGCAGAATACAGAAGACCCGGAGGTTCTCCGCGGGCAGCGCATCTTTCATCAAATGAAATGCGCCACGTGCCATACTCCAAAATTAAGAACCGGAGACCTGCCCGACCTACCGGAAGTTTCTCAACAAACAATTCGTCCCTACACCGACCTTCTTCTCCACGACATGGGAGAAGGACTTTCCGATGATCGACCCGTCTTCAATGCCTCGGCAACGGAGTGGCGGACTCCCCCACTCTGGGGAATTGGCACTCTCGAAAACATCCACGGCCAAACCGCATTCCTTCACGACGGCCGCGCAGCGACCATGGAAGAGGCAATATTGTGGCACGGAGGAGAAGCCGAACAAAGTCGTTACGACTTTATGAACCTACCGAAGAGCGACCGCGAGGCACTACTGGCCTTCCTGCAGTCACTTTAATTCCCGTACTCGATTTCGGAATACAGACTCGAATTCCCAACACTCCCTAATCGTCAAACGGCGATTTGTACGAAGAAAACCTCACCGCGTGAAATGAGCAGGAACCTCTTCCTCGCCCGTCATAAATCCGGATAGATCTCCTGAGCTACAAGCCTGCCCAGAGACTCAAAATTACCAAGCGTCAGAGCGATCTCCAGAGGCTATTTGCAACAGCATATTCATTTGCTCCTGTAAGCTGACGAGAGGCATCATAGGGAGAGTGCTCCCCCTCGCATTCACAAATCTAAGTGGCATAGATCTCGCAATCGTAGGTTTCGTGCTTGCGAGCGTGGTCGCTGCGGCGCTTTTCACCCGGCGCTATACAAGCAGTGTCGCCGACTTTCTCTCGGCAAACCGCTGTGCCGGAAGATATCTCCTCACGGTTGCCTCGGGAATGTCCGGACTGGGAGCGATCACTATCGTCGCTCAGTGGGAGCAGATCTATCAAGCTGGGTTTGCGGCTCAATTCTGGGGGCAAATGATGGCACCCCTCGGGCTGATCCTCGCGCTATCGGGCTGGATCATCTACCGCTACCGCGAAACGCGGGCCATGACTCTCGCACAGTTAATGGAGCGACGGTACAGCCGAAAGTTCCGGATCTTCTCCGGCTCGCTGTGCTGGATCAGCGGGATTCTCAATTTCGGGATCTTTCCCGCAGTTACAGCTCGTTTCTTTATCTACTTTCTCGATTTACCCGTGCGAACATTCGAGGTCCCGGGATTGGACCTCACGCTGAACCTGACTCTCGGCGCAGTCATGGCCGTCGAATTGACCTTCGCCGTCATGATCGCCCTGAGCGGCGGCCAGATCTCGGTAATGGTGACCGACTTCATCCAAGGACAATTGAGTAACATCATCTTTCTAGTGCTACTCGTAACCATGCTCGTCCTCTTCCCTTGGGGGGTGATTGTGGACACTCTCACAAAGGCACCTGAGGGCCAATCGAAGCTGAACCCCTTCGACATCAGCCAACTGCCCGACTTCAACATTAGTTTCTTCATGATGATGCTATTCATCACGGTCTACAACTTCATGGTGTGGCAGGGAACACAGGGCTACAACAGTTCGGCGATCAACCCACATGAGGCCAAAATGGCCGGCATCCTCGCACAATTTCGCTCAGGCGTTACCTATCTCCTCATTCCACTGGCCGCGATCTGCGCCTACGTGCTCTTACATGCTCCCGTACATGAAGCCGCGAGCACCGCAGTTCTAGCCACCTTGGACAGTCTGCCCGATCCCCAATTGGCGAAGCAACTGACGACCACCGTAGTTCTCTCCAATATTTTGCCGATTGGAATCATGGGTCTTTTCGCAGCGGTGATGATCATGGCCGCGGTCAGTACCGATACAACCTACCTGCATTCATGGGGAAGTATTTTTGTTCAGGACGTGCTCCTGCCATGGAGACAGCAATGCGGATACAATGACCGAATCACGCCTGAGAATCATTTACGTTGGCTCAAACGCGCGATCATAGGGGTGGCGATCTTTGCCTGGATCTTCAGCATGCTATTCCCACTGAAGGAGTTTATCCTGATGTACTTTCAGATCACCGGAGCCATCTTTCTCGGCGGCGGTGGCGCGGTTCTGATCGGAGCCCTGTACTGGAAACGCGGAACAACCTCGGGGGCATGGGCGGCCATGATTACGGGGTCGACCCTGGCAATCAGTGGAGTCGTAACGAACAACATCCTCTGGCCCAAACTCCTGCCCTCTCTCAAAATTAAATATCAGGAAACGGCGTGGATTACCGAACTTCCCGAGGTCTTTTGGCTCAACGGAATGCAGCTCGGGTTCATCGCCTCAATCTCGGCCATTGTAGCCTATGTCGTTGTTTCTTTGCTTTCCCCGGATCCAAAGATCGAAATGGATCGGCTTCTCCACCGAGGCAAGCATCAGGCCAACACTCCCGAAGGCCCCGATCATGTGGCTCCTCCGAGCCGCGGTTGGTCAGCAATCGGATTCACTAAAGAATTTTCCCGAAGCGACAAGATTGTCTACGTCCTGAATCTCCTCTGGGTGGGATTCTTTTTCTTCGCCTTCATCGCAATCTGCATCTGGCAAATCTTCTACAAGTGGCCGGAGCAATGGTGGGCAAATTGGTGGCTCTTCAATCTCATCTTCATCGGGACCGCAGGTGCCATTACAACCGTTTGGTTCCTAATAGGAGGAGCACAGGACCTAAAGAAGATGTTCGTTCGCCTGCGTACCATCAATCGGAATGCCGATGATGACGGGACAGTAGAACATCACCTGAGCAACCATTCAGAATGAAAGCATCCACCCGCAGTGTAACTATCCTCTGGCTCGCCAGCTTCGTTCCTACGTTCGGTCTCATGAAAGAATCAGAATCAAACGAAATTTCTCCAATTCAAATCCGTTTGCAAGCGGAGGAATCCGTTGACTTTGAGCTAGGCCAAGCGTGGCTAGCCAAGGAGCAACAGCTACACACCGAGGGACGGGTCCAACTCTTTTGCCGGGAAGACGCTCTCGAAGTTCGCGCGACCCTGACAGACCGGGATGTCTATACGCTTTCAGGGAATGACAACCAACCGATGTGGGAGTTGGGTGATGTATTCGAAATGTTCATTCAAATCGCTGGAAACGAAGACTACTTTGAACTCCACATCACCCCCAATGATACTCGCTTCCACGCCCACAAACCAAACGTCCCGGGAACAGATCCATCTACCGGGGAATGGCAACCCATCGAACATTGGTTGATTGACCCGATAGGGTTTGTTGCCAGCTCTACAACGAAGGCCGACGGGTGGAATGCCATGATCGAAGTCCCACCCGCCCTTCTAGGCCTCGAGTCTTTTGCACCCGGAACTCAATTACGGGTCAGCTTCGCGCGATACGACGGCGGACCGGACCGGGAGCCGACCCTTACTGCTAGCGCCCCACACCGGACACCTTCTTTTCACCAACCGGCCGACTGGCAGCCCATAACGCTAATCCAATAATCACTCGGCCCTTCCGAATAGTAAGCTATGATTCTTCCAACCGAGAAATCTTCATTCCACGCACAGCACTCAGCCGTTGGCGCACACAGTTCGTTCACGCTCGGCATGCACGGCGCACCCGGTGGACTCGCCCTGGAGAAGGGGCACCCGGCGGCAGGCGCGGTCTATGTAGGCACCATCGTCGATGAAGCCATTACCGTTTTTCCATTCTTTGAATCGAAGCAAAACTCCGAGATCGCCCGTTTCGATCATCAGAACCAACCCGAAACCTGTCACGATGCACTTACGGTTCTCGGCGCTGAGGACTTTACCCGGGACTATCGTTTTGCCTCGGACCACTTCATCACGGAGGACATCCACTTTGAGGTAATCACACCGTTCGGAGAACTGCCCGACCCCGAGACATCCGACGATGCCACCAATCGGCAGGCATCGTGCCCGGTCATCTTCGCCAGGCTTACCGTTGACAATTCGCGAGGGAATCGTCCGAAAACCGGCCTATTCGCCTTGGGAGACCACGGCTGCCCGATGCCGATCCACCATCCAGGAACATTCACAGGGTTTCTCTTCAATAACGGCGAAATGGGCTTTGCCACGAGTACTCCCGTCGAACCCCTCCAATGTTTCGATCTTTCCAAGGCAAAAAAGCCCGACGGAACTCAACTCGTTCCCCGATTCGGAGGAAGCTACGGATTTCTGATGGAAGTACCCGCCGGAGAGACCCGGGAGATGCTAATCAGCTTGGGAACCTTCCGGAAGGGACCTGCGACTCTCGGACTAGAGATGCAGTATTGGTACAATCGATATTTCTCCAATCTTCAGGAAGTTCTCCAATATAGCTTGGATCACAGTGAGAAATACCTGGAGGAAGCGGCGAAGCGAGATGAGGAACTGGACTCGAGCGATCTGAGCGATCCCCAGAAATGCTTGGTCGCACACGCATCCCACTCGTACTACGGATCAACCCAGTGGTTCGACTACAGTGGAAAGCCCTTTTGGAATGTAAACGAGGGGGAGTATCGAATGCACAACACTTTTGACCTCACGGTCGACATGTTGTTCTACGAGATGAAATATTCTCCCTGGACGGTCAAGAACGTCCTGGAATCGTTTGTGCAGCACTACTCGTACTACGACAGCGTCCGCCTTCCCGGTTCAAAAACTCTCTACCCCGGCGGGATCAGCTTCACCCACGATATGGGGAATCACAATAACTTCCCACCGCAGGGCTATTCCAGTTACGAAATTAGCGGTATCGACAGAAAATGCTTTTCGTACATGACCCACGAGCAACTGGTCAATTGGATCTGTTGCACAGGGGTCTACGTGGCACAGACCAACGACAAAGAATTCCTCACTCGTCATCTAAAGACAGCAAAGGACTGTTACACTTCGATGCTACACCGCGACCATCCGGATCCCGCACAGAGAAATGGGGTGATGGGTTGCGAGTCAAGTCGATGCAATGGAGGCGGCGAGATTACCACCTACGACTCCCTCGACAGCTCGTTGGGCCAAGCCCGAAACAATCTGTATTTGGCAGTCAAATCGTGGGCAGCCTACCTAGCCCTCCATCATCTTTTTTCAGAAGCCGGTGAATCTTTGCTGGCCCAAGATGCCATGGAGTCAGCTCATCAATGCGCGAAAACCGTATCCAACCGCTGGGATGATACGCTCGGCTTCATTCCTGCAGTTTTTGAGGACAACAACCAAAGTGCCATCATTCCGGCAATCGAAGGTTTGGTATTCCCCTTCGCAATGGGGCTCCGGGAAGCTGTCGACGAAGACGGCCCCTTCTCTCTTTTCATCACGACTTTGAAACGCCACTTCAACGCGGTTTTCAAACCCGGTATCTGCCTCTATCCTGACAATGGGTGGAAGCTCTCCAGCACGGCGGACAACTCTTGGATGAGCAAAATCTGCCTTAGCCAATTCGTCGCTCGAGCCATTCTGAACATCGATTTTGGAGACAAACAGATCGAACACGATTCCGCACATATGGACTGGCAAATCTTTGGCGCGACTTTCAATGCATGCTCTGACCAATTCAGCAGCGGGAAGGCCATGGCAAGCCTCTACTACCCGCGTGTTGTCACCAATATTCTCTGGCTGTCGGAGTCTAAAATGTCAGAGGAAAAATCCGCAAAGAGTTCAACGGCCGTTTCAGGCAAAGTCCCTGCATTCGCCGAACGATAGTCATAGGAGCGGCGACCATTCCCGGGACGCCAGGTAAGGGAACCCTCTCGTTCCAATGAAGATTCGCCGGGATCCACAGGAGGCAATCACGGGAGATCAAGACCGAGGTACGGTCAAGTACCGCCCCCGTGTCGCCCTACCTTCCAGCTGATTCCTTCCACGACTTCTCGTTTCCGACAGAGATAAGGTTCTCCACACCGTTTTCCAGTAAGCTTTCTTACTGGATTCGAGACTCACCCACGCGTCAAGGCGGATGCTCTTTGCGTATCCAGTCGGGCAATCGTGCCTACCGGGGTCCAATTCTGCTTCCAATCCTACGCCGGTGAGACCGGACATGAATCCGAACCTCGCCAGAAACGCATACGGACACCGACTCAAAAACTGCAGATCGGTGCGGAGCCCGCGACAGTCTTCTCCTCAATCCGAACTTAAGGTGAACTGCTCTCGAATCTTCGGATTGGCCATATCCGCAGTAGTGTACACGCTAACGCTTCCATCAAAGTGAACCGCGTGCGCCTTACCATTGTGACGGAAAGCCAGATATCCCGAAGAGTTGTATCCGTTCTTCTGCTCATCCTCGTAGGAATAGCCATCCAATGCCTTTAACAACCAATCGGTACTATCGGCAAAGGCTACGGTCTTCGAGGGATTCTCAATGAGGTGAGCAGGAATGGCCCAGCTACTATTCTCCTGGCCCCAAGTGGGCAGACCCAACTCATCTCGAAACAACCAGTAGCTAATGCCATAATTCGCACCCAAAATGTTCCATTCGGGAGAGCCCATGGCCCGAGTGGTTGGACAAAGCAGGTCATTCTGCCATTCTCCCCAGCCTCGCTCGTAAGTCCTATTCGTGAGCAAACTAAAATACTCCGAATTCACGAGCCATGCATTGGCCACGTTCTTGTCTTCGTCAAAAGACACCCCCGACAGGTATTTATTATTGTTCTGGGCTGCGTACAATTGATTCGCGACCTGCATATTGCGAAGATTTGCCGCACAATGAGAAGATTGCGCAGCAGATCGAATGAAGCCAATCGAGGGGATTAAGATCGCTGCCAGAATTCCAATGATCGAAATCACAACGAGTAGCTCCACCAAGGAGAATCCCCTCGTGAGCGCTCGCAAAACTTTCCGGTTGGGTCTCGGCGGAGTTGATTTCAAAATTTCGCGATCAAAGATTCTCATATTTCTCCTTGGGATAAAGATACTACACAGGCTTATGAATTATTTAGGAGCATGGAACAAAGGTGTGCAAAATCATAAATGTTGCGAATACATGAGAGGAAAAATGTGACATCCTAGCCTTTCCTATTTTGGCCCAACCGAATTCTTCGGAGCATAAATGGTTCGCCAACTACTGATAATTTCTTTCAACTATCGAGACTCCATCCGTGCATCATGCCCCGTGACCTAACGACCTTTACCAAAGCCGCCAAGGCCGGCATACTGGAGATCCTCGCAGATCATCCGAGAAACGAACCGTTGCCTTCGCTGCGACAACTGGCCGAGGACTTCGATCTCCATCCAACGACCATTTTTCGAATTCTCCACGACCTCGAAACCGAAGGACTTGTGTGGCAGGGACCGTCTCGACGGTTTTTTCCAGCGGGATCGAAGAGCAACACCCTAAAGGGAAAGCCGGTCTGCTTCATCGGCCGAAAAATCCAAGACTGGAGTCAACTCTACCAGGAGATCATCGAAGGAATCTCAGAGGTCTGCGCTGCCAATGAGAGCCCCCTGATCCTCCAACCTGCCCCGACACTGGTTCAGGTTCCAGTAGAGTTGGAACCCGCAATCCTAGCCAGTGAATCCGACCAGAAAGCTGAGCTCAAACGCCTGCGCAAATCTGTTCCCACAGGATGTGCTGGATTTATTCTCGATCATCTGTGGAGCGACGCCGCTCTACGCTCTCTTTCTTTTCCCAAGGGACAATGCATCCAACTCCTCGCCGGGACCGGGAAATATGCCAAAGTTATCAGCCCCAACTACGAGGCGGGGGCTCAACTGATATCGAACTACGTCATTTCGCGAAACTTCGAGCAGGTGTTTTTGGTCGAAACCAGTCCTGAAGAACCACTCCTCCACCGCAGCATGTCCCACATCAAGGAGACTTTGGCCAATATCTCGAGCCACAGCTTTTCCTACTACGACAAGGACGCGTTGAAAAGTGCCCTGGACAGTATTGGACCCCATTGCTGCTTCATTTGCATTGAGGACAATACCGCCCGCGGGCTGGCCGACCATATTATGGCCAGCGAATCCGCCACCAAGTTCGATATGATTGAGATGCTGGCGATTCAAGGGACCGGGGTGATCACCGCCCCCCATACACGACTGCGCTACGACTATCGCCGGCTGGGTCGAGCCGCTGCCTCCAGCATCCTCCATGGCACGGCCATCAAACAAATGGCTCCGCGACTGGTGACTCGAATCGAAGAAGAATAGGTCCATTCCGATAGGTTCAAGACCTGTCTCGGCTTGTCGTGAAAATACTAACACGCGTTGGTATTTACAGGACGATACCGCAATTTAAGAGCACCGCGAAAGGCACGCTATTCCGTCAGCCAATAGGGTTCAGTAGAACCGCGAATGGCGCACCAATGGCTATTCGCAACACACAGCAAATTGACAGCACATGTGATCCCCATCATTCTAACTACCAATCGCTTGTACGATTCAACATATAACCATTGATACGAAAGAATATATGAACACCCAAATTACTGTATTATCCCTCGCACTCCTGTCGACCACCTCCCTCTCCCTCTCAGCTGCCGATGCCATCCTCTTTAACGAAACAGTGCAAGAAGGCGGACTTTTTGCCAATGGAGCTATTGAAATTGTAAGCTCCAGTGGTGAGGCATGGGAATACGACGGCGGCCTTGATGTCATCAAAGTTACCCCCGGCGGTTCCTACCAAAGTGGCGGGCTTGAGTTTTATGGATCGAGCAAGTGGTTTACCGTTCCAGTTGATGTAGATACACTCGAATTTTCAGTTTATGTAGACACGGTAACCTCGAGCTACATGAACGGCTTCACAGTGAACATGAACACCGGAGACTTCAACATCGGTACTGACACCTGGACAATTGATGGTGTGGCTGGCACCACTTCCGGCCTAACCGGAGGAGTCTGGCATACGATCGCTGTGGACCTCACCAGTGTCACCGATTTTGATGCAGGAACCTCTTTCCTGGACGGATTGGTCGCATTGAAAAACAATACTAGCCAGGACCCCTACTACATCGGAGACATTCGTCTCACTTCCTCTGCCATCCCTGAGAGCTCCGCCTTCGCCGGAATTGCCGGAGTAATGGCCATTGGGATCGCGGTATCTCGCCGTCGCCGTCGCAACTAAGCGACTAACCTTTTCAAAACAAGCCCTGGGCCGAAACGCCTGGGGCTTTTTTGTGTCGATCCGCAATCGCCTAGGACACACTCAACCCAACAACCGAAGTTGATCTTATTGGCGGGGATTTAACTATCACTAAAAACTCAAATGTTTTCTGGTACGTCGGGATGAATACAGCAGAATATCTTCGCCCAGAGGCTGCAGGGGAAAGGTCCTTTGAGACAGCAGCGGTTCAGGTGTATTTGGATAATATGACAATCACGGACACCCATGAGAGCTCGGTTTTACGAAAGGATTCATGGGTCTCCCTAAGATATTTGAATGATTCGATTCGCATCATAGCCGGTAGCCGGTTGTCGAGCGAAGCGACACCAGCGGATTCCCGTCCAACGATGGCTCGCACCCAGACAGGGGTGCCAACATTATCGCCCTATCCATTAACCCACACACGCGCGCGTCACGAAAGACCCAATCGCAATGCCGAGTTCGAACGGTTTCGCGATGATTAAATCCCACTGCGCCACAGCTGCAGAATATGCAAACCAATGCTCCTCCTAAACTAGCTTAAACCCTCTCCGAACAACCTTCGGCAGCGGAAAAAAGGCTGAAAAACTCGAAACCCGGGAAACCAAAATAGCCCGATGAGAATATAACGTCCCCACCTTCAAACCTTTAACTTCATCCCTCAACCTTCCAACTGTAGCCCCCTCCCCACACAGAGCGGGGATTCAGGGTTACTGCTTCCGGTAAACTCGAACGTAGTCGATCAATGCTCTGGACATTTCCCTCATCTCTTTGGTATCCGAAACATAAGGACCGGAGGTCCGTCCGTCTCCCTGATTCGGGTCCCACGCGTCCTTCTGGAACTCCATGGTGAGAAGCAACATCATATCGACTGGATTGCTAGGAATCTCGGTCGTAAACGTATAGTAGAGTTTTCCGTCGACAAAGCACTTCATGGATTCAGGGGTCCACTCAATCCCGTACACGTGATAGTCCGAATCAGTCACATCCACATAGGAAAGTGACGACGGATCGGTACCGGCACTGAACTGCTTCGATTCGGATCCGCCCGATTGGGACCAATGATTCGCCACGTTAAAACTGCGGCTCATGTAATTCGGTGCTCCCTTGGCGATCTCGATAATGTCCACCTCGGTTCCATCGGAAGAGTTTCCGTTGTAGGAACGGGTTTGGGAAAATAGCCAAAATGCAAACCAGGTGGAATGACCTACCACTTGATCAGATCGAACCTTTGCCGCTATGTAGAGAGAACCTTCAGCCGGACTGAAAAAGGTGCCCTCCCAACGTACGTTCGTAGGTTCAGAGGAATCCCACGCAGCCGGGTACCCTGTCTGCAGATAGGCGGTCTCAACCTTCGGGCCGTTGTCGTTGCTGGACTCTTTGTCAGTGACTGCCCGAATGACCAACTGCCCGTCTCCGTTTAACCAGTGATTACCCGTCATCGTGGAGTACATTTGCGCCGACTCTTCCGTCGACCCGTTCCACCGCAAACCTTTGGCGTCATTCTGACCGAACTCCTCAGGGGTGTACCCCAGCATGGGATACCAATGTTCCGGACTACCTGTCCCAGTGAACTCATCCGACCATTCCAACGTCCAATCCCCTTCCGGCATCCAGTCGCCTTGCAGGCCACCCGATCCGCTCGGCTCAACCGATCCAGCCGAGACGCTTGATCTGGCCGGTTCAACCGATGTGGCCGGTTCGCTCGGTACGTCCGATGGGTTCGATTCCTCCGACGTAGTCGATCCTATAGATATTTTGTACTGAAAATCTTCACTCAACTTACTCCAGGCATCGTCATAGAGAACCGCCTGCCACAGATTATCGGCACTTGCTCCAGCGCTCGATGGAATCTGAACCGAGATGGTCTCGCTGCCCTTTGTCTGAGCGACAGCCACCCACTGTGTGGCGACCACTTTCCACTCTGAATCGAACAACTGTACCTGGGCGATTCCCGGCCCCGGCGAATCGTAGTCCACAGACACCTTGTAGGTCTTACCCGCGACTAAGTTGGTTGGTGGCTTCGATAAAGAAATATCCGCAGCTGAAGACACTTGCACTACTGCAAAACTGAAGACTGCGAGAACGAGACAGCTCAATGGAATGGAAATTTTCATAATGCAAATTGGGTCTAACTACTCGATTCAGATTCTAGTTCGCATTCTTGCGATACACCCTCACATAGTCGATGAAGGCCTTTGCTGGGAAAACATCGGTGGGATTATCTTCAAATCGGCCAACTGCATGTCCCCAGTGATTTTTGTCCCCCTTTGCGGGATCTCCGTTCGCAATCTCTATAGTCATCCGCAATCCGTGGGTATCGTCAGAGGAGATATACTTTGTATCCTGATTGATCCAAAACGGCTTTCCATCGAGATAGAATACTTGAATATCCTTCGTCCAATAGAGCCCCCAGGTGTGCCAAACGTTCTCGTCAAACTCAGTGAGTCCGTAAGGCGTGGGAGGCTTCGCAGAAACTCCTCCGTCCTCGATGTGGATCGCGGCATTGAACTTATCCATCATACTGTAGTTGCTACCCTCGTACGGGACATACTCCATCACATCGATCTCCGATCCCAGCTCCGCATCCCCTTCGTAGGGATTATCTGAGAACAACCACAAAGCAAACCAGGCTGCTTGCGCCTTGAACTGAGAAACGTTCGCCCTCCATTCGATATAGATCCCGTTTTCCCCCGGCCCAAACATAATACTCTCGCTCGCATCATAACTGCCGTCTTCCGAGGTTACCAGATACGGGGCAAGCCGTTCGCCGTCGACAAATCTCGTTTGCATGACGAGGTTCCCCTTCCCATCAAGAAAGGCCTCTTCGGGTGCCAAGGTGGAATCGCGCCACGTACCGTCTCGATTCCACAGTGCTCCTGGGAGCCAATGTGCCGCCGGACTGTCTCCCTTTGCGCCTTCAAACTCATCCTGCCAGACCAACGACCAGCTATCATCGAGGAGAAACTGGTCAGTAGCCAACTCGGGAGCGATCTCCGAACTGTCCGTGAATTCTACGTTATCCACATAGATCGGGGACATCGAACCGCCACTGGCGATTGAAACAAGTCCCAGATGAGCCCAATAGAAGTCATCCTTGTACTGAGGTTCGGCTGCGTAGTCCCAATTGATCTGGTAGCTCTTGCCACCTTCCGCATAGAGATCCAACTCAATCTCTTTGGTTATGTCGAACGTAGCGCCTGCATCCTTGCCTCCGTACAACCGCAGTTGCACCTTCGCCCATCCTGATGCCGGCAAACTACTCTGGGGCACATAGATGTCCATGCTCACGGTCGTAGACTTCTTTATCACCGCACCGAGATCCGGATTGGTGAAAAGTTGATTCCAATTGTGGCCCTTTTTGCCCGTCAACTCCAACGCTTGTGTACCATCGGTAACAGCCGCGGAAGGCGCCCCATCAGAAACCGAAACCAATGCTAAACTCGACGAGTCGGAACCTTCCCAGCCGGCAAGAGGTTCCTCAAAAGAGTCCTGCCAGGCATGGGCGGAGATTGAAACAGACACACAGCAGAAGATCAGTGGAATCAGTCTTTTCATAGTATGAGATATGGTAGGGAAACGGGCGGCAACAGGAAGTTTCCACCGCATATGAATGGTAACCTGTAACCGGTCCCCCTACGCAATACTATGCTCGTTGCGAATAGCGACTCGATTCCCGGAACCCTCGTCCCTTCGATCTCTGAGAGCTCGATTGGGGTGACGAACGCGGTCGACCAGCAGAGATCGAAAACGTGAGATCTCGCATTCTCAACGGGAGCTCCCGCCCTAGAACTGCAAGGGAGGGGGTGGAGCCAGACCAACAAAGATTATGATTCCGTCCCCACCGGGATTGACCGTCGCATCGACATCAAAGCGCGGCTTCCAGTTATTGATCGACCACAAGTTACCGGCCGGATCAATCTGCACGCTGGTTTGCCGCATCATCGGCTTATAGCTCGGGGGCGCATTCTTACCGTACAATGGATCACGGTTCGGCAACAACACCTCACTCCCGGCACTCGGAACGGTATAACCCGAGTCGGGAGAGATCGCATCTCCCATCGTCAAACCCTCGGGCCAAGCGGCCGGATTCGAACCGCAGAGTTTAGACACTCTACCGTAGGAATAATCGTTCGAGAGTGAAATATCTCCAAAATTCGAAACCCAGATATTTCCTTCACCATCGACACACAGCCCCCATGGGCCAAACACGCCGCCGCCGGAATAACTTCCGATGGGATCTCCTTCCGGACTATAAACATAGATAAGGCTGTCTCCCTGCGACGCAACCCACGCATTTCCAGAGTAGTCCACGATAACCGTTTTGAGTGTATTACCAAGTGGTTCGAGAAAGGTCTGTTCCAATGTATTTTCACCCGTCAACTCATACCGTGCCAGATAACTTTGGTTCTCACCAGCCAGCCCACCCGAGAAAGTAACCCAAGCCGCATCCCCATCGGGAACCGGGGCCACACCAAAAGGCGCATTCTTCCAGTTCACTGTAGACGACACGACGTCGTCAGGATCTCCATTTTTATAGACCCATACACCGGTTCCCTTATTCCGGTTGGTGTCGCCAAGACTCGCCATCCAGATGTTGTTCTTCGCATCGGGAAGGATTGCCTGAACTCGCAACGGTCCGTAGTACCCATTCTCCGAGGTAGAGGTACCATCCAACAGAAAATGAGAGACACTCCCGGAACCGGCTCCGGCCGGCCCACCCTCTTTGCGTGAAGGAAAGGTTTTGCTCTTCGGCGTTCCCCATCCAAAATTTCCAAACCACACCGTGTCATTATGGTCCACGGTCACCCCCCAGCCCACGCCGAGCAGTCCGCCACCACTAATGGGGGACCGTGGCGTACCGTTTGTTCCATCGGAAGGAGTGCCGTCGGGCTTTAACACGACATTGTATTCGGTCGAATTCGGGGTCCCTTGAACGACGTTATTCGCCACCCACGCGTATCCACGGGAATCCCACGCAACATTCGCAGCCCCGCCAAAAAAGACGTCCTCTCGCCCAGTTCGGTTCACTTTGACCGTGACTGACCAGTTATCGGGCTCTTCATTCAAGTCCGGCGTGAACACACGCTCGTACTTTGACATCGAGTAGATCCAGGAAGCATTTTCCGATGGGTCCCTTGCCAGATTGGCGAGAGCTTCGGCTGTGTCATGCGGCGAACGGCCATATTCATCGGGAGTCGCCTGCAGGAAGAAAGTGAGCGCGGTCGTATTTCGCACTGTCGCATTCAAAACATTTCCCAGGGACCGAGTGAGGCGTAAGGAATTGGTCTGGTCCGCGTTCGGCGACCTCAACAACACTTCGGACACCTCCCCGGTCGCCGGATTCACAATATTGGGATACATCTGCGATGCAATTCGCAGCCGAAAAGAGTCTCCTGCAATCTGCCCGGTCCGGAAGAATTGGGCCATGGTGTATGAGGAAGCCACGGTGGTCAGCTCATTGATCGCTGCATTGGCCGGAAGTTCCTCGCCGAGAATCGCCAAGAAGCGAATCCCCGAGTCCAATGTCGCCGAGAGAAAAAAGATGCTGCTCGATTGTTCCTTGGCGATGTCGAACTGGAAGCTCCCATTAGCATTCGTCTCAGTCGTCGCCAGCGCCAGAGGAGCGAACTCGGTCGCTTCGTATAGAGTCACGCTGACATTTTTAGAATATTTTTTCGATTTCCCACCCGCGACATCGAGAGTGCCTTGGAGAGTCGCGGCTCGCAAAGGAAATGAGATTGCCACGCAGAAGAGAATTCCGAGTACCGAAAATCGGCGTAATGAATGAGATTTGAGACAATGGCTCGTGTTCATAGGGGTTGGTTCAGTCAGTAGAAGTTGGGGTGCGCCTCGCTTCTCCCCTCCCCCGTCCGGTACAGGACACTGGGTGAGAAATGGAGGAACCGATGCACAAATACTGAGAGACCAGCGACCAGCTGCTTATTCCCCGCCCCTCCAATTATTTTTGAAATAAATTGCTCAATTTCCGGGAAAAGCCGGACAGGCAGGAATCCAGAGAATGCTGCCAATGCGTGAGGAGGTCCCCTTCCCCGTTGACCGCCGTCCTCTCCTCGCATAGGTCAACTCAATGCCCTCACGCGGAAGACACCAAAGCACCTCGAAAGAGTGCCAGAAGATGATCCGAAAGATTGAAAAGTTGGACGGAGTCACGGGAGTGATTATCGGCCTCTCATACGGAGGAAAATCGTTGGGCAAAGGCGGCAGAACCGGTGCGGTAAAGATCCAGCGCCCCGAACCGGGTGGCTTGAAGGCGGTGACCCAATCGGCTAAAGGGCTGCAGGAGCTGTTCATTCGCATTAAGAACGGCAAAGAAGACGCTGTCGCGAAAGAGATCGAGCGTCTCCAATAGTGCAGCCGCGGCGAAAGCGCTTGCCACTCCTCCACGACCTCTCCCCACTGGATCCATGTCCATTCGATCCATTATTACCCATCCCGGCGGCGCGCACAAAGATGATTTCCTCGCTTGCGCAGTCCTTCTTGCGGACAACCCTGTCGCCATCGAACGCCGGGATCCAACTGTCGAGGATCTCAGCGATCCCGAGGTCGCCGTGCTGGATATTGGTCATCAGCACGAACCCGCACTGCACAACTTTGATCACCACCAGTTCCCCCGGGACCACGTGCCGACCTGCGCACTCTCTCTCGTGTTGCAACATCTCGGACTCTATGACGATGCAAAGAATTTCTGCGAATGGCTCGAGGTTGCTGAGTGGTTTGATTGCCGGGGACCCAAGGACACTGCGGAGTGGCTCGGAGTAGATCGCGATACCCTGGCCCGGCTCAATTCCCCCGTCGATATCACCCTTCTTCGTCGCTTCGCCAGCCAATCTTCACACCGGCCCGGGGAACCGGTATGGGAGGTCATGCGCATGGTCGGTTCGGATCTCGTCGAGTTCATAACCACCTTGCGCCAGCGCTTGGACTACATCGATGTTCACCACGAGATCTGGGAGATTCCCTCAACTTCCGGGACGGACTCCTTCAAAGCACTCTTTCTACCCCGCACAGACCCTCTTCCCGAGGAACCTTCGGCGGGGATTGGTCGCTACCTTGAGAACAAGGGCCTTTCGGATGAAGTGATCGCGTTAGTCTATCCAGACAGCCGGGGCGAAGGATTCGGCTTGCGCCGCTTCAACGACGACCCCGCCCTCGATTTCTGTCGCATCGATTCCCAGGACGATGTCCATTTTGCCCACGCCCGGGGCTTCATCGCGAAGTCCTCCGCCAACGCACCCGATCGACTGAAGGAACTACTTCAATTGGCGTACCTTTCTTGAAATGCCCCCCCAGGGACCTGCGAATAGTCGAGGCACCATGCAGAAGCTTCTCCAGATCGTACCTTTTTCAATCATCTCCGCCTTCGGCACTTTCGCAGCGACCCCAATGGTTGCGAATGAAATCCGACAGAGCGACCATACCGGGATGGATTCGGCAGAGTCTCTATCTACGGCTGATGAAAGTCCGGAAGCCCATTCGCACAACTCCTCCGAACCAGTTTCATTCTGGCTCGACCTGTACCGAGGGGAGCCCCTCCGGTTCTCTGAGGTCACCGAAGATCTCTCTCAAGTAGATATCGTGTATGTGGGCGAGACCCACACTCTTGATCGGCACCACAACTGGCAGCTCCGTATCTTCGAGGACCTCATTCAATCCAATGGACAGAATCTGGTCCTCGCCCTCGAACAGATCGAAAATTTTCAACAACCGGATGTTGATCGATTCAATAGCGGGGAACTCGATTTTGATGGTCTTGCCGAAGAAATCGACTGGTCCACACGATGGAGAAACTATGAAGACTATCGTCCGCTACTGGAAATGGCACAATCCAACGGTATTCCGGTCCTTGCGCTGAATGGACGGGCCGAAACGATTCGCACGATTGGTCGCAAAGGAATCGAGGCGATCGGACCCGATGAGAGAGAAGAACTACCCAGTGAGATTCAATGGGACGACCCCGACTACCAACAGCTACTCAACCTTCTGATGATGGTTCACGCCCACATGGACGAATCCCTTCTCAATCGGATATTTGCAGCCCAAGTGGTCCGCGACGAAGTAATGGCCGATACACTTTCCCGCTTTCTCAGCGATCCAGCTCACCAAGAGTTCTCGGCTCTCGTCGTGGCCGGGTCCGGACACATCCAGTACGGATTGGGCATGGTCCAACGAGTCAGGAACCGTCTTCCTGACCGCACTGACCGCTTCGTCCTGATGACCGTCAGCGACGAACTGGTCCTCTCTCCCGAGCAAGAAGCCATCGCCCGCGAGATATCGATCACGCATGAAGACCTGCGATACCTGAATCGCCCCAAGGCAGACTACCTTCAGGTTTCAGAACCTCGGGAGTAACTCGACCCTACCGGTCCAGCTACCCAATTTTCTGATTTCGAAACCGGCCGGGGGAGCAGCCAAACCGTCTCTTAAACGCTCGGGAGAAAGCCGAGAAACTCTCGTAACCGCATTCGTTGGCGATCTCACCAATTTTCAAAGTACTGGAGAGGAGCAAGTGCCGCGCCCGGTACGCCCGAATCCGTTGGAGCAACTCCCGAGGACTCATCCGAAGGTGACGACCAATATATCGCTCCAGCGATGATTGAGAGACTCCCGCCCGCTGCGCCAGATCCTCCACTCCGACACCATTTCGAATCTCATTCCTCGCAAAAGTAACCAAATCGGCCAGATCGGCGTAATCCGCCGGCAGTTGACCGGTTTGGTCGACCGGGAGACTCATCCCATAGGTTCCAATGACCTGCCCATCAGCCGAATGCACAGGGTACTTGCTGGTCATATTCCACCCCACCACGCCCTCGGCCGCCATCACCAACTCCGGTTTATTGAGGATCGGCGGACCCCCTGCGATAATCGAGGCATCGTCCTCCATGAAAACCGAAGCGAGCTCGTTGAAGTACAAATCGCTGTCCAACGTCCCCAGAACCTCCTCCCTCGACATTCCCGCGTACTCCGCCAAGGCCAGGTTGCACCAGACGAACCGACCATCAACATCCTTGATCCAGTAGATCACCTCATCCAGCAAGTCCCAGAGCGGACGATCCAAGAACGCGTTCAGGTCGATCGAACCCGATCGTTCGGAGGATTTAGGAGGGAGCTTCATTTGACGGATTCTGCACAATTTTGGGAGATTCCGGGCATTGTCAATAACCGATAGATTCGGTATAGTTGCTGAATGTCACGACCCGTTACCCTCTTCACCGGCCAGTGGGCCGATCTTCCAATCGACGAACTTCTCCCCCTCGTAAAAGAAATGGGCTATGACGGTGTGGAACTAGCCTGTTGGGGAGATCACTTCGATGTCGACTTGGCCCTCAGCGATGACAGCTACATCCCCAACCTATGGGCAAAGCTCCAAGCGCACGGCCTCACCTGCCACGCCCTGTCCAATCATCTGGTCGGTCAGGCGATATGCGATCCGATCGACGATCGGCACAAAGCAATCCTTTCCGAAACGATCTGGGGCGACGGCTCACCGGAGGGCGTTCGTCAGCGGGCCGCCGAGGCGATGAAGGATACTGCCCGCGCCGCACGCAAGTTCTTCGACGCCAGGCCCGATGCAGCAGTCCTTCCCCCAGTGGTAAACGGCTTTACCGGTTCTTCCATCTGGGGCGCACTCTACGCATTCCCTCCAACGTCTCAGGAATACCTCGACAAGGGATACGAAGATTTTGCCAAGCGGTGGATCCCCATCCTCGACGTGTTCGAAGAGGTGGATGTCAATTTTGCTCTCGAGGTACACCCAACCGAAATCGCCTTCGACACCGCTTCGTCTGAGCGCGCTCTGGCCGCAGTCAATCACCACAAACGATTCGGATTCAACTACGACCCGAGCCACTTGGCGTATCAGGGTGTCGATTACGTTAAATTTATCCGCAATTTCCCTGACCGTATTTTCCATGCCCACATGAAGGATGTTTGGTGGGGTCACGGGGACGGCACTGTCGGAGTCTTTGGTGGACATACCGAATTCACGGATCCGCGCCGGTATTGGGATTTTCGCTCGCTCGGCCATGGTGATGTACTCTTTGAGGACATCATCGTAGCCCTCAATGACATTCAATATGCAGGGCCGCTGTCCGTGGAATGGGAAGACGGCCGCATGGACCGGGTTCACGGTGGAACTGAAGCCGCAGCCTTCGTGCGAAAGATCGACTTCAAGCCCAACAGCCTTGCTTTCGACGCGGCCTTCGACAAGAGCAACCAGTAAGGTCACACAACCCCTCCCCTATAATGAAACACATCCGAAAGATTCGCATGGGCATGGTCGGTGGCGGCCAAGGTGCATTCATCGGCGAAGTCCACCGCATCGCAGCCAACATTGATGGCCAGATTGAACTGGTCTGCGGGGCATTCTCTTCCGACCCAGAACGCGCAAGGGCGTCCGGCGAGGAGCTATTTCTCCCCGCTGATCGATGCTACGGGAACTACGAGGAGATGATCGCTGCCGAGAAGGCGCTCCCCGAAGGAGAACGCATGGACTTCGTGGTCATCGTCACTCCGAACCATGTTCATTTCCCCGTTGC
>CEOD01020111.1_pt1 | contig 62017 bp, 40 predicted proteins | sample 530341 | NCBI WGS metagenome assembly CEOD01 (sample SAMEA2619950, study PRJEB7988) | marine metagenome | isolation source: saline water (ENVO:00002010), including | reverse complement strand
CCCGCCGAAATGCCTTGATTCGGAGTCGATTCCCAAGCAGCCGAGACCACCAGATCAGGACCCGAACTCGGAAGGCTCATCGACAACCAGCCGTAATGGACTTGACCGGAGCGCGAAAACTCCAAGCCAACCAGCAAATTCGTTCCGGCCGAAAAGTCCCAATAAGATCCATATGAACCCCAGTCCTCTGACGCATTCACCACAGCGCCATCGGGTAGGTCGATGAGATTATAGGTGTCTGCGTTGATCACGACTCGGCTAGTCCCATCGTATGACTCCACATTTTCCGAGTAGCCGTTGATCAAGAAGTCGTAGGTTCCATTGCCATCAATGTCCAACTCCACGTACGAATCGGTGATCGCCAAGTTCGATATCGGAGATATCACTACCGCTCCCTCCGCTTGCAGTGCCGTCACAGATGCAGCCACCGCCGCTAGTGTCCCAAATGAATTTTTCATAGCCTTTTCTAATTTGAGTTCTCGTTGTAAATTCCTGCTTAACAGAATTTTCATCCAACAACAGGGTCGCAAGAAAAACCTCCCCTTCGAATTTACCGAATCCACTTTTTACCGATTTGTTACCCCACACCAACGGTCGACTTCGCCCGAGTCCCGACTCCCTCAAGTGCGACATGGGAGCTTTCACACGCTGGTGTCTCCCGTTCGGAATAGTGCACAATTCCACGCTCAATAGATCCTACAGACTGGGCGGCAACAGCCGGTTTATTTGTATAAATTTCATACCCATTGTTGGGACTATCCTTTGAGAGGTATTCTCGGGGCTATTCGAATTTTCGCGCTGCGGCACCGATATGTAGATCCTCTTCGTCTATGGCATCCGGCTCAACAAAACCCGTCATCAATCACGACATCTCCGGAACGCTTCGCTACAACAATAATGAAAAAAGTAGTTACTATTGGCGTATCCGGATTTGCTTCTGTTCACTTCCGCGATCTGAAGCGGCAACACTCTTACGGAAACATCTCGATCGTAGCGGCCACCGTAATCAATCAGGAAGAGGAATTAGAAAGGTGCGCCTGGCTCACGGAGCATGGGTGTCAGCTTTTCACCGATTTTCAGGAAATGTTGGCAGAGTACAGGAATCGGGCAGACGTTTGCATCATTCCGACCGGAATTCATTGGCACCTGCCGATGACCGAAGCAGCCTTAAAAGCTGGAATGAACGTGTTGTTGGAGAAACCGGCGGCGGCTACGATCCAAGAGGTGCTCTACATGAAACAACTGGAGCTGGAAGCCGAGAAGCGTGTCTACATCGGCTATCAACACATGTATTCCGACCAAGTCTGGAGAGCGAAAGCCGACATTTTAGCGGACAAAATTGGCAAGATAAGGGTGCTCAAATCGTGCGGAATCTGGCCGCGCTCCGCGGCATACTTCAACCGGAACGATTGGGCTGGCAAACTTCGCAACCAGGACCGCTGGATTCTGGACAGCCCGTTCAATAACGCTTTCGCCCACTGGCTCAACTTACTGTGCTTCCTCTCAGGGCCAAGCCTTGTGGAAAGTGCATCGCCCAAGGAGATCCAAGCTGAACTCTACCGGGCCAATGATATCGAGAGCGCGGACACCGCCTGCATGCGCATTCTTACCGATACGGGTATCACCCTATTGCTGTATCTCACCCATGCCAGCACCAAGAAGGTGGAGCCCAGCTTGGAAGTGCTGGGTGAACACGGACAGATCACGATTCAAGAGTTCCCGCCCCAAAAGAAGAGAAACGACGTCAACTACTACATCATCGCCAAAGAGAAAGAAAACGAGCTGCGCGATCAGATGTACGAGACCATACTGGAACGATCCCAATCAATTGGGTGCTCACTGGAAAATGCCAGTAAACAAACCATCTGCACAAACGGGGCCCATGAATCATCTCCCATAAATCCCATCCCAAAAGAGTGCCTGAAGAAAGTGGCTACCGCGGACGATTACTTCGTATACATCAACGACATCGATGAGATCATTCGCGATGCCCATAAAAATGAACAGCTCTTTTCAGAAATGGACACCGTGAGCTGGGCTAAACCTGGGAACAAAGTCTCCCTCTCGGATTACTCCAGCTTTACGGACCTCTGTGAGGCAAATCCTCCACTAAAGTCAAAATCCCTTCGGGTATACTAATCCGAACTGTCACCAAAAATTGAGTGGCTATGTGAACATAATAAGCCTTTACTTATATGTATAAGCCCTTGATCCATTGAAGTCCTAACCGCATCAAGATCTGATGCAATCAAGCAGAATTCTCAACGCGCACTCCCCGACCGAAAGCGCATAGGTCTAGCTACCCACCCGCACTCGATTTACATCCCCCACCCCACTGATGATGAATAAGGCCCCAAGGGCACAAACGCAGCAAACTGGAATTGAAGCGAAAACAGTCGGTACCGCCGAGCATCGCCAAGCCCAACGCCGCCCGACCCAAAAGGATGTAGCCATCCAAGCTGGCGTCACGCAAGCGACGGTCTCCATGGCCCTGAGCCGACACCCCAGCATCTCCGATGAAACATGTGACCGGATTCGCACTATTGCCGATTCCGTTGGCTACCGGCCCGACCCCTACTTGACCGGCCTATCGGCCTATCGGAAACAGATGAAAGCGCCTGTCTTTCAGGCAACCATCGCCTGGCTTTCCAACTGGCACGAGCCCACATCCCACAACTGGTCCGGTGTGGCCGGCCTCTACTACGAAGGGGCCCTGAAGCGCGCTCATGAACTCGGCTACGAGATCGAAGAACACGCGCTGCTCTCTCCAGACATGACGCCCAAGCGCATGGAGCAGATCATGCTGAACCGCAATATCAAGGGAATCCTCCTGCCGCCGCAGTCGAAGCCGGGCTCGACCATGGATCAATTCTGCTTCGATAAATTCTCAACGGTAACTTTTGGTTACACACTCGCATCGCCACAATTTCACATCGTGTCTCTTCATCACCACCGTTCGGTGAAGTTGCTCTTCCACGAGCTTGTAGAGAAGCGTGGCTATCGACGCCCGGGTCTTTGCGTAAGTATGCAGGAGGACATCCGAACGGACCGTATCTGGTCGGCAGCCTTCTGGAGTGAGCAGCGGTACCTTCCCAGCTCTCACCACGTCCCCATCCACATGGACGACACTTGGGACAAAGACCGATTCATGGATTGGTTTTCAACACATCGCCCGGATGTCATCATTTCCAGCAACAAAAAGATACACCAATGGCTCAATGAAGCAGGGATCGCTGTCCCCGAAGCAGTAGGCATTGCCATGCTGACCAAGAGAGCCGATGACACCTTTTATTCAGGGATTTGGCAAAATCTACGGAAGACAGGCACGAAAGCACTGGACCTTCTCGTTGACATGATCCACCGGGGAGAACGCGGACTACCCGACGTGCGAATGAATGTGCTCATCGATGCCAGCTGGGTCGATGGCAACACGGTCCGATCCGTTTAACAAAGAATACTAGAGCATGAAAAACCTCGTCCGCATCCTTATTTGAATAAGCCGTAAACTCCTTCTGAAAAACCAGAACTCAATATAGCCTTTAGACATATTCCATCAGACAACCGACGAAACACGCTTATGCGATTTTCAATCCCACCTATCTACCGCATGCCCGATAAAACGGTCTCCGGAAAAGTATAGCCCAAAAAAGACCACATCGACTAAACGATTATCAACTATTCCACAGTGGAACAGACCGTTAAACAATTTCCAGTGCTTGCATAAGAATTACCCGAACAAACCCCAAACAGACATACTATACGAACAGAGCACATGCTCGATCTAAATACCCTAAAATCTCTATCCTCGAAAATGAATACTCCACTGAAACACCTCCTCCCCTTTTTACTCACTCCATTCGTCGTTCATGCCGCCGATTACACGTGGACCGGTGCTGTCGACAACAACTGGGATACCGCCGGAAACTGGAGTGGTGACGGCGGCATACCCGATGACGGCAGCGACTTGGCGATTTTTGACAGCAGCCCCGGCATCGTGACCCTCAATAACCAATACCTCACGCGGGTTTCCTTTCAAACCGCCGGCTGGACGATCCAGGGCACAGGCGGATTCGATCTGGAGAATCTGGTATCCAACGCCCCTCTCAGTAGTTCGGGGGCTGGTATCAACACCCTCGCGGTAACCTTGTTTCCCGACCGAAACATCGATGTAGACGTATCGTCGGGTAACACACTCGTCCATACAGGCACCATGTCCATGGATGCCAGCATCACCAAAACAGGGGTAGGAACCCTTATCTTAAACTCCTCCTCAACGACAGCGGAGAGTTCCAATATTCTTGTCTCTGGCGGCACCGCTTTAATCAATTACGACCAAGTAAACTCTTCGAGCAACGGTGCGCGGCCCGGCGCCCGGGATGGCGGTACGATTGGAGGACATGGCACCATCGCCGTGGGCGGCTCCAGCATTACTTCGAACCTACAGTTTCGCGTCGCTCAAAGTGGTAGCGGAACCCTGAGCCCAGGTGGCGACGGAACTACGGAAGGTGGGAGTATTATCGGAACTCTGGACATCGATTTTGCCAACGCGGGCTCGAGCAATGTCATAACTATGTATGAAGACAGTATCCTCGCAATCGACATCGATCCAGTTTCGAACCAATCCGACCTCGTCAATATGTTTTTGAGCGGAGGAGGTTCCGGTGCAGGCTGGAACATCAGGAGTGGGGCCACTCTGGATATCACGACGGTCGGGGGATCGGCCTTCGACCCCGGCGACAGCTTCATCATCTCTACTTTCATCAACTCTGCCGGGGTCGCGGACTACGGACAGTTTGATTCGGTCTTGATCAACGGCAACGATGCCTTCCTCAATCCCGAATTTTACATCGACTACAACCTAAACAGCATCGAGGTCGGCTTGATTCCCGAGCCAGGTACCTATGGGTTGATCAGCGGTCTTTTCATACTCGGACTGGCAACTTTCCGCCGGCGCCAAAAGTAAAAGTCAGATCATCCTCGAGTGCGAAGAAGAGAGTCATCGAGCGAGGATGAATCTGAGGGAGCCGCCCTTTCTCTGTAAAGGCTCCCCAAGCGAGACAAAGGAACAACCCACAAGAAAGACGGGACCCGCCCCCCAAAAAAAATCATAGTTCGAATCACATCCCCAGTCATTCCGAGGGCAATGCCTGCAGGCTTTGTCTTCTCACGCCTCTCACCTCCAACAAACCCAAATACGTTGCGGACCACTCCAGAAACCCTTCGTCCTCCTCTCCCGAGGCAATCACAGTCCGTTGAGTTTCGCTAGAACTTCACCCGAAACAAATCAACGTGACGCAAAGCGACTTACAGCGCGCTTTTGGCGCGGAGGGGAAAGATCGCAGAGAACCAACGACGATAACTTCGATCCTTTGCGAGTAGAAAGGCACCCTCTCGAATTCCCTCGCCACCACGACCGCACGTTCCTGAACTTGCGCAACCTTATCAATATAAGTTTGGATTGATTTGAAAAAACCATACCATTGAGTCGTATTGAATCGTAATACTACCTACCCTTTGCATCAAGAATACTGATACACGTAAAGTGTGATTCAGATGCCCCTCCCCCAGTAAAAAACAAGTCTTTCATGAAGTCTCGTCCCATACGTCAGCACAAGGGTTTCGCCCTTGTTATAGCCCTGATGCTTATGAGTTTCGTGACGCTTATACTGCTCAGTTTTTCAACGCTCACCCAAGTAGGGCTCCACTCCGCCAACCTGGAAGCAAAACGTTTTGTAGCGCGTAGCAATGCTCAATTCGCGCTCATGCAGGCGATCGGCAAATTACAGCGAATGACTGGGCCTGACCAACGCATAACCGCCTCCGCCAATATAATCAACACGAGCGGCGTCTACGCAGAGGACCGCGCCACTGAGAAGCGCCACTGGGTAGGGGTATGGAATACTCAGGAGTTGAACGAAAGCAACGACCTGCAAACCCAGGGACGCAATACCGGAAGTATCGACATCTATACCGACTCGTTCCAGGGATGGCTCGTATCGGACGGCGCCTCCCACGAAACGATAGACTCACTCTCGAGTATACTTTCCGGTTACGATGATGAGAACGAAACGTCACTGGTAGCACTACTCGGCGAGAACAGCGTTCTCTTTCAAGGTAGCGATGACCCCACCCGCGAAGGTATTTACCTACTCAAAAGCCCCATCGGCGACGAGGGGAACTACGCTTTCTGGGTCAGCGATGAGAGCCTGAAAGCAAATTTCTCACTGGAGGATCCCTTTCAAGATGCAGCTGCCAATTCAATCGAGAAACGGTATGGCCAAATCATTTCCCAAAGCCCAAATGCCGCGCTCGGGATCGACGAATCCGCAAACATGGGCGGACTCAATTTTGTCGCTTCCGAAAAATTTGACCTCACCCAGCTTCCACGACTAGGGGCGCAAGTCGATCTGTCTCCTGCAGCAAAAACCGGGGCAGATAAATCCGAAGTATCGGAAGCAACGCGTTCGACCTTTCACCATCTGTCCAACGCAACCTTCGGCGTATTCTCCGATGTGCGCAACGGCGGACTGAAAAAGGATTTGTCTCTGGCCATGGAGATATCCGATACCGACTTTCAGGAAACCGATTTTATCAATAGCGACGAGGTCAATACCGCCGGGTCCTGGAAGCAAACGCTCAACGGCAGCGAGATGCTACTGGGATACCTCTACCAGCAGGAGACCGAAGAAGTATTGAATGGTGACGAGGTCACCTTGCGTGGGCCCACTTGGCAACTCCTGCGCAGCTTCTATCGTTCTTACCGGGACATCACCCAGCGCACATCATCCCCGGCAATCGCCGCCTCCGTGCATCGCCCTAATTTAATCGATGCCTCACAATCGCAACTCAGCACTCTCCAAGCGATTCCTTTCCAGGGTCAGAAAAACGGAGTCGGACATGGCTACTCCTGGCAGGCCGAGAGAAATACCAGCGGCGACCCGGTCCTCCGCAATACCGCAACCCAGCGTACGCCGATCCTCACCAACGCAAAATACATCTTTGGTCTTCAGCGAGTCCATAGAGGTGGCGAAAGAGTCCTGTCATTGAGTCTTAACTTTGTCGCCACGGTAATGAATCCTTACAATGTGGCACTCGAGTTCCAAGGGTACCAATTAATGCTCCATGCGTTACCGGTGGTTGTTAGTGTTGAAAAGTATGCCCCCGGCGAGATCATCCCCAGCAACAACACCATCAAAAAGGAGTTGCGGGAGGACCCCGACTACGGTCCCTACCTCCTCGAGTACATCCTGCGCAAAGAAGTCGACGGCATGGGATCCACCCAGAATAGCGGCGCAGTCGTATCCGGCGAGATGGGCGAGCCGATCTTCGGGAACTTCATCCTCACCGAAGTAGATTCCAACGGAGATGCCGTGACCAATGGCTCCGCAAAAGTTCGGCTCGAGCCCGGTGAGATCAAGGTCATTTCATTGGCGAACGAAAACCCCACCATGGATTCCGAGATCGGACTGCCGGCCACCTTCACCTTCAACGACCAAGGCGGTTTTCGCTACACGCAGCTCGGCTTCCCCGATATGTATCTAGGCCACAGCGAACTGGAGAAAAATCCAGAGGGCCCGGACCCAGACGATCCACTGGAGGTCGACTACCCGGTGGATCATCCCTCGAACTACATTCCCCTTACGAATGATGAGCGGGTCGTCGTCATGCTTTCCTCCAAGGTTGGCGGGTACTGGCAGGACTACATGATGTACATCAACACCAACAACAACAATGTGGCGACCCGGGAAGGACAACTCTTCTTCAATCAGATGCTTATTGATGAATCGGGTGACCTGAGTGAAGCATTGGAGAGCATGTCCATGCCTCGAGGCCTCTGGGCACAATCACTGCGGCTTAGCATGAGCGCGAACCAACTGAACGACGATTTCGAGATCACCCAGGTTTACACCGGTTCAGAACTCGATACCCAGCGTTTCATTGCCGCGACTAATGTCACGCTCAAGGCCGTGGATGACGACACCTCCCCCGGTCCCTATATGGCGAATTTCAACATGCGTATGCTGACCGGACGGGATCTGAACGTCCTCAATAAAGGCGATGGGATTGGGCCTCCACAATACATCGTCACAAACGAATCCCTGGTCGCCACGGCCATCAATTATCCGATCAAGGGCGGCGAGGAATACAACGGGGCGTGGGGCTCCTCAAACTCCAGTACGGGCGAATCCCGCGTAATCCTGTATGACGTACCAACGACACCAATACTGTCGATAGGATCCTTGCAACATGCGGACATTGGCACCATGGCCGACCAGCCGAACTACAGTGTAGGGTACTCCTACCCCTCCCCTTTCATCGCCCGTGATCAGGTTTGGGAAAGCGTCTACGGCGGCAATGACTATGTCTTTGCCGACACCGCCTATCTTGCGAACGAAAGTCTTTGGGATCGCTTCTATTTCTCGTCGCTCTCCGGGATGGACGCTTTCGATTTAAGTTCCGTCCCTAGTGACGCCCAATTCGACAGCGCACTGGACAACGAGATCGAGGACTTCATTTCCGCCGAGAAGCCCTTGCCCAACACCAACTTCATCAGCGTACCCCGTCAGAACCTATCTCTCAGCGAAGTGATAGCCGAGGTCATGGACCGCAGCACTGGCTACGACCGCTTGGCATCCAATGCGCTCATGAGGGGGGCCTTTAACGTGAACTCCACCTCAGTCCCCGCCTGGAAAGCACTTCTCTCCTCTCTCCTTTCTGACAATGCATTGACCTACACCGATAGCGATGGTCAGGTTCAGGAGACCAGCATATCCAGTGATGCCATTTTTACGCGCACGGTGCTGCCCGGGGGAGACGAGTCCAACAACGACGTTTGGGTGGGGGTTCATGGCATATCCGACACACAACTCACGGATCTTGCGCAGGGCATCGTCGAAGAAGTGAAACTCAGAGGTCCCTTCACTTCGATGAGCGACTTTGTGAACCGACGATTGAACGACGGAGAAACCGGCAAGAAAGGCACGATCCAGGCGGCGATCGATGATCGTACGACCATCCAGGACGCAAATCTGTCGAGTATGGGCTCGATGCCATCGGATGACCTCGAGGACACTTTCCAAAAACCCTTCCCCTACATGGAGCACTTTTTGGAAGACTCCGCCGCCGGTGGTCCAGGCTACCTTTTGCAGGGTGACGTTCTTACAGCAATCGGCCCCTACCTAACGGCCCGGGGAGATACCTTCCTCATCCGTGCCTATGGCGACGTAATCAACCCGATAACGGATCGGGTCGAGGCGCGAGCCTGGTGCGAAGCCATTGTCCAACGAATGCCCGACTTTGTTGCCCCAGCCGAAGATGCTCCCCACCACGATGTCTATGACGCCGAAGGAAACCCGTCACTCAACTCAAACGAGAACCAGCAATTTGGTCGCGGCTATCGGATTATCCGTTTTCGCTGGTTGGAAAACGATGAAGTCTAGCCCCACATGAAAAGCCTCATCCTACTACTTATTACAGTCACGACCGCTGGTCTAAGCATTAGCTCAGCCCAAACTCTACCGGAGGAAACAGTCAACGTCACCTTTCGTGCCTTCACCTGGGACCGGGTAAATGATAACATTATTTACTATCGGGACGGCTCCGAGGAAGTACGCCTCCGCCTACCCTGGATGAAACGGTCCGAGGTCTTGAGGTACGAGGGGCCTCCTGTTCTCCAATTTTACCAAAAACGAAAAAACAAGAAAGGAGAGTGGATCCAAAATCCGGTCGCGAGCGTAGACTTCTCTCAATCCACAATAGAATCGCCTTTGCTTTTGTTCTATCTCGAAAAAGGGAATGGCTCCGCCAAGTTTGGCGCCCGCATTCTGAATGACGATATGGAAGATTTTCCATTCGGATCCTATCGAGTGGTTAACCTGACACCGGCAAGTATACGAGGGCATATCGGCAACGATGTCTTTAGCCTTAAGCCCGGCCAATCCACCACCGTGACCCCAAAGAAGCTCATCAGCAATGACCGTAATGTCGTCGTGGAAATCCAAACCCCAGTCGACGGCGAATACAAATCCGTTTCAGAATCGGTTTGGACGTACCACCCCGACGGACGCACCATCTGCTTCCTCATCGAAAACGGCCAGAAAGGACGAGACTATTTCAAAATAAACGTCATGTCTGAATTCGAATCAGACAACCCTCCTTCCGAAGACCTGGAAGTGAGACGCATGGATGTCGGCAACTAATGAAGCCACTCTCCTACTCATTTATATTTATAAGCCAGTGGACTTTTGTCAGTTGGTGATCGGAGCGATTTCCTTCAACAAGATCACCGATTGAAACAAAGCCACTGCCTCACGTGTAACCTAAGGGCCACGTGGCGAAGACCGCCCCTAAATTAAACCATGACCACACACTTCCTTGATTACCTGACCATTGGTCTCTTCTTCGCTCTGATGCTGAGCGTCGGCTTTGTCTTCAATCGCTTAAACAAGAACCCCGACGATTATTTCCGCGGCGGCTGCAAGGGCACTTGGTGGCTCGTTGGCACGAGCGCGTTCATGTTCAGCTTCACCGCCTTTACTTTTACCGGCGCAGCCAGTGTCGCCTACGAGGGTGGCTGGTCTGTGTTCCTTCTCTTTGGTTCGGTTTCGCTCGGCTATTTTATCGCGGCGATCTGGCTCGCGCCGTGGTTCCGACAGATGCGCATTTACGCAGCTCCGCAAATCGCCGAACAACGCTGGCACAAGGCGCTGGCCCGCGTCAGCTTCTATGTCCACTTTCCGTTCTCGATGATCTATCCGTCCATCGCGCTTTATGGCAGCTGCATTTTTGCCTCCGCGATGTTTGGTTTGGATATCAACCTGCTGATCATCATTCTTGGTACGGTTGTTATGCTCTATTCGATGAGCGGCGGGGTTTGGGGCGTCATGGCAACCGACTTCCTGCAAGGCGCAATTCTCCTGCCCCTTACCATCGTGGTAGCGGTACTTTGCCTAGGTGAGATCGGCGGGATCAGCGGTCTCTTTGCCGAGATTAATGCGCAAGGGCTCAACGATGACTACCGTATGGTCAAAAGCGCATCCTGGGACCCGGTGGACCAGAAATTTACCTGGGTCTGGGCCATTGCCATTTTCCTCGGCAATATCACCAATATGCTGGGTCTCGGCAACGCCCTGCGCTATAGCTCGGTAAAAGACGGACGTAACGCACAATACGCCGCGGCCTTGGGTGGGGTACTCTTCATTCTCGGCGCGCTGATTTGGTTCATTCCACCTGTAGTGGCACGACTGCTACACGCAGATCAGGTAATGGCAGTGGACATCCCCAAACCAGCCGAAGCCTCGTACGCTATTGCCGCCCTCAACTATTTGCCAGCAGGCCTGAAAGGACTGATGGCCGTCTGTATCTTTTCAGCGACGATGAGCTCGCTGGACACGGGTATGAACCGCCAAACCGCGAGCTTCTTCAATGTCTTCGTGCCCGACGTTTGTCGGTTGTTCAAACGGCCTGTCCCATCAGGCCAACAGAGTCAGGTCATGTTGAGCCGTCTGATCACTATGTTCCTGGGCCTCCTCATCATCATGCTCGCTTTGCATTTCGCCAACATGAAGGACATCGGCGTCTTCGGATTGATTCTAAAGGTGAAGGCCTTTCTCGTCGGCTTCGCTGTGATCGGGCTATGGGGATTGTTCGTCCGTAAGGCTCCACTGTTTGCCCCCTATGCTTCCATGATTGCCGGTGCAACCTGCGGCATTGTCACCATCTTCAGTGAACCTCTCTTCGGGGTAAAATTGAATTTTCAGCAAACTTTCTTTATCAATTTCCTCGTACCGTCGGCCGCCTTCTTCCTTTGCATCCCCTTCTTTAATCGCAGCACGAATGAATTCAAGCAGCGGGTCGACGCCTTCTTCGTAAAGATGAAAACACCGGTCGATTTTGAAAAAGAGGTGGGCGCTCCGGAAGACATCATGCAATTAGTGGTCATCGGCCGATACACGATTGTTATCGGTCTCTATATTGCCCTCCTTTGCTGCTTTGTGACGAACAAACAGGATGCGGTCACAGTTCTCGCCCTCGCGGCAATGATCCTGACCTTCGGGATCCTACTCTATGCCGCCGGCGTCCGTTCGAAAAAGCGGCTGATCGCCTTTGCGAAGGCACACGGTCACGACGTGGCCTGATGGGATCTCCCTCAACCGCACCGACCAACATGAATACGCCCAATCGTTTGTCCGAGATGACTATTTCCGAGATCCTTTCCAGCCTCACCCTGCAAGAGAAGGTCGCCCTCACTCATGGCAGTTTCCTCTCGGGTGGCGTCCCCCGTCTCAATGTCCCTGAGCTGGAACTCGCCGATGGACCCGTCGGCATCCGCCTGCCATCATTTGGCGTCAAACCGAAGTCGGAGATGGACGAAGAGGTCGAAGAGACCAAACCCCGGCCGGATCAGCCGGGTCGAGCCACGGCCCTGCCGGCGACTCTTTTGCTCGCATCGACCTGGAATAAGCAAACCGCTTATGAATACGCCAAACTCTTGGCGCATGAAATGAAGGCATCGAAAAAGCACGTTTTGCTGGCTCCGGGCATCAACTTGATGCGTGATCCCCGCGGCGGACGAAATTACGAATACTTCGGCGATGACCCCTTTCTGACCGCAGAATGCGCCATCGCCTACGTACGCGGCCTGCAAGACAATGGCGTGGGAGCCAACTTGAAGCACTTTCTTGGGAATGAATGCGACCGTTCTCGCCACTTTACTTCGTCCAATATAAGCACTCCTGTGCTGCGCGAGGTCTACGCGTATCCCTTTGAACGCTCCATCCGGGAAGCAAATGCCTGGAGTGTGATGACCGGCAACAATCTCTGCCAAGGCGTACACATGTCTGAGAATGCGCCTTTGCTCAAAGAGCTACTGCGGGAAGAGTTCAACTTCGATGGCGTCATCTTAACCGATTGGCGGGCGGCCTACTCCTACAAAGCTTCCGCACTCGCCACCCTCGATATGACCACGGGCTTTTGTAAGTATGTTTATGGGGATGATAGCTTTATGGAAGCCTTGGAGTCAAACCAGCTGCCGATGACCCTCATCGACAATATGGCGCGTCGCATCCTTCAATTGTATGAGCGAGTTGGCTTGTTGTCGCCCCAGTCTCCCACAAAACCGATCGACACCAAACGCCATGCGGAGGTAGCGAGACAGATCGCAACCGAGGGTATGGTATTGCTCAAGAACGAGAGAGAATTGCTTCCCGTAAAAGCACCGGGAAAAATTGTCCTCACCGGGCCCGGGGCCCTGAAGGCACAATTCGGGACCGGCTCGGGCCTCGTCAACAATGGCGAAGGCAACTGTTCTCCCTTCGACGGATTCGTCACGCGCTATGGCAAAGAGGTCGTGAGCTATTTCGAAACGGTGGGTGAGGAAGAATTGATCGGAACGGATCTTGTCATCTACTTTGCGAACGCACCCGCCGGCGGCGAAGGGTTTGATCTCGAAACGATCTCGTTGCCCGATGAGCAGATCGAGGCGATCAATAGCCTGGGGGAGCAGACGGACAAGCTACTCGTGATCCTCCAAACCGGGACCGCGACCGAAACCATCCAGTGGGACGATAGCGCCGACGCCCTTCTCATCGCCTGGTATGGCGGAGAGGCCGCGGGGCACGCCATGGCCGACTTGGTCAGCGGTGCGCTAAACCCGTCCGGTAGGCTGCCCTGCAATTTCGGCAATGCCCTGGAAGACTACCCTTGTTTCGTTCAGGGAACCTGGCCAGCGAAACTCATTGTAGACAAACATCCGGGCAAGGCTGGGCTTCTCCCGTCGGAACGCAAAAAGATCTACGCACTCGCCGCAGACTATACCGAAGGTTTCCTGATTGGGCATCGCTGGTTTGACCGCACGGAACGCCAGCCACGCTTTCCCTTTGGCTTTGGACTGACGTACGGAGATACCTCACTGCAAAATTTGAAGATTACTGCCCAAACCGAGGGCTGGCTTGTCCAATGTTGTGTTTCCAATCTCAGCAACCAAACGATTGACGAAGTCGTCCAACTCTACCTGAGTGCGCCATCCAGTGCCAAACCCGAGAGACCCGTTCGGCAACTGCGAGGCTTCACGAAAGTCCATGCCCCGGCTGGGGACACCACCGAAGCGTATATCACCATTCTTCCACGCGATCTGGCCATCTACGATGAGACATCCGGCTGGATCTGCGAGGCGGGTGATTACACCGTATGGCTGGGTCGATCGAGCCAGGATTTGCCACTGCGGGGCACCATCACCCTGAGTGCACCACAGTTCATCCACCAATCCCTCGCCGCCTCCGTTTAGTGGAGCACGTCCCGGCGAGTATAGTTCCGGTGCTGAAATCCCGGCTGGGCGAAGTGCGAACGGGTTTCTTTGCGACTCTTGGCTTCGCAACTTCCGGGCAGGGGCAGATTGCGGCCTTCAATGTCATGGCGCAATAGCGTCGAGAGTCGCTTGTGCTCGCTGGCATAGTTGCCACTGCGAATGCATTCACTGCGTTCCATGGGATCGTGGGCCAAGTCGAACATCAACTCTCCCCCGCAGGTACACGTCAGGTATTTGTAGCGTTTTTCAATGACGGCATAAAATTCATTGAAGCCCGCGATCAATTGGTCCCGGTCCACCTTGCCCTGCGCCATAGCGAGCAGGTCGATCCCATCCATCGGCGGATGCCGATCGCCCGGCACACCAGCGAGGTTGAGCAGTGTGGGCATGATGTCCGCGTGCGTCGCCAACGAATCGCAGCGATGCCCGCGCAGCCGACGGTGTTCAGACAGAGAGTCTGGAAGGCGCATGATCATGGGAACATGAGCTGAACCTTCGAGGTAGACGGTCTTCGCACCCATGTGATGATCGCCTAGCATCTCTCCATGGTCCGAGCAAAACACGATAACGGTGTTGTCCATTACATTGAGTTCACGCATGCGGGCGAACAGAATCCCCAGAGAATAATCGATCTGCGTAATCAGTGCCGCATAGGCACGTCGACAGGCCCGTATTACCTCGGGGCTCAATCGGTCCGCTCCGTTCAAGTTCCAGGTGGGATACAGGAATCCCGGCGGAATATCCGCCACGTTCTGCGACCAATCGCCGAAAACGGGATCGGGTTGCGAAATACCCGCGTACAATTCCCAGAAATTTCGGCAAGGATCAAAAGGCGGGTGTGGCTTTGAGAACCCGACGTGTAGACAAAAGGGACGGGTCTCATCCCTCGTTTCAAGAAAACGAGCGGACCGATCAATGATCCAACGGGTGAGACTATCGGATTCGTCTACGGTGGAGATCGCTGGCTGCATTTCGTTCTGACCGAGGCCATGATCCATGGGTACGCCACAGCCTCCCCGCTTCTCCATTTCCCAATAGTAGTCGGCCAATATCTCGGTGTGCTCCCACCCGTAGTTGGTGCGGACCGGTTCGTAGTGGAGCTTGCCAACGGATTTGGTCTGATAGCCATGTTCCGTCAGGATTGCCGGCAATGTTTCCCTCGGACGATCCGTCGTCGGCTGTCCGAAATACCCACATCCTTCAGGCATATTCAGGTACTGCCGCCCGGTGATCATTGTCGCTCTCGCGGGGACACATATCGGAGCATCGGCATACGCTCGGGTATAAGTAACCCCGGTGTCCACGAGCCAGTCCATATGTGGTGTCAACAGGTGACCAGCACCCAGCGCAGCAATCGTGTCAAAACGTTGCTGATCCGTAGTGATAAATATGATGTTGGGGCGATCGGCCTCTGCGGGGGTTGGGGTCATAGCGATTCAGTTGTGGATAAAGTATCGCTTCGAAGCACCGGACAGAAACGGCCCACCTACTTATTCAAATAAACGAAAAACGTTTCGGACCAAAGCCCAGTGAACGGTTACATGGATGCATGGGAAGAAATACGCATCCCCCCTTTTGATTACCGCAGCCGCCATGACATCCAACCTACTAGTCTACACCCTTGCCACGATGGCGACACTACAAGGAAACGAGTCGGTCGATCCTTCTGCACCTCCTATCCTGATTGAGCCCGCAAACAGCAACGCTAGCACCATCTACGAAGGCAATCAGGAGGTTCAAAGTGAGACATTAGCATTAATCGATGTAGACTGGGATCACCCGCTCTACGTCACCAGTTTTGATAAACCTAAAGACGTAGACGACTTTGTGCTTGAGGGCGGCAAAACGATTGAGGTGAACGACGGGAAGCTGGTTCTCACCAGCGCAGGCGTTGAAACTCAATCAGCGGGCGGTAAAGCGAACCATTTGGTGGCATGGCTCAAAGAAGAAATACCGACTGACTTTTATTTGCAGTTTGATTTCCGCCCGAAGAACAAGCAACAAGGCCTCGCCATTATTTTTTTTAATACGCGTGGTGTCGGAGGAGAGTCTGTTTTTGATTCGTCTCTCGACGAACGAGGCGGCAAGTTCCACAAATACCACAGCGGCGATCTAAACGGCTACCATCTCTCATACTGGAGCGGCAATCGAGGCAGTTCCAATCTGAGGAAAAACAAAGGCTTTCATTTAGCGGCGAGTGGAGAAGATCCCATCTCTCAGGACACCAGTAACCACTTTCACCAGATCGGGTTGTATAAGAAAGGTGGCGTCATCCGGTACTATGTGGATGGCGAGTTAGCCCTGGAGTATGAAGACAGCTCGCCCTGGATGCATAGTGGTTGGATAGGCCTCAGACAAATGGACCATACGCATTATGGATTGTACGATCACTTCGCGGTATATCCGCTCAAGGATTAGCGGTCTTCGATCTCACGGTAGTCCAAAGAGGTAAACGGAGATGCCGGCAGGTCGGCCGCGTTGTAAAGGTTGACTTCCGGCCAGGAGGACCAGCCATAGCGCACATACTTTGGCGCGGAGACTTCGTCGCTCCAAACGATGACTTCACTACCGGCAATAGTCGCTTCTGCTTCCTTGAAAACTCCATCGCTACCCGCGATTTCAAACCCGGCCAAACGATCCGAAGGGGGCTGGGGTGACCCCTCGAGCATCACCGGTGGCTGGCCGATTTTTAGACCAGCTGCATAGTCAAAAGACACTTGGATCCGCCCCCTCTCAGCCAGGGAGTTCCGATACATCGGCCCCATGTAGAGATCCTCCTGGCCATAGGCCAGGCCCAACGCAGCAATCGCCACACGCTCTCCGACGGTTTCCTTGTTGGCTGGATGGACATTTGATCGTTCGCCAAGATCCGTTGTCGTAACCATCGCTACGTTGCGCTCACGAAGAGTCAGGCGCTGAGCCTCAAAGAGAAATGGCAAGCTACGCCCCGGACGCCATCCTGCGTGCTGCACGTAGACGATTGGGAAATCGCCCACCCCCCAACGCTCCCGCAAATCATGAAAGAGATTCGGGAGAAGTGTCGCATACTCGATAGCATCTTCCTTCGTCCGACTGTTGCTATTTCCCTGATACCAAACCAGGCCCTTGATCGGAAATGGGACGAGCGGGTGAATCATCCCGTTGTAAAGAACTGATGGCAGATTCGGATCACTGGCCGGGGGGCGCACCTTAGCGGGTCTCACGGGCCTAGGCCGCACCTTGTTCGCCCGGTCCTCCTTATACTGCTTCAAGGCGGCCCTATACTTCGGTTCAACCACCGCAAAATATTGCTCGGTCAATTCTTCAACGCTCTCAGGGCTATAGTCGGCGATCGCAGCGTAGTGCTGCAGGGATGGCTCAGTCCGAAGAGCTTCAAGACTGCTCCACGCCTGAGCAGCCGTCCCGCTATAGCTTACCCCAATGATGCCAATGGGCACGTCACCCAGGGCTTTCTGTAGGTCTACGCCAAAGTAATACCCCACCGCGGAAAAGTTGCGGGCGGTCTTGGGTGTACACGGTTTCCACGTGCCTTTCATCGCGTCCTCTTTTTCGAACGACCTTCGCGTAGGCACTTCGAACAGGCGAAGACTCGGGTGGTTGGCTTGCCAAATCTCCGACTTGCCTTTGTGTGATTTTCCGAGCGGCCAAACCATGTTGGACTGCCCTCCACATATCCAAACATCCCCGACGACGACGTTTTGCAACGTGAGCACTTGGTCCGGGCCTTCAACCAGAAACTCAATGGGATCCGTCGTGGCTTCGAGAGGCTCGAGGACAACGCGCCATTTTCCATCAATCGCCTGCGTTTGTTCACTATGGCCAGCCACAGCGACGTCGACGATTTCGCCATCTGTTGCCTCGCCCCAAATTGTCAATGGTACCCCGCTCTGGAGAACCATGTTGTCCGTGTAGATCGACGCCAGAGAGACCTCGGCCCAAGTGGCCAGTGGAGCAAGGGCTAACAGTGAAGGAAGAACAAACTTCTGGATGCGCATTTTCAGACCCCCGTGTTACAGAATGTCGCCGGCCAACTCGTTAAGAAAGCTTTCCAAGTTCGTATATCCGTCGCCATTGGCATCCGCATTGCGGTCTTCCGGATCGGTCGGGTCGAGTCCGTGCTGGAGCTCCCAAAGGTCGTCCATGCCATCCATATCCTCGTCCGGGTAGGGCTCCCCGTTTTCGTAATCCGGGAATTGCGGATAGGCGCTGTCCGCCAGAAATGGGGTAAGAGATTTGGTTCCCGTGTTATTCCGAATCTTCTCAATAAACGCTTGGTCCGCGACATCCCGCAGGGGGACCATGCGCCCAACCGTATCCAGCAATAAGGCTTCGACTTCATCCGCGGGTATGGGCTGGAGGTCATAGAGCGGACGAGCGGGCTCAGAGACCAAAGCGTCTGGGCTCGAAGGTTTGCGGCGATCGTTGCTCATGCTCACCGTCTCACCGAGCTCATTGATATTCCCATCAATGTACACGTTGGCACCAGGCTGTAGGTCAATGCCCACGATTTCCTTCCCTCTGCCATCAACCCGTTTGTAGACGTTGTTCACGACGTTGATGTTCTTCGTCTCTACTAGTTTAAAGGGTTTATTGGCCCTCTTCCCGGTCGTATCGGTGATGATTGTCCCAGCGACAAAATTGTAAGCCAGATTGTTCACTACGTCAGCGTTGATCACATCGCTTACGCGGGGATTTCTCCGACGGCAATCAATGGTAACGTTGCGGTAGTACGTGACTTCCTGAGTGCCTGCGCCAAACAAGGGTCCGTACCCATGCGGGTGCCCTTGGTCGGGGCGAAGTTCTGCCGAATCGAGAGGTTCGGCGAATAGAGAATTTTGGACGGTGAGCCCCCGTGTATCCATGAACCAACTGCTCACTGCTTCATCCAGGGTCCAACTGATGGAAAGATGATCGACGATACAATCCGTTGTGTGGGAAAAGCCTATCCCGTCAGCGTTCTCCCGCTCCTTCCAATGGCGATCCTGGAGTTCACCAATGCGCACGGCCAGGTGGCGTACAATCTGGTTGTCCCCCTTGAGGTGAATCGTGTCATTGACCAACGTGATGCCATCGCCCGGAGCCGTTTGACCCGCGATCGTCAATTTCCCCTGGCTGGCAACAATCGCTTCCTTCAAGACAATGCTCCCGCCGACACGAAATACGACGGTGCGCGGTGTGTCCGGGTTTCGATTGGTCAGCGCATCACGCAAGGTGCCCACGCCATCGTCCTCGAGGGAGTCGACAAAGTACACTTCGCCGCCGCGCCCGCCAGTGGATGCGGCACCATAACCTTGTGCCGTCGGGAAAGCGCGTTGCCGACCGTCGGTCAATTTGGCAACTTCAGCCGGAATGGCTGGGATCGGTTCCGCGCCGCTCACCACACTTGTGGATAGTACGCAGCAAAACAAGGCAGTGGGTAGTTTCGGGATAAGTTTCATATAGCTCCAAAGGAAGGTTCTGCCTCATTCTCGCTCGGCAATTCATCATACACCATCATCGGATCGTTTATTAAGATAAGCGTACGGCGGGAGGAGGGAAAATGTCACTTGTTTAAGGATCCAACGAAATGAATGGCTCCCGCCTATCGCTGCCAAGGGCTGAATGAAACGCCCCGCGTTGCCTGGGTGCCCCTGCGATTCGTCTTGCCACCTCATGCCCCCCTCTTTCGATCCGCAGCAGGACAAGCGATACGTACAAAAGGGATCCCTCTAGGGTGCGTTCTTCAGTTGAAGGTCGTCAAACCAGGCTTCCCCTTGGCCACCTCCATTCACCGCGAGCCGTAGGGTTGCATATTCAGCCCCACTGGGAACCGCAACTGCCGCATTGATGAATTGTACATAATCACCACTCGTGCCTCCGAGGGAACCCACGCTCTCCGAGCCAATTTTGACGTCGGAACTGTTGTAAAAGCGAACCTGGATCAAGGCCGACTTCCCGCTGGCGAGATTGTTGGTCTTGATGTACCCGGAGGCGTTGAGTGTACTCATTCCAGTGATGTCGACTTCCTGAGAAGACGCGGTGTAAGCCGTCCCGGCGGGCTGGTGGAGCGCAGGACTTCCGTCCATACCTGCGGTCGCTGCAATACTGGCACTGGAGTGCACCGTCCAGTCGCCATCATTGTTGCTGTTGGCAAAATCGGGATCGAGCAACAGTTGTGCACCGGGCAGCACATCGCTGGCATAGACCCCAATGTCATCAAAGTAAACGGACCCAGTTGGGCTTTGCTGAGCCGCCAGCCAAACCGTCATGATGTCGGCATCGTTCGGGACGATCAGGTTACCGGCTGATACATGCTCCCAGTCGTCATTCACGGTTTCCGTCATCGAGGCGATCGAGACATTACCCGCCGATACTGGATTCGCGACGGTGCCATTGTAGAGACCACCTGCGTCGGTGTCATAGAAACGCAGCTGATAGACCACCTTGTGGACTCCATCAAAGCCACTCATCCGCACGAACCCTTCAGCGGAGAGCGTTTCACCAGCCAATACCGGTATGTCTTCCTGTATCGCCTTCCGGTAATTTCCACTAGGAGTCACCATCGCTGCATAGGCGCTACCATCGTGGGTAATTGAACTTTGTATGGATGCCCCGGTGGTGTTCCACGAACTGTCATCCCCCGTTTCAAAGTCACCATTCTCGACAAGGGTGATATCGGTCGAAGGTCCATCGCGTAGGGTAGAGATCAGCGCGGAGATGTGTGAAACCAAATGGGATGCACCCACCGGATAGTTAAAAACCACGGTCGAGCTATTTCCCGAGATCGTATAGTTTAGCCCATCGTCGAGCGCGCCCGTGAAGACATTCGGCGTCGAGGAAACAATCTTGTTGTCGGTCACGAGATTGCCATCGGGAGTAAACAGGTATGGATCTCCATTCGCATCATTGTCGAGATCGGCAATGCCGTCCTTGAGATCCTTTGACGCATTGGGATTCGACAGGTCGTTGTAGCTGACTTCACACCCGCGGGATCCGTAGAATTGAACATTGGTCCCCACATCGGCTGTAAATCGATTGTAGAGTACACGAATTTTCACTCCGGTTTGCGGATCGAAATCGGGTTCGGTTTGATAGGGAATTTCGTCAATCAACCCCAGCAACGTTCCATTGCCACCCAGTCGAATCGCTGCGCTACCAGCGTCGATCTGAAAATCATTGTTAAAGATTTGAAAGTTATTGGTCCCCATCTTCAAGGTAATCGCAGTGTAGAGGGCGCTTCCGCCGACCGTGTTGAAGGCGAACTGGTTGTCATCTCCATTGGTATTCTGAACACCGACAATCACATGATCACACCCTTCCTGTCCCCAGTCCCCGTCGTAGGTGTTGCCGATCCAATGGATGTTGCGGCCACTATAGTATTTAGTCCCATCACGACCTTGCCCTGAGATTCGATTTCCAGCGATCAACCAATTGTTGCAGGGATCCCCGGCAGTGATGTCGGTCGCCCCCAGCTTTACCGGACTGTTGTCCCCACTGGTCTTCGAGCCCGAACCAATAATTTTAAATCCGATGACTCCCCAGTTGCTGATACGAGAGGACCGCACCGTCGTTACATTGCCACTGGACTGTATGACTGCTTGTTCCGGGCCATCTGCGGATACTAGTAAAATCGGAGAACTGTTCGTCCCATTCGCCACGCCTTCACCTTTCGTAATCGCTAGGTCTTCGAGGTAGGTTCCAGCCTTGACCAGGATAACTGTTCCAGGAGTTGCCTCATCGATGGCTGATTGGATAACACCCAGGGGACTACTCTCCGAGGTGCCATCACCGGTTCCGCCGGGGGCGACCCATATCTGGTTGCTCACAGTCGTTAGGTCCCAACTGGACGGCATCAAATCGTCAAGGTTCCCAGGGACACTACCGTCAGGGGAAAAACCGGAACAAATCGACAGGCCGATAAAACAAGAGGCCGATACGCCTCGGCGCAAGAGGCGCTCGAGAGAAGAGAATGGAAATGGAATCATACGATTGAGGTGTCGAGATGATCTTTTCATAGTTCTGGGGTGCTGGGTGCAGGATGGGGCGACTGTCTTCGCCCGGGTGATCAACGGCAGGGAATTATGGCTCACGAAGAATCGCCGCAGGTAATTGCTTGTCGGGGTTGGTTTGGAGTTTTTCTGAGCGTGATGAACATCGGTGGGGTGATGCTCGATCGATTTAATAAACGCCTCCACCTGATTCGGTGGCCCTCCTCGGGTGAATAAGACGGGGTAAGTTTGTGACTCCGGACGATAAAAAAGGGGAAATTTATCGTCAATGGAAGAGCCCTTCGACCACCCCGAAATCTCTCTTATACAGATAAATCTCTGGCTCCTGCATCCGTAGGTTCCATCATTGAGAATCCTGCCTCCGAGGTGCCGCGAACCGGGATCCGTCGAGACATGAAACCCGCTCCATTCCCGGATGGAAAGGGTCGAGGTTCGTCCCCTCTGATAGAACGGGCAGGCAGTCAGCGGCGCCCTGCAACGAGGGAACAGTAAGACTCACCGCGCAGAGCACCTTGATCGGTACCTTGTCGATCACCCAGCCATTCAACAGCAGCTCGGCCAGACTACGGGATCAAACGAAGGAGATGGGGGTGGTTCGCCAACATGGGAGAGATGAGGGCGTTAAAACTGATAAAGTCACGCACTCCTTGGCCCGCCGTGGTCTCCGGATGAAAATATTCGTACAGGCATCCATGCTGTTCCAGGCATCCGGCCAAGGTGGCTTCAGCACGGCTGACGATCTCACAAGCTTCTTGCTCGTAATGATAGCGGCGCAACGCTGTCCACGCAATGTAGTTGACCACGGTCCATACGGGCCCCTGCCAGTTCGAGGGATTCCCATGTTCCTTCTGATCACCGATGTACTCGTTGATGTCGCATGGGTGGTAGAGCGGTTCCTTCCGCGACAAGCTTCGGATGCCCGCTTGACTCAGGAATCGCTCTTCGTTCATCAGATGCTTTTCAATGACAGCTTTGGCCATTTCCGTAGATGCGACTCCATAAACCAATGGCATGAATGACATCGCATGCTTTACTTTCAGAAAGGTCAGCCAATTGGGGTTCTGACGGACAGGACCAAAGATGTGTGAGAGATTGGATCCACGATCCAGGTTATAGTAGAACTCATCCTCCGGATCCCACAGATGCGTGTTGATCCTTTCTTTCAGTGCATCCCGTTTCGCCGCGTAGGGTTGAGACTCCTGCCCAATCATCTCTGCGATCTTTGCCATCGCGGCGTAATCGCCATAGGCGAAACTGTTCAGTTCAACAGTGATCACGGAATTTCGCGGCCGTCCATAGAGGGCGGGATGATTGTCGGCGCCACACCCTCGGTGGTGCCGCATGTAGAAGAGACCCTCTTCCGCTTGCAAATAGGTTTCCCAATATAGATGAAATTGATCCAACTGGGGGAAGATCGTTCGCAACCACGCAATGTCGGGGTCGATTTCGTATGCCAGCAAGGCCATTTGTGCCAATATCGGCTTCGCTGGGTTGTTTTGAGAACAATCACCACTCAAATCCACAGGCTGGTCGATGTGATACATGAAATTTGTGAAGCCATTCTCACGTTGGTAAAACAGAAAAGAATCGACAACTCCCTTCAAGTATTTCGGAAGGCCGGGTTCATGAAGATGGCCCAGTGCAAAGAAGAAACTGTCCCAATCCCATATCATCTTGCAGTAGGCATTCGTACTCGGCTGGATGCCGGGGTAAGGATGGATGCTGTCCGGTTCAATCAAAGCTTGCCGATAGCGATGATCGAGCAAGGCCTGGAGTGACGGTTCAGTATTCAAGTCACTAGTCGTTTTCATCGTTTGAGCGAAATCATTTTGTCATGTTCTGTATCGAGACCCATTCGGAATTGAAGAAACTCATGGCCCGATTGCTGTGGATGGCCATTGAAGATATTCGCGCTTGAAGGATTCATTGGATTCTATCGGTGTTTATCGAACTGCGTACTCGCAGGTGATCGCCCTAAATCGGTCCGGGTTCAGAATCTGCCCCTGCAGCCGAAGGATTGCTACGGTCTACCCTAGCTTCGAAGAAAAACAAGAAAGCACTAGCTTATAGGTATAAACCGACCCGGCGGTCGCCCCTGTTCGGGCGAATGTGGTGAAGTTCCATTCAGGATAAATATGCGAAATCTGCGTATCGACAGATTTCGGGGACACCCACGACAGATTTCGAGGACACCCATCGAGCTTCTGAAAATGACTGCCAGCGCCCTAACCCAATTTTTCCGCCCTCCCTCAAATCCGTCCCCACTGACACGTCGGGACGCCATCCCACCGAGCACCCTATCCTTGCCAGAGAGAACGACGGGTGTCCTCGTTTACTCTCGCGAATACCCCCAAAGGCCAGCCTGAAAAAATCGACCTTTTCTTTGGGGTCCAAAATCAGGACTAAATTTCACGAGCTGAAGTGACGACCTCGTAAGTGATCTTGTCACCCAGAGCTTCGAAATGCCGTTTCCCACACTTGATCTTATAAACTTCATCGGGACGAAGTTTCAGCAAATCCCTCGTTCCCTTCGTCTCGCGAACCATGTAGATAGCCTCGTCACCGTGCTTCACGATAGCCCAATCAGGATTGTAAGGGCCAATGGGTGTCTTAATCTGAAATTTTGAGGGAAGCTTCACGAAGAGCTTAATTTCCTCCATCCTATTGAGGTCTTCAGCGAATTGCCGCTCCACCTCGGAATCATACTCAACGCGGTCGTAGACTGATTTCTCCGATACGATCAGATTATCCAGATAGCGCACGATTTCTTCCTCTTCGAAGAGCCGCATCTCAAAGATCTCACCACCGATTTTCTCGTATTTAATGCCATCCAGGACCAGATGGTTGAGAGCGATGTTGATCAGCCGAGCTACCTCCATCATGAAACGCTGTGGATTAACGGGAAATTCGGCCAACCGACCAGATCCAGCCAAAATATCAAAAAGAGTTTTCCGGGTGAGTTCTGTCTCTTTTTGCAAGTAGGCCAGAAGGTCGGGCAATCGACCCCTGTGAGAGACATAAGTCGTTTTGTCAGTTGTAAGCACCATGGAACCAACACCACCTTCGGCAACAGAGAGTTCGCCTTTGCCCGAAACGATCTTAACCGCCTCGATCTTTGGCATCTCGGAAACGGCCTTTGCGGCCTTTTCAATCAGATCAGTGGTAGAATACTCAACCGAATAGGCGGTTTTTTGATTTATGCGGCCCCACAACTCAGCGAATTCAGGGTCTAAATACACCCGTTTATTCAGTTTCAGTGTGCGCCGATCCGACTTGTTGACGATACGGCCTCTAAATTCGAAGCGCTGCATCGCGTCGACAATCTCATTGCGAATCTCTTCGTGCTCAGGCGAGACCCTCATCTCGAAAGATGGCTCCTTTGGAGCGAACTTCGGCTGTAGTTTGCCTTTCTTATCCATGTAGCCGTTCATCACGGCATCTTCCCAGATATTCTGAGACTCTTTCTGGCCAACTTTCTCCTGCTTGCCCTCCTTGACCCAGAGAATCTTGGCAAAAGCATGCTGGGGGACGTGGCCGAACTTGAAGCCGAAGTCCTCCTCTAGTTCGGTTTGCAGTCCTCGAGCGAATTCCTCATAGCTCTCATTGGCGATCACGGTCAGCCGATTGACCGTCTCGTCGTGCACGCGCTCGCCATCCTGATTCACGGGCAGGCGCAGCCCCCGACCAATCTCCTGCCGTTTTTTCAGCTTCGAATTGGTCTCGTTTAGGGTGCAGATTTGGAAGACATTAGGGTTGTCCCAACCCTCACGCAATGCGGAGTGGGAGAAAATAAAGCGCAGAGGTTCTTCCAGAGACAAGAGCTGCTCTTTTTTCTTCATGATCAACTCGTAGGTCGAATCGTCTGCCTTGGTGTTGCCGCGGGTATCCTTGAGCTTACCCTTGTTGTCCTGGGAGAAATAGCCGTCGTGAACCTTCTCGACGGGATACGGGACCAGCTCCTTAAATGGCGGCTTTTCGCTAAATTCGGCATAGGCCTCCTCGAACCACTGGGCGATTTTGCCTTTTCGAGCGTTTCCCTGGTCGTCGTAGTCGCGATAGTTCGCCACTTTATCGATGAAAAAGAGCGTCAGCACCTTGATCCCCTTGCCGCGAACGGCCCGCTCCTTCTTGAAATGTTCTTCGACGGTATTGCGCACCTGTACCTGCATGACCTCATCACGCATGCCGCCTTGCTCTTCATTGAGATACAATTCGTTCCCGTTGTTGAAGACGACGTGTTCATTGCCCGGTTCACACGAGATGTCCCGCACGATGTAGCCGTCCTGATAGGCCTCCCGCGCGTTCGGCTTAGCCGACAAGTCGTCGCCCTGCTTGAACCAGAAGGCTTTTTCCTTGATCGCGCCACCTTTGGTCTCGGTGTGAATTTTCAGTTTGGCCTTTATCCCGTTTTTATTATCGGTCTCGACCAAGCAAATATACGGCTTGTTCAAATTTTCTTCGGACATAACCGAGGCCACTTCAATGCGTTTGACCAGTTTCAGGTCGTAAGCACGAATTGGGTCGAGCTTGTAGAGAAGATTGTAGGGATTCCGGTGCGTCGCTGAATAGCGAAGCGTGCAAAGCGGGTTGAGCGTAGCCATTGCTTCCTGAGCCTTGGGTGTGTTATCGACACTTTGCGGCTCATCCACTATGACGATCGGGTTGGTCGCCTGGATAAACTCAATCGGCTTACGCCCTGACAGACGGTCATTGTCGCGGTGGATCACATTCCCCTTCTTGTCGTCGGCATCGACGGCGATCTTGCGGAAGGCGTCGATGTTGATAATCAGAATCTGTATCTGATTGCTGGTGGCAAACTGCCGCAGCTGGCTGACCTTGCTCGAATCGTAAACGTAGTAATTGAACGGCACCTGATCGTAGAGTGCCTTGAAATGCTCTTCAGTGACTTGAAGATTCTTCAGCGTGCCCTCGCGGATCGCGACACTCGGCACGACGATAATGAACTTTTTGAAGCCGTATTTCTGGTTCAGCTCAAAAATCGTGCGCAAGTAAACGTAGGTTTTTCCTGTGCCGGTCTCCATCTCGATGGAAAACTGTCGCCCCTTGAGCTCATCCACGGGCTCGATTTCATTGCGAGTCTGCACTTCGTGGACATTTGCGTGAAGTTCGTCGTCATCCAGTGTCAAGCGATTGCCCAAGCCCAACTCGGTCTGCTCGACCATGCCGACCTGCTCGGTGAAACTGATCTCAAAATCACTCTGGCTGAGCGGCTGGCCATCAAAAACATCGACCACAGCCTGAACCGCCTCGGATTGGTAGGTTAGATTGGCGTCAAATTTGAGCTTCATACTGTTTCAAATGTAGCGTAATCGCTGAGATAAATATCCAGTCGTTGAGCGATTAGTTTCCTGCGTACTATAAGGAAATCTTCGTAGCGATCCAAATCCCACAGCTTTTGATCTATAGGGATGCACTGTTTGGTAAATGCTTCTTCTCCTTGGTCTTGTATTATCAGAGGAAGGTAATCCGCAGGGTTCTTGTTGCTGATCTTTCGATTGGTGCGTCCACCGATGAACGCCAAATTGGAAATATCGTTGATCTGGTTCGTCGAGAAGCCCTTCTTTTTCAGCAAGTCCTGTGGGAAAATGTGGTGAAACTGGAGCTTATGACTATTGCCTTTATGTTTCAGCGAAATCCGAAGCCGTTCATTCCAGTCCTTTGCCCCGTCCTCTCGGAAGACAAGGAACATCATCTTGAAATAGGCACTGCGACTATTTCGATTCTCAAGGTCGCTGGGAAGAATATCCAGGCGGCCAAACTGGGTACGCAACAAGTCCGTCATCGCATCCAATCCGCGCCCCTTGCGAATCGCTCCGATGTCTTGATCGAGGTAGGTTTCACTGGAACCACGGGAGTAGCGGCCCTTCGCATTTGCCGCCAATACCCAATATCGCAGCTTCCGGTCTTCTTCTTCACTAAGCTCGAATTCCTGATGGGCTACATAGTATGCCAAAGCAATGATCATGAACGGCGAAGAAAGCAATGCAGGGCTATCCAATCCCAAATTACTTTTCAGGTAGTTCAGTGCGAAATCCATTCCTCGTGTTCCCGACTTCCAACCACTCTGCAGATCATCAGGCGACAGGCGCGAAACGGTTTTGAATCGTGACTGTCCTGTTGCGAAAGACACCAGATTTTTGACGTGCAGGCCCACATCCAGATCAAATCCAACCTTGGCGCATTCTTTCTGGTATTTCTGGAATATCGCCAGCGAATCCCGCCAAGTTGCCGTGATTTGTGCAAGAGCCAGGTCGGAACCACGTAATTTAGCTCCCAAAGAGTTTACCCGTACAAAAATCTCCGTGACTTCTTCGTAGCTCTTATCCCTTTCCAGGACATGGACACCATATTTGTAATCCCTTATGTCGCGTAGCTTCTTTAACCTTGCTGAATATTTCTCATATCGTGGGTCATCGAATCCCGTAACCCCTGCGTTCTTCAGGAATTCGGTATCGCTACTGTTATTCATTACCTCCGTTACCGAAACCCAGTGGGGCAGTTGAGCCAAGCGATTGGTCTTCACTACGAATGCCATTTTCTCCAGACGCTGCTGAATGTCTTCCTCAGTCGCATCAGAAGCGTCATGGGCGTCATCTACATCATTGCTTTCATCGACCTCAGTAATGATCGACAGCTCATCTGGGTGATTCAGGTTGAATAGGATATCGATGGGGCGTTTGCGCCCTTTTACATGCAGTGGATCGCCCCGAAGGATTGCTGAAAGCGAGGTCAAGCGTTGCTGCCCGTCTAGCAAAAGTTGATAGGTAGCATAAGATCCTTCTTCCTGCTCAATTGCAAAATCACGTGTCGCAACTTTTTCGTCCGTCTCCCATGTAAGGATCGTTCCCGAAGGATAGCCACGATAAAGAGAGTCTAACAGATCGCGGACCCGAGTGCCTGGCCACACATACTGGCGCTGCATCTCGGGTAAGCGGATTTCTCCACGCTCGATCTTGTTTACCAGTTCCTGAATTCTGAGTGATTGTTTGCCCATAGGTCTAAATCGTATCTTTCCAAAAATCTCGGTCTCGCCAGTCGGTGGGAAAACCCATTTCGGTGTGGCTGGGACCGTTTAAAGTTTCCAAGTGTGCTCACAGGCGTTGTTTCCAGTCGGACGCGGGAGAAATCACACCAACCATGTGTCCGAGCAGAATTAGTGAGTTATAAAGACGCTTCTTTTCGGTTGGATTAAGGCTACTAATGATAACAGCGGGTTGACTGGTTGGCAGTGAGACCTTGACCGTCAACTTCCGATTCCAAAGGCGAGAGTGATGCGCACACAGGTTCCTCAAATAGACCGTCTGTTGGAGAACGGAGCGCAAGCCGTCAACAGATAGGTCGTATGTGCGGGAAATCTTCTTCTTGTCCGAGTCGCGCACTATTCCGTCATAAAAGCGACTAAGAAGTCCAAATGACATGGCCTCAGAGATGACCCAAATCGGTGGGCGGAGTACCTGTTTTTCGAAGCGGAAGTGCGTGACAAAAACTTCCTTACTTCTGGAAAGCTCACGATCCAGAGATGCTAAATTATCCAAAAGATACTTTGCCGATACCTGCTTCTTCTTCTCTGTCGCTGTTAAATCACAAAAGACCGAGAGTTGCTCATAGGCCTGTGCCCCGTATTTCTCCCCTAGCACGTGCGCCCAGCGAGCACGCACCGAAACTTCGACCGCTTTGCAAGCCTCACTGACCAGTTGGCGCAGAATCCTGTCAAAAACATACAGCTCCCACAATTGCTCAAAGGTAGTGCCTGTCCGAAATTGATCGTGTGTATCCTGAAACGGAAAACGGTAGGCCGACAGACGGTAATAATTGTGGTGCTCCAGCAAATGCAGCGCCTTGGCGTCATCTGCCACCACAAGCCCACGATCCTTCAGGATTTGCAGTTGCTCGGGGTAGGTTTTGAAGGGCTTCACACTCATACGCGCCCCCCACATACAAGAGACCCGCCAATTTGGGCTTCTGCGAGAGGCCTGGCGGGCTTTGTTGCAGGTAATATCCCGCAGAATTCTCCCGCAGTCAAGGACCGAAAAACGTTTTTCGGTTGGTCTAATCCTGCCTCCGATACAAGTAACCCGCCAATTTGGGCATCGCTGATAGGCCTGGCGGGTATTGTTGACTGGAAGTCTGGAACAAACATGCGGAGAGTCAAGACGCGAGCTATACAGTCCGGAACTGAACCTTGGCCGATTCCATGGTTTGGACGGCGTTGGTTTTGAGTTGGTCGTTTTCGTGGAAGGCGGCGTCGAGGCAGATGCACTGGACGGGCTTGAGGGCGGCGATGGCCTTGATGGCCTCCTTGGTCAGTTCGTCGTCGAGGCAGATGATGAGCGCGCCCTCGGCGATGGAATAGGCCGACTTGTCCGCAATGCCGATTTTCTCGACCTTGGTGGTGAGTGGGAAACCTGCTTTGAGGAGGAGTTCGTAGAGGATGTCTTCGGGCGTGGCTTTCGGATCGAGGTGGTTGATGTGCATTGCCAACTGCTGTTGGAGCCTCTCGGGCTCGGGCTCGTTGCCCTCCCACAGCTTGAAATTGGATTCGCTCAGTTTGAAGACCTTGAAGCCGAGGTCTGGTTTCTTGGCGTCTGACTCGAAGTCCAGTTGGCCGTCTTGTTCGGTTTCAATTTTCTTGATGACGCGGCGGATGCGCTCCTTGCCAATATCAGCAATGGTTTTGTAGCCCGCCTTGAGGGCTTCCGACTTCTCGTTGCATGGTTCAGGTAATTGCAGCATGATGAATTTTCGGATACCACCGTCTTTGGCATTGGAGTCGATTACAGCGTGTGCTGTTGCGCATGAACCTGAGAAGAAATCTAGAATTAAATCATCTTCGTTCGCAGCGATTTGAATCATGCGTCGAATTAATCTGACGGGCTTAGGAGTACTAAATATCTTTTTTCCGATCAATCTACCTGTCTCTTTCTGTCCTTCGTCGTTATGACCAACTTCAGTGAACGGCCACCATGTGGAAGGTACGACACCATCTTGGATTTCAGATAAGAACCTCTTCAGGCGAGGCTTCTCATAATTCATATCAGGGCCCCAATACAGTCGGTTCTCTTTGACCATCTGATTATGTTTATCTATTGAATATCTCCACACCGCATCTTCACTCGGCCAGACTTCCTCACCAGTCTTTGGATGAATGATTGGGTACCACAATGTGGGCCTTTCGCTACGTGACTTGTTGCTTACATAATTATCCGAACTCCAGTCTCCTCTCGGATCATTATCTAAATTCTTGTATCGCTGCAGCTGCTTCTCAACCCGTGGAAGTAGGTTTCGAGAAAACGAGTCACTTTGCCGATAAACAAGGATATGATCGTGCATTGGCGCAATGCCTGGATCGTCGTTCGATACGGCATATTTTTTCTGCCAAACTATGTTAGCTACGAAGTTCTCCTCGCCATAGATTTCATCACATATAGATCTGAGATTTTTTGCTTCGTTATCATCGATAGAAATGAGAATGACCCCATCATCAGCTAATAGATTCCGAGCTAGAAATAGCCGTGGATACATCATGTTCAGCCACTTGGAGTGGTAGCGTCCCTCAGTGTAAGAGTTCGTTGAGAACTTTCTCCCATGTGAATCGACCATACCCGTGTATTGCAGGTAGGTCTCCAGACTCTCAGTGAAGTTGTCGGGATAGACGAACTCGTTGCCCGTATTGTAGGGCGGGTCGATGTAAATCATCTTCACCTTGCCGAAGTAAGACTTCTGCAGGAGCTTGAGTACCTCAAGGTTGTCCCCCTCGATGAAGAGATTCTCGGTCTCGTCGAAGTTGACAGACTCCTCGCGGCAGGGCTTGAGCGTGCCCACGCTCGGTTGCTGAATCACTTTCAGCAGATTCGACTTTCCAGGCCACGAAAGCCCGAAGCGCTCGCCCTCGCGCTCCAAGACCTCGCCAAGGGACGCCTTAAGCTTCTCCCAGTCCACAGAGTGCTTCAGCTCTCCCGTCTTGGCATCCCGCGCCTCGGTGAATGCTTCGGGAAAAAGCTGCTTCAACTGCCGCCGCTTCTCCTCAGCAACGTCCATCGACTCAAGTGGGAATTTATGTGTTGTGGTTTCGGTGCTCATGTGCAAATCAGTTTATTGAACTCAACATAATTTGGAGAATCGATTTTCAGCATGCTTGCTGGGGAATCGTTTCTGCCTTGTTGGTCGATTCGTGTCTTTCGCTTTCTGAGGTTGACGCGAGTGAAGCATGCATACCGATGTGAACATGAGCGGAGAATGTTCCTCTCGCCCCAGAAATGCTCCGCGATCTCCGCACAGTAACCAATTAGGCAACGGGCTCCTTTTAGTTGATTCTCGATCTCAGAGGGGGACTCAGTTGAGCTTTTTAGCTCAACATATAGAACGTAGTAATTATCATTCTTTTGGGTAATAATCGCATAGTCTGCTCTCTTACACTCTGACTTGTAGCCCTTGAAAATCCGATCAGGTGCAGGGAAATAATCAGCCTTGATAACTATAGAGTCACTCGGAATGCCGCTAATCTTTAGTTTACAGCCCGCTTGGCCAGGTTCGGATAATTCAACGAAAGGCTTTGCCTTACTCGTATTAATTACGACTTTGGCCTGATCCTTAATCAAATCTTCGAAAAAAGCTTCCAGAGTCATGCTATCGGCCTCCCCAAACGAGTTTGTCCTGAATGCGATTCATCTCATCTATAGAGTCATCGAAACTTTTCACCTCAATGCCCAGATCTGGACTGATGTCGGCTGCGACAAGAGTCTGGCATTTTGTGCGCTTGGTATTTCCGTCAAGAAGCTTAAGCTCCTCTGTTGCTACATAAACACGGACTTTAGCTGGATCGAGAACCTCGTCAGCGATGTACCCTTCTTCTTCTTGGATGCGCCTAATATGCGGCTCCTTACGATGAAGCATTATTAGCGTATTTAGCTCTTTAACGATGTAGTCACTATGAGTTGTCAAAAATATTTTTACCCCCAAATTCGAAAGCCTTGCAAGTAACCGAGCTACAAGGCGCTGATTTTTCGGATGTAAATTGAGTTCAGGTTCGTCTATCATTAGTATATCACCTTTTTCAGCGACATGACGTATGTAGAAACCAATATCTAACAGGGACCTAACAGCGCTCGACGATTCATCGAGAGTCAGCTTCGCTTTTCCTTTTTTTGGTATATAGTAGAGCTCGTCGTTTTTTGTGACTCGATACTCTCCACCAATTATATTTGCAAAATCCTTTAATATATCTTTATATTCACGAGCTATAAAGCTTTGTTTTTTCGAAATCTCCTCCAGCTGCCTGGCGAAGTCGACATTACTCTTAACCGCTAATGCATAGTCACTATATACTCGATTAAGCAAATCAAAAGGATTAATATCCTTATCCTTGTTAATCTGCTCAAGAATACGGTTCCTTGCAAAATTGAGTTCTTTACGAAAAATCGCGGCTCCCGTTCTTTCGGCACTGGCAATAAACGGATTGGGAAACAAATGCCCAAATATTATATCTTGGAGCGCTCCCGTTATCGCATGTTCCACAATATGCTTGGAAAGCTTAATTTTCTCACCTTCAACCAATAGGGTAATAGTGACAAAGGGATCGTTATGCTCCTTTTTTACGCTAAAAATCTGGGTTTTAGCTGCCCCCATATTTCTTTCAAAAGGTGCTATTGGGTTTATATCCTGCTTCGATTCAATTGTAATTTGAAATTCTGCCTCTTCAAATCGCTTTTCGTCAGCGGCAAAGATCAAAGGAAGTTGTTCCTTAAATTGCTTACATCCATCCTTAATAATATAGCCTGCACGTTTCAGATAGTCATCCAAACTTAATCGAATAACTCCCTCCGAGAATAATTGATCCATTTTCTCTCTTGGAACCGACATCCGAAACGCTTCACGCCAGAACGAGAGAAAACCAAATAACGCGTAGGTGGCGTAAGTTTTGCCTGTGTTATTCTCTCCACAGATTATAGTAATATCGCCAATCTCGAATTCGGCATCTTTTAGCGGCCCCAAATTTTTTATATGTATTTTCATAAACGTTCCTTCTACAGCACCCTCCACTTAACGGTAAACAACTCTTCGACCTCTTCCTTCTGCTCGAGGCGAGAAGTAATATCGTCGAGCAAGGCATCTTTCTTCGTATTAATTTCCTTCTTGGCGCTATCGTATTCTTTCCAGCTCTCGTCGCGTTTGTCTTCCAGCCTACGGACCTGTTTTTCGATCTTCAATTTCTCAGCCAAATTTGCGCACTGTCTTGACAGCTTCTTCTGCTCCTTGATGGCGTCGTCTACCTCCTTGAGGTTGAGCTTCAGCGACTTGGCCTTGTCCTCGGCCCAAAGCTCAAGCTTCTCATTTTCCTCTTCAAAGTAGGCGGTGTTGGCCGCCTCGATGGTATTGAGAATATCCTGCTTGTTTTCAGACCAAAGTGCTTCGAGCCCTGCGCTTGCTTCGGCGGAAACATCAACGGGCTCAAAACATGCATTCAGATTGAAGAGCCGCTGGCATTGTTCGTTTTCAAGCTTTTGGCCGCACATGGAGAAGCCTGTGAACGAGAGGAATTCCTGCTCATCCAAAGTCGTCACTTTCACTCGGTGTAGAGTGAGCCAGCCTTCCTTGCCTCGAAGCGGCTCCAGGGCAGCTACCATGCTGGGGTAATGGCTCAGGTCAAACGTGAGGAGTGCCGTTGAAAGACTCTTTTGGGCGGCGACCCGGAGGACTGCTTGCGCGAGAGGGTGCCCACTGCGGTAGTAATGTGCGCTGGAGTCCTCCTGAACGAGGGTATATTGTCCCTTAGGGATCAGAGTGGGATGGAAGGGGTTGTTCCGCAAATAAAAATGCGACCCAGCGTCATTGAACTCAGCGGAGTTGTCCAAGACGTGACGGGTTACTTTCTCAAGAATTTGAGTCACACGATCGACGTAGGCATTACCCTGCTCTTTGTTGAAGCGGAGCTTTTCTTGAACCTCATCGTCGAAGTTCGCGAGTAGCTTCTTCTGGGTACTCGAAAAGGCCTCATCGATGCTTTCTTTGAATTCGCGCTGGAGCTGGCCGAAGGCTTCCTGGATATCTTCTTCCTTGCGACAGGTCTGGTAAATCGCCGCAACGCGCTTCTCAAAATCGACGCCAGACTCAATGGCTCCCAGCACATCGTCACTGGCACCAAAGACACCACCGAACAAGTGCAGCTTTTCATCAAGCAACTCATACACCCGCTTGTCGGCTGCATTATTCTTGTTGAGAAAGTTGACCACGACCACGTCGTATTTTTGTCCGAATCGGTGGCAGCGTCCGATCCGTTGCTCGATCCGCTGTGGGTTCCAGGGGAGATCATAGTTGACGATAATTGAGCAGAACTGAAGATTGATCCCTTCCGAGCCTGCTTCAGTCGCGATCATCACCTTACCCTCCTCCCGGAAGAAATCGACGAGGGCGGAACGCATGTCCGCAGTCCGTGACCCCGTCACCTTATCGGAATCCTTGTGCCGCTCGATCCAGTTAGCGTAGATCTCACGGGACTTGGGGTCGGTATTGCTGCCGTTGAACAGAACAATGGAATCCTTCAAGTCGGTTTTTGACAGCACATCCAAAAGATAATCCTGGGTGCGCCGCGACTCAGTGAAGATGATTGCTTTCTCAGCGGCTCCAAGCGACTTGGCCATTTCAAAGCCCTTTTTCAGGGCTGTGGAGAGTTTTTCCCCTTTCGCATTGTTTGTGATCGAGACGGCGAGACGACTGAATTTCTCAAGTTCCTCAATTTCGGTCGTGATGGCGTCCTTGTCGTCTGCTGTCAAAATGGCCGAGTCCTCGTCTTCGCCCCATTCATCAAGAATATCTTCCAAGCCTTCGAAATCCTCCTCCAGACCTTCGTCTTCGAGTAATTGGCCCTCTGCAGATTCGCTTTCTTTGAGTTTGCGCATCAGCTTGCGGCATAGGGAGTCCAAGGCACCAGCAATCGCATACGTCGAGGAGGCCAGCAACTTTCGCATGACCATCGTCATAAGCGAGCGCTGGCTTGCAGGAAGGGCCTGTAAATTATCACGGCGTAAATACTCGGAAACTTCGTTGTAGAGTCGTTGCTCGTCAGGGCCTGGGTGGAAATCCTGAGTGATGCAGCGGCGCTGAGTATATGGAACGTATTCTAGAACTTCCTGCCTGAGAGTACGGTGGCAAACGGGTTTGAGCCGAGAGCGGAGTTCATTGAACTGCTCCTCCGTGTTCATTCGGGAATACGCCTTTCGAAAGCTCCTGAGATCACCGAAATGAAACTCATCAATGAAACTCACCAATCCATAGAGTTCATCGAGCTTATTCTGCATGGGGGTCGCCGTCAGCAAGACCTTCGGGGCACTGCGTAGAGCGATCTTCAGGTTATTGGCGATACGGTTGGTGTTCTTGTAGACATTCCTCAGTTTATGGGCTTCGTCGATGACGACGAGGTCCCAGTGTGCGGTCATCAGTTGCTCATTGAGACGACTCGCAAAATGATAAGAGGTGATGACGACCTCGTCTTGAACGAAAGGATTTGGACTACCTCCTGCTTCGGCCTGCTTATAGGTCCGAGCCTCCAGGATCATGGAAGGCAGATAGAATTTATCCCAGAGTTCCTGGTTCCACTGTTTTCTGAGGTTGGCAGGAACGATGATGAGGATGCGACGCTTTCGTTCGGCCCATTTCTGCGCAATGACCAGCCCGGCCTCGATGGTTTTCCCAAGCCCCACCTCGTCGGCCAAGATGACTCCTTTCGACAACGGTGAACGGAAGGCGAAGAGCGCGGCCTCAACTTGGTGGGGAGTGAGGACAATTTTCGCATCGCGCATGGTGCCCGCCAGCCTCTCCAATTTGTCGTCTCCACCACGTTTAAGTAGCTGATGCGCAAAATATTTCGCGTGGTAGTCGGTTATCCCGGAAACGGTGCTCATGGGTTACAGGCAAATAGGGTCGGATTTAGGCCGAAAAAATCAGCAGCATCGAGGCGGAGCAAGCTTTCTCGGGATGTATTCAACTATTTCGAATCCTATCTTTAAATATCCCAACAACGGAATAGGCAATCACGGACTGGCAGATATCGGGGACACCCACGACAGGTTTCGGGGACACCCATCGAGTTTCTGAAAATGACTGCCAGCGCCCTAACCCAATTTTCCCGCCCTCCCTCAAATCCGTCCCCTCTGACACGTCGGGACGCCATCCCACCGAGCACCCTATCCTTGCCAGAGAGAACGATGGGTGTCCTCGTTTACTCCACCTGTGTGCTCTCGACGCAAAGTACAGTTTCCAACATCGGGTCGACCACCGCAGCTGCAGCAATCCGGGTTGGATCTGTATTCGTATTGCTCCGACAGAAGTCGGTACAGCTACACAACAGACGATTGTGGAACCTCACCAGAAACGTAGCAAACACCAAGACGAAAGCCTCCTGCCGACTTTCGCAACCCCACGGAACGACAGCCAGACGCCGCCAAATGTCGTGAACAGAGCATGAATATTGGGCATCGATTCCATCACTCTCAATCGATAGATCCTATTTACCACTTGCCCAATCGGCTACTTTTAAATAGCCCTCATGTCCTCAAAGGCAAATATGGTAATGGCAAACCTCCTACACACAGTCGGGAGAAAAAAATTTGGAATCACGATGAGGTTTTTCTTTCATAGGAATCAATCAACACTTCGCAAGCGTCTGGACCAACCGCCATCAGCGTTTAGACTCCTCCTACCGATTCTACTAGTCATCATCGCAACCCCACTCTGCGCAATGGCCGCGCAAGAGGAAAAAATCGCCACGGAATTGTCTTGGCGCCCGATGATTCCGCTCCCTGACAAAGACGGTTTCGCACTTCCATTCGCCGGACTCGTAAACGGGTACCCACTCATCGCCGGAGGCGCTAATTTCCCAAACGAACCATTATGGAAAGGAGGTGCGAAATCTTGGAGTAGAGAAATTTTTCTCTACGATCCATCTGAACAGGCGTGGGAGAACGTCGGCCTTCTTCCGATACCACTCGCGTACGGGTCATCCTTTCAACTCAACGACGCCTTGATTCTAGTCGGAGGCCAAAGCGATGGCGTCGCTACTTCGGCGGTTCTACGAATTCAAATGGAATCAGGCCGAATCGAAATCGACGACCCCTTCCCTCCTCTGCCAGAACCCCGCCTTATGGCCGGCGGAATCCGGTTCGGTGAGTACTTCTACCTAATTGGAGGATGTACCACGGAAGAATCGGGGGGAACAGACGACTTGCTCCGCCTCCCTTTGAACGAAACCAATCCCTCATGGGAACGGCTTGATCCAATTCCCGGAGGGCGACGCTTCCTTCCCACCGTCGCAACATACAACGATCAAATGATGGTCATCGGAGGTGTTCGAACAACAGAGGACGGAGCAACCACCTACCTAAAGGATGCCTATACCTACAATACATCCAAAGGCTGGACCCGTTTACCTGACCTGATTTTTCCCTCTGCTGCAGCAGCCTCTCCGGCTCCGGTGCTCCGTGATGGCAGTGTAATCTTAGTAGGAGGAACGGATGGCACACTGGCAGGCGTCGATCCCTCAACCTATCCTAAGGTTCCCCGGCGTTTGCAGATTCTATTGCCGGACAGATCGGACTGGCAAATCGGCAAGGATGCCCCCATTGCACGAGTAGGTGTCTCGACGATCAGATGGAATGAAGGATGGATTTTTCCTACTGGAGAAAGCAGTCCCGGTGTTCGCTCCCCGGAAGTGTGGTTTCTAAAAATCAAACCATAGATTTTTCGGCACGATTACTGCTTTCAGCCTCTTGATAAATGTTCTACGAATCGCCAGGCAGAAAGAGTGAGAGCTCCGAGCAATCCGATGGGTTGCTGGTGAGCTTCACCGTCGTGAAACAACCAATCGCCTAGGGCGGTTCTACATCATTTCCATATTCGATTTCCCCGAAAAACTCGTCTCCTCAAAGTGTGTATACACAGAAATACATATCCAAATGCAGCAGATAATAGCGATTAGGGAAGAGCTCGCGGAAGCCGATGCTTCTGACGATCTCAATAGAATCTTAGCTCCGAAGAGGAACCGCGAGGGCTTTGCGCTCGTGATCTCTCTCAGCTTGATGAGCCTGGTAATGATCTTGACGCTTTTGCTCTCAACTCGTGTGCAGATCGAAACCCGCTCGAGCGCCCAATCGCTCCGCTTGGTTCAATCTAAACAGAACGCTATTCTCGCGGCAGCTATCGCCTTGGCCGACCTGCAGCGCAGTGCGGGCCCCGACCAACGGACAACCGCACGAGCTGATCTAATAGACGAAGGTTCACCGAATCCGACTTGGACAGGTATATGGCCAACGATTGAAACAGAATCTCTCCATCCCGATATCGCAGCCGGAGATCCCATCTGGCTGGTTTCACGATCATCGGCGGATATCTCACCTTCAATTGATACTTCAGCAGACTCATACGTCTCACTGGTCTCAGCAAAAATGTCTCTCTCCGGAGAAGACCAAACGCCCCCGGTCCGGGGAGAGAAATTGAGTATTCCAAACACATCGGGATCAACCTCTGGTTCATTTGCCTACTGGATCGGTGATGAAGGAATTAAAACCAATGTCAGATCGACTGAACCAGAATCCTATACTGAGTTTTCATCAACCAGCTCCGATCAGTTACTCCGTCTTCAGCTTGCTCATCAACCTCGATGGGAGCAATTCTGGGGAAATTCAGACAGAGTCACTGAATTCGAGATTTCGAGGGTCACGACGCGAGAATCCATCAACCTACTCTCGAACTTTGCCCCCCTTCAAATTGGTTGGAACGACCTAACCGTTCACAGCCTCAGTCTCTTGACCGATCCACGTGAAGGCGGCGTCAAAAAGGATCTAACTCGGATTCTCCAAGCCGACTACTCGGCAGATAGCAGATTCTTCAACGATCAGCCAATCGCGCCCGACCACTTTTCCGATGTTTACGAAACACCTACAGATGCCACGAACTCCGCATCAACCCAAAGTTCTCCCAGCTGGGGAATCCTCCGCTCATACCACAACTTGCACACGAAAAACACAACCGAAGGCGAATTACTCCCAACTTTCCCCGTCCACAAACAAACTTCTTCTCAGCAGGGGATATTCCCTGTTGTCGGCATGATCGAAATGAATTTCTCGGCGAAGTCCCAGGAGACTCCCGTCGCTGAAGGATCGGATCAATATTTGATGCAAATTACCATTCAGCCGGTAGTGACGCTAATTAATCCCTACGATGTCGCCCTTGAACCCAACGATTATACCGTTCTAATCAACTATCCTGCGGCCAGTGCCGGAACTACCGATGGAGGACTGATTATCACCGACGGCAATCGCGTTGGCCCCGGCAAAGTGTTCAATCCAGCGGTCGACATTTTTATGGCGCGTCCGCTCCATGGCCCAGACGCTTTCGGAGATGGATCGTGGATTGAAATGGAGATCAGTTCCGCTGGATTTGAACCCGGAGAAGCAAGAATCTTCAGCCTCAACGCGGGCGGCGATTTTAACATCCCAGCTGGTGGAGGACCGATTCCGCTAGGACCCGGCCTCAACCTAATCGATTTTGCAATTCGTGATACCAACGTGACCGTATCTCAATCCCGGCTGGATGATCGGTCAAAGTCATTCAGCCTTCGACTACGAGCTAGTAGTGGCCCTGAGATCCAACTCCGCCTCAACGAGGAGACGAAACCCTTACAGAAAATTGTGGATGTTGTGTACAATTCTACAACCGACTACCCGTTTCACCTCGCCGAACCTGGCCTAAACGCGATACCAAACCGCATGGTGCTGCGTCATTCAGCACAAGACATCGTGACCACTCCAGGAACGACCCTGGACGCAGAGAGCGGCGCCCGCTCCTTCTCTCTATACAATCTTCGAGCCCCGTTCAGCAGAAAGGAACCCGACATCAATGAATGGGTGACAAACCCCCTGTATCAGGGACTACGAATCAACCCCGATGTCTACGGAACGACACCATTCTCCGACCAAAACGCGTTCTGGGGTCCCAGCGTATGGGAAGGAGAAACCCACATACCAATGTTTTCGGTCCCTCGCATGCCAGTGATTTCCCTCGGAGCACTACAACACAGCAACGTCAGCCTTGAGGCCTGGTTTCCAGGATACGCAATCGGAAACAGCTGGGCATCCCCCTATTTCAATCCGGAGGATGTCGATCTCTCGTACGCACTAAACGAGGTCCTCTGGGATCAATTCTTTTTCTCCGGTCTTCCCGACGGTCTTTCCGACTGGCCGGAACGAACCGATTGGCTGAACCCTCGATTCACCAGCCTACAGGAATTCACGAGTGATTTTGCGTACGACGAGGAGCTAATTAGTGGACTGATCGGAATACAAGGCGGCTTCAACATCAACTCGACCTCCGTTGAAGCCTGGACTGCACTACTGCAAAGTCTCCAGAATCTCGAGGTTCCATTTGGACGCACCGCATCTACCATTCAAGCCGAACCATCCAATCCGGCAGACCCAAAGACTCCATTCCCCCGCCAAAAGCTACCGGGCGGAAACTCCGACGAAAAGTGGACCGGATTCCGGAGTTTGCTTGAATCAGAAACGGAAGCCTTAGCCGAGGCAATTGTAGAGCAGATCCGAACACGTGGACCGTTCCTCTCGATGTCATCATTTGTAAACCGTGATCTTTCGGCAGACAGAAACTCGCAGGAAAATCTAATGGGCTCTTTACAAGCCGCCATCGAGAACAGCGGTATCAATGAATGGTGGAACGACCCTTCCAATGATCCCCAAGTTCCGTCATTTGAAGAACGAGTCGTTGGGTCATCGCCCCTCCCGCAGCTCCTTTATCCCGAAGCTGAAGCGGGCCCTCGATCTGCCGCCGCTCCGGGCTACTTCACTCAAGCCGACCTACTACAAGTATTGTCCCCGTTAATACAGACTCGATCCGACACGTTTACAATACGAACATATGGCTCAACTGCCCCTTCCTTCAACGGCGATTCCGGAGCTGAAACCTGGATGGAATTAGTAGTCCAGAGACTACCGGATTTCGTCGATGATTCTCAACCTTTCGAAACCGATCTGGCATCGCTAAATCGCGTAAACTCAGAATTTGGCCGGCATTTCCAAGTCGTCTCGGTTCGCTGGATCGATGAGGAGAAGCTCTAGAAATCGCAAGAACACTGTACATCATGTTTACCCGTCGCACTCTCTACTGCGCTTTCATCCTGATGCTCGTGCCCAGTATAGCCAGATCGATCGACAATAGCGAAACCACACATAGTTTCTATTTCCGATTGATGGGCCTTCCGCCAATGGGTCAAAAACAAGTACAGCATATCGACGAAGGACTAGATCAAAGCGTGTATGGAATCCGTTTCTTGTCCGGAGACGGTGAGACACAGATCATCGACCGGATTCCACTCTTTTCCCGATCGCCCCGATTCCGGTATGAAGGCACAGGTCCTCTAACCTTCTTTCGTCAAAATGCCGACGCCCAACTTCCCGACAAAGTTCTGGAGACGCTTGATATCGATCCATCGTGGAAAGAAATACTGATTCTCGTACTGCCCGATGAAGTTGGCGCTCAAAATGAATTCCACACGATGGTCATGAGTGACGACAAAAACTCCTTTCCACCAAATTCTGTACGTCTGATCAATTTTGCTCAAAACGACTTAGCCTGGAAAGTTGGTCAAAACCTCAAACTGATCACCAAGGGAAAAGGTCTGTCCGTTCCCATAAATATAGATAAGCCACAAATGGTCCCTCTAAAGATAGCAATGCTGGTTCCTGAAGATGGGGAATGGAGAAAAATTTTCTCAAGCGCGCTCCCGTTTCGCGGAAACAGCCGCTACATGTGCATTGTTCTGCCTTCGCCCAGAGACCCCCTCCTCCCGAGGATCCCTCCGATCATCATTCAGGACATCCCCCAACCACTTCCAGAAACAACTCCCACCGAGGAAGAAGAAATTCTTCAATCCCACTAGCAATCCAGAACAGGAGCCCAACCGCCTGCCTTTGACTGCCACTCCAATTTCAACTGTGTATGAATACTTAAAATGAAACGTCCCGTCATCATTGCCCATGAATATATTCGCAATCGCATTCTCTCTGGTGAATTCGCTACAGGGGACACACTGTCAACCAAGCATCTTGCCGATGACATAGGCGTGAGCCGAACCCCTATCCGCGACGCCCTTCGCCAACTGGAAACCGAAGGGCTGGTCGAAATTTATCCCCGCCAGGAGGCACGAGTGAAACAAGCCAGCTACGAGGAGCTGCGGGATATTTGGGAGCTACGTATCGCCCTGGAAACACACGCCGCCTCACTCGCCGCTCTTCGACATACCCAGGAGGACATCGAGCGAATGGAACGACTCCTCGATGAAATGAGAAATCTGGTCGAAAAATTCCAGGATGACCCGGACCGCGAAACCCGATTGAGAGTTCACCGACTACTTGGCCAAGCCGATATGAGGTTCCACCTTTCTATTTTCGACGCATCCCGGAACCGTTTAATCAAAGACGAGATCCACCGCTTTCGGCTCATTCACGACGTGGTCCTGCCCTTCAGCAAGAATCCGTCCCGCATTAGCGACACCAAGAGTTTCGCCGAGAACCTGATCGTGTGGGAGAGCCACCGCACGATCCTGGACGCCATAAAAGCCAAAGATATCGAGGCGACGTATATCGCAATGAAGGAGCACCTAACCCCACCGAAAAAACAACAGCTTCAAGATCTCCGGGATGAGATGGAAAATCGATCCATCAAACTCGCAGAACTCGTCTAATTACTCAAATACCCCAAGCAACTATGGACGCCCACGAATACTACGACCTAACAGGCAAAGTTGCCATTGTAACCGGCGGCGCTGGCTGGCTCGGCACTCCCATGTCAGAAGCCTTAGCCGAAATGGGAGCGACCGTCGCAGTAATTGACATTAATCGCGATGCAATTGACCGAGTGGTCGACTCGCTGGAGTCCCGCAATCTCAAGGCCATCGGCAAGGTCGCCGACACAATAGAAGAGACTTCATTGCGTAAAGTGATCGACGAAGTCGCCAATGAGCTCGGGCGGCTGGATGTGCTAATCAATTGTGCCTACAAAACCCCAACACCACTTCTCGATGAGACTACAGGAGACGACATGCAGGAGGCCTTCAAAGCCGCTACTGCATTTATGGTGGGCGCACAGCAGGCCGCTATCCATATGCGGAAGGTAGGCGGCGGCAGCATTATCAATGTCGGAAGCATGTACGGCTCTGTCACCGGATATCCTGAGGTGTACAAAGACTTAATGGATCCGAACCCAATCACCTACCAAGCCAGCAAAGGGGCGGTTTTACAAATAACTCGGCACCTATCGGTTTACTACGCTGAAGATGGAATACGCGTAAATACTCTTAGCCCCGGACCATTTCCAAACCCGAACAAGCCGGGATACAAAGAGGATCCTAATCTAAAGGAATTTGTCCGTCGTCTAGGCAAAAACTCTCCAATGGGACGAATTGGCAGACCTGATGAGTTCAAGGGACCAGTCACCTTTCTCGCCTCCAATGCGTCCAGCTACGTTACGGGCCAAAACCTTCTTGTCGACGGAGGCTGGACAGTCTGGTAGTCCCCCAGCATTTCCCCTCTACCTGTTACCTGACCCGTATTTCGCTCCCTACAGTTCGTCACGGGAATCTCGCGACAGAAGGTCTTCGGGATGCGCGACTCCTTTTCGGATGATCACATCCTTAATATGTTCCTCCATTGCCGATCGCGCCGCAGTGACATCGCGCGACTCAATCGCTTTGAGAACAGCGCTGTGAGAAGCCTGCACCCCGCGCAAATGGGAAGCATCCCTCTGCCGTCCGAGCTCTGTTTCTATGACTGAGGCAAACGTACCGGTTCTCCCTTCGACCACTTGCCTGATAAGATTCATTCGCTCAACTTCGCGACGCACCATACTGTTTCGCGATGCATCGATTATTGCCATATGAAACATCACATCGGCTTTGACCAGCTGCTCACGAACCGAGAGCTGAAATGGATCGTTCAACAGTTGTTCCGTCAGTTTTTTAAATTGATCAAATGTCCCTTGAATCAATCTCATCTCGTTACTAGTCCGATTCTCAGCCGCTTGCCCAGCGGCAAAGGATTCTAAAGCGAGCCTCACTTCACACAATTCGGTAAACTCTTTTTCATCCATCTGAGTAACGTGCGCCCCCAACCGGGAAACAATGGTAACCAAACCATCCGACTCCAAACGGCGAAGAGCGTCCCGCACCGGAGTTCGGCTAACTCCAATTTGAATCGCTAGATCACCCGTCATCAAAGGCTCTCCCGGTGCAAAGCATCCGCTCAAAATCTTCTCTCGTAGAAAATCATACGCAACATCCGTATTAACCCTCCTCATTGTAAATCCTCCAAATTCATTACTCGATTATCTAACAACTATCTAGTGCTCGGAAAAGACCGCAATCCCAGCTTCGACTAAATCGATTTCTCCTCTCAACGCACCTGAGCGGACAAACCGAATTTCATTCTTTCCTTGTTTCAATGGACAATCCTCTGGCAACGATAATTGGACATAAACGGATGCTGGCAACGGATGCAATTTTCGGCCTCTCGAACCAATGGGTCCCTCAACCGGCAGTGCGAAATCAAGCAAGGAACCAGAGTGAACAATCCGACCATTGATCTGAATATTCAATTCGAAATCATACACCTTCTTCAACCCAGACAGGCCCAGTCGCAGCGATGCCGGAACAGTCATCTCGGAATCAAGATTCTCCCCTACTATCAATTCCAGCTGAACGGGTTCTTCGTGATTCAATGCCACCGGAACTTGCTTCCGATATTCATAAGCGTCCTCCCGATCATTCCAGTGCGAGGGCGTAACCGAATAGACCCGCGGTCCATTCATAGGATCCTCCACCGCAAACAGAATCTCCGCCGATAATTCAGTGAGCGGCAGATTGAAATTATAGAGCTCCACACCAGCAGCTCCCTGAAAACGGTAATTCTCAACTGATCCTCTCACTACCTCAACCAAGGTGAGGCGCTGCCCCGCGAGAGTATAATCTCCCTCTTTCGGATCGACGACGAAGGGCCAGGAAAACTGGTTTCGGTTGAATATAGCCGGGTACACGGTAGCACCCTGAGGGGTCGCTATTTCAACAAACTCCGCAACAGGAAGATCGGGCGCGATAGTCATTGCGGGTGATGGGATAACCACATCTACGTAGCCACGGTCGAGCCATGTCGCCAGATCAATGCCAGCCCAGAGACAGTTGCGCAAGGACGGCGGTACCCGTACCTGCAATGAGAAATAATGGCCGTGCTTCTCTCCGGCCTCGTCCAGAGATTCACGCACGTCGGCAATCATCTCAGTCAGGAGAGCGGATCCTTCCTCCACCCCGCCCGGAGGGAACAGGATCGGGATCCTCATAAAGTCCAGCTGCAACCCGTGCATCCACTCTCCGTAGCGATCAATGACTTCCCGAATCACTGCGAGACGGTGTTCACGAACCTCCTCATGAGTATAGTCGAGCAAACGCCCAAATGGTTCATGTTCGACTGGTGATTGTCCTATAGTAAAACGATTCTGATTTTCCAACCAAAAGGCCCCGGTTAATACGTTGTTACTGGGATCATGGACAAAATGCGCGTCGTTCATCCGTAGGCTGGGTACAAAATACATTCCCATCGCAGCAGCCTCCTCGGCGGCAATCTGCAATGGATCCATCCCGGCTTCCACATTTGCCCTGATGATTGGCATTCGTTGATCCCAAGGGGCCTTTTTCTCGCCGGCAGACTCTCTCCACCCAAAGGAACTTCCTACTTCACTGGGATAGAGAAGGATGTCCGATCCAGTCGCCACCGAGTGCACCAACGTCCTTACAGGCGTATCTTCAAGACCCCGAAACATCGCCCGTAGATTCCGCTCTGACATCTCCGGGTCAGGATCGGTGAACGAGAAATCGCCGTCCTCATTGAACATCACTCCAAAATCCGGCACTGGACGGCGGTTCGTCCCTACCGGAACAGGAGCCAGGGGAGGTCCCTCGCTTTCCTTAGCAGGCAACAAAACCTTCGCTAAAAATATCTTAGAGGCTCCTTCGTGAGTGGAATAGTAGCTCACCCAAAGCGCACCATCATGCCAAACCATTCCTGGATATCCACAGTCTCCGCCACTAGGAAGATGCTCCAACAATTTCAGTTCCCCCGTCTCTGTGTCCAACTCCAATAGTGACATTCGCGCCGGGCCCATACGCGTCCTCGCTCCAACAATCCAACGACCATCGGGCAGTTGCAAAAATTCAGGACCTCCTAGATAGACTCCGGTATCCTGCCATTCCCATTCGGTATATGGCGGTTCGCTCCGTCCAAGGAATGCAGGATCCCGGGAATACCCACCCGATTCCAATTGAACACCTTCACGTCGAACCAAAGCCAAAAGACTCCCCTGATCATTAAACCGCAAGGTCGTTTCATTGGGCGAGTTCTCAGACAGCATCGGAGAACCCACCGGACTGAAATTCAATGCATCGTCCGATTCATAGAGCTGAATCGACTCCGGCCAACGATAACCTACCGAGTAAACCTTATCGCCATTCCATGTAAGGCGCCACATCCAGACCCCTTCGTCCCCTACTCGCTCAGGATAGCTCCAGCTGATCCCGTCATCCGAAAACGAAACAAACGACTGAAATTGATCCAATCGATGAGAACCGGACGGCCTGGACTCGTAGGTGGTGGAAGCTCCCGAGACGACTAAGCGTCCGTCCTCTCCAATCGAGAATTGAGGGTCCCGCAAGTCTCTCCCCGACTCTTCCAAAATTGCTGCAGTTTCCCACTCAATCCCATCTTTCGAGCGGAGTATTCGAATCGTCCCTCCAGGCGAAGCATGGCTCTCACCCTCCCTGAACGTACAATAGAAAGCCTCCTGGAACCAAATGAGATCACTGAAAGCCGCATGACTGCCTCCACTCCATAACGCCTCAACAGACTCGACCACCACATCGTCACTGGGGCCGATCGACTTCGAATAGAGCCCGATCCATCCTAGAAAAATGAAAACCGTGATAATCTGAATTTTCGAACAAGTGGCATGCATAGTGCTTAACGTTTTCATTGATTTCTAATAGTGATTTCCGCTCCTTTTTGTATACACGAGTATAATTTTCAACCTTTTTCACAGTTAAACTAACTAAAAACCATGAAGCTAACACCGTTACGTCTCCTCTCTCCATCAACCGGCAAAGCACTCGCCGTGCTCACCGCAATAAAATTTGCGGTCGTCGCGAATGCAGCCACCCTTCTCTATGAGGGTTTCGATTACACCGGCTCAAATCTCGACAGTGCAAACGGCGGAAGTGGATGGACCACGTCCTGGCAGAGCAACTCCGCGCTCAGTGCCGACAGCACAGCCAACATCGGTTCTGGCAGCTTGGTCGCACCCACTGATTCAGTTGCTCCGACGGGAAACAGCATCTCATTGACCGATCCGGGCGGCCAGGTTCTTGCTGCTCGCGGCATCGCGGAACCTGCGAGAATTGATTTGGGAAGCGACAGCACTTTCTATTTCAGCTTTCTGGCAGAGAAAACAACTAGTGGTCTGTATATGAATTTCCGTCAGGGCAACAGCACCAATGTTCTCTCGCTCGCAGTCAGCAGCGGTGGAGCCGTCACAATGACTCTGGATGACGTGGCAACCAGCAGCGGCACTGTGATCGCAAACAACTATTCATACCTCTATGTCGGGAAAATAGTGGGCTCCTCAACAGGGGCCGCCACTGCCTACTTCACTCGCTACGTCGAAGCACCTCTTCAATCCCTGCCTTCATTAGAACCTGAATCCTGGCTGCTCGAAGCAACCCTTCCCGAAGCCTCAATACTATTCGCCGACCGGATCGTTCTTAGCGGTGGATCGAACCGCACAGTCAGCTACGACGAGATCCGGATAGGTTCTACCTGGGCGGAAGGGGTTGGCGTAATCCCAGAACCATCTGCCTTCGCGGCAATCTCAGGGATACTGGTTCTCGGTCTAGCATTCACACGCCGGCCTTCGCGTTCCTAAAAGGAATTACCCCGCCTTCGCGTAATATTGTCCTGACGTTTAGAATATGCGAATCCGCCAATTATCACTTCTAGGTGCTTGCTGCTTACTGACGCTTTCGGCACGCGCCGCCGAGATCGAAGTTGAGTGGGATCTATTCGACCACGCCAGCAATACGGACGTTCCTGTCCATCGGTCTTCAGAAGAAATAGATGCCAGCTCGATTACGTTCAGCCCCCGCATCATTCCTTCACCGAATATTCTTGATGCCATAGCAGCGGCGGGCTGGAGCTCCAGCCCGCTTGCTGACTCTCGGTTCTTCAGCTTCACACTAGGCAGCACGGGCCCTGCAATAGACCTGTCCCGGTTCGAACTCGCGGCCCGACGCGTAAACCACAAAGCACCAAGTCGCTTGACGATTCGAGCCTCCCGAGACGGATTTGAATCCTACCTTCTCATCTACGAAGGCGAGCTAAATGACCTGGAAGCTCACGACATTTCCATTGATCTAAGCCAATTCGAATCTTTTCGCTCATTGCGAGGATATGTCGAATTTCGCATCTACGGGGGAGAACATTCGTCGGGCAGCGGGGTCCTCGCTTTGCAGAATCACAGTAAAGCCAGATCCATCCGAATTCTAGCCGACTGAATAGACGGATGTCCTCAGCGATCTTCGATCCACGAACGCAGATTAACTCTCGCAGTTCAGCAGTCGCAGTCGATCCGGAATTCACTCTGAATTCTCAATTCAGCACCTTCACCCCTATCCCATCGTAGAGGACCCCATATGCTAAGCGCACTGGATTACACTCTGATCGTACTGTTTCTTCTTCTAACAGCAGTCATCGGAATCGCGACAAGAGGGAAGCAGGATAAGTCATCAGACTTCTTTCTTTCCACGGGAACGCTCCCTGGATTTGTCGGAAACGGGATTGTAGGTCTCAGCATTGCAGCTACATTCTTTAGCGGGATCACCTTTCTGGCCTACCCAAGCGTCATCCTCAATCACGGTCTCGTCATATTCACCGCGAGCGTGACTTTCATCCTGCAATACTTTGTAGTGGTGGTATTCTTCGTCCCTCGGTTTCGACGAAAGCAATGGAAGTCTCCCTATGAGATTCTGGAAGAACGTTTCGGCCAATCAACTCGGAAAGTTTCCAGTATCCTTTACATACTGATGCGGCTGGGCTGGATGTCCGCTCTAATCTACGCGCCGACCGTCGCAATCCTCGGCGCGACTGGCCTGGATGACAATTGGTTCTGGCCCGTTGTTCTGTTGGTCGGCCTTTCCAGCACAATCTACTCGGCCTTTGGAGGGCTCCGAGGAATCATGGTTACCGATGCCATGCAAATGCTGGTCATTGTAATGGGTTGTCTCGTAACGATTGCCTTCATTGCCGTCAGCCTCCCTCCCTCTTTCAACGAGGTCTATGACGCTCTCAAGGAACGGGGAACGCTGCGGACTTTCGATTTCTCCTTCGATATATCCATTACCACCACAACATGGTCTGTGTTGATCGGCAGCTTTTTCGCGACTGCAGCAATGTATGTCGGAGACCAGATGTCACTGCAGCGATACATGACCTCCGAATCGATAGCAGATGTCCGCCGGTCATTCATTGTAAACGTGGTCGGGGTGATTGGAATTCTAACTATCCTTGCAGGAATCGGTCTCAGTCTTTCCGCATGGGTCGCATTTCACCCTGAGGTGGAGCTCCCCGAAAATTCCGATCAGATCTTTCCATTCTTTGTCGCGAGCCAACTTCCTTCCGGATTGGCGGGACTCATTCTGGCGGCCCTTCTAGCGGCAACCATGAGCAGTATGACCAGTGGAATTAACGCACTGAGCAGCACGGTCCAACTGGACCTTATGCCACGGCAATTCTCCCGCGTAAACGACAGACAACAACTCGTCCTTGCCCGAACCCTGAGCTTCGGTATCGGCCTTACAGCGACTCTGGGCGCAGGACTGGTAGCTCAACTTGGTCAAATCTTTGATATCACCCAAAAGCTTTTGGGCTTATTTCTAGGGCCGCTAGGAGTATGTCTTATTGTAGCAGTGCTCCCCGTACAGGTATCTGGTAAGCGAGTGATCACCGGAATGATTGCAGGATTTCTAACCGGTGCAGTCGCAGCCTTCTCGCCCCAACTAGCCCAACTGTCCCCGGTCTTTCCGCAGATCGGATCGATGTGGGTCGCCCCCATTGCTATATTAGTAACGGCATTAACAATACTAGTGGGAACGTCCTGGCGAAGAAAAGTAGGTATCGATAAAATTCCAGCTGAATCTGACTACTAAAAGAATGAAATCCACCTCCCCTCCTTGCACTACTACAAAACAATCGGTTCTCATTGTCGGAGGCGGAAGTATCGGCGAGCGCCATGTTCGCTGTTGGCAGAGGACTGGCCGCAGTGATGTCATTTTGTGCGAATCCAACGAGAACCGAGCAAAAGAAGTTGCAGAACGTTATGGGATCCGCTGGGAAAGCAACTTTGCCCAGGTACTGGAGAAAGAATCTCCGGCCTGCATAGTTCTCTGCACTCCGGCTCCGGCACATGTACCAATGGCACTACAGGCTCTGGAGCACGGATCCCATGTCCTCATTGAGAAGCCCCTCTCGGTAGACATGCATCAGCTAGATACACTCGCAGAGGCAGCAAAAGATCACACCGTCGCCGTGGCCTATGTTTGGCGAATGCATCCCGCCATACGCCGGGCCAAACAGCACCTAGCGGAGGGATCGATTGGACGCCCGCTTCACGCAGTGGCCCGGTGTGGACAAGATTTCGCAACTCTCCGTCCCGGTTACGAAAATACCTATTACTCGCGACACGATCTAGGAGGGGGTGCGATTCAAGATGGACTGACTCATGTGGCGAATGCGATCGAAATGCTATTGGGACCCACAACCTCGGTATTCTGTGAAGCAGATCATCTCGGAATCCCCGGCGTAGAAGTCGAGGACGTCGTCGGCGTGGTCGCCCGCAATGACAAAGCAATCACAGTCTACTCTTTCAGTCAGACCCAGAAGCCAAACGAATTCACGATCGATATCCACGGAGAAACCGGCAGCCTACGCATCGATCTTTCGGGCAAACGGATCGGTGTATTCTCCGGAGGTTGCTGGAGTTTCGAAGATACCTCTTACGATGACCACGATGTGCTCTTCACCGCACAAGCAGATGCCTTTCTCGATGCGGTCGAAAGAAAAGCCCCTCCAGGATGCACATTGGCCGAGGGCATTCACACCTTACGCTTTAACCTAGCCTGCCTGGAGTCCGCAAGAACAGGAAGCAAGGTCCAACTATGAAAGAAGATCTCAGACTGGCCATGATCGGGATGATTCCCGGCAATGGTCACCCTTATTCATGGTCGGCCCTCTTGAATGGTTACGATGCCGAGGCGATGGCTCAATGCCCATATCCAGTGATTCGTCAATACCTCGGTGCCCGACCAGACGAGCCTATTCGCGGAGCCAGAGTAACCCATATCTGGACAGATGATCCCGCCGATGGTCCACTTGTGGCTGCCGCTGGAAAGATCGATCATATCGTAGCCCAACCAGAACAAGTGATTGGCGAGGTCGATGGAGTTATCATCGCAACCGACAACGGGGACGATCATGTGCGTCGCGCTCGCCCATTCGTCGAAGCGGGCCTACCCGTGTTTATCGACAAACCGCTGGCAACCAATCGTTCAGATCTCAAACAATTCATTGAGTGGAAATCCGACGGAGCAAGAATTCTCTCCTCAAGCGGAATGCGCTATGCCCCGGAGCTGGATGGAGTCAGCAACGAATGGCGTTGGATTACCGCTGCCACTCCAAAGAGTTGGGAGCGCTACGGAATCCATCTGCTCGAACCGGTAAGTCGCCTCCTCGGCCCCGGTTTCGAATCGATCCGCATGACGGGCGCCAGCGATTCTTCGATCGCTCAGATTACCCATCGGAGTGGAACTGAGATCACTCTTGCCACCTTGAATGACGCCACCGGAGGAGCTTTTCGGTTTCATCTCCACGGAAGCTCCTCTTACCATTCCATTCCGTTGACCGATACCTATACAGCCTTTCGACGACAATTGGTCGGAGTCGTCGACTGGATGAGGAACGCAACCGAACCGGTCAAATTTCCTGAGACGTGTGAACTGATGCAGGTTCTTATCGCTGGACGGGAGAGCCGCGAAATGAACGGGGAGAGGATCTCCATAGCTTCCTGAAACCACTTTGAATGACCAGAAACGACCATGAGTACAAACCTTCGCCCTAGCCGGGTTCTCCGCGAAATGAGGGCTGGACAACTGTCTACCCTCTACAAGATCAATCTCTCCGACCCAAGGGTAGCGGAGATTGCGGCCAGAGAAGGAGCTTCAGCTCTATGGCTTTGCAATGAACATGTCCCCAATGATTGGTTAAACCTAGAGAATCAGATTCGCGCTGCAGCACTACACGACACGGATGCGATCGTTCGCGTCGCAAAAGGATCTTACAGTGATTATATTCGCCCCCTCGAAGCGGGCGCAGCCGGGATAATGGTTCCTCATGTGGCTACCGAAGGCGAGGCCTACCAAGCCGTTAAATGGACAAGATTCCACCCGCTCGGGCAACGCCCCATGGATGGCGGAAACGCGGACGGTGGATACGCGACTATCAACACTCAAGATTACGTCTCTTTCTCCAATCGCGAAAAGCTCCTAATCCTTCAGATCGAATCACCGGAAGCGCTTGAAAACGTTGATGCCATTGCTGCGGTAGAAGGTTTCGATCTCTTAATGTTTGGTCCGGGCGACTACGCCCATCTAATCGGCAAGGCTGGAAACATCAACGACCCGGAAGTAGTGGCTGCACGACGACGAGTCGAATCGGCAGCTCTGGAAAATGGAAAACGTTGCGTCGCAGTAGCCGTTCCTGGCACTCCGGAGGAACTGCTGTCGCGTGGATATTCGCTCGTTCACACGGGAGCCGATGTTGTCTCTCTCAACCAAGGATTAAAAGCAGCCCTCGAGCCCTACCACACACATAGTGAACCCAACAAATCCGACTCTCTTTATGGATAGTGCCCTACCCAACTTTTCGATTTCAGGAAAAACCATCTTAATCACCGGTGGCGCCGGAAAATATGGACGAGCGCTTCTCTCCGCACTTTCTGCCGCAGGTGCGAGGGTTATCGCAGCCTCCCGCAACCGTGATGCCCTAGAAAAGGCAGCGGAACAGTGCGAAGGAGAAATTCACGTAGAAACTCTCGACCAATCGGAAGAAGCTTCGGTAATTAATCTCTGCAATACAGTCAGAGATCGATTTGGAAATCTCGACGGACTGGTCAACAACGCCGTTTCTCGAACAATGAAGGGTCTACATGGATCCGCCGAACAATGGGACGAGTCCATGGCTGTGAACGCCAGAGGTATGCTTCTGATGCATCGACACTTTGGTGAACTCATGGCCGCACAGGAAACAGGAGGCTCTATTGTCAATATCGGCTCGATCTATGGAATGACAGGTCCCTCCACCGCGCTGTACGACGATTTGGAGGCCAACTTAATCCCAGACTACTATTTCCATAAAGCCGGCCTCATAAACCTGACCCGTTTCTACGCGGGCGTATACGGTCGCAAAAAAGTACGAGTAAACTGCGTTTCAGCCGGTGGACTCTTCTCTGGCCAGGCCCCTGACTTTGTAGACAGATACAATGCCCAAACATTTCTTGGACGAATGGCCGAAGGCAAAGAACTCGCCGGCCCCGTAATTTTCCTCCTCAGCCAGTCAGCCTCGTATCTAACCGGCGAGAATCTCGTGGCCGACGGAGGATTCAGCGCTCACTAGCCTACTACCGGTGAAAACTGTTGGTCGGACTTGAAGCGGGAAATATGTAAATAGGAATCGAAAAAGTAGGTCGCTGATCTCTGACTTCATGTACTATCCCACTATGGTTCCACTCCGTCTTTTGCGATTCCTTCGAAGGGGGCCGAAAGAAATCGTGAGATCGCAGCACCAACTGAGTTACATGGGCCTGCTGAAAGCCTAGATTCAATGGTCAGTGAAATGAAAGCGGGTGCCTACTTTTCTGTCCGCGCAACTCCCTCAGTTACCTCCGTTCAATCGATCACGATCAAACAGAACCATACGAGTCAAGAAACAGAGCCAAATAAGGCGAAAGATCACCCAGAATGGGCCAATAACTACAGAGGCTGAGCTTTCGCCATAGTAGCGTGAAGAGCTCCATATTCCAGAGAGAACGAGATATATAGGCAGCAGTGCTAATTCCAGATTGCCTTGGTACGCGATTTAGCCATTCGTTTTCCGGAATACTCTCAAATACGCATGAAAACACCACTGTCTCTCCTACTCCTCGCCTCTTCGCTTCTCACTGCCACCGCGCAGGAATTTTACGAACCCATCGATGAGGAAGCCGAACCGGCATCCCGCTTTTTCGGCTCAATCGCCAGCCCGATCACGTTTCCCGCTGGTGGCGACTGGGATTATTCAGCGGGCATCGAAGGCCGGCTGGGAATTACCTTGGTCAAAGGGCTGCGGGTCTACGGGCTACTTGGATATACCTACTGGTACGCGAACGGGGACGAATGGATTACCGGTTTCGATAGCGAATCGATCAGCGGTAGCGCAGGGATCTTCTCCGTCGGGGGTGGCGTCGAATACAGGGTAGATCTCAATCCCAGCCATTCCATTTCATTCGGAGCGAACTATCAGTACCAATACGTCGATAGCGACGTTCGCTACAATTTCTCGACTCCTTTTGTCATCGAAACCCAGAAGATCCACATCGATGACGCATCCGCGCTGTACGCTGGAATTGATTACTATTTCAACTACAACACCAACCTCGCTCTGACCTTCGGGTTGGGCTACTTGTTCAATCTCACCTCGGCGGATGTTTCCTTCCAGGGGGAACACCTCAAAGACACCGAGTTCGAAGGGTTTACCCTACGAGTCGGACTCGAGTTCTAAGTAGCCGTAGTTGCCTCTTCTTTAGGCAACCCTATTCCGGATCGGAATGGGAAAAACCAAAGCGGGTCGAGCATACCATCTATGATCGCCTCGTTTTGAGCGAACACAACCACACCAAGGCCCGGAGAAGTTCAACCTCGCCGATGCCTACCCAGCGTTGGAAGACTTGCATTTGGATTTCGCCTCTACAGCCTCTTCCCCCATCGCCATCTTGCCTCGCAGAACACCGGCAATGATCTTCTTCGCCGGACGCTGGATCTAGATTTTCCGATGCACAACCCGGCCGATGTCTCAGGGGCCCTCTCGGCAATGATCAAACGAACGGGAGTTCCCGCTCTTGCGGCAGCCGCTATTCATCAGGGCAAGATCGTTTCGGTCGGATCGACCGGGACTCGCAAGAAAGGTGAAGCCGCCCGCGTGACCCACGACGACAGGTTCCACATCGGCTCCTGTACAAAATCAATGACCGCGACGCTGGGAGCCATCCTCATCGACAAAGGAAGGCTCCGATGGGAGACCGGTGTTGCCGAGGTATTCCCGCGAAACGAAGTCAACACCGCCTACAGGGGTGCAACCTTCGAGCATCTAGTCTCGAACACCGCCGGCGCACCCGGCGACATCGAGCCGAGCCTCTGGACTTCGCTGTGGGAGAGAAACGGAACCAAACGCGAGCAACGGCGAATGCTTGTCCGTGAGATCCTTCGCCGACCCCCCGCCTACGAACCGGGCACTGACCAAGTGTACTCGAACGCTGGATTCTCAATTGCCGGAGCGATGCTGGAAACCCTCATGGACAAGTCCTATGAGCAGCTGCTCTCCGAAAACCTATTGGACCCTTTGGAAATGAGCAGTGCGGGATTTCGTGCTCCAGCCAGCCACGGCCTGATCGATCAACCCTACGGGCACAAAGAATCCTTCTTCCGAATCACCCCCGTCGATCCGGAACCTCACGGCGACAATCCACCAGCAATCGCACCAGCGGGAGCAGTCCACTGTTCGGTGATGGATTTCGCCAAGTATGCTCAGTTTCACTTGCGGCGAAATCAAATGCTGTCCGAGGAGTCGTGGAAAAGATTACACGAATCAGCCGCACACAGAGACTATGGCCACGGCTGGATTCTGGTAAAAAGGGACTGGGCCCACGGAACAGCCCTCACCCACTCAGGATCCAACACCATGTTTTTCTCCACGATCTGGATCGCACCGGAACGTGACTTTGCCGCAGTGTCGATGTGTAACCTCGGCGGGAGAAAAGGCCTAAAAAAGTGCGATCAAGCAATCCACTATCTAATCAACAAACATCTCTAAATAGAGAATAGAGGGATCTACGTAATCAAGATCCGCTATCTCCCCCATCCAATATCCCATATCCCATATCCCATCTCCCATCTCCTATATCCTATATCCCATCTCCTATATCCCATCTCCCATCTCCTCATACTCCTGAGAGGACCTTCAATTAGGGCCACCCATAGACGTTTCAAAGGTAATTGACGCCTTCATTCTTCAATCTCCCCAGATAGACGAAGCCCACCCCAAGCAAAGCAAAGCGTTAGAATAGCCAATCCGCAAATCGGCCCCCGCTTTCCCATTCGTCCATTTCACTCAATAAAATGAGTGCCCTCAGCTGATATAGGTATCCTCTTCGGCCTCTACTTTGTTCCCCAGGAGCTTCACCTTGATCACAGCCAGTGGAGGCCAAAAAAGGCATCCAGAAAGGTAGACGCAGTATGCTGCGGTCCATAAATCAAATCTCTACCCCGCCTAAAGTTGAATCGAATCTCGAATATCAAAAATAATTAATTAGTAAAACTCCCCCAACCCAAAATCATTCAACAACCGAATAACATCCTAACACTACATCAAAAAATGAAAATGAAACGCAGTATCAATATGCCTAAATTTAACTAATATTTACACTATGCTCTGCTACTATTCAATTTCACAATTCCGCACTAATCTATTCTTTTTACAATTCTTTCTCTCAATTTAATGGTGACAACATAAAATTTCACTAAGATAATTAAATTATCACACAACTAATAAATGAAAGAAACGAACAGTAGAAAAAGTGGATTCACCCTCGTAGAAGCGATGGTCGGGCTCACACTGCTCGTCATGGTATTGGCCTCTGGGTTTGCCGCCTACGCGCTTGGAATCCGAATGACGGATTCCGGCCGTCAAACGCTGAGGGCCACTCAGTTTGCCCAAAGCAAATTAGAAGAAATTCGAACCAAAAATTGGAACGACCTCGAATCAATGTACTCCTGGTCGATCTTCTATCCAGACACTAGTTTCGCACCGGAACATATGGACGACTATATCGGGATACTGGAAATCCACGACTTGAACTCCACTCAGAAACGAATCCGCTGCTGGGCATATTGGCCCTCCAAACGCGGAAGGTACTACGATCACGAACTTTTCGAGACCGTCTTCACAAAAAATGGCCTAAATGATTATTTCGTCCGTGCATTCTAATTACTCCAAGAAAAAGAGAGGCTTTACTCTGGTCGAGGTCATGATCGCGGCGGGCATTATCACGATCGGATTGGGCAGTGCTTTCTATGCAATTCAATTACTGGGGAAAGGGTCTCAAAGCGTAGTGACCTACTCAGAGATGAACCAACAAACCAGGAAGCTATTGTCCTACTTGGGTCGGGACACACGGAATGCGTACGACATTACAATCGCCAACGAACACATGCTCCAACTGATGGATGAAGACGACTTCCCCATCACCTATGAGTTTGATTCCGATACCGAAGAATTGACTCGGACTAGCGATGGCGAAGAGATAACTCTCCTCGCCGACGTTCAATACTGCCGATTCCGATACTTCACTTTTCGATTGGACGAAACCAGTCGTCCCGTCGAAGTGAAACACATCCAGCTTCAGGCGAGCATCGAACGGCCGATTCTATCACTAACCACGAGCGATGACATCGTTACCGCCCGTTTTATGATGAGGAACCATGCGGTCTCCAACTAAGAACCAACGAGGATCCGCGATCCTATCGGCCTTGATCGTTGCGGTAATCATCAGCGCCGTCGCTGCAAAGTACGTACAGACGTCCTACAACGACTTTCGTTTCAACCACGAAACGATGATGGGATTCAAAGCTCTGAATCACGCTGAATCCGGAGTCGAATACGCAATCAACGCCTACCGGACCGATGACTGGTCAGGATGGACCCAGGAATCCAATGGAAATTATTCCCGGACCTACTATCCACTCGATCGCCAAAAATTCAGGGTCGTCATCGACCCGAATTCCAACCCGATCACTGTTTTCTCTGAAGGATTGGTAGACAACCCGATGACTCCGGAAATCAGTCGGCAGATCATTGTACAACTAGAACGAAGAGGGCTTTTCGCCAACGGATTAACAGCCCGGGAAACCATCATTTTCAACGGCAACCGCATTGCCATCGACAGTTACCGGTCCTCTCTCGGGAGCTACGATATCTACATTAATCGAGGCGACAATGGGACCGTAGCCAGCGTTTCCATCGAAGACGATATCATCGCAGTAAATAACGGCGATATTTGGGGATATGTCGCGACCGGCGGCGGCGAACCTGACATCGGTCCGAATGGTTCAATTTTAGGAGAGGACTCCCCCGTGGGGACCAACATTGACCCGAGCAGACTATCCTACGACTTCTACGCCGACTTCCCGCCAGTTGACACGCCTGATATTTCCTCAGCATATACCTCCTATTCGGGAAACGTTATAGGATCTCCCAGTAACTCCTCCGTCTACAATTTATCCAATTTCGACATTCGAAGTCGGGATACGATCACCGTCTACGGCGACGTCAAGATCGTGGTACAGGACGAAACGGACATTAAGGGAGAGCTGATCATTGCCCCTGGTAGTACGTTGGAACTCTACCTCAAAGACGATATGAATATCGGCGGAACCGGGATAGTGAACCAGACATCCGACCCAGCCTCGCTCCAGATTTATGCGGTAGACAGCGGCGTTGGTGAGATAAAGTTGCACGGCTCTGGAACCCTCTTCGGAGTGGTATACGCACCAGACTCTCTGGTAAGCCTCAAGGGCGGAGGATCAGTAGGGGCTGCGTATGGTGCCATTGTGGGCCAGAACATTCGCCTCAACGGGAACTACGAATTTCACTATGATGAAGACGTGGGAGATATTGGGGACTCCGGAGTCAAGATCTCCCTTTGGAAAGAGCTCGTTTCCAGTGACGAACGTATCGATTACACGTCACTTCGTTCTTCGGGTTTTTCGGATCGCTGGCAATAGACCGAGAGGAGGGCTCGAAATCCCACGATGAAATCGACACGACTACCTCCGTTCCAGAATCTCGGCTAACGACACGGACGCTTCATCCGTCCATACCCCCCTATCCCAAGAACCTTAAAGATTCTGAGGAAAAGATTCTGAGGACACCCACAGGAATTTCTCTATACATTCCGTACGATAATTTCCCCATGATCTTGGGTGTCCCTAGTTTCTTTTCTCCCTGGTCCGCTTCCCGCGCGTTTTTGATTGCTTGGCCGAAGCCACACTCGGTGGATTAGGCCAATCACGCTCAATACTTTATAAATGACTCCGTGGCAGGATTCCACCTTGGAGCGCACACTCCCTCGATTCGACAACCACCGATCCAATAAGGTGTCGGCATGTCTTTAAGCCAATCAGACTCACCTCGCAAAACTGACAGCCCTGCTTTGGACAACTGTATCGCTTGCGCATGGCGCGCATTCGGGTGACTCAAATTAGAAGGCAACAAAAACGAATCTCTCGGAGGCAGTTCAATCAAAGGCCGTGCGCCTTGCGTAAGACGTTCAAGTATAAGTAGAAATCCAGAATCCCCTAAATAAGCCGCTGGCTCAGCGGCTTGACTGTATCGGAAGATCTCCAACAAACTCGAAGGCCCTTGAGCTAAGCACTCCAGTATCTGCCGCTCGGTTCTGCCTAATCCGCAGACCGCATCTGGAAACTCTTGGCATATCCTGTGAAGCGCTGCGCCCAAGCAGGGGAGCGCCGAACAATCACCTGCTAAAACCTCAGCCAACGCATCTGGGGTGGGTTGCCGATATGCAGACCATGCACTGCGTGCAAGCGCAAGCTGCGCCGCACCAACCGGCACTGCTCGCTGCGCACCTTCCGCAAGCACTGGCAGCGGCACCTGTCCTAAAAACTCAGTGAATTGCACGAGTTTTGCCTTGGCTAACCACTCTGGTTGATCAGACAAAAAATCGAGTAGTTGAATCAGCTGCAACTGGTCATAGAGGTCGTGTTCAAACCATAATTGAAGCGCTTCGTAGCGACTCGGATCTATCAGCGGTCGCTCGCGTCGCTTAAAGCCACTCATCGCACCTTCGTAACTGGTCCAACCGATCGATTCAAAATGCCTCGCCCGAACTCGGTTCAATTCTAAATTTGATTCCGTTAAAGGCACCGGGCCTTCGTGTAGAATCTCCAGCCATTCCTCCTTGTCCCCCTCAATGCCCGCTTCATCCATTCTACGAATCGTATGGGTCCCATTCGTTAAGACTAATCGATCCACAGCCCCACTTTCAGCACAATACTCAGCACGGGTTGCAACCGAATCCAACAACTGCTTCCAATTGCTAAATCCATATTCACGAGCGACAACGACTTGCGCCTCGTGCAAGCGCACTGTTTTGGGGTCACTAAGACCTAAAGAATATTTCGGGGGGATGTCCCAATTTTTGTTAAAACTCTGAGGGGCTTCCAGTT
>CEOD01001067.1_pt1 | contig 63637 bp, 46 predicted proteins | sample 530341 | NCBI WGS metagenome assembly CEOD01 (sample SAMEA2619950, study PRJEB7988) | marine metagenome | isolation source: saline water (ENVO:00002010), including | reverse complement strand
AAGGCGATTGCACCTGCGCGTACTCACGCCACAAAGAACCGCCCGCATCATCGCCGCCTCCCATTCATCCGGGGACTGTGCGAGCTTCCAGCTCTTCAACGCTACCTCTTCGCTCCCCCCGTCTTTCTTTGACCGACGAACCCGTGGACGATCTATCGCCTCGCGGCGGGCATCATTGATCACATACGAGGGAGCCGTTCCCGCCCGGCGGTAATCCCCTCCAGCCGGGTGGTAGCGATCCCCGCACAACTGACCGATCTCCTCCTCGAAGATCTCCTTCAGCGCACGACGGACACAGCCGCGCAAGTGCTCCCGCAATCCTTCCGCCGTATCGACGATTAATCCTTGTCCTGTTTCCGCGGCATTCGATTCTCTCTCCATGTGCGGCTAGTGTTTATCTGTTTGCACCCGCTAAGTCTCAAGGCTTGGCAGATGGAAATCTCCACATTTTTCTAACAAGCTATGGGACTACTCCATTTAAATCGAGGTAAGCATTGATTCTTTTTTGGAGCAATGGACTCCGAAACTTTGAGAAAGATTCGGGGTTCAAAAAAATTACCGCAGAAAAACAGTTCGTTGATATTGGTCCGAGAGCCATTATCTCCCTCTGCTCCAAGCTTACAATGCCATCGTCGGGATTAGAACTTGATTCAAGAAAACGCTCCAAAGCCTCTAATCCTTTAAACCGATTTTCAGGAACGCCAGAAAACTTTTTTGATGCGGCGTTATCAGGATAAAACAAACAGTCGAATTTATCATCAAAAAGGATTTTACAAAAAATTGTGATCCGGACAAAATCCCGGGCGGGATACTTTTTGATCATTCTCCTTAGATAACGCCTATTTGTCCTATTTGGTGAGATTGAGATTCTATCAAATTTTCCGTCGTATCGCTGTTGATCGTTCCATACGTATGGAATTTTCATTTTGTCCAGTGTCGATCTAGAAAGAATGCCATGCTGTAAGATAGATTCTAGATTCTCAACGGGTGTGAAGTGATAGAGAAGATTTAGTGGATCCTCCTTTAGTTTATCATAAAGATCGTTCATTGGGAAGATTCAGACTACTCAGATTGGCCTGTATCTGATTCGGCTCCTTCGATACATGAAAATGCCACTTGCCGAGCTTGCCCCAGTTCGTCACAGCATCGCACCAGCGCCGGGCGGCCTCGTGCTTGGATTTGTCTTCTTCGCGCTCGAAGCCTTTGATTTCAAGAATCAGATTTACTCGATTGGTTAGCCTAACTATGAAGTCTGGATAGTAGAGGTGCGAGACACCCAGCAATTCATAGGGAATGCGGAAGCCGGACTTGTCGACACGCAGGTAGAAAGCGACATCTTTAGAAGCTTCAAGGTGAAATGCCGCGCACTTTTCCCATGTCTCGGCATCAAGAACTACTTGATCGACGTGGCTTTTTGTAGTTGGGACACAGGGGCGTGTTGTGAAAAAGTTCACATCATCGGAGCTACCCTTAGGTGTGAAGCGATTGATTCGCGGAAGGATTCGTGGTGCTACTTCTTCTCCTTCAGCTCCTGGTCGTATGGCACTCAGCAGCTTTTCAACTGCGAGTTTGAAATAGCGCTCAATTGCTAACTCTCGCTTGTCTTGGCGTTGGAAATCAACTTTGCGATCGCAGAATGACTCGACAATTGAAACAACCTGAGGGAACAGAATGTGCCGTGAGTAGGTCTTAAATTCCTCGTGCTGCTCTGTCAGAATGTTCGTGATGTATTGCGCCATCATAAACTGAATCTTCTGCAAATGCCACTCATCGTAATAGGATTGGCGATCGTGCTTATGTGTCTTGAAGTCGATCGACGTAATATTACCATCACGGTATCCGACTTGTGGCATGACAAAGACTTGTGTTGGTTCTTTGCGTATATCGATGGTCAGCGGGTCGATGTCGTCGAAACGACAGTGAATCTTTGGCTCCTTAAACTCCAAAGTATAACCGTCCACATAAGGGAATTCGATTCGCATCATACTGCGGCTCGGCAGCGCTTTGACGTGCTGCTTTGGTTTGTCTTCTGGTGCCGGTGCATCTGTCTTTCTTCCCTTATAGGGGATGACTGAGAATGGGATGCCGTAAACATCGACATACTCTTCGCTGAGCATCTCCGTCTCTGGATCAAAGTCGTAGTTCATTCGACGTAGCCCACGTCCGACGACCTGTTCACAGAGCAACTGAGATCCGAAAGCACGCAGGCCCAGAATCTGTGTCACGTTGTTCGCATCCCAGCCTTCGGTCAGCATCTGCACGGAGACCACGCAGCGGATTTGCGCACCCTCGGTGCCTTTCTCGCCGACATTGGCGATTTGTTTTCTCAAACGTTCCGCCTCCTCCTGCTTGCTGGAACCATCATCGGCCTCCGCCTTGTTGAGAAGGTCGGAGTCGATGCGCAGCGTGACTGTCTGATCCTTGGAGTTGCGTAGTTCTTCGAATAGCTGGCTCGGGTTGTAAGATGTGTGTGTGGTCTTCTTCTTTTTCCCTTTGACTGTTTCGACTTCGATTTCTGTCACTTGTCCAGAGATCTGCTCAAAGAAATACTGCGCAATATTCACATTGTCGCAGACCACGATCATGACTGGTGGAATAAATTCCTGACCAGGCTTTGCATTCTTATGCGTTTCGAAACGTTCTTTCCATTGAGAAGCCAAGATCTTGAGCGCTGAGTTCGCCTCACGCCACACTGCCTCAGGCGTGGGCTTCCCACGGACTTTTTCAGAGGGGTCTACATTCTCTTTGATGTGGTCCCAGAGTCGGAAGAACTGTGGATCTGGCTGCCCGGTCGTATCGCTAACGGGCAGGCGTGGGATCTTTGTGATGCCGGACTCAATCGCATCCACCAGTCCAAAATCCGAGACCAACCAAGGGAAGGGCGATCCCGGAATGTGGCCGGTGCCCTGCAAGTAAAAAGGTGTGGCTGATAGGTCGATCACCATCTGGATGCCGATGGCTTCGTTCAAACGATCCAGACCATCCACCCAGATAGTCGCTTCGTTCAAATCGTCCTTTGAGACTGCTTCGATTTCGACATCCTTCTCCTTCTTTTTGTCCGCCTTCTTGGCATCTTCGACTTTGGGGCGATAGGCGTGGTGCGCTTCGTCATTGAGCACAAGAATCGGTTCGCCCTCGTTGATCGAGAGGTCTTTGAGCACTCGCTGTGCGTAGGCTTCCGGGCTTTCCTCGCCTTTGTCGACCACTTGGTAAGTGCTGCCGCCTTCGTAGTGTGGCGATTCCTTGCCTAGCTTATGCCAATTTAAAACTGCGACGCGTCCTTGATTCATCAGCGGCCGCAATGTCGTCGGCACCATATCAAACTCGTCATAGTAATTCCCCGCGGGATTGTCTGGTCGCAGAATGCTCAATCGTTCCCGCACCGTTAGGTTGGGTGCCATGACCAGCACCTTATTCGGAAAACGTGTGTCTGCTGGCTGTCGGCCTCGGTTGCAGAAAGCCCAAGTGATAATCATCGCCATAACCACTGTCTTCCCCGAGCCAGTTGCCATCTTACAGCCGTAGCGAATCAGCGGTGCCAAGCTAGGATCAGCAGGTTGATCTCCTAGCGTTGGATAGAAGTCTTCGTTGACTGTTGTCTCAGCTAGTTCCGGACGTATGCCTTGTATCATTTTCTGGTATTCGGCATGCGTGACCTTCGCGTCGAATCCAGTTCGGCGATTGCTTGCAACAATTTCAGCGAGGTAAATGACCGTTTCCACTGCTTCTACTTGGCAGAAGAATAGCCGCCTCATGCGGTTTTTATCCGTCCAAAACTTCAATAGTTCTCTCGTGACGGGGGTGGCATTGCGGTAGTTTGACTTGCGCCACTTTCGTAAATCCTCGCGGAGTGCATTGACTAGTGGAAGATCGTCTGCGCCTTGGTCGCTAGAAAACATTTCCACCTGCGCGGATCCAGTGCGCTGCGTCGTCCAGTGGTAGCTGGCGATACGGCGGCCGGGCACCTTGTGCGCTTTGCCGCCTACGTATTGCCAAAATTCCTTGGGCTCATAGTAGGGTGAGTTGAGAATCGGCTGATCGACCGGCGGTTGAACCGGGATGTCGTGAACCTCTGTGTCGTCTGTATCTGGCATGGCAGTGATTCGATTAGCGGTTCAATTCGTGGACGCGGAGCACTTCGTTCCCTCGTGGATCAATCACCTTGACCGCGACTCGTTTGTATTTGCCCGGCCTAAATGGTAGACTGCTTTGGCCACTCATATTGGCGAGGACTTGAGCAAAACGGCTGCCGTCCTCCGAGCTATCTTCTTTAAGTGCCTTGGCGAGTTTGCCCCAGGCATCTTTGTCCGGGAAGAAGGCCTGACAGATGCAGAAGGTCTTGCCGTCGTAGTTGGTATCGATGAACCATGCTGCGACTTTATTCGCCTTCGTATCGATCAACTCATTCTTTACCGGGTCGTAAACATCGACGCCCTCCATGTGGACTATGATTTCACCGTCTTCAACGTTTTCTACACGGGTGCGCGGTTGACCGAACACTGTGAAAATTTGCTGACTGGCTTGAGCGGACTTGCTCTTGGCCTTCTCGTTACGCTTCAGGCCTTCCGTGAGGACATCGGGGCGAATCAAGCAGAGGTGAACGGTGAGGCCCGAGGCATCGTTGTCATTCGCCTCTTGGATTTTGTCCTGTGCCCCGGAATCGAAGGCGAACCCTGCGAAGACCAACTCATCGTATTTACGGCCGATGGCTTGAAAGATCGCTGAGCTAGCTTGAAATGCGGTGACAGCGCCATGTTCGGGACCAATAACGATACCGACGCTACGCGCCTCCGCTCCTTCTGCTGGAACGTAGGATGCTTCGGCGTGAAGAAATTCACTATCGATAGGGTGAAGCTCGCCGTCGAAGCTGACGTGCTTGTTCCCAGGGAAAGTCAGCCCATCGGAACGAAGCAGTGAGAGCATGCGGTCGATATGACTCGTGGCATTCGATGAACTAACATCTGACTCCGTATAGTCGGGATCTTCGGCCACCTTGTGATCGCCGAAGGTTTCCAATTCCTCTGGTTTGCCTCCGATCGGGCTTTTCTCAGCTTTGCCTTTCATTGAATTTTCCAGTGGACGGATAGATTCGACGGTAAACGGACCGGAGACGCGGGTCACGCCGGGGACAACCTCCGGTTGATCCACGAGTTCCTCGTGAGCGGCATTGGCTTCGATGCAGGAATTTACCTCGTCCATCTTTGCCCGCCACGCGGTGCGATAGTCTGTCAACGCATCTTGCAAAACCTGTGGCCAGTCGGGATCAGTGTCGAAGGGCACCTGCCATTCTTCCCAAAGGCCACTTTCTAGTTCCTTTGCATACTCTTTGTATTTTTTCATCTGTCCCGCGGTGATGTTTTTTGAGTATCCTTCTTCGCGTGAAGCTGCGTTGGCTTTGAAAGTCTTGATGCTTGAAGTGTCGCACTTCGGTAGCATCCAGCGGCGCTGGTCCGCGTCGGTAATGGCGTTCGAACCTTCTCGCTTGTGCTTTTCGATCAGCTTTTCGATTAGATGAACTTTCACGTCGTCATCAATATGGTCGAGTGCCAGATTGAGCGTTTCGAGCTTTTCCGCGAGTATGGGCTCATGTTTTTCAAAAATAGTATCAAGGCTCTTGTTCTGGGCGATGGACCTTAGGGTGATGTGCGGCACAGTCTTATAAACAAATCCGGTGCCAGGGTTCTTTGGGCTGCTAAGATCAATGCCTTCGCTTTTGTCCTTGGTTTTGTAGCTTTCGAATTTAGCAGTCAGCAAGCGTTGACGTGCAATAGCTACAGCTACTCTCGAACTATCTATTGTGATCCAACGGCGGCCCCATTGTTCGGCTACAAAGGCTGTTGTGCCACTGCCACTAGTGGGATCCAATACCAAATCGCCTGGGTCTGTGGTCATTAGTAAACAATATTCAATAACTTTTGTGTTTGTCTGAACTACATATTTCTTAGGATCACTAAATCCGCTCGTTCTAGTATCATCCCAAATATTGTTAATGGGCTTTACTGGGAAATCATTGAGGAAGCGGTTAAAGCCTAAAGTGCTGCCGGAGAAAGCTAATCGATTAGACTTGGACAGTCTATTCATACCTTCGATATTGGTTTTCCATCCTCCCTTGTTTGGTTTGAATTTCTTACCGGAGTAGTTGAATTCAAAAGTGGTGGTAGTGCTACCAGATTGAGATGTTATTGGGTTTAGTCTAAATATTTTCCCTTGTAAGGATTTACTTTTCCTTACTAATTCAGCGGGGTCTGATAGTGTTATCGATTCGCCAGATGCTAGGAGTAGAGACCTAAGGTTCGAATCACCTTCAGGACTTCTCTCCATGTAGACGCTCCTGAATTTCGCATGCTCCTTCGATTTTGAATACCAAATTATAAAATCATAAGTTGAATCTAATTTCCCAGAAGCCTTCCCTGTTGTTGTTCTGTAGCCAATAATACTATTAAAGTTCTCAGCGCCCAATACTTCATCCATTATAGCTCGAACTCGGTGTAAATTTTCATCAGAAATTTGAACAAAGACGCTGCCGCTGTCGGTCAATAACTCACGGGATGCAATTAGCCGTTGCTTCAGGTAATCTAGATATGAGTGCACGCCGAGTGTCCACGTATCTCGGTATGCCTTAATCATCTCGGGCTCTCGCGTGAGATCTTCGTTTTTTTCTTTTACGTCACGCTTGCCAACTTCATTTTGCCAATTAGAAGAAAACTTAATCCCGTAGGGTGGATCGATATAGATCGTCTGAACTTTCCCCGCTAAGCCTTCACGGCGTGAGAGTGAAGTCATTACCTGTAACGAATCTCCGAGGATAAGACGATTCGCCCAATCCACATCGTGCTGATAAAATTGTCGCTCCTGTTCTCGGTCGAGCCTTTGGGTGGAGAATAAATCTTCTTCAAGATCCACTCGCTCGGATGCTTTCAAAATAGCGCGTGCCGAAACCTTCTCGTGAATGTGCAGGGCTACCGGATCGACTTCAAATTGACTCTTCTCTCGCTTGGTCGACCACTCCAACCAAGGTTGACGGGAGCGGAGCAAGGCTTCTTGCAGTAGCTGGGTTTCCTCGGGCGTGAGTGGTTCGGATTGCGCCTTCTCTAGGATCGCTTCGACTTGTTCCGTCAGGCGGTCAGTTTCTCCCGACTCGTCAAAACGCAACACCGGGCTCAGGTGTGGATCGTAAAGATAAGGGATCTTTGCTTTCTCGATGTCGGCGTCTTTCACCGCCATGCCAGCGGCCGGAATGTTTGGGCGGGATTTGTCAGAGTGTCTATAGGATGTGGGCATATCAGTTATGGAATCTGTTGAATTTCAAAAAAAAAAGAATTAGTCGGAAGTCTCTGCAGTGTAGATCGATGTTGGAGTGTTGGCCTGTGCCTGAATCACGGGCCAATAAAACGGCGTGCCGCGCCAGTTTTTGTCTTCGTCGCCGTTTTGTCGAAGTAAGAATAAGATCGGCGTATCGATCGCATACGCACGGGTGAGCGCCCCTTCGGTCTTAGGTGAGTCGGGTGTCTCGGCGTAAACCGAGTGGCTACCTGTCGCAGCGAGTCGGTTGATATTACGATTACGGGCTGTCCACAGGAGGACGTTGCCTCGCGCACTTGGATTAGGATGTTGACCAGACAAATGTGTCAGCGCCGATTTGGCAGAAACCCAGTCAAAAGGAGGAGCGTCTTCCTCTTCGTCGATCCATTCCAGGGTTTGCTCGATTGTGTTGAGTAATTCGATGGCGGTCTCCAGCGGGATTTCGACCGGTGCCGCAGCGCTGAAAGGAGTTAAGGCTTCGAGCTGAGCATCCAGGCTCTCGATGGTCCGTTCGATATAAGATTTGTAGCGCGACTGGAACCCGATGGGTAGGATACGCCGGAAGGGGCGTAGTGCGCGGACGGTAGAAACCAAAATCTTATTCGGACTACAAGGCACAACCGTGCCGTCAGACGAGCGACGAATGAACTGGACCGACCCGTCGCCGTGGTGTTCTTCTGCGGATTCAATGGCATCGCGCAGCGCGGTGTCGAAGGCCTCCATTTCAAACATACGGTTCCGAATGAGCGCGGAGGTGTAGAAGCGAGTAACTGCCAGGTCGTCACGACGGTAGCCATACATGCGTGAATGCTGAAGAACAGTATCTTGCTGTGAGCGCTGAGGGCGTCTTCCGTAATAGAAACCAATGAGTTTCGCCAGAGTCACACCACGGTCGAGCACCTGGCCCCCGATGAAAATATTTAGCGGACTGCGTAGCTTCAACTGACCGGTTGAATCTAACATCGTGGCAACCTGTTCATCGGAGTTGACTTTGACGATGGTGACGTGCCCTCCGTCGAGTGCGTCTCGCACCGATGACTTTACTGAGTCTAGGCTCGGTGTCGACTGGCCGGATAAGCGGATGGATTCATCCAGGTCCTCGTAGGACGCCTCGATCAGTTCGTTAAATAGTTCGCTTTCGCTCGCGGCCTCGGTTCTCAACTGACCACAAATCTCTGTAGTGAGTTCTTCTTGGAAGGAGTGTGCGCCTCTCGACGCTTCCGAGTGGACAAGGAATGAATAGCGCAGCGTGCGGGGGTTCTCGCCCGCCTCGATGCCCAGCATTCGCTGTATGGTGCCGCCAACGATGAAGTTGACAATCGCATGTCGATAGCTGCGGATCGCGGGCGATGTCAGGCAGTCTTCGACGCGTAAGCGCCTGCGGTCCGGTGTTTTTAGGATTTCGAATTCACGATGATCGACGACGTGGTGGATGCATCGTTCAACAGTCGGATCCTCGGATTGTGCCGCTTCACCGAAGTAAGTGTCCCCGCCTACATAGGCCAGAGGCACCGGGACAAGTTCAGTAAATGCCGGGCGTGTCGGTTTAAATGATGCGTGATTGGCTACATCAATGTCGCTGGGCTGGAGATACAGTGAATAAGGTGTCGCCGTTACCTGAAGAAAAGAAACTTGTTCAATACTATCACGGAGCTGACTGATAAGCGATGCAATGGTCGTCGCTTCAACGTCCCCTTGCCGCATGGCATAACCAACCGACGCATTGTCAGCCTCGTCGTCGATAATCAGAACCCGCAACGAGCGCATCTCATCTTTACTGAAAAGGTCGATCAATCGCCGAAGGTTATCCTTCTGCTTCTTAGCAACAAAGATGTGTTTAGCTTCCAACTCGAACTGAGTGTAGCTGGTCGGAGCCGACATGATGTCGTAAATCTCCATGGCCCCGTCGTCGGTAAACGTGCTGAACTCGGATTGTAGGCGTTTGACTGTCTGCTGGATCAAGGCGGTAGAGTTTTTACTCAGAACAATTGCCGCATCGAAACCACGGTCGAAGCTGCCTGCTAAAATGCTAATAAAAGTCCGTGTCTTACCGCTTTGAACCTTCCCTAAAAGCATTCCAGGCCGCTCAGAGCTCGTCGCAGTATCAATCAATTTAGCAATCGCTTGGGAGGCACAGTCTAAAGTCTCGTTTCCGAATTCGGGGTGTTCTTCTTTGTAAGTTTGATAAAAGGATACAGTACTCATAGTTTTTGTAGAAATTTTGGAAATTCGCTGAGCGGAACAAGATTTACTTCCGTAGTCGAGCCCTTCTAAGCGATTCTGTAGAGATATGGGGCGACAAATAGTACTTCAAACAGTTGCCACTCGCAGATGGTTTCGCACTGCGTCATGATCATCCGTGAGGACAAAGCGCAAAGGCTTCCGGGGGAGCATTGACTCATAAACGGCAGTAATCTGGTGGGGAAGCGGCTCCACATTTGAGGTGTGGATTGCCATCATCGGATCAAATAGGAACGCTAGATCGATGCGTTTCGCTTCGACTGCCAATTTAAAAGCCTCGCCGTCACCGTCGAAAGACCAGGGGCTTTGGGCTGTCGCAATAGTTACGTCTTCAGCACGCTTACGATCCAGAAGGGTCTCCCTAATGGTTCCGTCGGGCATGCGGTAAACCAACTGAATAGTATCAGCTCCGATAGGGATTGCAGCCACGACGTGAGATATCGTCTCAGATTCGATACCTGTTAATGACTGACCTGCTGCGATCTCTTCAAGATTCACTGCTTACCTCCTTCCTGATGGCAAAGGAGTTTAAGGGTGACCTCTAAATCCGCCACGCTGACAATTTTGCCACCTTGCTCGATAATCCTGTCCGCCTCCGCGAGGGTCGTGCCATTCTCGTAGGGCACGACAATCAGGACGATTTCTAGATCAAGGTGCTCTTTTAGGAACTTGACCGAAGTCACGGTGCGATCCCAGCCACGGTTGAGGTTATACTTGCAATCAACAGCGATGTGCGGGGGACCAGGTAGCAGGAAGTCGCAGATGATATTTTTATGCCGATGTGCCCGCTCGAAGAAGAGACCCGTTCGGAGAAGGGCTTCTTCCGCATTCTCGTTGAAAGTAACCGACATCGCTTTCACTTCCAGATAACGCTTTGCTCGCTCGATTTCGTCATCGTGAGTCGGAAACGTTGGCAAAGTAAGGCGTTTCGATACTTTGTCAATTCTGCCATAGGTATAGGCTGAGAGCGAACCTCCTTTCTTGTTCGATGTAGAGACCAATAGCATTTTTAATGGAGAAAAAGCGATAGTGCTGGGGTAAGCTTTTCTGGTGAGGATTTGCGAGAGATTCGATTCCCTTTTCTCGGTTTCTGAGGCTGTCGAGTGCCGACTTTGGGCCCGGTCATCCCCAGATGGATGGAGTTCTTTGATGAGAGTCGTAATTTTCGGGGCATTGTTCAGGGTGGCCATGCTCTGAGAGGAGAATCAAAATCCAGTAAAAGAACAAGGGAAATACCCCTGATTGACATTGGGATGTTCGCTGACGTTTCGAATTTCGCTGATCAGCTCAGTAGACAATACGTCGTTGCAAATTGTGGCTATAGGAGTGCGTGAAAATTAAGCGAGTGTCCCGCTTTCGCGGCCTTTCTTTCTTTCTTTCTTTCTACGAGGGTAGGGGGGGGGCACCACTCTGATATCCACAACGTTTGTAGTGAAAGTGGCAGATGCGTCTCGCTTCTGATTCCTCCCCGGCGACTGAGGCGGGACGCCTCAGCTACGGTGTGGCCGCCTGTGTATGGGTGTTGCCGTTGAGTATCACCTCCCTGATTTCCTCAGCGTTGGTAGTGAAAGTGGCAGATGCGTCCCGCTTCTGATTCCTCACCTGGCGACTGAGGCGGGACGCCTCAGCTACGTTGTGGCTCCCTGTGCAGGGGTGCCCCCTGAAAATCACCTCTCTAATTTTCTCAACGTTGGTAGTGAAAGTGGCAGATGCGTCCCGCTTCTGATTCCTCCCCCCGGCGACTGAGGCGGGACGCCTCAGCTACGTTGTGGCCCCCTGTGCAGGGGTGCACCTATGCATATCCAGCGATCTTTTAATTTCAATGAAGGCGAGTTGACGGATTCAAAAATGGCGAAGGCCGCACTCCTTTCGGAATACGGCCTTCATTGGGTGCAGGGCTTGGATTCGAACCAAGGATCCCGCTAAGCGGGATTATGAGCCTGACGAAGTTCTCTCCAGACCAGTAAGGTCATAGAATCCGTTTCCGCCTTTCGCTTTCTTGAGCTGATTTTCTAAGCGTCTCGCGTCTCCGATTGGCATAGTTTCGCTGGTCCAGGCAATATGCCACGGCCGGTGTTTCGCAGTCCACTTGGATAGGCCTGCATTGTGTTGTAGTAGCCGTTTGTTTACGTCCTCGGAAATCCCGATATAGAATCGCTTGTCTTGATTCTGAAGGACGTAGACCTGGTAACGTTTGTCCATAAAATGGCGAAGGCCGCATTCCTTTCGGAATACGGCCTTCATTGGGTGCAGGGCTTGGATTCGAACCAAGGATCCCGCTGAGCGGGATTATGAGCCTGCGATTAAATTTCAATGAAGGCGAGTTGACGGATTCAAAAATGGCGAAGGCTGCATTCCGAAAGGAATGCGGCCTTCATTGGGTGCAGGGCTTGGATTCGAACCAAGGACCTTCAGGTTATGAGCCTGACGAGCTACCGGGCTGCTCCACCCTGCAGTAAAAATTGAAAAAATTGTAGAAGAACTAGGCAGAGGGTTGAAGTTTTGAACTAGCGTTCGGCTTCATTCTGCGGTGCTGTAAAAACCACTGATAGAGACGGGGAACGGGGTCGGGCGCAAGAGAAAAGTTGGAAAAATTTTCGATTCAATACCGTGGTTTTTTTTTATGAGTTGATAGTGAAGCGGTTGCGAAATTCCGTAGAAATGCGATCCATGACTTCCTCGATGGCAACGGATTGTCCGAGTTCTTTTTCGAGAGAGGTAACCGTGCCATTGGTGATCCCGCAGGGGACAATCCCGTCGAAATGGCTCAGGTTGGTGGAGACGTTTAATGCGAAGCCGTGAAATGAGATCCAATGGCGGGCCGCCATTCCGATCGCGGCGATCTTGCGCTCCTCGAGCCAAACTCCCGTCATGCCGTCTCGACGTCCGCAGGTAAGGCCGTAGGAGGCTACTACAGCGATGATCATATCCTCGACTTGTCGGAGGAGGAGGTGAAGGTCGCGGGTGACTGACAGATCGAGGAAGAGGTACCCTGTAATCTGCCCCGGGCCATGGTAGGTGATGTCACCGCCCCGATTCGTCTCGACGACTTCGATTCCATTGGCAGAAAGGAAGGACGAGTCGGCGATCAGGTGCTGGGCGGCATCGCGACGCTTCCCGACGGTGAAGACTGGATTGTGTTCCGTGAAGGCCAGGGTGTCGGGACGGGCGCCTTCGCGCCTTTCCTGCAGGGTGAGCAACTGCCGTTCCAAGGCCTCTTTGTAGGCCGTACGGCCCCAGTTCTCGATTACAGGCTTAGGCATGGGCAAGATTCCGGATGAGAAAGAGGGTAAATCCAGCGATGATAAAGAAGCACACCGCCAGTTTTGTGGCCAAGGCGATCATGGCACCGAGGAAGGTTCCCCATCCGGCCCGGCCCGCATCCTTGACCCCGCGTCCGCCCAGTAGTTCGCCGATGATCGCTCCGACGACTGGACCAAAGAAAATCCAGAATAGTGGGGGTGGGATAAAGATTCCGACAACCCCGCCGATGAGGGCTCCAATCGAGCCCTTCCACGTCGCCCCGTATCGTCGTGCGCCGACAACAGATAGGACGAAGTCAAGAACGAGGGTCAGAAGCGTCAGGCTGAGCGAGACGATGAGAAAGGTTAGGCCTGGAGAGGATTCAGGGAGCCAAAAATGAAAGATGGCAACGCCCGCAAAAACGAGAACCGGCCCTGGGAAAACAGGGAGGATTGTCAGGATGACGCCTGCGGCAAAAAACAGCAGCGTCGTGATCAGTGGAAGCCAGAGATCCGGGCTCATTCAGCCTGAGAATTTTCGGGAGATGCGGTGCTCTCGGCTGCAGGGGCGGGCGCCTCTGTCGAGGTCCCTTGTTCGGGTGCCGCTGGTTCACTTGTGGTCGCCGCTGCGGGTTTTGTCTTCTTCTTCGTTGTGTTGGGAGCGGTTGCGGTATCCGGCGGAAACTTGTCATTGACCAGCCACTCATTCGCGCCGTGCTGAAACTCTTCGTGGCGGGAGCTGTTGGATTCGCGCCAGCTATCACTGCGGGTATTGCCTGTGGTGGAGTTGTAAGCATTTCCCACCCCGCCAACTGCGGTCCCGGCTGATTTGCCGACAGCTGAACTCGCGGTTTTCACGGTTCCGACGGTCGCTTCTTCGAGGCCCTTACCGGCTTCCTTTAGATTTCCTTTCATGAGGCCCTTGCCCGTATTGAGGAGCCCCTTTCCAAAACCGAGAACGGTATCTCCGGCACCCTTGGCAAGGTCGCCGGCAGCCCCGGTTGCACCGGAGACGATATCGAGCCCACCCTTGAAGGTGTTACCGGCAAGGTTTCCGAGCATCTGGCCGGGTCGACCAATAACGTTCATGAGGAGCTCACTTCCGCTGAGAATCGGTTTTTGCGGGGTTCCTTTGAGAGTTACATTCGTGACTACATTCTTGTTGCTGGTAATTTTTGCGAAACCATCGAGCTTGTCGGGGGACACAAACCATTTTGCGTACAGGTCAAAGGCCGGTCCGCCGATGGCAGTTTGCAAGCCCGATGGGACTAAGGGTTTGACTGTCGCCAGTTCGAAGCCGGTCAATTGGACCGCGCCGGCAGTGACAGGGAGGCCCGAGCCGATCAGAGTAGATTTTGCTACGCCGCTGAAAATGGCGGTCTTCGATTTCTCATGTTCCTGTGGAATTTTGAAACCGAGTTTGGCGGTCAGCACCTTGTCCGCTGAGGTTTCCAGGAGGCCGGATGGATCGAATCCAATATCGTCCGCATTAACAAATATCTCGATCAGTTTGATGTCGAGCGGAGCCTTCTTCTTGTTCTTTTTATCCTTCTTGGGAGTGTCGATGTAGTGGACGGAGAAATTCTCTAACACAAACTGACCGATATAGAGAGGATCGGTTTTGCCCTCGGTTTCGGTATTCCCGGAACCTGTCGAAGTGATTGCTTCGGAGAGAGGTTCGGCAGCCATCTTGTCGGCGGTCGTGGATTCTTCGACTGGTGCGGGCTCCTGCACAGCGGCGGGCTCGGCTGTGGAAGTGCTAGTTTTACTGCTTTTGCTCTTACCCTTGGATTTGGAAAGCGAAGTGGTTCCCGGCTGTCCGGGGCTGGATTTTGCCTTTGTTTTCTTCTTCTTGGTGGACTCGGTACTCGCGAGTGGGGCGTTGGGATCGAGAATGTCCTTGTTGGTACTGTAGTCGATTACCGCATCAGAGAGCTTGAGGATGGCAAACTGTACTCCTTTCGGGAGGTCGGTGACGATATCGCCTGGGTTGACCGTAACCTCTTCCGAGTTGAAATTGAAATTCTTGATTGCGTAAGAGTTGATCGCCTTCGGATCACTGCTGTCTTTGAACGAGCCGGCAAGATTCGTAACACTAATTTTCTCAATTCGAATCCCCCTTGGGAACTCGCCTTCTTCCGACTCCTCTTCGGGCTCTTTCGGTGCCTCTTCGGAAGGCTGCATGATTTTCAGCTCCTCAAAGGAAAACTTCCCGTTCTGGTCCCGAGTGGTATGCACCTCAGGAGATTCCAATGTGATCTCCCGAATCAGGAGAGTGTCGGAGAAAACCGATGAGGTATCGATGTCGATGTAGAGGCGGCCCAGAGAGAAGAGGGCGGGAGCATCGGCTTTACTGCCGGGGTTGGCGACCCGCACACCTATTAACTCAATGTCACCGCTCCACAGATCAATTTTAACATCTTCAACCGAGGTTGCGGTTCCGAGCAACTCAGGGACTTGGGTATTCGCGGCCCACTTGGCGGTGGGGGAGAGGAAAAAGGTGAGGAACACAAAAATCGCCAGCAGAAAGAGGACGAATGTGCCCAGCAAGAACTTGAGGATCGAAAAACCCGAGGAGTTTGAGGAGCTTTGTTTCATCGTGATAGAGATATTGGGATTTTTAAGGGGAGAGACAAGGGCTATCCCCTCTGGTTCGCCCCGAATTGCCGCTAGGTACAGCTCTTTGTTTCTATATATTTGTTTCTCAATTAGTTAGATCGAGGTACTGGATCGAGTGGCCTCCGGGAGGCGGGAAGACAGCTGGAAATTCGCGAGGGGTGTCGGAGGATCCTTCCCAGGGAGGACGTTCGGTCAATTGGGGATGCGTCTTGAGTTGCAATGTTATCGGACGAATTCTCAATTCAATTAACTTTCTGCTAATCAATTAACTTTCTGAATTGAGATCAAAAGGCTTGCTACTGGTTCTTTTTTTTAGGATTTTTGGGTTTCGCTACTTTGTATCCAATCACCTGCGACTCTCTCTCTTTATGTCTTTTGGAAAGGTCAGTGTACCAGCGGCCCCTTTGGCTGCCTATTCTGGTCTTGTCTCACCCGTCGAATAGCCGAGAACCGGTCTATAGACTCCCCTCCTACCTATGAAAAACAAAACAAAGTCGACTTGCTCGATCTTCCTGGCCGCCTTAGTATCCGCTTGTGGATTACAGGCTGATAATCTTCCTCTAACGCAGGAACAGCAACAGGCGCTTACTCCTGATGAAGTCTTGGAGCGTTTGATGGAAGGTAACGCCCGTTACGTTTCGGGCGACATCAACGAGCCAAACATTCAGGCACGAGTCGAAGCTTCGGCTTCAGGCCAGTTCCCGGAAGCAGTGATTCTCTCTTGCTTGGATTCACGGGTCCCTTCGGAGCTTGTCTTTGATGCTGGCATTGGAGATGTCTTTGTCGGTCGTATCGCCGGAAACATTGAGAATGACGATCTTCTCGGCTCCATGGAGTTTGCGACGAAGCTCTCCGGTTCAAAATTGGTAATGGTTCTTGGTCACACAAGCTGTGGAGCGATCCGTGGTGCGTGTGCGGGTGCAGAGCTGGGCCACCTCACTGGTCTGTTGGACAAGATCAAGCCAGCTATCGACCATGTTCATGATTTCGAAGAATCCGACCGCGTGGCTTCAAACGATGATTTCGTTGATGCCGTCGCTCAGGAGAACGTCGTCCTGACCATCGCGAATATTCGTGAAAAGAGCCCGATTTTGGCTCAGCTCGAAGAATCCGGTGACATCATGATCGTTGGCGGAATCTACGACCTCGAGACAGGTCAAGTGGTCCTTCTTGAAGACTGATCTTTCGATAGAGATTCTTTTTCGAAGGAGGGGCTCTCGTAGCCCCTCCTTTTTTTTTTGTGCGCCCGGCAGGGCGCGCTTACTGGACAGTGATTATCGAACGACTGCTCGAACTGGGCCTATCGCTGACAATGAACCCCGGAGGCGATCGGAAAGTATCACCAACCCAGCCACCGGGTCCGCGGGTTCGGAATGGCAACGCCCAGGGTCGCCGCTCGTCGAGGTGGCTAGTGCCGGTGAAGGGGTTCGCCTTCTCGGGTAGAATGGGGATTAAGAAATAGCGCGATCCGCTGCTACAATCTCTCGGTAGGCGTGATAGGAGGCCTTCGGCGTTCTTTCCATGGATTCGAAGTCTACATAGACGATGCCGAACCGCATATCGTATCCGCGAGTCCACTCGAAATTGTCCATCAAACTCCAGCAGAAGTAGCCGCGAACAGGGACCCCATCCACATCGCGGGCTTGCTTCAACGCGTCGGTGTAGCCTCGGAGAAAATTAGCGCGAAACTCGTCGTCCACCGCAGCTTCCCGAGAGTCGGCCTCGACCGAGCATCCGTTCTCGGTTACATAGATGGGGTAATTGGCGTATCGGTCATGGATCCAGTTGAGCATCTTGCGAAAGCCCCATGGAACCACGTACCATCCCATGCTGGTGCGCTGCCAATCGGGATCGGAGGAGAGAGACACCTGCTGATCATCGCTCATCCCGCCATTTCCGTCTTTGGCGTCGACGGACGATTCCTCGCTCGGAGTACGGGATGCGTAGTGGGTTGTGTAGTGGTTTAGACCAATAAAATCAGTGGACCCTTTGAGCAGTGCTTTCTGGCTTTGAGTGAAAGTGGGGAGGCGGTCTCCCAGCCGTTCGCGCATGATCGCTGGGTAGTCTCCGAAAATTACCGGGTCTGTCAGCCAGGCAAAGAAGAACTCAATCGATTCCTGAGCAGCGTTGCGGTCCTCTTTGGAGTCGGTTAGCGGCTCGCGCCAGTCACAATTGTTGGAGATGCCGATCTGGCCGGGGTAGCCACCTTCGCGAAATTCCTGAACCGCCATTCCGTGGGCCAGGAGTAGGTTGTGCGCCGCGATGTAGGGCTCATCATTGGATTTCCGGCCCGGGGCAAAGTTGCCAGTCCCATAACCCAGCACCGCAGTGCACCAATTTTCGTTGAATGTGATCCAGTGTTGGACCCGGTCGCCGAACGCGTCAAAACAGGTCTTGGCGTAGCGTCGAAAGTGCTCGCTGGTTTGCTCAGAAAGCCACCCATCATTTTCGAGTTGAAGAGTGAGAGGGAGGTCCCAGTGGTACAGGGTGACAAAGGGGGTGATTCCTTTGGCCAGGAGGCAATCAATCAAGCGGTTGTAGAAGGCAATTCCCTCGGGGTTGATCTCGCCTTTTCCATCGGGGATGATTCGGCTCCAGGCGATCGAGAACCGGTAACTGGTGATCCCGAGCTCTGCCATCATTTCCACATCTTTCTCGTAGAGATGATAGTGGTCACAGGCGGTATCGCCGGTGTCTCCTTTGTGGATCTTGCCAGGTGTATGGGAGAAGGCGTCCCAGATGCTGAGCCCTTTGCCATCTTTGAGCCAGGCTCCTTCAATTTGATAGGACGCGGTGGCGGTTCCCCAGTGAAATTCAGTAGACATCGGTTGTAGTAGGTTTGTGGATTACCGGCCGAAGGAGGCGCGGAGTACAGGGCGGGAGGTAGATTAGAAAGAGAAAGCGGCGTAGGCCCCGAATGAAGAGGCTACGAAATCATCCGACGACAAATCGAAGCCTTGGATGTTCCAGTCATAACCCTCAAAAGAAAATGCGTGCATCGTGATCCCCGCGGTGAATTTCTCCGTAAATTTGTAGCCAATGTTGGTGATCACCTGCCAAGAGAATGCGCCGTCGGAGTCGGACCCGGATTGGCTTCCCGCTGCGGCGTTCAACTTGATTTCATTCTCCAGATTGGCGTAGCCGATACCGCCACCCAATTCAATGACCCAGTTGGTCTCGTCGAACAGTGAGGCGAGATCGTAGAGCAGGTTCACATAGAGAAGTTTGGTCGTGATGGTTTCCTTACCAGTGAGGGCACCGAAGTTTGGAGCGGATCCTTGGAGATTGGCCTCGGTCGAATACCAGTGACCCTCCAATTCGAGACTCAGCTTGTCCTGGAACCGATAGCCGCCGCGGAGGGAGTAGGCGATTCCTGATTCGAAGTCACCGCTGTCAATGGATGAGATCGGGAAGTCGATGGGGCTGCTTTGCTCGGGGACGTAGAGTGCGGCACCGCCGAGGTAGAAGCTGCCGAATACGCTGGCCGGAATGAATGCGAGTCCAGCCTGCAGCAACAGGGTTTTTTTGAGCAGAGAAGTTGGTTTCATTTGAGTAAGAAAGAGAGCCAAGGTTCGCTGTAGGTTTTGAGAATTTTTAAGCGAAGTCGAGTCCGCAAGAGGATCAAATTTCGATCCCTGGACTTGGCTCAGTAGTACTTACTCAATATTCGCCCGCTCCAGCTCTGACCGGCCCAGTACGAGCAAGTCAGACAGAGTGTCAAACTGATGGTCAGCCTGTGTCTCGGTCAGGCAAAAGAAGAGACTACCCCGTTTTGTGCCGGCTTGAAACGGGCAGGCGATCCGGCAGATCCCCGGTCGGGAGAGCGAGTGATCGCGGAAGATCGGTCCCGGGGTGGCCTCGCTTGTCATCGAAAGGGAGTTCTCCAGCTCTTCCGCGTTGCCGATGCGACTATACCGATCGCCGATACAGTCGTTCTGCTCAGGTTTCGTGAGCAATGAGAGCGCGGCGAGTGAACCGGCATGATCGCCCTCGAAATGGAGGGTTTCGTTCGGACGGATCACCGAGATCGCTCCCTCAGCTGTCTCGCTGGCGACGACCCGTAGGCGGTTCCCCTCGAAGACCGCGATCGCAGTGGACTCGTTGGAGGCACGACAGAGCTTTCGCACTATTTTCTCGGCGACAGACTGAAAGCTTTCATCCTCATCAGAGACCTCTCGAATCCAGGACAGGAAGGTATCGCCGGGTTCGTATCCAGATGTTTCTGCCCGCTTGAGATACCCTTCGGATTCGAGTACCTGGAGCAGGCGCGATATCGTCGTGTCGGTCGCTCCGGGAAGGATTTCCCGGAGCTCAGAGAATCGTATCGGCCGATCCGCAAGCGATACCCGCTGGAGAAGCGTCAGACCGCGAAGCAGGGTGGACGATGAATTTCCAGATCGAGGGCTCATTCGGGTGATCCGGCAACGCGATTTGCTGGAGTCTACGCAGCTGAAATACGTGGCATCGGCAGCACTTCTTTGGCCATCTCAGCCTGAACAAAATCCAGAAGAAGGCTCGATTTAATAGAGGCGTAGTCGGGGTCGCTCCACCGATTGTAGATCTCATCCGGATCTTCCTGGAGGTCGTAGAGTTCTCCGCAGTCAAAGGCGCGGTAGACCGTCAGCTTGTAGCGATCGTCGATATAGGTTTTCAGCTCGGCCATTCCGGGCTCGTGATTGTCTTCGACCATGGTGTGGGAGCGGACAGCCGTCGATGGATCCTGCCAGGAAGGCAGTTGGTTCATTCCGCTCATCGAATGCGGCTTGGAGATGCCTGCGGCTTCGAGGAAGCTGGTGGGCAGATCGACCAAGCTTTGGAGTGCTTTGGAGCGTGTACCCTCTGGGATCTTATTGGGCCAACGGGCGATCATTGGCACCTTGACTCCGTCGTCGTAGTGGAAGGGTCCCTTGGCCATCAAGCCGTGGTGGCCGTAGTAGTGGCCGTGGTCGGAGGTGAAAACGATGAGTGTGTTATCGGCCAGCCCGAGTTCTTCCAGGCGGTCGAGGATCTTGCCCACGTAGTGGTCGAGGCACGAAACCATGCCGTAGTAGGTTGCGATGTTTCGTGCCAGGTTCTCGGGTGAGTTTCTATGCTTGTGGACACCGTGCATCCACTTGCCTTCGATTCCGACGTCCTCTTTGCTCAAATCTGGATCGAGGGCGAACTTTTCGAAGGGACTCATGTCCTTCTTGTCTGCTTCGTCTGGATGGCGGGTCGGCAACGTAATCTTCTCCGGATCGTACATATCACTCCACGGTTTGGGAATGAGGTAGGAAGGATGAGGATCGAAGAAGCTCGACCACAAGAAGAACGGTTGTTCGTCCTTGCTATACTGTTCGAGGTAGTGGTTCGTCCGTTCCGAAATCCATGTGTTGTAGTGGTATTCCTCCGGTAGATCCCATTCGTGCTTCCGAGGGCCCTGACTTCCGGTGGGTGATTGGAAATAGTCTCTCCAGTTCTTGAGACCTTTCTCTTCCATCCATAGGGCGTAGTGCTGGCCTACGTGTGCCTCGTCGGTGTGGTTGCGCGCGAGTTCGAAGTCATCAAATCCGTAAAACGGACCTTCGAATTTCCGCCAGAAGTCGAGATCCTGAAGTGTGGGGTAGGCCTCGAGGGAGCTAAATTCTTCGGTGCTGTCCAACGGTTGAAAGTGGGCTTTACCGACCAACCCGGTGCGATACCCGGCTTTGTGCCAGGCGTCGTTCATCGTGGGACGGTCTTCCAGTAGCTTGGTCCCGAGGGTGTAGGCACCATGCTGACTCGGCCATTGCCCGGTAAGGATGCTGGCGCGGGTAGGGGTGCAGGTCGGGTTTGGGCAGTACGCTTTTTCAAAGAGCATGCCTTGGCGGGCGAGTCGGTCCAGATTCGGAGTTTTGACCTCGGGATTGTCGATGCCGAGGGTGTTCCAATGTTGCTGGTCGCTCGTGATCAGAAGGATGTTGGGGCGTTTACTCATGATAATTTACTATATAAAAATAAAGTAGCTATAATATGGAGTAGTTCGGTTTTGGGCAATTCAAAAGTTATACCTGCGGACTAAGGTATTGATATCAGGCTTCTTCTAGAAGCGATTTAGTGATTGTTCGAGAGGGGTTCCCTATTGTCTTTGTTCGGTGCAATAGATTTTCTGAGAGGATGATCAAACCCATACTCTTCGCTCTCTTTGTTTCTCTCCCCCTACCGGTGTGGTCGGCGCCTGCTGCCGCTCCACCTCCCAGTCCTGTTTCGGATACAGAGCCGCAGGTCGAGAAAGAGGTCCTGGTTCAGTCGGGGAAATCCTGGGACGGAACGCCTCTGCCTGACTACCCGGAGGGTAAACCGCTCATCAGTATCGTCCGGTTCGTCATTCCTCCTCATGCGAAGCTCCCTTGGCACGAGCACCCGGTGATCAATGCGGGCGTTTTGGTGCGAGGAGAGCTCACGGTCGTGACCGAAGAGGGTGCCGAGATCAATCTCAGTGCGGGTGATGGGCTGATTGAGGTCGTCAACACCTGGCACTACGGGCGAAACGATGGCGATTCTCCGGCCGAGATCGTCGTGGTCTATGCGGGCGTGGTCGGAGAGCCTCTTGCGGTTTTGAAAGAAGATTGAAATTCGTACTGTCCGGGCTCTAGGATCATTCCTCAATGTCCCAAACAAACCAATCCGATCCCTCGTCCCCGGTGCGATTTGCGCTAGTCGGATGTGGCTCCATTGCAAAGACCCAAATTAAGGCCCTCCAGGAACTGACTCCTGAGGTCGAGCTCGCCTATATTTGTGACCGGGTGCCCGAACGCTCGGCGGAATTGGCCCGTGAATTTTCAGTGGGTTCGGTCTCGTTTGAGGAGGCCTGTGCGAATCCGGATGTGGATGCGGTGACGTTTTGTACTCCTTCGGGAATTCATGCCGGACAGGCAATCGAGGCCTTGCGGTCTGGCAAGCATGTGATTGTCGAAAAACCGATGGACGTGACCGTGGCCGCCTGTGAAAAATTGAAGGCGGTGGCGGAGTCCTCGGGGCTGCAGTTCTCGGTGATTTCCCAGCATCGATTCGACCCCTCTTCTCAGAAGGTTCGGGAAGCCATTGGTTCCGGCAAGTTTGGGGACCTGATCTTTGCCGAGGCTAGAATTCCTTGGTATCGAACACAGGAGTACTACGATTCAGGCGACTGGAGGGGTACTTGGGAGCTGGATGGCGGAGGCTGTCTCATGAACCAAGGAATCCACACGGTTGATTTAATGCTCTGGTTGGCGGGCAAGGCCAAACGGGTGTTTGCCCGTATGAAGACCGTAGCCCATGAGAGGATCGAGGTAGAGGATCTCATTTCTGTTCAGGTGGAATTTGAGTCAGGAATGATGGGGTCGCTCGTGGCTTCGACAGCACTCTACCCGGGATATCCAGTGTCACTCGGTCTCTTTGGAACATCCGGCTCCGCCATGATTGTTGGCGACGAATTGGAAACCTTTGCCGTTCGAGGGGAGGAAACCATTCGTGGTAAGGGCTCCAATGCCCACGCGCTGCAGGTGGCCACGGGGGGTACCCGCTCGGCGACGGCTGAGGCGGATAAGTCGAAGAAAGATGAATGGAATTGGGGCGACGCTCATCGAGAGCAGTTGAAGGAGTTTGTTTCTTGTATCCGTAGTGGTGCGGAGCCGACAGTCAGCGCTGCGGACGGGCTGAACGCCGTTTCCTTCATTCAATCCTGCTATGAATCCGCCCGTTCCGGTGACTGGGTGGATGTGGTCTGAGGCGGGTTTGCCGGACTCGCCTCATTCGCTTGGATGACGGTGCTGTGATCTGTCACCCAAATTGAACAGGGGGAGCGCTCTTCTCTCAAACGATCGAGAGGGCTCGTTCAGGTTTACAGGAAACAGCTTGGGCACTTTCGCGCGAAAGTCTGTTCCGCAGGGCGATCCTGGGGCATTTAGGTTTCAATACGATTTTCCACATAATTGGATCGGCTTGGTTCGGACTCGCGTTTTTTCGCATCGCTATGCTCAATACAGCACATGTTAGTTTTCCTCTTCTTCGCGAAGTTGGATGACCTTTGGGGTTCATGAGCAATATTTATAAAGTAGCAGAGGCGGCTGGTGTCTCGCCGAAGACAGCCGCGCGGATTCTTGCCGGCCAGTCACTTCGATCGAAGAAGAGAGAGTCGGTATTGGAGGCGGCCCGACGATTGGGCTATGTGCGAAACCAACAGGCTGCCAACCTGCGCAGTGGTACGACTTCGGTCATCGGTATCATCGTACCCGACATGACCAATCCATTCTATGCAAAGGTGATTCAAGTGATGCACGACACCTGCCAGCGGTTTGGCTTTTCGATATTGCTGGGGGCGAGTTTTGGCAGTCATGAGGAGGAGGCCCGTGCGTTGGAGAATCTACTGCGGTATCGGGTGGATGGTATTTTTCTCAATGCCTCCGAACGGCCGGTCGGGGCGGTAAGCTCGTCCCTCTGCCGACAGTTCATTTCACAGGGCAAACCGGTAGTGGTCTCCGGTGAATTGGGAGAGGCCCTCGAGGGTTGTGCGCGAGTCGAAGTGGATAATACCTCCGCTATGGACGTTGCCGTCCGCCACCTGCGCTCTCGCGGCCATACGCGGTTAGGATTTTTGGGTGGACCCCAGCAAAGTATGGGGATGCGGGAACGATATCTCGGCTTTCGTGATGCGATGGCTCGCGAGTCTCTGGCGTTTTCCGAGGACTCGGTTGTCTATATGACCGGCGGATCACAGGACCGCGTCGCGGAGATCTGTCGTTTGTGGAAGAGCCTCTCAGAGAAGGATCGACCCTCGGCCTTTATTGCGGGGAACGACATGATTGCGATTTCAGCGTTGAAAGCCTTCGAGCAGATGTCGGTCCGGGTTCCCGAGGAGGTGTCCATCATTGGATTTGACGGAATTGATCTCGGCGCATTGGTCTCTCCGGCCCTGACGACGGTAAAGCAGCCGATCGAGAGAATGGCTGAGGATATTTCTCAGTGGATGGTTGGACGTATTCGAGGAGAGACGACAATCCCTTTTGCCAGTGCGCCCTATGAGCTGGATCTGGTCGTTCGCGATTCGGCGTAGGTTCAGATCCAAGCCATTCAAATTATACGGCGGGCCACTGCTGGATAATCACGCAGACCTTTGACTCGTCCAGCATGGCAAATTCTCTGGCTCCCCAGGGGCGGAGAGTCACTGTTGCGGAATTGGGATGCAGCAGTTCGGGATGGCTCTCATTAATCTCAGCGTACAGAGCCTCAATGTCATCGGTTTCAATCCGGATTTCGGGTCTGTCCTTCGCTGCCCACTCGCTGCTTTCGTGGAGGTGAAATTTGATTCCGTCGCGTTCGACCACACAAAAAAGGTTCCCGTTGGGGCGCTCGTCATGATAAATGGTGAATCCGAGCCCTGATACGAACAGGTTCAATCCAACGTTGAGATCATCGTAGAAGATGTTGGTGACGGCTTTGAGTAGTTTCATGGAAGGGGTTTGGTTTGGGAATCTTCGAGAATTGGTCTTCCTGGATCGATCAATAAACCGTTCCAGGTAATGGGCCCTATGATTGCGTTTTCATGACTCCGTGCCGAACCTTTTCCAGTAGCTGGTACAGGTGGCGTTGTTCCGCGGGGTCGAGGTTGGCAACGGCTCGGTTGGCAACGGAATCGAGCTCCTGTTGCAAGTCCTTGCACACAGCCTTTCCGGCGTCGGTCAGTTCCAGCGAAACACTGCGGCGATCGTTTGCGTCCTTGCTCGCGTTCAGTAACCCCTGCGATTTTAGCGTTTTGATATTTCGTGCGAGTTGTCCCTTGTCGCGACCGCTGTGCCGGACGATGTCATTGAGCTTTGCGCCAGGGTTGCGCTCAAAGTAGCCGAGAATCTTCCCTTCCATGTGAGTCAATTCGTAGGGGCTGTCGCGCAACACTTGATACTGCTCGGAGCGGAACGCATGCATGGTGGCGTGTACCGACTCAAATATCGCGGAAGCAATGTTTTCTGGATCGCCGGCGCTTGTATCAATCTTTCGAGTGCTCATTGTTGATAATGTCAATAAAGAGTTCTCCAGTGCATTCCAACAATAATGACAGGATCAAGGATCGAACCGAGTGGTTCAGTTATCGTATCCCGATCACTTTCTGGGATCCTTCGTTTGATTGCGTCGACCTCTCTGGCAAAGCAGCCAGATCCCGAAGCCTCCGATAATGATGAGAGAGGGCTCTGGTGTTTCGGAGAAGGAGAGTCCCGAATGCCCCTCCGTTCCCAGCTTCTCGAGTTCTAGAAGGAACTTCTCCTGGGCAGAGGTCTCGAGAACAATCAGAGCGGTATCGGGAATAAGGACACTAGCTGACTTTGATTCCGATATCATCTCGGCCCGATCGGCTTCATGCTGAGCAGGATTGTACCGTGACAATGCATCCTTCATTTGGATCAAGAATCCAGCCGGAGGATTGTCTACGGTGGCGATGTTTTCTTCCCCGAGCAACGCGAAGTCCCGCGCTTGGTTGAGATACTCGATCGGTCCGCTCGTAGGAAACAGGAAGGCCCATCGGGAGGAGTTGTCTTTTGGGTCACGGGGCACAACACCGATCCTTCCATCCCGGCGAAAAATATACGCTTCTTGGTCCGAAGCGGGCAAATCAGAGTCTTTGCTCAGGATCCATCCGGGGACTGCACCGATCATTGGGTCGATGAATCGCAGGGTTGACGGAGATACAGAATCCTCTTCCTTCAATCCGATGGGGACGATAACCGGATAGGTGTCTGGAACCTCGCCGTTGAGGAGATCGGTTCTCCAATGGTGCAACACCGCGAGCTGAAGAAGGTCGATGGTAACCCCACCAGATCGTTCTTTCGGGATGTTGTACTGAGACAGGGATTGAATGATGGACGGATCATGGATTGCCGGTAGCTCGGGTAGGGCTGTGATACCGTCATGGATGAGCCACCATTGCAGGTGGGCACCTTGGGGAATCTCGCTAAGTGTCTTTCGGAGTTCCCGCTCGAACGATTTGTATCTCGACCCAAATGAGGACCGGTCGAGGAAGAGATGATACTCGGGAGAGAGCTTTTGGTACGGCAGTTCGACCGTGGGGGACACCAGGAGATTGTGGCCGACGGTTAAAAATGAGGGGGACTTTGTTGTGGGCGTCCAACTATAGTTTTCAATCGAAATGCCGGACACCCGGCCGGTTATGGACTGGAGATGAACGCGAAACCTTCGGGGTTTATCTGTATCGACCGGAAAGACCTCAACCTGTAATTCGTTTGGACTTTGAAGGGTGACGAGAAGCGGATCCCGGATGCGTTCCGAAGCGATCATCCGGTAGATCCACTCGGCGCTCCGGCGCTCACGAAAGTCTGCAGGCTTCCACTCACCGTTGATGAGCAGCTCCGCGCCAGAGACCCAAGTTCCCGTTGGAATAGTAAACGTAGTGCGGTACTCTGTACGAAAACCAGAGGTAGGGTTGGAGACTTCGAATTCGATGGAGAGAGTGCCGTTCCCCGATTCTTGAAATCCGATAGAGTTCAACTCAGCCAACGCCTCCATGCGCGATACACGACGGCTCTGGTTGGGCCCTCGTTCCCGGACGCTCCAGAATCCCATCTCGGGCTCGAATGCTTCTGGTTCTTCGACACCGAAGGACTCTTGGAGTCTTGAGTAGGTCGAGTCGGGGATCGTCATTCCGCGGAGTACGACCGAACGATAGATAGGAGAAATAATGGGGTATTGGATGCCACGGCTTTGCAGGTGGACGGCTTGTAGCACACGCTCCACCCGATCTCGGTCAGGCGGATTTTGGAGTTCTTCTGGGTTTGGCGAAATTGCGTAGTTCATCGCCTCCTCAATGGCGATGCGGTCCCGTACCATACCAAACAGGAGTATGCCGGGCATGATGAGTACGCCTAGGATAACGGTGAGTGCATTCGTGCGGCTCCCTGGAAGCGAGCGCACTAGCAACCCGATTTTTCCCACATGCAGGACCGTGAGAAGCAGAGGGGTTAGGATGAGAAACCCGGCTCCAATGGCAATCATCGCCAAGCCGGCCAGAGGGTAGAATGGCAGGAAAGCGCAGAAGAAGTAGAGAGAGAAGGGTAGCAGGGCGGTCGTAGCCAGCAGGTGAAACCTACGGAGGCGTAGATTGTCTGATGGGGGAATCATCAGAGCAATGGCGTTCGCTATAGTAAGGATGTAGATGACCGTATTTTGGTAGGTCTGCGGAAACGGTATCGAGGCATTGAGCGCGAGACCGGCCAGAGGGAGAATGAGAGCAATGAGTACGGTGATTCCAATTCCGCTGGCAGATTTCTGATGTTTGAGGACCGTTTTCAGGAGGGATATCGCAGTGAGGAATATTCCAAATCCGATGATCAGCGTGGCACTGGATATCGCTGCCACGAGAATTGTGAAAACATAGTTCCCGCCCGAAACGAGGTCGGATGCGAATTGAATGAAGAGCCAAAGAAGGCAGGCAGGAACAATCGTTGAGAGGACCCCTGTGACCAGTACTGGGAACCCACCGGCGTTCGATGCCCGCGCACAAATAGCTACAAATCCATAGAGACTGACTAGGACCTGACAGGCCCATAGATTAAATACCAGGTTGCCGGGATTGAGGATCCAAAAATCGACGGTAGTCGGAACCGCGGATTCGACCGCCACAGTTCCATAGATAATCAAACCAGCCGGAATTAAGATGAATGCGATGAGAATGGGAATCTGGGCTTTGCCGAATCGTGACAGAAGGGGAATCAGGAGCCCGAGTCCGATTATGCCTCCACCGAGTGAAAAGATCACAATCCAGTAAACACGGCTGGTCTCATCCAGCTCGTCGGAGATCAAGGAATAGTCCCGGTAGTTCAGGAATAAAAAAATCAACTGGGGTATCGTCCACCAGGCCCAAGCGAACCAAGTGGAACCGAGAATCGAAGAGGGGGACTTGTGTGTAGTCATAGAGTGGATGCGGGTGGTTGGGTTGCGTTGGCGGTTGGATTGGTTGTAGTGCCGCCCTCTTCCCCGGAGGGTTGGTTCGCAAGGAACCGCTGGTAGGCCAGTCGCGCTAAAATTACGGCGGGGAGGTACACTAGCGCTCCGGCGATCTCATGTGCGGCGTCGGCAAAGCTCTCGGGTAAGTGATCGTTGATCAGGGGGAAGATCGTCGCCCAGAATACGATCCGCAGTACGTTTGCGGAGACGACGTAGAGATAGATCAGGGGCAATGCGAAGAGGATTCTTTTCAGAGAGAAGGTCGATAGAAACGCCATGCCGACTAGGAGGCCCATAAACAGGATACCACTGCACGCAGCTGTGACTTCGAAGATTGTGCCCGCGTGGCCGAAGGCAACGCCCTCAGGGGTCGAAAAGGGCGTGCTGCCCAATAGCCAGGCTGCGACCGTACCGGCGGGAATCACGAGTGGAGGAATCAGATAGGGGGCCGCCAGTTCCTTGCAGGCAAAGGCGAGAAGAAGACAGAGGAATGCAGCAATGCGGCTATCCATCTGTTTTAGGCGAATCATGAGACCACTTTACTGGGTTCCCGTGGAAGAATTGTGGAGGTTAGATGGAGATTGAATGAAAACTTCGATTTGGAATGGATTTTTCGGTCCCAATTGCCGCACGTCCACAGTGTTCACATCCATCCAGCGATCCACTGCTCCGCTCGGCAGATCCAGGTTATCCGCACCGTTTGTCCTCAAATCGCCCGGGTACAAAGCGGTTCGGTGTGGCTAGCGGTTGAAGAGATCGTCTAACGCGCTCGGTAGGTCGGGGAAATGAAACTCGAACCCTTCGTCTTTCAATCGTTCAGAAACACAGTAGCGACCGTAGAGCGCGAGTTCTGGATCCGTCTTGAGGAGCAGAGGCGCGCCGAGGCGGACCATCCATGCTGCCGCCGGCAGTCCGATTTTTCTACCACAGACCCGGCGAAGCTCTTTCATGAATTCTTTGTTGGAGACAGGGTTGGGAGCCGTGGAGAGATAGGCCCCTTCCATACTCTCATCCGAGATCGCTTGCAGGAAAAACCGATTCATATCTTCTTCATGGATCCAGCTCATCCCCTGGGTTCCCTGTCCTACAGTACCGCCTAGTCCCCACTTGGCCAGCTGAGCCAATCGCTGGACTGCTCCTCCGGTGCGTCCGAGCACAAAGCTTGTCCGGGCGATAACCTGTCGCATTCCCGGCAGAACAGATTCTTGGAAGGCCTTTTCCCAGGCTTGCCCGACATGAGGGGCGAGCCCATAGCCGAAGGCCGATCGTTCAGAACACTCAATCCCTTGTGGAGGGTCTCCATAGATGTGGGCCGTGGACATTTGAACCCAAACAGGAGGTGGGTTTGAAAGGGTCCGCAGTGCCAAACCAATTGCGCGGGTAGATTCGACTCTGGATCGAAGGATCTCATCACAATGGTCCGGAGTCTTACTACAGTCCACTGTTCGACCTGCCAAATTGACAATTGCGCGGGCGCCTTCGAGTTGCTGCGTCCAGTCTCCAACATTTCGTCCATCCCAGGGAACATACTGCCAAGGGACTTCGCCCTTTGGTTTCGATCGCGATACCAGAACTGGCTCGTAGCCGGCGCTCGCTAGAGCCCCGGCGAGATTGAGACCGAGAAATCCGGTACCTCCGGTGATCACTATTCGACTGCTTTCCATCGCGATAAGAGATCTAAGCGGGTCCGGTCTTCAGTACAACGAAACTCGCTCCAAAAATAGAAGTATCAGAGGATCAGTTCGTCTTCTTGGGCGTCGAAAGCGACAACATCGACGATATGCCTGTATTCCTTGCGGTCCAACAGAGTGAGGCAGTGGTGGAGGCGTACGTAATAGAGTCTTCGCGAGAGAATATCCGTTTTCGCTACGACGTCAGGGGACCGCTTCTCCGGATCGCTGCGGAAGTTTTCGAAATTCAGATGCCACGCGGATCGAAGCGCCCGTGTTTGGCCCGGGGTGAATTGCGAAAGGTCCAGGATCGACTCGAGCTTTTCCTGGTCCGACTGAACTTCATTGCGATATCGTTTGAATCGTTCTGGCATCGGCTGCTCGCCCAGTAGCTCGGCAACATCGCTTAGGAAATCAGGTTGTATCAGGCCCGATACGTATTCGGGGTCGTAGGACAGTCGTAAGGCAAACGCACGAATGATCGGATGCATTTTCATCCGATCGATCATCGCTAAAGCATCTCCACGGTCATTGCCGAGAACGCGTTGGAGTACCTGTTTCCCGTGATTGCGGAGAGCTTCGGGCAGGCCTGGGTGCTGTTTGTGGTAATCGTTGTCGGCATCGCCGGGACGGAGAAAGCTAGAGGCAGTGACCAGCGCATGGGGAAAGGCGGCGTCGATCTCGATAAAGGCCCGTCCGGACTGCACCATGACTTCGCGGCAGATTCCGGCGTGCCAGAGCTTTTCCTCCATCGAATCCGCGAGATTCGCGATGGAAAAGCAGATGTTGGATCGTCGGGTGAGCCGAGAGGTGCGCAAGTAGCGGGGCAGTCTCCGCTTGCCCAATTTTACGTCTTTTAATGCGGCGCGAATGACTGGATGAGCCTGATATTGTTCCTGGATCTTGGAGTCCGAGGTGTGGAATGGGGCCCCGTCGAGATAATCGATGAGAATGGATAGATCGTATCCGGTGGCGGCGCGGTTCGCTGTTTCCGAGAGCGGGGCATTTAGTCCTGCATGGGCGGTGATGATAAAACCGGAGCGGGAGGCTTCGACTCGATTGGAGAGAGGCCTGTGCCGCAGGAGGGGGTCGACTAGCTCTTCTCCTGAGGTTGCTCCCAACCACTCGAGCGTCTGCGGTGAGAGGTCGTCCAGGTGGCTTGCGATTTCCTTTCGGCGGGCATGGATCAATGCCTCCTCCGCATCGCGGGTAGCCTGATCGTTGACGAGTAACGCTTCGTGCCGGAAGACTCGGGTTTCGAGTTGGTCCAACAGTATGGAGAGACGGGCTTTTCGATAGAGCTCCAGTTGATCGAACCCGCGCGCTTCCGCCGTCGTCAGTCGCTTTTTCGAAAAGAGAACGGGAATAAATTTGAGGGAGAAACCGGTCGCGACCAGTAGGAAGGCCACGATCATCGGGGTGAATGGGAGTGCGCTCTTTCCTCCGCCCATCGCTTTGTTTCCCACGATCATTGTCAGAGTCAACGCGAGCGCCGGGAGGAGGGTCCGAATTCCGTAGCGAATCAGGTAGGTCCCTGCGAGGACGCAAATGTCTTTGGGTTGGATCACCCGCCGCGCCGAAACCACAGACGAACGGATGCTCGGTCTTTCTTTGATTTTCACCATGGGAGGGGCAGGGAAGAAGGCTCCAACGAAATTTGCCGTCGATTGTTGTTTGAACGTGCAGGTTGGAGCATCGGGAACCTAGGAGCGCCGAAGCCGCCTCAACCTCCATTTCGACTTTGCGAGATAGAACAGAAACTTCGGGGTCGGCAATGGGTCCTTCAGCGGTCCCGTCCAGCGTCGGCCCAAGCGGATGAGGCATCGGGTGAAGGTGGACTGGGTGATACCCCATTTTTCCAAAAATTGCTGGCGACCGTCGTTGCGGACTACCTTGCCGGTGGACCTCGATTGAAAGTGGTAGACCCGGCTCGCCGCGACCCCTTGAAAATGACGAACGCCGACCTCCCACAGTTTGCGCGAAAAGTCGGGATCCGACGATATTCCAGGGCTGAATTCCTCCGAATACCCACCAACTTCTTCCCAGAGAGTTCGGGGGACTATGTTCGGCGGCCAATTCGCTCCAGTCCAATCCTGCTTGGGTAACTGCGCGTACTGGGAGAGCAGGGTGTCTTCCTGATAGTCCTCGGGGCCGCTGCCAAAATTGAACGGGGCGATGCAACAAGGATTTCTCGAAGCCGTGGGTTCGATCATTGTGCCCGAAAGGAACCAGCGGTCGTGTGGAATCTTTTCGATGGTTTCCTGCAGCGCGGTGTCCCATCCCGGGAGGGCGACCATGTCGTCGTTTAGGTAGACGATGAAGTCGGTCGTGGCCAGTTCTGAGGCCCGGTTCAGCGCGATGCAGATTCCTACGTTCTCATCGCTCGCGGTGTAGAGAAGATTTTCTGTGTCCGCCCATTCGCGGCTGCCGTCAGATCCCTCGTTGAGATGAAGGATGATTTCGTGGTTAACCGCCGAGTGCTTGCGGATGCTTTCTACGCAGAGTTTCAGGTAGGGGAGATTATTCCAAGATGGAATCAGGATGGAAAAACGGCCGCTTTGCATCGGATGGGTCAGGGACTGCGGTGTCGAATGGTTTCTGATTGACTAAGGAAGTACCGGAAATTGCAGCGACGATCCTAGGCCTGTTTGTCGTAGAGGTCTTTGTAAAGAGGGCAACTCTCGTAGACCTCCGTGTGAGGGCCATCTGCGATGATTCTCCCCTTGTCGAAGACGAGCACGCGCCCGGCGCTGCGAATGGTGCTGAATCGGTGAGCGATGACGATTGCTGTTTTTCCGGGGAGAAGTTTGTCGAGCGCCTGCTGGATCTTTTGCTCGCTCTCGGTATCGAGGGCCGAAGTCGCCTCGTCCAATATCAAAATCGGGGCATTTCGCAGGAATGCGCGCGCCAGTGCGATTCGCTGCTTCTGACCGCCAGAGAGCCGTGTCCCTTTTTCACCGACAATCGTGTCATAGCCACTGTCGAGATCGACGATGAAGTCGTGTGCAAACGCGTTGCGAGCGGCTTCCTCAATTTCTTCACGCGTAGCGTCCAGTCGACCGATGCGGATATTCTCTTCGACTGTGTCGTTGAAAAGGACGGGATCTTGGGAGACGAGCGCGATGGAGTTGTAGAGATCGGTCTTCGCAACGGTGCGGATGTCGCGGTTGTCAATCTTGAGGCTTCCGGACTGCACGTCATAGAAGCGCGATACGAGGTTGGCAAAAGTCGATTTACCCGCACCGCTGGGGCCGACGAGGGCAACAACCTGCCCGCCTTCAATTGTCAGATCGACATCCTGTAGGGTGGGGGATTTGTCGTAGCTGAAGGAAACGTGATCAAATTCAATGGCCCCGGAGTCGATCTTGAATGGCTTGGGCTCCGGTGGTTCCGGGATCTCCATCGGAGCATCCAGAATGTATTCGATCCGCTCGAGAGAGGCAGTTGCCTGGCTCACTCGATTGTGGATCATCCCGAGTTTCTTCACCGGCTCGTAGGACATGTAGAGCGCGAAGATGAGGGGAATGACCTGTTCCATGGTCACGCCGCGCCGGGCTGCATAATAGATCGCGATCGCGATACCGACCGCCGAGATGAATTCAATCAATGGTGAGAGTGCATTGGCATACTTGACCACCTTCATCTGATGACCGAAAAGCTTTCGGACCGAATTGAAAAACCGTTTCTCCTCACGCTCCTTCAGGTTAAATGCCCGAACTTCACGCGGAGCCGAGAGATTCTCGCTGAGAATCCCAGTCAGATCGCCCGATTCATCCTGCATCAATCGAGCCTTCTTGAGCATCTTCCTTCCCACATAGCGAATCGGAAGAACTGCAATCGGGATGGTGAAGAGGCAGAGGAGGACAAAGGCTAGGTCATTCTCGCGAAGCGAGAGAAAAATCAGCGCCCCAATCGCTCCGAGGAAGGTTACCGGCTGCTTGATCAGATCATTCGCGACAAAGATAATGCCGTTTTGAAGCTGGGTGGTATCGACCACCACCCGACTCACCAGCTCGCCGCTCTGATTTCTCTGGAAAAACGAGAGTGGCAATACCTGCAATTTCGAGAAGATATTACAGCGGATACGTTCGAGCACCCGAACCCCACAATAATTGATTAGATAGGTGTTGGCGAATGCGCTCAGGCCACGGATGGCAAAGGATAGGGGCAAAATTCCCACCGCAAAAATCAATACCCACGGAGACTGCTGGTGGCCCTCTGTCCATCCCAATTCGTCCCGCTGCTCATCGCTGATCAGCGCGTCCATTCCTTCGGTCAATTCCTTGAGTTGCCCGGGTTCCAACACTTCCCGGGCCTCTTTTGAAAAATGGGCGTACTCGGCTTGATTGAAAATGATGGGGAAGACTTCACTCGTCACGAATGGCAGGCCGAATCCACTAGCCAGTCCATAAATGATCCCAGCGACAATTGCCCCGGTAAAGTGCCACTTTACCGGACCAAGCATTTTCAAATAGGGCCAGAACTTTTTCATCACAAACGGTTATCTTCGCGAGGGATTCCCGTGGGGTAAAGTCTCAATCCGATTTCCTTTGGGGGCAGGTTGGAACGGATCGACCGAACCTACCCAGGGCCCCGACCTTCGTTGGCAGGCCCGGGAACCTTTCAATTTGAGAATTCTTTCTTGTCATTGACGCTTTCATTCTCATCCTTTCCTCCTTCGCTGCCGGAATAGCTCAGTTGGTAGAGCAACTCATTCGTAATGAGTAGGTCGTCGGTTCAATTCCGACTTTCGGCTCCAGGCGGCCCTTTGGAGGGCAGTCGAAAGTAGCCCCAGGCTTCACCTTGGTGCTTCCCAACTTCCCAGCATGAAGGCGTTACGGTGACGCCGGAGAGAGTTCCGTGCCACGGCAGTTTTCCCGCCCCAAGAATCGCGAAGCCTGAAGGCATCGGATACTGAACTTCCCCAACACTCGATCTTACCCGCCGAGCATGGTTAGGAAGAAACCTGCAGCGAGCGCAGAACCGATCACACCGGCCACATTTGGACCCATGGCGTGCATGAGAAGGAAATTGCCGGGATCGGCTTTTTGGCCCTCCACTTGAGAGACCCGCGCTGCCATTGGAACAGCACTGACCCCAGCTGAACCGATGAGCGGATTGATTTTATCCTTTCGGAGGAAGAGGTTCATGAATTTTGCCATCAGAATCCCCGCGGCCGTCGCCACGATAAAGGCGAGGATCCCGAGGAATAGAATCTTCATCGTCGAGGGGTCGAGGAACTTGTCAGAGCTCATCTTAGTACCGACGGCTAGTCCCAAAAATATCGTGACGATGTTGATGATCTCGTTTTGGCAGGCTTTGACCAGCCGTTCCGTGACACCGCATTCGCGGATGAAATTGCCCAGCATGAGCATTCCGATCAACGGTGCGGAGCTCGGAACCACGAGGATGCAGAACACTGCGACCACAAGAGCGAAAAGGATCTTCTCCAATTTTCCGACCGGACGCAGTTTGTGCATGCGGATCTTCCGCTCTTCTTTTGTCGTGAGTAGGCGCATTACCGGGGGTTGTATCACCGGGACAAGGGCCATGTAGCTATAGGCGGCAACAGCGACTGCACCCAGTAGCGGAGGTGCCAATTTACTCGTCAAATAGATGGAGGTCGGTCCGTCAGCCCCGCCAATTATGCCAATCGACGCCGCTTCGGCCGGAGAAAACCCAAGGGCGATGGCCCCAAAGAAAGTGGCGAAAATGCCAAACTGGGCTGCGGCTCCGAGGAGGAGGGTTTTGGGATTGGCGATCAGGGGGCCAAAATCGGTGAGCGCACCGACGCCGAGAAAGATCAGCGGCGGGAAGAGTTCGATGTGAATCCCTTCGTAGAAATAGTGTAGGAGCCCACCAGCAGTCTCGAGAGTTCCATCGGCGGCATAGACCGGCGCGTTGAGGAGGCCGGTTTCCGGCAGGTTGACGAGTAGGGCCCCGAACCCGATAGGTATGAGAAGGAGTGGTTCGAATCCCTTTGCGATGGCGAGGTAGAAAATAACACCGATGATGCACCACATGAGGATCATCTGCCAGGTGAGGTGGGTGAACCCGGTTTCAGAAAACAGGTGAAGAAAGGAATCCATGTTCGGGGAGAGTGGGCGGTTTCAGGTGGTGGCGGTTCCGTGAGTCGGCAGGAGTTAGGTTAACTTCAACAACGCCTGGCCTTCGTCGACGCTCTCTCCGGGCGAGACTAGAATCTCCCCGACAGTTCCTGAGCAGGGTGCGGTTACGAAGGTGTTCATTTTCATCGCCTCAAGGGTGATGAGTTGATCGCCTTCGCTGACGCTGTCCCCGGGTTTGGCCTGAATCGAAACGACGACGGCCGATAGTGGGCTCGGAACGGTTTCGCCTCCGCCGCTTGCCGGTTGCGTCGGAGTGGGGGCCGGAGAAACTGCTGCGGGAGCGTTTGCTGGTGCTTCAGCGGATTCTTCGAGGATCTCGACCTCAACTTCGTAGCTTTTACCGTCTACAGTGACTTTCAGTTTCTTCATGGGGAGAGTGTGGAATTCAAAAAAGGGTTTGGCCCGGGTGCTGGATTCGCTACTTGAGTGGAGGCGCGACGATTAGGACGAGGTCTCCCGGATGGAACGCACTCGTACTTGTTGATTGCGGTATGTCGCGTGGACAGCCGCTGAGATCACCACTGCAATGTGTTCGTCGTCTGTGGCAGAGGGTGCCTGAACAGGCGGTTGGGCATCGGTTTTTCTCGAATCGAGGCGTTTGAAAATTTTTCCACCTCCCCACGTCATTAGGGCCAGGAGAGACAGAATGACGACAACGAAAATGAAGCCTGTAGCGACCAAATTGATCGCTTGAGAGAAATCAGCAGCAGCAATGGTCACGGGTAGATCCATGTACATTATATGAAATCAGTTCTCGACTGATGTCCATGCGATATCGTTTTCCAGCTCAAATCGGGGCCATTTTTTGCGCAAATGGAGGATCTTCTGGAAGTGCCTGCTGTTTCCTGTGGAGGTTCTTTCCTCAGTCCCCGGGCGCAGAATCCAACTTTCCTCTTCCCGTCTTAGCGGGTAACCAAGGGCCATCTATTGAACCGGACATTGCCCCCCGGCATCAAAAAAAAATCCCACCCAGGCGGATTGCACTGGATGGGATAAAAGAGATGGGCAGGATGCCTGCCACGGTGGTCTTCTCCTAATTCGAGACCGGTACGGCTGTGCTGCTGAAGAGTTTACGGCGAAACCAGAAGGCGAGAGAGACCAGAGCGATCATTACCGGAACTTCGACTAGCGGCCCGATCACTGCGGCGAAGGCTGCGCCAGACCCGATCCCGAAGACCGCCACCGCTACAGCGATTGCCAGCTCGAAATTGTTGCTGGCTGCCGTGAAGCTCAGTGTGACACTTTGGCGGTAGTCGGCTCCAACCCATTTGCCCATGAGGAAACTCACGACAAACATGATCCCGAAGTAGATGGCCAACGGTATCGCAATGAGAAGTACGTCGTACGGCTGCTTGAGGATTTGGCTGCCTTGGAAACTGAACATCAGGACGATGGTAAACAGTAAGGCGATGAGGGTGATCGGACTGATGCGGGGAATGAAGGAGTTTTCGTACCAGTCGCGTCCTTTGATCTTAATCCCAATGAAGCGAGTCAGCATGCCTCCGAAGAAAGGGATTCCCAAATAGATCAGTACACTCTTTGCAATCTCTCCCATCGTGATAGCCACCACGCTGCCCTCAAGCCCCACCGCCTCGGGGAGCCAGGTCAGGAATATCCACGAGTAGAGGCTGAAAAAGAGGATCTGGAATACGCTGTTAAAAGCCACCAGACCTGCGGCGTACTCGGTGTCACCTTCTGCCAGTTCATTCCACACGATGACCATCGCGATGCATCGCGCCAGTCCGATCAGGATGACCCCGGTCATGTATTCCGGGTGGCCGTTCAGGAACAGTACGGCGAGTCCAAACATTAGAAGTGGCCCAATGACCCAGTTCTGAATGAGTGAAAGGCCAAGAACTTTGACGTTCCGGAAAACACGGGGCAGCTCTTCGTAACGCACCTTGGCCAATGGTGGGTACATCATGAGAATCAAACCGATCGCGATCGGGATGTTCGTCGTGCCAACCTGAAATTTGTTTAGAAAATCTCCGGCTCCACTCCAGAGCGAGCCCACTCCAACGCCGATGGCCATCGCGAGGAAAATCCATAGCGTCAGGAATCGGTCAAGAAATCCGAGCTTCTTTCGGTCGGTTGTGCAGCAGGTTTGTTCGGCAGGTGTGTTCATCGATTTGTTTCTACAGTTTCAAATTCTCACTGAGCTCGCGGGTCATCCGTCTTGCGCAGTTCGTTTATTCTCTTGGATTTGTATATTCACGTAATGGAATATGCAGTCAATCGGAAATATGATAATTCGCAAGTTTGAAGGCAGCTATTCATGGGAGGTTCGATCGCTTCAGAGAAAAATCGAGGGGCTGCTTTCTCATTCTCCCAGCTGGCCCGACGCCGGGAACCCTACAGCTTCGGCCGGCCAAAGAATTTTTCGAGATCTCTTCGGTTTTTCTTGGTCGGCCGTCCCACTCCCCGGGGGATCTGGAGTCGGGCATTCTCTCGACGTTCATCTGCACGGGCGAATTCTTCCGGAGGGGTATCGTCTCGGATGAGCTCGGGGAGTACAGCTGCTCCGACCCGCTTATCGGAGAGCTCGAGAACCAAATAGGTTTTCGTGATATCGCGAAGTTTGGTTTCGACGCGGTCTCCTTTCCTTACCTGTGACGATGGTTTGGTGGGGGCTCCATTCAGTTTCACTTTTGATTTGCGGCAGGCTTCGGTGGCCAATGCGCGGGTCTTGAACAGTCGAACTGCCCAGAGCCATTTATCGAGTCGTACAGAGTTCAAAACGGGAAGATATTATCTGAATACTGCTGGGGCTGTCAGGTCGAATCTCGCCGAAAGCCGAATCTGTTCTCGACATCACCGAATCGAAATCGGATCCATGACCAAGTATGAGAGCAGTGATTCAACGGGTGAGCCGGGCGGAGGTCCGGGTGAAAGACGATGTGGTCGGCCGTATCGGAGTGGGATTGTTGGTTCTTCTCGGCGTGTCGAGGGACGACTCAGAGGAGGATGTTCGATGGCTGGCCACTCGATTGGGGAAGGTACGAATCTTCGAAGATGATGAGGGACGAATGAGCCGCAGTTTGAACGATATCGGGGGAGAGGTTCTCATTATCAGTCAGTTCACCCTTTTCGGCTCGATGAAAAAGGGCTCCCGACCCTCATTCAACCGAGCCGCTCCACCAGAGACCGCAATTCCGCTCTATGAATCATTTTTGCAGTTGATGAAGGAACAGACAGGCGATCGTGTCGCCACAGGAATTTTCGGGGCTGATATGAAGGTGGAGCTCGTTAATGACGGCCCGGTTACGCTGGTTCTGGATTCCCAGGATCGAGATTTTTGAGGATTCCTCCACCGCGGGTTCCCGGCGGGGAAGGGATGATGCGGACGATCGATTCCGAGCCAATTCAACGAATCGCGAGGGCGTCCTCGATCGTTCTCACAATCTGCTTCTCGCTGAGGTCTCCGTCGATCCGGATGGACGTCGTTGGAGGTTCCAGCGTATCGAGCTGAGACTGAAGTAATTCCGGGGGCATGAAGTGATCTGTGCGCTCTGTCAGCCGCCGCGAAAGAACAGCGGGACTGCAGTCCAACCAGATGATCACCGGGTCGAGTACCTTGCGGAACAGATTTTTTCGATAGGATTCCTTCAGGGCGCTACAGGCGATCACAACCGAATCGCCCCGTTGCTGTCGTCTGAGCAATTCACCATTGAGACGAATGAGCCAAGGAAGACGGTCGTCGTCATCCAGTGGGATCCCCGAGGCCATTTTTGCCCGATTTTGGGAACCGTGGAAATCGTCTGCATCGATGAACCCGATTCGAAGATGTTTTGCCAAGATGCGCCCAATCGTCGTCTTACCGCATCCGCTCGGGCCCATGACGAGGAAGGTTGAAGCAGCTGTCGAGTGGTTGGCTGGCACGTTGGCGGGCTCTGTTGCCATCCGCCTCAATCGGGGTTGGTCCACTTGCGGGCCTCTTCCATCGAATTGAAGATTCGGCACTCCCAAGGTGATCCCATCTCCTTGAGTGTCTTCATGTAGTGCTCGGTGGGCTCCTCCATGGTGGGTTTGACCACGAGGGCCACTTTTAAATTTCGGATCGATCGACTCGCCCCAAAATCGATTGCCGCGAGCATCCTGATTTCCGATTCGGTTCCGGTGATCTCTTCGGATCCAAGTCCATTAAAAATCTGGTATTTGCAGTGGTCGGAACGGCGGTCGCGGTAGAATTCAGTATTTGCCTGGGCGACCTCTTCAACCGTGGTGATTCCCGAGTATTCCCAAAGAATACCGTCCTCTTCCCATATCGTCTTGTGTGGCATCTCTCTAAATCCTGTATCGAAATCTCAAGTCTTTGTTAATATCCGGGCTCCGGAATTAGTCAACCCAAAGGGTGGGGTTCTCCTCTTCGGGTCCGGGGCTATTTCCCCCATTCCAGTGAGATTTCGGGAGGCACCGAAATCGCCTTCATTATTGTTCCGCTGAATCGATTCGCTCCCGCGCCCGGATCAGCCCGGCCTCCTTCGTCGAAAAACAGCCATCGAGTTGGTCTTCGAACAATTGTTGAAGAAGTTCTCCCATTGCCGGGCCGGGTTGCATTCCAATCGCAATTAAATCACGCCCCTGAACGAGCGGCTTGGGTCGTTCATGAGTGACGTTGAGTTCCTTCGCTCGCTCGAGGAGCCATTCTCCCTCTGGGAAGTCTCCCGGGGGCAGGGGCGGTCTTCCCGCGCTATCGGCCCGGCACACGCGAAGGAGCCTGTCCAGGCGTCCGACTTTATTGGCGAGCCGGCGAACTGCCGGGGCCCCGGATTGATGGTCGAACAATTGGCGGGGGCGCATGTGAGTTTCTACGAGTGGCTCGACTTCTTCAATCAACGTTTTTTCCCGGGTCAGGCGCGAAAGAAGAGTGCGGGTTGGTTCGAGGCCAGCCTTCTCATGCCCGTAAGAGTGGATCGCCCCGGACGGGTCTGTTGTGGTGGTTGCTGGCTTTCCCAGGTCGTGGCAGAGAACCGCAAGACCGACTACGAGGTCTTCTTTCTCCTCGCCCAGTCGGTGCTGTGCAAAGGCATCGAGGCAGTAAGCGGTATGACGCCAGACGGATCCCTCAGGGTGCCATCTGGGGTCCTGGGGGCAGTCGACCGTCGCCTCGAGTTCGGGGTAGAACCGCAACCAGCCGACGGCTTGAAGAAAAAACAGGCCCTTGGAGGGCTTCGTTCCTGCTAGGAGGAGCTTTTTCCATTCCTCAAAAACGCGTTCGGTCGCGAGGTGGGTTTGAACGAGTGAACGGCAGGCGTCGATGGTTTCGGATGCTGGTTCCAAGTCGAAACGGGCGATGAATTGCATGCCACGAAGCACGCGTAGGGCGTCTTCGCCAAACTGCTCAGACACGGGCCGGAGTACCCGGTCGGCCAGGTCGGACTGGCCGCCGTAGGGATCAACTACCTCATCGCTCAGTGGATCCCATCCCATCGCGTTGAATGTGAAATCTCTCCGCCGGGCCGCTGCGGAGAATTCCAGAGCGGGATTGGTTTCAAATGAAAAATCCGTGTGGAGGTCGCCGGTTTTCCATTCGATCCGGGGGAGGGCGATGTCGATCGGCAGATTCTTTACCTTGAGGACGGGAAACGATCTCCCGACCCGAATCAGTGTGTAATCGCGCCCCAGTTCTCGCACTACCTCGTCGACGGAAAGTCCGAATACTTCCAGGTCGAGTTCGATCGGCACAACTCCTTGGATGAGGTCGCGGACCGCTCCACCGACAACATAGATTTTGCCACCTGCGCTTTGCGCCCTGCGAGCCAGGGTAAGTACCGCTTTCGAAAGTTCAGGTGGGAGTGAATCGAGAAAGAATGACATGCTGTATTAAGATGGATCCAAATGCTCGCTGAGGCAGTTCGGGGAGCGACTAGAGGTCGACCACTTTGCCATGACGAAGGAACACGAGTTTGGCTGAGATTCGGCTTTCATCCAGGGCGAGAATGCGCGAAAGCGCGCTTCGGTATATCGTCATTTGCTGCCGGTAGCCAGGGGGGACCTCCCCCGTAAATCCCGTATCGGTTTTATAGTCAATAAGGGTGGCTCCGCCGCTACCGTTCATCCAGTCTCCGGATAAATGGACCCTGTCGAAGACTCCTGAGCTCCAGGTGTTGTCGATGAGAGCATCAAAGGATCGTTCGCGCCAAACGGCTATCTCCTCGCTGGGTTTCTTGAGTAGGGAGCAAATGGCCTGGGATTCGAAGGCGGCGCGAAGCAGATTGCTGACTTCCGAGTCGAGTTTCTCTTCGTTCCATTCCGTTGCCGGCCACTCCCAGGATGCCAGGGCCTCGTGGACACGTCTGCCAAAGGTCAAGCGAGTGTTGCGCCCCGGCGAAAAGGGAGATCCTACCAGGTGGTCGTCCCCCGAGGATGGAGTCAAGAGTCGCCGGGATGTTGACCGTTTGGGCTGAAGAATCCGGGGTGGTTCGATTCGCGGGCTGCGAGGTGGCGGCTCGGGGAGGGGAGGTGGTGTGGGGACCTCTCCGATTTCCAAACCGGTTTCCTCAAGGCTTTCCAGGGAGTAGGCTTGTTGAAGCCATCGGTGAATTCCGGTTTTTGACTTCCCTTTTCCTCTTTCGAGAAACACGTGCAGAGAGTTGATCGCCCGTGTGAACGCTACGTAGTGAACGCAAAGGTTCTCAAACGTGGCATCCTCCTCTTCGGATTCTCCCCACTCGTCGAGGGCCGGAAAGGCGAGTCGGGTGTCGGCATTGACGCTCTCGAGGATGCGGTCGATCCGGCCGTTGTGGTCGTGGGTCCAGAACCGCTTGCCTCGGTTGTTTGATGAATCTTTGTCGAGATCGGGTAGTATCACGATATCGAACTCGAGGCCTTTCGAGCGGTGGATAGTCAATACCTGAACGCTCCCATTGGACCCCGTGTCCTCTAGCCGGGCATGTTGGAGGGTCTGTACGATCTCGCGAAGTGCGGGAAGAGAGGAATTCTCAATCTGGTCCAGGAGGTTGAAGATCGTCCGGAGACACCGACGCTCGGAATCGTCGATCCAGTTCTCTTCTGCCAATGCCATTTCGAATCGAGAGATGAACTCGGTGAGGGTCAGGGCTTCCCATTGGCGGCGGATGGATTCGGGAGTGATTTCCGAACCGCAGAAACGGCGGATCGAGTCGGCGGCAGAACTGCAGCGCAGGACGGAGAGGGCCATTGTATCCCCGGGGTGAAGGAGCACCTGGAAGTAGGCGTGGAGGAGTCGCCCCGTGATGAAATCGTTGCTGATCATCAGTGCGCCATCTCGAATCGTAGGAATACCCCTGGAGCGAAGCAGGGATTCGAATCGGTTCGCGGCCTTGTTGCCCCGGCAAAGAATCGCGATGGATTGGTCGTAGCGCCAAGGTTTGTATTCCAGGAGGTAGTCAACCACTTCCTCATCTCTTGCGTCACTGTCAGCCGCCGTGTGGACTTGGACATGGCCTGTGGCGTCCGTCCTGGCCGACTCATGCGTTCGCCATGTCGCCAACCATCGTTCGACGACCCGGGGGCTCAGGTCTTCTGGAAATGAGTCGGGGGAGCCAAAGAGTTTGTTGGTGAAAGAGATGATCTCGGGAGCGCAGCGGTAGGTCTTTGCGATGGATGTGGTCTCGAGAGGCCGGGGTTCGAAATCCTGGTACCGTTCGCGAATTTCTTCGAACAGTCGGCTATCGCCCTGTCTCCAACCATAGATGGCCTGCTTGGGGTCTCCTACGCAAAAGAAACTGCGATTCTCCTCCGCGTCGAAAAACAATTCGTCGATCAGGGGATGAACGACCTGCCATTGACTACGGCTGGTGTCCTGGAATTCGTCCAGTAGCCAGTGCTTGATACGGGCATCAAGGCGATAGGCGAGCATCGCCCCCTCGACCGTCTCGAGGGCGGTTAAGAGGTAGGGCAGGTCTCCAAATCGAATAAAACCTGAGCGAAGACGTCTCTTGTCATATTCTTTGGCGAACATTTCGATGAACTGATGTGCCCCCCGGGTGTTGGAAACAGCCACGCTCACCGAGTTGGAGTGAAAGAGCCGTGCCAGTTCGATCAACGCCTCACCGGTTTCTGGCTCGAGTGTCACTCGCTTCCGGTTGATCACAAAATACTTCTTACCGGCGGCCAATTTCTCGGCATCCTTCGCTCCAGCTTTGATCCACTTTTGCGGTTCACCGCTCAGGGTCGGTGATAGATCCCATTGAGAGAGGTCTTCGAGAAGTTGCCGGATGCTGTCTGCACTCTCGGGAGGGATCGTTTGGTGGGCCAGGGCATCTTCCAATCGGCCGAGCCGGAGGGCCCATTCCTCTCCCGTCACTTTCTCGAGCTGGACGCCGGAGGGGAGGATCCCCCAGCAGCGTCCGTCGGGTGTCGATCGATAGAGGTCGAGCGCTTTGGATATCCATTCTTCCAATACGGTCTGGAAGCTTCGTACGGATTCGGAACTTCGATCTTCCTCGATGAGATGGAAGATGGCCTGGCGCACTTCCTCGGTGGCCGATGCGAAGATCCGCCGAAGGAGGTCCCTCATGTCGAAACTGTCAGCGGTTTCGTCTCCAAGAGTGATCTGTGTCCCGAGACCGAGCTCGAATCGAAAGAGCCCGACGAGTTCGAAGAAGAATGCGTCAATCGTGCTGAGCCGGAGAGAATCAGGGTCGCGGACCAGTTGGGCCAGCAGGTTTTGGAAGTCGCTTGAATTCCATTCGGGGTGTTCGATCTCAGCGGCGAGATCGGTCGCCTTTCTCGAGTCAGTGACTGCCCCGGCGACCGCTTGGAGCAACTTCTTGCGGAACTCTCCGGCCGCCTTCCGCGAGAACGTCGCCGCGAGGATCGATTCCGGTGCCTCAGCGTCCGCCAAGAGCCCGATGAGCCGTCGTACCAGGCGGTAGGTTTTGCCGGAGCCTGCAGAGGCCCGAATCAGCTGATGGGGTCGGATCAAGGTGCTATCGCTCATAGGGCCTCCTCCGAGTCGGATTCGTCGTCGCCGGATTCCGATAGGTCGTGTAATTCACCTTGGCGCCAGGAAGCTTCTCCTTCGGGGCCCGACCAATTGAACGCGTCCGATTGCGGAAACTTTTTGCTGGGTGGCCAGAATCCACAGGAACGCCACAGGTCGACAATTCTCTCGGCGGTGTCTACGGCATCGCTCGCCATGGATGGAGTAAAGCCATTCCATTCTACAAGCATGGAGTCGGACGTGGCTCGAGGCAGAAGAATGTAGGCGATGCGTAGGGAGCGACCCGGATACTTTAGCAAGAGGGCCGCGGCATAGAGAGGGAGTTGGAGGTCAATCCAACCGCGCTGGGAATCGCCTTCAACCGGGAGGAGCATTGAGGGCTTAAAGGATCTCGCCCTGCCAACCGATTCGGTATGGGCATCTACCGGCGACAGCACTTTGTCTTTTGTTTTGTAATCGATCACCCGCAGTTCGTCGCCGCGCTGTTCGACTAAATCGATCTGTCCGGAGACCGGAATCCCCCCGACCTTCAGTAATTCTTCCTCGTGAAAGTTCCATTCGACGTGGAGAGGGGTCCAGCCTTCCTGTCGAGACTGGTAACGGATCTTTATGGCGGATTTGATCCGGCGCCAGAGTCCCTCGCGTTGCAATTGCAATAATAAGCCGGGCTTGCTGCCGAAACTATTGGCCATCCATTCGTCGAGAAAAGTCTCCGCGGCATTCAGGATCGTTTCCAATTGGGTCCAGTCCAGCGCTCTGGTTGGCTCATCGACCCGCCTCATGACTTCGTGAAGACCGGTTCCGAATGCTCGGGGATCCATCTCGATTTGGTCGGTATCCACGACTTGAAGACGCGATACCCGTTCGAGATAAAAGGTGAAGGGGCAGCGGATCCATGCCGCAAAGCTCGTGACCGAGATTCGACTCAATGTTTCGAACCATTTGTCGACGGTCTGGCGGGATCCGGCATCGAGATAGAGAGGAGGTGCGGGGGCTTTGGGGAGGGGAGGCGAGATCTCCTGCGAGAGAAGGAGGACCCTGTCGGGCAGGTCGGATTCGGCTGTGAAATAGAGTAGCCTCGACGGCGACACTGAAGAATTTTCGAGGTTGCGTCCGGGGACATAGAGGTCGACTCGGCCGGCTTCTTTTCGGAGCTCAAGCAGTGCTGTCAGAATGTACGCATCGCGAGCATCGCGGTCCCGTCGTCCGGGGATTGAGAGTGCCTGTCGGACGCTTTCTGTCAGAAGCGGGTGTGTCCCGATCACTCCGGGGATTGCCCCGTCGTAAAAGTCGGGGATCTGCAACCACGGCGACTCGTCCCATAACAGTTCCAGCCATCCGAGCACTTCGATCGCATTCTCGGGCCGCTCCGAGTAGACTGGGAAATTCATGGCTTCTTCAATTGCCCATCGTGCGAGGGCGCTACTGTCGCTGTCAACAATCAGGCCCGCGGCGCTTTCGCGAATTGAGGCGAGAGACGCCGCCATTTCGCTCACTCCTTCCGTGGTCTCCACTGTAGCTAAAATGGGACGGAGGATGGGCTGCTCGAGGAGAACGAAGAAGTCACTCAATTCCTGTGCTTTTCGCCGCAACGCCAGAGTTTTGTAGAGGATCCGAGAATGTAGTTCCTTCTCCACGACGAGATTTAGGAAATCATCGATCGAACTTGGAATTATCCGTTCCAGCCATTGGTCACATTCTCGGATCCACGAGTCCCGACTGGTTTGTTCTCCCTCGGATTTCATCCATTGCGCAACAAAGGGATCCCGTAACCATGCCACTAAATCGGAGATCTCTTCGCTAAAACAAATCCCGGTCAGGTTGCGGAAGAAGCGACCGGCCGCAGTGGTGGCAAAGGGTTTGCCAGCGGGGTCGAAGGCCGGGAGGCCACGGCTTACCAGTTCAAAGGCCAGAGCAGCTCCGTCGACCGGTGTACCGGCGCCGCAGATGCTGGCCGATTGCGACTCGGGGTGACTTTGGATCTGATCTGCGATTTCCCGGTTGGCTTCTCCCACTTCCTTGCAGAGGTGAAGCGATTGATCGGAAATAGGAATGGGCGCGTTCAGGAACCAGGTCGCGATCGGGCGCCCCACGTCATCAAATCCATCCGCCGCAGCACGGTCGGCCAAGACGAGTATCTCGACGGTTTTGATTTCTCCAAAATGTCGAAGAAATGTGGCCACTCTTTCCGGAAAATCGGGGGCTCCCGCAACAACGATCCGCCTCCATGGGAATTCGCCCGAGGGAGTGCGCGCCCATTCCGCCGCTTGGTCATCCGGGTCAACCCGTCCATTCTCGTGCGCCAGTCGTCGATAGGCCTTTTCGATTACGGCATAGGCTGACCACCGGTCGCGATCCCCCAGGTCGGGGTTTTCACTGGCTAGTTGGAAATCCAAGAGCGACTCTGCCAAGAGTCGGCGGGTTTCGAGAAAGAACTGCGAGAGCGATAGGATCGAGTCGAAACTGGTATCCGTAATCTCGCCAAAGGCCAGAGTCAGAACCGATCGCGGTAGCCTTGAGATGGTCTGTGCGACGAAGAGGGTTTGGTCCGCTCTGGACAGTAGCGAAGACTGCTCTCCCAGGGAGGAGAATAGAGATCCTGGCGTAAGGACGGTAGGGCTTAGGAGCGCACGGCCGTCTTTCGCTGCACGCAAAGCCAAGGCTTCCCGGATCTTTCTGCCGACATTGCGGGTGGGTAGGAGGATCGCAGTGTCCGACAGGTCGGGAAACTTGCGGAAATCGGCTCCCCAAAGGTGATCCAGCAAACTCTCGAGAATGGGTCTTTGGTATCCGGTATAGTGTAATTCAATCACGAGAGGAGTCGCAGGAGTGAGACAAAGTCCTCGTCGCCGTATCCCGATTCGAGGGCTTCGGTGAGTTGACTGCGAACCAGGGCTAGAGAGGGAAGAGGGACGGGCGCACTCTCGGAGGCCAGTCGCATGTCTTTTTCCATGTTGCGGATGCTGAATTGTGGGGAGAAATCCATTTCTCGAATCTTATTTTCTTTCAGGCCGGCCAGTCCGGACCAGGCGACATTCTCGCGAAGCACATCAAAAAATTGGGAATCTTCCAATCCTGCGATGCGGGCCCAGGTAACGCCCTCACAAAGTGACTGGGTGATCGCCGAGATCTGATGGTTCATCGCCAGCTTGATGGTCGCCGCCTGCGTCGGAGTCTCAAACTGAAACTGTTTGCGGGAAATAAGTGCCAGAGTCGGCTCGATGCTCTCCAGATCGCTCGCTTCCCCACCGAGGAAAAACACGGTTTGTCGCTGCTCGGCCGCAGGTTTACTGCCAGTAAAGGGGGCCTCGACGTATCGGGCTCCGGTCGAACGCACTCGATGAGCGAACTCCTCGGCTCGAATTGGATCGATCGTTGACGATTGGACGACAATTTTTCCAGGAGCCAATACCGGGTGGATCTGTTCCAGTACTTCGTCAACCGAATCGGGATCGTACAGGCAAAGCTGGATGATGCTCCCTGCCTCGGCTGCCAGTTCAGCAGTCTCACACCATGCGGGTGAATCAGGTTTCGGAGTCCGGTTCCACGTTCCCGCAAGAACTCCCGCACTCGCGTAGTGACCCGACCAAATCGACCCAATAATTCCCAGTCCAAGTACAGATACTCTAGCTTCAGCCATACTCGAATTTGAATCAATCCGATCCATCTTGTCGAAGGAGAATTCATTCAAACGTGAGAAGGAGTGGGTGATCCCTCGTCTCAAGTAGCCGATGCGTTCACGCTTCGCGCTTCTGCGTCGCGGAGGGGCTGGTTGGTTCCGGTCTAATCGTCGGTCGATTCGTACCGCGACGCAACCCGTTCCGCCGACCCGAAACCCAAGCTCAAAAGCATGGGTGCCCCCAATCCCCATCTCGTATTCCGCCTTGGGGGCATCTCTCCTACTTTGGTAGGAGCCATAAACTGTTTCCGAAGTAAAGCGGCTGATTCAGGGTAGGGAACCATCAAAGAAATCAGATCCCGCTCCCGCTGCTCCCGGGTGGTAGGATGGCTCCAGGAGGAGGGATTTTCCAAATACATGTTGGCAAATATATGGAAACTGTAGAAATGGTCGAAAAAATGATTCCCGCGATGGTTTCAGCTCTGGGGATAGCGGTACTTTTGGTCCTCCTGGGAGAGTTGATGGGCGGGCGATTGCCCTTGTTGCGGAAGGTGTTTCTGCCCGGATCGGTCCTCGGGGGTGTGATCGCCTTATTGATGGGGCCTCAGGTCTTAAGCCCTTCATTGCCAGAGGTCTTTCCCGATCTGGAACGGGTGTATTCGGTCCTGCAAAGTTTCCCTTCCCTTTTTATCAATGTCGTCTTTGCCTGTCTGCTTCTCGGTAAGCCGATGGCGGGATTTGCCGCACTATGGAAGAAGTCCTATCGCCAGGTCATCATGGGGCACGTTTTCGCATGGGGGCAGTACGTCGTCGGGTTGGCACTGGTCCTCTTTGTGCTCAGCCCATTTCTTGGCCTCTCAGAGCTTGCGGGACCCGTCATCGCGATGGGGTTTCAGGGGGGACACGGAACTGCAGCCGGACTGAGTGGGACCTTTGCTGATCTCGGTTTCGAAGGTGGGGTGACGATCGCTTACGCAGTGGCGACTTTCGGGATTGTCGCCGGTGCGATCGGCGGACCGATCCTCGCAACGATTCTAGATCGACGTTCATCAATCAAACGTGAGCGGCAGGAGACGGACCAGTCTCCCGGCGGTAACCGCCAGAACGAGAAGGATGAAAAGAAGAGTGAACTGAGTCCATTGACTGGTCGCCTGACCGTGCACCTGGCTCTGGTCGCCAGTGTCATTCTAGTCGGCTGGCTTTTTCTGAAAGGGATCGTCTTTCTCGAATCGTCGATTCGAGGAATTGAAGCGCAAGAGGCAGTGACGGGATACATTCCCTTGTTCTCAGTCGTGCTTCTTGTGGGATTCGGGACGCAATTCTTACTGCAAGGACTGGGGTGGGATCGGCTTTTCGACCGGCCCGTCCTCGATCTGATATCGGCCTTCGCTTTGGACATGGTCATCTTTAGTGCACTGGCTACTTTGAAATTGTCGGTGATTGGTGAATACTGGGTCGCGATTGTCGTTCTCTGTGCCGCCGGTCTGGGCTGGAATCTGGCAGTCCTCTTTACGCTGGGGAAGCGGATCTATCCGTCCCCTTGGCATCCATACGGGCTAGGAGATTTTGGTGGCGGAACCGCTACGACAGCTTCCGGGCTCCTCCTCATCTCGATTACGGATCCGGCGCGCCAAACCGACGCGCTCGAGGCCTATTCCGGAAAACAACCGTTCTATGAGCCGTTTATGGGAGGGGGACTCGTCACTGCCTTTGCGCTGCCAATTGTCGCAACCTGGGGTGCGGGGATCGCTCTCGCAGTCACTGGAGCAATTCTATCAATCTGGCTATGCTTGGCGTTCCGTTTTGCCGCAAAATAGGAGTGTCCTGTGGTTCTTCTAAAGTAGTGAAATTAGAACTACGAAAATAATAATCCGAAACCCTCAAACAATAGATTCATTATGAAAGAAGACAACACACCTCATCGTCTCAATCCGGTTGATGCCGGACCCAGGCCACCCTTTTCCGCCCAACGGGAGAAGGGCGCGGTTGAGTCAACGGATTCGCTCGAACCCGCCCCGGACCATGGAGAGAAGAGTTACATGGGCAGGGGCAGGTTGAAGGGTTGCGTGGCCTTGGTCGTGGGGGGGGATAGTGGTATCGGTCGTGCCATTTCTCTGGCCTACGCACGGGAAGGTGCCGACGTGGCCTTCACCTACCATCAGCATGAGAGCGATGCGCGAACGACGGCAGATCTGTTGTGTGATCATGAAGGAACCCGGCACCGGATCTACCAGTTGGATCAGAGCAATAAGGAAGATTGCCAGGAGGTAATCGAGCAGGTCATTCGGGACCTGGGCCGTTTGGATATTCTAGTAAACAACGCGGGTTTCCAGAAGACCTATCAGGACTTGAATGAGATCGAGGTCGAAGAGTTTGAGGCGACGTTTCAAACGAATGTGTTTGGGACTTTCTATCTCTCTCGATTCGCTCTCGATCGGATGGAGAGTGGTGGTTGTATCATCAATACCAGCTCAATCCAGGCTTTTGACCCGTCTGCGTATCTATTGCCCTATGCGGCTTCAAAGGCGGCCATTGCCAACATGACGAAATCTTTGGCGGTCTTTGCGGCCGATCGAGGGGTGCGAGTCAACGCTGTGGCGCCAGGTCCCGTGTGGACTCCTTTGATTCCTGCGACCATGCCCGCTTCGAAGGTCGAGAACTTTGGGAGCAATACCTTGCTCGGTCGTCCAGCACAGCCAATTGAGATTGCTTCCGTCTACGTATTTCTTGCCTCGCCCGAAGCGAGATACGTTAGCGGCGAGGTCTATCCGATCACCGGAGGACGTCAACAAATGTAGGGGTTCGGTTGGTTTCCCGTTTGGTGAAACTTCGGTGTTGTAACCGATTTGCTCCATCGTTGCCGAGAGCGGAACTGACCCAGCCTGCGACAAGCCGTATGGCACCGGAACTGTATAAACAAAAACTGAAAGGAATTAGTATGACTACGAATCACGGACCCCAGATAAAGAACGATAAACAATATGAAGAGCTACGGGAAAAGGGCATGAGCAAGGAGAAGTCGGCCCGAATCGCGAATAGCGGTAAAAGTGCCTCGAAACGAGGGGGCAAGCACTCGGCCTACGAGGACTGGACAGTTTCCGAATTGAGGGAGCAAGCGTCCGAAGTAGGCATCGAAGGCCGCTCGAACATGAAAAAGGAAGAACTGATCCAGGCTCTCCGAAACCACTAAACGGATTTTTGCGGCTCCGGTATGCAGTCGATGGACACCGATCCGTCTCAGGCGAGCGGTTGTCGTGGCGAGGTTCTTCCATCGCCAACCGATGTAGCCGCCCAATTCGGTAAGGCGAAAGAGTCTGCCGTTCTCCGTCACATCCCTCACCTTCCATGTATCTATCAATTTTTATCACAATCTGCCTAGTAGTAGGGGCCATCACCTTTCACTATTGGGTTCTGGGACTGCTTCTCGGCGTTGTCCCTAACCCTGAGACAGACCATTCCCATTTTCTCCGGTCCCTTTCGCTCCTGCTAATGATTGTGTTCTCCCATGTATTGGAGATTGTGGTATTCGCGTTGGGATACTTAGCCGGTGTTCGCTATTTAGGCTGGTCGATGCCGGGATTCGGGGGTGATCAGATCCTCTCGTTTTTCGATGCCTTCTATCATTCGGCGACCACTTATTCCACGCTCGGCTTGAGCAAGGTTCCGTCGGGTGAAGCTGGCTTTATGACGGCCATGGAATCGTTGACCGGAATCATTATCCTCACCTGGTCAGCTACCTTTTTCTACAACATCCTCGGGAGAACTCCCTCGAAGGATGATGAGTAGCCGAGGCAATGACGCACCCGCCAACTTCGCTGGTGGCAACGCTCGGGTTGTAAAGAAGTGGACTCCGGGTCTGCATCCAGCAGCCCGGAGTCCTGGTCTCTCGCCAATGGGCGGTGCCCATTGGATCTCTTTTCATTGCCTTAGTCAGTGCCGTTGCGTTTCGTCACTGAAAATCATTTTGGGGGCTGAGTAGGGGTTGATTTCGAATTTGGCGGAGTCTCAGCTGGATCCACTCTTGGCTTTGACACTTCGGCCCCTTCAGCTTGCGGGTTCTGATAGGAGGTCCCGCTAGTTTTATCCCGATTCTCTTTGCTGCGGCCAAACATTCCTCCGGTGAAAAGGAGTACCATGAGAAGTAGAATTATGACCCCACCGAGGATCGCAAAAATATATCCGTACATTTCAGAGCCTTTTGTTGATTGTTGAACAGTACTTGAGGCAAAGGAGGGGAGGGACGCTTTGGAACGTCCCTCCCTCTCGACGGTCGGTTAGGAAGACGTAGCTTCTTGGTTAACGCCGGTTTCAGACTTCTTCCCTCTGGCGATGTGGGTCAGCTTCGAATCGGCCTCCTTTTCCTCACTCAGAGTTTCATTCAGGAGATCCTCAACTTCGCTGTGACCCGCGCAGTTGGCAAAGCAAGCGGCCGATCCATAGCCCGCCATTTCGTAATGCTCCACTCGTTGAGCTGCCGCGATGAGTGCAGCGTCCTTCACGTCGGGGCTGGCGTTGAGTCCAATGGTTTCTTCACCTTCTTCGATCAGTCCCTTCATCGCATCGCAGGTTTCTCCGAATGGCTCGGCATCGAGCTTTCCGGCTGCGTCGACGAGTCGGGATACGTGGTCTTTGGTTTCCGCGAGGTGACTCTCAAAAGCTTCTTTAAGGTCCGGGCTTTGGGCCGATTCCGCCATCTTGGGGAGAGCATCGATCAGCTGAGTTTCCGCGGAGTAGAGATCTCGGATTTCGTGAATCAGTAGATCGGTTAGGTTGGTCATTGTAGCTGTCATTGATCTAGTGGTTTTTGGGTTTCTATTGGTGTTTTCTTCTATCACTCGTTCTCCACGGCGAGTTCGATTGGCCGCGGTGGTGATATAAAAGTTTCTCCCCGGCGTTTATTTATTTTCCTTCCTCTGGATTCCGAAGGGATCGGCCCGTTCGAGGAGTGGGAGTAGTGGGTTCCCGGGAATTCTATTTTGCGGTCCGTAAAGAGAAGATCCGACCGGCAGGCGCCGTCCAGTCGATACGGATTCGACAGATCGAACGAAGGTGAAACTGGCGATGATCGCAGGAGAGTTGGCTCGTTTCCTCCAATCACCGATGGATCTGGAACGGAGCGAAATTGCATGCTCCTTTTCTTTTCGATTTATCAAAATCATGCAAGGGGCTGCGCCATCCTTCTTTCGTACGACCCCTCTCAAAACTGGAGTTACTCATGCCGGGCGAGGGCACTCGGTACGGTGTCCTGAATGATGGGGCGGCTGAATTAACTTGGGTATCCATTCGTCGTTGATCTCCGTTTGCGCTTCCATTCACAGGGATCCCTACAACTCCTGGCAGCCGCTCACCAACCCATCGCTCACCCTCTCCAACGGTGATGAGGTGGTTTATTGATTGAGAAAACAAGTATCCCAGAATTACGCAATCTATTGCGGAGTCGGTTTCTTGTCATTCCCGGGAGTAGGTGCATGGTTACGGTTGTTCTCTCGAAACACTCCAACCCCAAATATCGAGCCGAGGTAAATCCACTGGATCGCGTTCGAATTCTCGCGGTATTTTCTCAGCATCAACCCTCTGGGTGCGGATATCCTTTAACATCCCCATTGTATGTCTCAATCTGCTACAAACTTACTCTTATTCATGGTATTTCTACTCCTCAGTGGAGGGCAAATTGCCAAAGCCCAGGATCGCGCTCCTTTCGATTCTTCTGATTTTGAGCGAGTGGGGGGAGCGGTGGAATGGCCGGAGAACTGGCCCCGACCGGACGGAGCCAGTTGGGAAGAAGAAGACGGGCGAACTTTCTTGCGGATGAAGAATCAAACTCCGGGCGAAATGGTGATGCTTTATCGCGAGATCGAGGTCCCCGAGGGCACCGAAGCGATTGAGTTCTCGTGGGACCAGCGAGTGTCGAACCTGAAGAAGGGCGCGAAGAGTTGGTTTGACGCACGAATCATGATGGAGTTTTTGGACGTAGATCGAGTGAAGATCGGCAAAGGGCCGACTTGGCGACGGAGTAAAAACACAGATGGATGGGAGGAAAGGAGCGAGAAGTTTTCGGTTCCCCCTGGAACGAGGGTGATCAAATTTATGCCCTGTCTTTTCAACGTAGAGTCGGGCACCTTCGACCTCGACAACGTTACTTTTACCGCGATTGAGGCCCTGGCACCGGAGGATGATCCGGCGCATCAGCGGAAACTGAAGCAGCAGGCTGAATTGGAAAAGCGCCAGGCGAAAGCGAGTGCCGTCCTGGAAGCGAGGGGGACCCTAATCGGAAACGGAAACCTCGAAACGGATGGGAACCAGGACGGCAGGCCCGATGGTTGGGGAACCGCTAAAGGTGGGCTTTCGTTTGCTCAAGAGGACGGGAATCACTTCTTGCGCCTCCGTTCTTCGGGCCCCGAAGAAGTCGTTCTGTACTACAGAAAGATCGATTTGCCGGAGAATGTTGAGGCGCTGGAACTCCAATGGGACTGGCGATTGACCGGGTTGAAGAAGGGTGCGGAGCCCTGGCATGACGCGCGGATTATGATCAAGTTCCTGGACGCGAACGGGAAAAAGCTGCGGGGCGGAGGCGACCCCTATGCGAAAAAATCGACCGATGGGTGGCGAAGTCGTTCGCGGAAAATGATTGTTCCGGAGGGCGCGGTTTCGATAGAGATCATGCCAGCACTCTTCAATGTGAAGGCGGGTACGATGGATCTCGATAACGTTCGTTTGGTTCCGATCGAAGCGGGACCACTCCTGGCCAAGCAGGAAAAGAGGGCAGCGGAGAAAGCCCGCTTGAACGCGGATCCCGAAGAGGCGCTGACAGATCAATGGCCTTTGCCGATCCAGGTGGATGGAAATCGCTTGCGAAACTCAGAGGGAGAAGAGGTTTGGCTCCAGGGGGTGAATGTCGCGAGTATGGAGTGGAATCCTGCCGGAGAGAACGTCTTGAAATCAATTCAGGTGGCGATTGATGAATGGGGTGCGAACTGCATTCGATTGCCGGTCAAAGAAGAGTACTGGTTTGGTTCTGGAGGAGAGGCTTATCAGCAGCTGATCCATGATGCGATCACGATGGCTGCGAATCGAGGTGCCTACACGGTATTGGACCTTCACCGCTACCGCGCGCCCAAGCCGATTCATGCGGACTTCTGGGTTGAGGCTGCTGGGAAATTTAAGAACCACCCGGCGGTATTGTTTGATATCCTGAATGAACCCCACGGCACCTCTTGGGAAGTCTGGAGAAACGGTGGGTTTGTCGGAGAGAAGTCCAAACCGGCCGATGAGGATGCGTTTCTGAGTGAAGAGGAGCGGAAGAAGAATGCAAAAGGCTTTGAGTCGATTGGCATGCAGAGTCTCGTCGAAGCTGTTCGGTCGACGGGTGCCGAAAACGTAATTGTGGCCGGAGGACTGGATTGGGCCTATGACCTGAGTGGCATCCTCGATGGATACGCTCTGGATGATCCCGGCGAAGGGGGAATCATGTATGCGTCGCATGTCTATCCGTGGAAATCGGGATGGACCGAGAGTTTTCTCGAGGCAGCCGCCGAGTATCCCATTCTGTTGGGAGAGGTGGGGGCCGATGCCCGGAAGATGACTTTCATGCCGGAAGAGATTCAGGAAGACTGGGAGACTTGGGTTCCGTCGATTCTTGGCTTGATTCAAGAGTATCGCTTGAATTGGACTGCCTGGTGTTTTCATCCCAAAGCGAGCCCCAGAATGTTGTTGGACTGGACCTATGAACCTACCCCGTTCTGGGGACAGCAAGCCCGTGAGGCGATGAACGGGAAGTCGTATGAATTGGATCGTTTGCGATAGGTGATTCTGAGAGTATCTGGCGTCGGAAGAACGGAATATGGTATTGAAGGGTCAAGGCTGCGTCGGGAATGACAGAGGATTCGCTCTGATCATTTCTTTGGCGGCGATGGCTTTTATTATCCTCCTGTTGGTCGTGCTCTCCACGGTGGTGCGGGTCGAAATGAGCCATTTTCAAGGGATGATTCTTCAAGAATCTGCACGGCAGAACGCTATTCTCGGGATGAGTGTGGCCATGGGAGAACTGCAGCAAACCAGTGGCCCCGATCAGCGGGCGACGGGACGGGCCGATCTCGTCTCGCGTGAGGTGGTTTCCGTGAGTGCTGCCGAATCCGGGACCGATGTGGCGGCCAACGTTACGGCCTATTGGGGGAGCGCGCGGAACCGGAACTGGACGGGAGTTTGGTCGAATAGTAACGAGATCGTTTTGGACCCAACGGCCCCGGCCGATTATCAAGCGATTCCCGAGCTGGAGAATTGGTTGGTCAGTGGAAATGAAGATACGGTTTCCTTCGAGCCGTTCGACCCGATTAACGGGCTGGATGAGAACAGCACTTTCGGAACGGAATTGAGTGACGCGTCGGGTAATCCGTTCGCCCTGATGGTTCGACCCCGTGGTAGCAACGCGACTACCGCCCTCGCAAATGCGGTGTCAGCGCCAATTGTCGATCTCGCTGACGAAGTACCGGGTTGGGGTGGATACGCTTGGTGGGTCGGAGACGAGGGTGTCAAGGCGAGAGGCAATTTACTGGACGAGTACGCGGGTTCCAGTGTCCCCGACGAGGTGGCCGCACAGGTAGCATCGGCAGCACGATTGGCGATCGAAGGGATGAGTACTGATGGGGCGGATGGACTCGCATCGTTTTTTCCAGTTGGTGCGGAGCGACTTTCAGAGATCCGGTTGGTCGATGAGCTGAGGCTCCTGGAGTCCGATCCGGATTTCTCGGACGAACTGTATTTGCGTTTCCATGATATTTCGATGCAATCGAGAGGGGTTTTGTCCGATGCCGAGAATGGCGGGTTGAAGCGAGATCTCTCGTACATCCTAGGTCAACCGGATGTGGCCTCCTTGCGACTGGCCCTCGGCGCCGCCTACGATATCCCGATGGTTGGCGGGGATCAAGTGATCGACCCGAGCGCGGACTACAACTACGTGCTGAACCGCGCGACCACGCCCTACGCATACGTCCCTGAGGACGACACCGGAAAGAAGTATAGTTTTTCAGATGATCCCATCTTCTCGGCCTCGCCCACTTGGGAGATGCTTTGGTCATTTCACAACATGGGAAATCTAGTCAGTGACCTCCCTGCGGGGTCCTACAATGCCAGTGGGGAGGCGGTGCCCCGGTTGATTTCGCCGACGGCGCACGGACTTTCCCCATTGGTCATTCAGGCGAAGATCTACTATGGGTTGAGGTTCTCGGGAACGATCGGATTGGAAATAAGGCCCCTTGTGGTTTTGGCAAATCCTTACTCGGTGCCTTTGGCTCCAGCGGATTACCATGTCGTTTTCTTTGAGCCCAATGGGTTTCTGCTGAAGTTCGGCACCTACGCGAAGTCAGGCCCAGCGGCCAGCGGGGACCCGTACCCAGATATGGATGACCGCGAAGTCGACCTCGAAACACTCTATGGTTCGGGAAACGTCTACGGAGGTTTTGGGCGTTCAGAAATTATTTTGCGCAGCGAGGGGATGGATCCCGGAGAGGCACAGATTTTTACTCTGGAGGATTCGGGACGGGTGATTCCTGCGGGATCTGCCGCTCAGGAAGGGTTTGAAGTCGTACTCGTGAATGACTTTGATCCGGACGCCTACATCCTTTTCGACACTGGGGAAGCGGCGCCTGCGGGTAATGGGGATCCCCTCGCACTCGAGGATGAAGGGGTTGCGCTTTTGATGGATAAGCAGGCCATGAGCCTGAAAATGTACTTGGGCTACTCCCTGTTTCAATCGGGGTCGAATGACCGCTTCATGCTCCAGCATGTCGATGCGTGGTACGACCGCAGTGAGTCAGACTACCTGAGCAGTGGGATCTATGTCGTACATCCAACCAATTCCTCAGAGGGTACGATGTCCAGAGGAGGTGGCGCTGAGATTGTACACTTTGATTCTCAATCCGGACATCGCCAGCGTGGGATCTTTCTCGACCAAAATTATCGGAAGAACGTCACGAGCGGACATCTCGGCTACACCAGTAGCGCTCACTTGATGGAGCGGTTTTCGCTACGGATCAAAAACGGAAGCTATGGGAACGATGCCTATTTTCAGGGGAATATTCTTCGTCCCGATAGCGGCCCGGAGGCACTTCTGAATGCAAAATGGGGCATCATCAATATGGGGACCGGTTCGAAAAACACAGTTCCACCTCCAGGTGAGAACACAGGTTTCCACAATCTGCTTTATGAGATTGCCGGGCAGGGAAACGGGCCGACGAGCATCGGAGACCTCGCCCACTTGAATGTGTCGGCGTTTATCGACCGGGATAGCTGGAGTTCGAAGCCCTATGTACGTCAGGCGATCATGCAGAGTTGGCAGCCGAATTATACAGTTGCCAACTCCTACGCGCACCCCTTGGTCCGTCGGCACCGAATTTTTGACAATACCTACAGCGGGTATAGCTACGATGGATCGTATCTGTGGAACGATGTACTGTGGGATCGGTTTTACTTTTCTACGTATCCAGTTCGCGGTGACTTTGATTTCTCGACCGACTCCCTCGTCAACTCAAGATACAAACCTTTCCGATCCGAGAGTGAGGTGGCGTGGGATGATGAAACCCGATTTCGGGGTGATGGGAATGCCTCGGAGTCCGCGAACTCGCGGATAGCAGCAGCCAATTTAATGGTTGATGGCGCGTTCAATGTTAACTCGACCTCTGTTGACGCCTGGCGCAGTTTGCTCTCGAGCCTAAAAGGGGTTCGTGTGGGTGGCGGGGATGAAGCGAACGCACCGTTCCTGAGAACCCTTTCGGTTCTCGGAGATTCCGAAGAAGCATCCACCGGTAACCATCCGAATGCCTGGCAGGGCTACCGGGACTTGTCCTGGTCCGAGGTGGACGAGATCGCCCTCGAGATGGTCAAGCAGATCGAGCTTCGGGGACCGTTTCTGTCTCTGGCCGACTTTGTGAACCGCCAATTGGTGGAGGCGGGAGATGATGGCAATGACTTGGCGTTAAAGGGTGCCCTGCAGAGCGCGCTCGATGCCGTGGTAAATGACGGGATGAGCGGCCCGGGGGACGTGGATATCGATTACCATATTAACTATTTTGCCGACCCGGAGTATGTGCAGGAATCTTTGTTGAGCGGCTTCCCCGGCTATCTGCTCCAGTCGGATATACTGGCCTCGATCGGGCAGTATTTGGCGGTGCGTTCAGACACGTTTCGAATTCGATCCTACGGCGAGGCCGACCTACTTTCGAACCGGGGAGGGAAAACCAGAGTTTGGATTGAGGCGATTGTGCAACGGGTTCCGGACTACGTGGAACCTGAGGCAAACTCGGCGGAGGATTCGATTGGCGAATTGGTGACGGCAAATGATGAGTTCGGACGCGCGTTTCGAGTGGTGTCGATGAGGTGGTTGAGGCCCGAGGAAATATGAGACTCCGGACGATAATTGGGCTCTGCGTTCCGTTTTTATTGAATGGATTGTTGTTCAGCCAGGAAACGGCTGAGCCGACTCCTGTTGAGGTGCGCATTCTCGTCGTCGATGAGGTTGGGGAAGGCTTTGCGCTCAATCGCGGAGAGCAGGAGATCATCGTTTGCAATCATCCGTATGAAATCAGCCGTCCGGTTCGGTTTCTCGGAGGAGACCGACTGGAGCTTTCTACGGTCGCCTATCGAAAGGATGAGGATGGCGAATTGGAGGCCGAGTTCAGTCGGGTGGGATCGATTACGGTACCAGAGGGATCGGAGTCTGTACTGATCGTCTTTTTGCCGAACAAGAACCGAACGGAATACTTTGGTAGAATTTACAAGGACAGCGACGCGAACTTTCCTTTTGGGAGCCTTCGCGTAATTAATCTCTCTCCCTCAGCGATTGCGTTCGCTGCTGGAGGGGATCGCGAGTTTCTGGAGTCCGGGGAAGTCATCGTAGTCTCTCCGGAGGTGGACCGTAAGAATCGATTTCTGTTGAAGGTGGCCGACAAGAAATCCGACGAGTGGAACATTTTGTTGAATAGCGTTGAGGTGTTGCGACCCAGCGACCGGATTACCGGGTTGGTCATCTATTCGCCGAGCGGGATGAGGCATACGATGACCTCGGCAGAGATACGAATGTTTGGTGAACCTAAACCGGGCAACTACTGGATCGATTTTCGAGAACGTCGGGCCGACCCCTGATCGGAAGAGGCGTGGAAAGAATGAAACAATTATCGAAAGGAAAACGAAATGAATGTGTTAAAAAAGATTTCGAGCTGGAAGCGATTCACGGTGGTGATGCTTGCTCTCATCGTAACGAATGCGTCGCCGCTTCGCGGGATGAGTGAGACTTTGCTGGGGAACTCCGATATGGAAGCGGATACGGATCAGAATGGATGGCCGGATTCATGGCCCGGTTCGACCGTTCACAGGTGGGAGGTCGAAGAGGGAAACCGGTTTATCCGAATGACAAGCCAGGAGCCCGGGGAAATGCTCACTTTGCTCCGGATGGTTGAGATTCCAACGGGCGCAGAAGCGTTGAAGTTGACCTGGCGTTGGCGGGTCAGCGATTTGGTCCGAGGGGAAAAGTCGTGGTTCGATGCGAGAATGATGATCGATATTCTCGATGCCAACGGGAAATCGTTGAAGCCGAGCCCGAAGCCTTCGTACTCGCGCGGAACGAAGGGACAGTGGGTGGAGAAAGAAAGAGAGTTTTTGCTGCCAGAGGGAGCGGCTACCTTAAAGATTATGCCGACACTATTCCGGGTACAGTCCGGGACGTTGGACATCGATGATATTCGTGTTACGACAACCGGTACCGAGGAACTGTTGGCCGCAGCGGAGCTTCGGAAAGAAGAAGAGCGTCTTCGCTTTGTGCCCGAGGAGAAGAGTCAGCCGGAGAACTGGCCCCTGGAGTTGCATACGGAAGGAAATCGACTCGTAAATTCTGAAGGTGAATTCGTGTGGCTGCAGGGATTGAATGCAGGTAACCTGGAGACCTTGCCGAACGACAAACAAGTGATCAAATCGGCTGTGGTCGGTATCGAGGAGTGGAACGCAAATGTGATTCGCCTCCCGGTCAAAGAAGAGTTTTGGTTTGGTCGCGGGGAGTACCAGAAGGACGGTGGATTGGATTATCGCAATACGGTGGACCGGATCGTCAATCTGGCGGCAAACCGGGGGGTCTATGTGATCATTGACCTCCATCGATACCGCGCGCCGAAGGAGGAATTTGTTGAGTTTTGGGTCGATGCTGCGACCCGGTATAAGAACCACCCAGCGGTTCTCTTTGACCTCATGAATGAGCCGCACGGAACCTCGTGGGAGGTCTGGCGAAACGGGGGATGGGTTGGCACTAAAAAGGGTGTGGATGAGTCGGGTTTTTTGACCGATTCGGAGAAGAAGGCGAACCAGGGCTTTGAATCGGTAGGAATGCAAGGGCTCCTCGATGCGGTTCGTTCGACTGGAGCGAATAACATTGTTGTTGTCGGTGGATTGGGTTGGTCCGGCGATCTTTCTGGCGTGGCCAATGGGTACGCACTGGACGAATGGGAAGGCGGGAACGGTATTATGTATTCCTGGCACCAATATAATTGGCACACCGGCTGGGCGGAAAAGGTCCTCCCGGTCGCCGAGAAGTATCCAGTACTGGTGGGGGAGTTTGGCGCCGATGTAAAGAAGATGGATTTCCTGCCTGAGGATATTCAGGAAGACCCCTATACGTGGGTTCCTGACATGCTCGGCTTTATTCAGATGCACCAATTGAACTGGACCGCGTGGTGCTTCCACCCGCGTGCCACTCCGGTTTTGATCAAAGATTGGACCTACGAGCCGACTGAGTTCTGGGGAGTGTTTGCCAAGGACGCTCTTCATGGGAAGCAGTTTGAAATGAAGCGGATGCGCTAGGGTGGGCGATCTGTGCACCGCGCCCCAACCGTCCCATTCGTTGGATCACCCCTTGCTCGACTTCTTATGCTGAATGACCGTCCTTTCATGGTCGGAGTAGCCGCCAGGCTGCCCGAGTTGTCTCCGCGCGATTATCATCTGATGAAAAAGGCGGGAATCGGCTGGCTGCGATTCGGTGACTTTGGATTCGATCTGAATGCCTTCTTGCAGGGAGAGCCTCAGCCGGAGAATTTCCGGAGGGCAAAGGAGCGGGTAAAGGAACTCCGAGATTTGGGTTTCGAACTCATGGGAATTACTCCAGGCCCTCGTGAGATGGCAAAGAGCCCGCTCGAGGTGGGCAGCGAACGCTACTTTGAAGCCTACGATGAGATTAGCCGGTTTTTTGCTCAGGAGTACGAGGGGCTGATCGAGTGGTGGCAGGTAGCGAACGAGTTGGATATCTGGATCTTCCGGGACACGTTGAACATGGAGGAGTCCGTCCGGTTTTTGCAGGTTGGCATTCGTTCGATGAAGGCGGCGGTCCCATCCTTGCGCGTTGGGATCAACATTACCCTGTTTCCGTCTCGTCCGGGAGAGGTTGAAGGAAACACCGATGCCCATGAGGGATTGGCCTTGGCGGAAGGAATCTATGGGGATTCAAGTTGTCCGGTGGACTATGCAGGATTCGACAGCTATCCCGGAACTTGGCGCGAGGGCGGTCCGGAAAGTTGGCTCGAGTATCTCCCCAAGTTCTATGATTTAGTCGGTAAGCCGATCATCATCCAGGAATTCGGCTATGCCTCGGCGGGTGGGATTATGACCGAAGAGGAGATCGAGAGAGGTTGCTATCCTTGTGAGTGCAAGCGCTGGAAATTTTCGTGGAAGGGCGAGCACAGCGAAAGGGTCCAGGCCGAGTACTTAGTCGAATCGTTTCATACCTTTCGGGGGCTGCCATATGTGCTGGGGGCGACCTATTACAATTGGCGAGATGCGGAGTCATGCTGGCAGTGCAAGGAAAGCGGGTGTCCGGCAGAAACCGCATGGGGACTCATCAACTCTAGAGGCGAGCCAAAGCCGTCCTATGAATCTTTGAGGTCGCTGGGATACGCCGATGCCGACTT
>CEOD01025759.1_pt1:32500-72613 | contig 72613 bp, 52 predicted proteins | sample 530341 | NCBI WGS metagenome assembly CEOD01 (sample SAMEA2619950, study PRJEB7988) | marine metagenome | isolation source: saline water (ENVO:00002010), including | reverse complement strand
GACAACATCACACACACAAATCGCATCCTGAAAGGATGCCATCGATCCCCATCCCGGAGGGATGGCATCCAATAGCAGGGGGTTGAGCGAAGCGATACCCCCGGACACCATCACACACGCACAAAACGCATCCTGAAAGGATGCCATCGATCCCCATCCCGAAGCGACAACCCACCGAATTTCATCGATCCCCGCGCCCAACCTCTGCGGCAATCAGAGCCCACTCATCTGCACCTGTTTCATGACCATCTTCTTTCCAGGGACGGTCAACAGGCCGCTGACGTTCTCATCGCCGATGGTGCCGTTTGGCGCAAGGCGGTCGAACTGCGCGAAACGATCCTCCCAACCCGGATTAAATGCAACGAAGGTGGTGATCACTTGGTTCTCCTCGGGAACCTCTTTGGTAAAGACGGCCATCAGCACGATGTCGTCGACTTCCGAACCGGTCTCGGTCACCGCTTTGCCAATATAGGTCCAGTCAGGGTTTCCCCATTGCTCGAAGGCTTGAAGAAAGTGCAGTACGGTCACCGGCTTGAACGCAGGCTGCATCGATGCTTCTTTCCCTGCCGCGGAATCCATCGTCACCCAACTCGACCATAGGCGCTCGGCATAGGGCGCTGGTGCTTCGGGGTTCGGAGTCATACCCGTTAGCGGATACGGAACGTCGCCGGGGTTATAGGGTACGCCGGAAAGAGCCGAGGTCATCGCCATCGCCAACCAATTGGCCGGCTGAAAAAGCGCCGAATCGCGCGCGGCTGTCCATTCTTCCCGCATCATGGCTCCCGCCCACTTTTTCATGTAATCGGTATTGCGGGCAATTCCGAGAGTCCAAGCTGTGGGTGGGTACGCTTCGATGAACTTCGAGCCGGTCGGGTACGCGTAGAAGAAGTTGTTCAGCGTTGGCCCAAACTTACGCACCATCGACATCCCCGCTGCCGCCTCGCCGCCGAAGAATTCCGGTGCGGTATAGAAGGCCTCACCCGCGCCACTGTTATAGTCGGTCCCTGCGGCAATGGAGTTGTTCCCTCCATTTCTGGCCACATCACTGGAGTCCACAGTCGTTACGGGAACCCATGAGTATTGATTCAGTGGAGACGCGGAAAGGTTGTAATTTTTGTCCTGAAAATAGAGATCTCCTGCAGCCATACCAGTGGAGAGGAGATACATGCCGGTATCGACCAGCGGCTTTCGATCGGTCCCCGCCCCCCAGAGAATGGCAGCACTAAAAGCCTGCAGCCCCTCCCATATCGAGTTCTCATTCTCATCGCCGTAGCCGAAATTTCCAGTCCCAGAGGTGACCATGATCGACCATGGGACGTAATTACTACCCAACTCTCCACTCTCGATCGCTCCCGCAGGTCCGGGTGGAATCCCCGATGCCCATCCGTGGCCACTCCACTGGTCGAAGAACGGAAACTTCTGGAACGAAAGTTCCGGGACAGTGCTCACGGCTGAGGCCAGCGATGGATTGTCCGGGTCATTCGCAACTGACAAGTACCACTGGTCGATGGCCGTCCCCAAGCGGTCCGGGTTTGACCATAGCGCCGCTGGTGCCCCGGAGAGTCCGTCCTCCCATGATCCATCGAAGATGGCGGCCAGTCCAGCTGTACCTAGATAGTATCCAAAGAAGTAGTGCTGATCATTCCACTGGTCGGACACACCAAATCCACTCCAAAGCATGCCGGGGTTCCATTTCGCCAAGCCGACTTTCGGATCGTTCTCCGCCGAGGATATCTCTGGGGGTGAATCGGTGCGGCTGACAATGCCCTGCGCCGGCAAGGAAGATGTGGGGTTGATCAACATCCGCCCCGCACCTGAATCATAGCCGGTGTAGTATTCGAGCTTCCATACGATTTCACTGTTCGCAGGGGGGTTGTTGGAATACGGAGGATCTGAATGTAAGAGCGAGATCGTTCGTTGGAGGCCTTGCACCGATGCTTCCAAAGCCCCCGTTAGCGTGACACTGGGGTTGTGGTCCCGATAGACAGGCAGTTCATAGGACGCCGTAAGGGTGTTGGCTGAGGCGCGTGCGAAAGAACTGGGAGTGAGGGCCGGCAAATCCCGACCTTCCGCAGCCACCTTGCTGCGCAAGTGAAAGAGCGTGCCAATAAATTTGGCGGTCGCCGAGAGTTGATTTCCTAGTCCGTATCCGTCGGGTGCACTGCTGCCTCCAAAACCGCCGCCGAAGGGTTTTAAGTTCTCAGAACTCAGGTTAATGTACTCTGTGATCAGGCTGTCGTAGATCACTTGCTCAACGTTGATCGTACCCGGAACAATTCGCGTGAGATATCCCTCTCCATGATTAGGTGAGATCATTTGACGATTGGGTACATCGAAATACTCGACGACGAGCGGGAGCGTGTCCACGGTGGGGACAATGTCGGCCCCATCGAGGTATCCGCCCTGTTGCGCATCATTGACGATGATGGGGTTGGTCAGTCCACCGCTCCCATCCGGGTCAGCGGTGATCTCGGCCCACGTTCCTTTTGCGGGTTGATTCTCAGGGTCGCCTCCACCCTTGGCCTTAAACTTAATGGTATTGCTCTCCGTGCTGTAGCCTGATCCCCCGTTCGTTACTTCGACCTCAGTTATTCTCCCATCGGTAACCGTGACATCAAAAGTGGCTCCAGAGCCTGTTGCTCCACCCCCCTGAGTCAGGTGCACATCAACTTCATCCGGATAGTTGGACCCCGCTCGCAAGATTGCCACGTTCTGGACCGTCCCGTCCTCCGCGACAAACACCTCGGCGGCGGCACTGAAACCCTTCCCTCCTTTCACTTTGAATCGGGCGGGCCCCCAAAAACCTTCTCCGTTCTGGCCACCCTCGAATCCATTCAGCACCAACTTCCCCCCGGAAACCGAGAAATCGAAAACAGGAGGGGCGAAGGTACCACTAACCGAACCGGGGCCGACCGATCCACCCGAAAAGGAGATTTCGAGATCGGTGGAGTATCCGCCGACTGCGGGTCCTGTGAGTCGTACCCCCGAAACGGATGCCCCCGAATATGCCGTGGCCGAGGCCTCTGTATCCGGAGTACCTCCGGAGAAGGTGATCGCTTGAGGCGCGGTCAAGACAGGATTCTCCTGCTCGAGCGCTCGATTCACTTTGATCACCTGACCACCGTTAATTTCAGTGGTAAAGAAAAAGGTCGTCCCTGCTTCATCGACGATACTTCCGGTCGGGGCCGAATCGTAGCCGGAACCGGGATCCTCCACGACCGCATTGAAAAAGGTAGGAACTGCGTTGAGAACCACTTCCGCGGCTGGAGAGCTCCCTCCTTCGGTCGGGGGAGACACGTTGACTTGAATGTTGGCTGCATCCGCAGAGAGATCTCCGCTGCTGGGGTAATTTCCTCGCGCGGTGTACCCGGGAATCAAACTGTCAACAATCGCGAATACTTCGCCGGTTTGACCGACTTCTACTGTCGCGCCACTTCCCGTGCCAATGACCGATGCTTGAACGGGCTGACTAAAATCAAATCCCGAGCCACCCGAAATAACCTTGGCCAGGCCAGGTAACATTGCGCCGGTATCCGGGTCAAAGTTCGGGACCACGATGGGGGGATCAACCGTATCGTTTCCGGCTTGGCTGATCGCAATCGTCGATTGGTAGCCGGACCCTTTTTCATTCAGAAACACAGCCAGAACTTTCCCTCCGCCAATCTGTACGCGGCCCTCGGCCTGGACTCCTCCAGTGGACTGAGGGGGATCGATAGTGAAAACCACTTTGTCCGCTCCGGGCGGATTGCCGTCTGGATACCCTGAACCGGGAGAGACCACGTCCACCTGAAGAATACGACCAGTGTTCGGCTCCAACTTCACATCAAAGGTGGCCCCCGATCCATTGAAGGCCGGATCTGTTACCGTTAGAGTCGCCTGTGGTTTCGTCGTAATTTTCTCAAATCCGGTACCCGCATTTGTAATACGAACGACTTGAACCCCCGTTTGCTCATAGTTTCGATCCCAGTCTGGAGGAGGAAGAACCGGGAGGAAGTTTTGAAAAGGATAGGCGATACTAAAATCCCCTGCGATGACAGGCTTTAGATTTCCTTGCGGATGCCAATAGCTCCAGCGTTCGGCAGTCGAACTGTTCGTTTTGTTTGCGTTAGGCGGCGGCGCCACAGCAGGAAAATCTATCCCTGTCGTTTGTAGTGGCTGCCAGACGACGGGAGTCTTCGCTGGGGTCGAGAGGTCCGGTCCGAGAGTCAAGGGTTGGTAATGGTGAGGCCGAAGGGTCCAGACCGTTTTATCGGGGTCGGCAGTCATCGAGGCGGCATCGGCCGCTCCCACTTCGACATAGGGGTTGGCGAAGGTCGCCTCAAAATCAGTATCCACACGGTACATGTTGGTCACCGAATAACTGATCGACGTTTCCGTGGGAAAATTAAATGCATATTTCCCCATTTCGTCCGCCCAGTCTTTAGCCGCTTGGTCGATCACGCTCCGAGCGTCCTCCGAAACGGTGGAATCGTAGTATCGCGCCACGGGAACTTGCCCGACGACAAACCAGTTTTTTCCGGCGTCCGCGAACTCGAGCTGAAAATAGGGATTCCCCTGGGCATCCGTCCCATCGCTGTCATCCATACCGCTCCCGAGGGAGACCTCCTCAACAGCATCAGTCCGGAAGTAGATCGCAAAGTAGGTGTGGTTGCTCTGCTCTCCCGGTGGATTGAACCCGCCGGGGACCGTTTCTTCTGGATTGGTCGGGTCCAATATCGACGAGTACTCCGGCTCCACATTCAGGAACCATTGGTTTGGATTGGTTTGATTTCCATACGCCAAAACATAGCTCACTCCCGATACTCCAGGGACTTCGTAGGGACCGTCCGATAGGACCGTAGCACCGGTTCCGGAATTGTTGTCAATTTTCCCATACGTATTTTCCCGAATCAGGTTATAGAAGATCATGTAGCGGGAGCTGTTCGTCTCTCCCCAAACGAAAGGTGACCCTTGCGCTACCGTCATCTTGAGATAGTTCCCCGTGCCGGGTTCCGCAAAATCCGAACGGCGGTAACGATTACTCTCATAGCCATCCGCTCCCGGTCGTGTTCCTTCGTAGACGATCTCGGCATGCCAATCGCCGATTTTATCCGAAAGTATGGTATAAGGGGTCTGTTCTGAGGGAGGCAAATTCGTCGACCACACTGGATAGGGAAAGATTTCATAGTCGGGCGTCCCCGGCGTCCCTACGTTGTTGTAGGGTCCCTCCTCCAGAAGCTCCGTTGCTGAAAGATTGGAGGGAACGAGAACAAGGGTTTCGAGAGGCCGAACTTTCATCCGTATCCAGGATTCTCGCCAAGCATCCGGCCAAGCAGGCACACCAGCATCGTCAATCCGGTCCCCGTACTGAACGAAGTACGGATAGTTCGGAGAGAGGTTGATCCCGCGTACGATCGTCTTCTCCTTCCAGAACTTTGCGTTGTCCGGAAAATGCCGCAGAGGTTGATCCTCGTAGCCAAACAGCCCCGGTGCCCAGTTGTAGTTCAAGCGCAGAGGCTGCATGTAGAGCGGCTGTTGATCGACTCGGACCGGGTTCCAATCACCTGTTGTCGACGAGTCGTTTCCAGCGGGGAACTGGTAGACAAAATAGTCCCACGAACTCCCATCGGCATCACCGCTGAAGGGCCATCCGGCACTCTTCCCCGGAGGGGGCGCACCATCACCCCAGAGAAACCAGCCCATCCACGAACGCCGCTGGGGGCTCTTACCCGCTGCCGAGAAATCCTCGGCAAGCCATTCAGTGAAGGCAACTCTCTCTGTGCCCACCGCCGACGGGTATTTCGAGGTGTTGGGGCGGTCATCCGATTCGTTGACGGGCGGCTCGATCTGACGCACGTAGGCACGATCGAATTCACCGAGCGAATCCCACTCCGATCCCACCGAACTACCCACTTCGACGATAGCCTCCAACTCCGGGGCGAAGGGTACGCTCACTTTCAGGCGGTAAAATTCCCCAGCTGACTCTGGGTTGACATACTGGAACAAATATTCTCGATCCGCGTTGTCAGGATCTGCCACCGATACCGGAAAGGACGCCATTTCAATCCAGTCATTGGCGGCGAGCGTGTCCGACACTTCCAACTTCACGGATCCCCCCGAATCCAGGGCCATCCGCTGCGGCCAACGAACAAAGAGGTTTCCGGCCTCGTTCTCCACCAATGCGACTCCCGCGTTCTCGGGCGTGTCCATCACCTGAGGGTCCAGAACAAACAGATACTCGAGCGCATTGACGAACGAATCCCCATCCGGATCGGCCTGCGGCTCAGCCGAATCGCCTGCTAGCCCCTGAACCTCCGCCCATTCCGTGTAACTCATGGCTTGTGCGATACCAGAGGAAAAAAGGAGGAAGAAGAAAGCGCATAGGCACTTTCCACCGTGAAATGGATAAGAGAAGGTCATGACAGGACGCGTGGAAGTGGAGCACAAGCAAATGAGATAAAGTGATGGCAGGCAAACGAAAGCTCCGACCTCTACATCCGTGAATTCGGCTTTTCACCGAACTTTCATCCCCGATCAGGACCGAATCGACCCCATATCGGCGGAGACCCGACACATCTCTCTGAAAATCAATCGATTACCTAAACAGGTTCTGCCGCAATCCGGTCCCCACACGAAGGTCCTTCCAATCTGCTCCGCTCATTCGATGCGGCTTCCGAGGTCTCTTTCCCGGTGGCTCCCCGTCCAGATATTCACGGACAAATTTGTCCGACCCCAAGACCATTCCATCCGAAAAGTATCTCACCCGGCAGCGCAAAACGACAGAAAGGGGCAGCTTCCCCTTCTCTTCTTCCAGCACCCTCAATGCTTCTTCGCGCGAGATCGAATCTTTCTCCGCCTTTTTGCAACTCCCTGCGCCGTACAGCGTTTGGCGATATCCGGCCATACTCCGATCCACCACCAACAACCCCGCCCTAGCCCTCTTGCCGCCCGCAAGAGCTTCTCCATACCCGCAAAAACGGTAATCCTTCGGGTCGGACACGATCCCGGCTCGCACCGCGTTCAAATCAATATAGGCCGCAACAGTCCGAAGAGCAAAACGATCGCCCTCCACTAAAACACTCTTAAATCGCGCCGACCAAAGAGGCCCAAACCGGTCACGGGATCGATTGAACCACAGAGTAAACCGGAGCTTCAATGTCCGCATGAACTCCGAAACATCAGACATCCTACGCACCAAATCCTTTCGCAATTCCCTGCCTTCAAGAGACTTACCCTTCAAATGCCGCTCGAGGACTTTGACCGACATAGGCTGCCATGGTGTTGGTCGAGGGTACAGCAAGCGATATCGACGAATCAGCTCACGATCCGAAACCTCGGTTTCCCGCGGCGGCACCTCCACCAGAATATGAAAGTGGTTCTTCATAACCGCGTAGGTAACCACCCGAACTCCGGAAAACTCAGCAACCCGCCAAATCATCTTCCGCATCACCTCCTTCTCCCGATCCCCAAACAAAGCCTCCCCATTCACCGTCCGGCTCATCAAATGATAATAAGCCACCCGATCCCCTACTGCTCGCCTTCGTCTCCCCATACCCAAACCTCCCATAACCCTACCCCCAAAGTCAACTCTAATAGAACTGTTCTATAGAATATATATAATTGACGGTTGGGGATGACTCTGGGGTCGGTGTTGTTACCCGTTATCCAAAGGGACAAATTCTACTCTCCAATCGAAGAAGAGATGGAGGCGGCCGCCTGGGAAGATTGGTTCTTCTAGGAGGTCGCTGGCCCAGCCGGCGTCGGGATTTGCATTATTGCCCTGATCGAAAGAGCGGAGGGCCCAACTGTTGATGGAAACATTGGCGAGGAAGGCCAGACCTCCCTGGGGGCTGGAGAAGGTTTCCGAATCGCCCTTTCGGTATCCCCACGGGTCGACGGAGGTCTCGTCAATCATCGTGGCCTTGTCGCAGAGAATGTAACTTGGGGAACCGGTAGAGGGGCGCAGGTCTTCGAACAATGGGCAGCTAAGAAAGGGAAAATCGTGACGGTTCCCATCCGGCTCGGGTAGGTCTAAGTAGACGGCAAGATTGTAGCCCAGGGCGCGACTGTCCCCTGCATAATTGGGAGATTGACCTCTCCACATCGGACCCGGCAGGGTTCCTTTCTCTTGAACGTAGAGCTGCATGGCGGAGCCCACTTGCCGGAGATTATTCGTTGCTATGGCACGCTGGGAACTCAGGTATACCTTTTGTGAGACAGCGAAGAGGACCGCCCCCAGGATCCCAAGAATTGAGACAACTACCAGGATTTCGATGAGAGAGAAACCTCGAGTTCCAGCGGCGGGACGGGAGCGGATCGATTGTTGGGGTAAAGGATGCATAGGTCAGGGGTTAAGAGTGCGTTCCGATGTTTGGGGTAAAGAGGAAGTGATGGTTATCTCGAGGAATCCTTCCTGAACTGGTTCAGCCAAGTAGATGCCGAGCCGTTTGATGCCGCGGGAGGCGGGAGTGGTAAACCCTGTGACCGGGCGTTGGTCGAAAGCGATCGGTACTCCCCCGGTCCGAATCCGGGCATAGACTTTCGTGCCCCCCACATTGAACTCAACGATACCGTCCTCCCGAATGGTAATCTCACCACGGGTGATCAGAGCCGTCGAAAAATTCTGCGGGGAGCGGAACTCTACCTCATCCCGAACGACGATACTTGAAAGTTGATCGGCCACCGGTCGGGTGTACCGGACCTCGCGGCGCAGATTGATCAGCCCGGGAGTACGATAGGCCCGTGTCAGGTCGATCTCGACCACGTCCTCCTCTTCTGAATGGGTCGTAGCGATAACCTCGCCGACTGCCGACGGGCCCGTTTTCTGGAGTCGATTCCCTACAACAGGTACCGGATGCCCGAACGAATTGTTCAAGGAAATATCATAACGTTTTTCACTGAAAGAATCCTTCGTGTACCGTTCCATTCCCGGGTCGATCAGGATCGGCCGACCATTTTTCTCAACGACAAAACTGCCGATATCGTTGTGGTTATGAGACTCCCCATTGTTCCCGATCCGCAGGGCCAGACCGAGTCCGTCATCACGCTGACTTCCCGGCCGAAAGATATAGAGTTCGCTCTCCGGGAACCAGCTTCTATAGGCGTGGCTCTCCCGATCACCTTCGGGAATTGAAAACCCTTCGACAGGAGGGGCATCAGCACCGAAGCCAAAAACGATTAACGAATACAGCTGCGGGGAAAGAGGATGGCGGCGGCCCCCGTTCACGCCTGAAAATGGTTCGGTATCCACAGATTCCACTCCATAGCGCATGGCGGCAAAGTCGCTGATTCGCAGATCCGCTTTCGCCCGAATGGATTGGTCTCCAAACGCCCCATACACATTCCCTCCAATCTCAAGATTTCGAGGGGATTGGCTGACGGCCATAACGTGCTCATCCTGCAGAAGGTCCACCGCGCCATTGGTCGCACGGCGGATCGCTTCACTGGCATAGAGAAAGTGCGAAAACCCGAAGGACCAATAGGAGATCCCCTCGTCGCTGATCCCCTCGGATGTAAATCCGTCAATGTACCGCCCTAGAATCGTTTGAGCGATGAGGATAAACTCTGCCCGGACACGGGGGTCGGGTTCGATAGTCAGGGCAGCACCTGTGACTCCTCCGACACATACGGCCATCCAATTGTTGGGCCGCATCATCCACCAGTACGGCTGACCTGAGCGAACGGCTTCGAGGTACGGATCGAGGACTCTGCGTTCCAATTCGGCCTTGATCTGCGTCCGAAGGTTCGGTTCCAATTCCGACGAGAGCCAATAATCGACAGTCGCCAGAGACCAAGCCAATTGAGACGCAGCTAGATCCACGATAATCTTCTGTCCCTGAAACACCTCCAACCCCTTGCCATGTGCGGGAACGCTCCAAGCACCTTGCTGCAATATCTCGCGAATATTTTCCTCAATTGCCGGAATAAAGCGTCCTTGGTATTCCAACGCCTCGGCAACCGCGAGATCGGCCAAACGATTCATCCGTTCACTAAAAGCATCCTGATAGGTTCTCCGATCTCCCGTCTCTTGAAAGAGCAACCACATCTCCTCGTTCAACACGGGAATCGGATCGTTCAATCGCTCTTCGCCTAGGGCGATCAACTTCTGCCCCTCGGGCGTCTCAGAGAAAGGCCCCCACACGGAACGGTCGCTGGCAGGCACTCCTACAGTATCGATCTCCAAGTCGATCCATTCTAACACAGCATCGACCTCCTCTGCCGACGGGAAAGCGGGCGGATCCTCCAATGCCTTCCCCGAGCCATAGCGCTTCTTTTCCTCGTCACCCACAGCCACCAGGACCGGTTCTGGTTCATAGTTCTCAATGATTGTCGGAGAACTCGCCTCGACCAACGGAGTGAACGTCTCCACTTCCTCTACAACCTGAGGTCGAGCGACCACCGAGGCCGAATCCTGATTCCCGCAGCCTCCAAGAAGGAGAACCCAAGCCAAAGGGACTGAATAGAAAATTGTTCGTCTAGTTATCATACCAAAAATCAGAGATTTGTTTCCATCGGCCACTTCGCCTCTAGCTCGGCCAAAAGTTGAATTCGGACATCCTGGTATTCAGGATCGTCTGACAAATTTCTCTCTTCCGGGATTGGGAGAGAATAGTCGTATAACTCGACAGCAATCAATTGCCCCGTCTGAGTATTGTACCAACGGTTCAATCGGTAATTACCCCGGCGGATGCTTTTCCCCTCAATGGAGCCATCCCAATTCCCTGCATTATTCTTGCCCCGTTCATCCCGGAGCGCCTCAGAAAACGACGCTCCTTCGACCGCATTCTCTGGATCCCGAACATACATCAACAGGCTCTCGCCCGCGAGATCATGAGGTGCAGGAAGGCCGAGAAAGTCGAGGACAGTTGGAAATAGGTCGACCAATTCCACCATCTGCGCCAGGGGCGTCTCCGAAGGAGGCAACTCCGGATCCAGGACGATCAAAGGAACGTGGCAGCTGGTTTCGAACAACAATGATTTATCCCATTGCCCATTCTCGCCCAAATGAAAGCCGTGATCCGCGGTAAAGATGATCAAAGTCTCGCCCTCGATTCCGTTCTCTCTCACTGCCTCCAAGATCTTACCGACCTGCGCGTCGATATACGAAACCGACGCCAGATACCCCAGACGCTGAAGTTCATCTCGGGTGTAGCGAGCGTCGCCAGGACGGAGAGCTTTTGTTCGCTTTGTTTTAACGGCCAAGTCGGGCACCTCCTCTGGGATTACCCCCGGTACAGGACTGTCCAAATCCCTCCCGTCATACAGGTCCCAATACTGTTTAGGAGCGGTAAATGGACGGTGAGGCCGATCGAATCCAACCATAAGAAAGAAATCCTGTCCTTTCAATTCCGCAATCTTTTCCACTGTACGTTCAGTAACCTTGCCATCGGGGTACGCCTCGTCGGGTACATCCGCCGACTCTACGAGTGGGCCGACACTGGCCCATCCCCTTTTCCCTGCAGCTTGGTTCGCCTTAAGAATCTCCCGATTTTCCTTCTTTGCGTACTGTTCCTCCGCGGGGACCCTTTCCAAAATTTCTTCCGTCCACGAGCTCTGATCACTCACGTGGAAAGTCTTCCCCAGACCAACGGAAACGAACCCCTTCTCCTCCAGGTATTGGGGCAAAGTGAGCAAGTCTGGATGGTATCCGCGAAAATGAGATTTTTTGTTATTGTCCCGAGTGCCCACATCGCCGGGCTCGAGCCCAGTCAGAAAACTAGCCCTCGACGGCATGCATAGCGTCGCCTGACTGTAAGCGTGTTGAAATAGAGTACCCTCTTCGGCCAACAGATCCAAATGAGGTGTGATGGCCGGACCATCGTAGCAGCCCAATCGCGGGCTCAAGTCATCGGCTACAATCAGAATGACATTCTTTGCAGAAAGGTGTGCCACCAAAAGCGGCAGGAGCAAACAGACCAAAAAGATTTTCGGGCATGCGAAACGCCAGGAGGGGGAATTCTTCATAATAGGGGGGGAAGAGGGGAAAGAATACGACACGAATTAATCGTAAATGTGACCCTACAACCGATATTCGAACCTCCGCAAGCCGCCTACTTATCCATACATATGAAAACCTAAATCTCCTCGAACCGCTGGGTTTCATTAGACAAGACTCTTGACGCTAGGACCCGGTCTCCAGCAACCCTCTACCTGCAACATTCGGCGTATCTCCGGGGCACCAAATTCGCGGCGGCGGAGAGTACCCACGAGTAGATCGACTGCAGCGCCTCCGATGTACGGAGGATTCTCATAGATGCCGGCATAGTGACCCTCCTGGCTGGCCCGATAGAAGAGTGCGATACCGATATCCTCGGGACAACGGACCCCGAAACCGTCCAGAACACCAACAATGAAATTGAGATGTTCGATATTCACCGCGATTACCTCAGGTCGGTATTGGTCATACCAGCGCTTGAAATGATCCACGTAGGTGGCTTCGGCTTTCGACATGCGGAAGACCGGAATATTCGCTATCCCGTCCAAATTCTCCGTGCTCGTTTCGACCCCGTGCGACCACAGATGAAAATTAAAATGCTCAGCCTTGTTCAACCCGACACACCCCCCGATGCGGCGATACCCCATCAAGGCGAGATTCCTCACCAATTCGATAGCGTTGTGATAATGATTGGGGCTCAGGGAGTGAAAACGCGGACTCGTGACCGACCAACCGAATGTAACTGCCGAGAAATGATCCCAATCCAATTGAGGTGCGGGCCCTGGAACTAGTTGCGGCGGTATGAGTACCCCCTCGATTCCGCGGTGGAAAAGAATATCCGACAGTCGTCGATGATCTTTGGGGTTCGCAGGCACCTCAAATTTCTCCAGCTGATACCCGTGCTGAACCGCTTGCCGTTTGGCTCCATTAAAATAATGCACATAGACGGAATCTTTAAAATGGGGCAACTCCTCCTCGGCGGGATCCCACAACCATGCCAACGTACCCTGATGGGTGGACTCTCTGAGACCTCCTCGATACGAAGCCAACGCTGTCATCATGGGATCTTTCCAGTAGCCCATCTTGCGCGCCATCTTCATGACCCTCTCGCGCGTCTTCTCATTCACCTTCGAATCGCCCCGCAGTGCCAGGCTCACCGTCGATTGGTCCAAGCCAGTGGCTTTCGCCAGATCCTTCTGTGTTACGATTGATTTCATGGGGAATGGGCCATTCAACGACCCGCCTCCATATGTATGAAATTCGTAAAGGTAGACAAGTGCCAATAACACCCTTAGATCCTTATTTTCTGAAAACCCCAACCCCGTTACACAGCGACCGCCCCAATGACGATTCAAACGAGTCTTCCACTCATCCTCGCCCTAATCAGCTCCGGCACCTCCTATGCAGAATGGACAGAAACCCGAACCGAGGAGTTCGAGGAACTTTCATTCGGTAGTTCTCTAGCCAATACCGACTGGTACAAAACAAACCGTCCTACGGACACGAAGAAGAATCAATTGATCACGGACGAAATGGGAGGCACAACTGAGGCAGGAATCCTTCTTCCGGCCAATTCGGCAGGAGAAGGAAATGCCCTCTACTTTTTCGACAACAGTACTGACGGCTTGGCGCGAGCCGGACTCGACCTGAGCGAGAGCGGCCAGAATGTAGAAGTATGCCTCGTCAAGTTCGACTTCTCGTTTGTCTCTGTGGACCCTGATTCCCAGAAAGGATTCGGAGTTCTGGGCCTGACTGAATCCGGGAATAAATCATTTGGAAATCCAGACAGCCGCTCGATTTCGGTTAATCTAAAAGAAGACGGCAGCCTATCCTGGGCCGGAGGAACGGTATTGGTAAGCGATCCCACGTCTTCCCATAAACTCGCGATACTCGCCAATGGCTCCCCCAAGGAATTGGAATACGCCGCACTCGATGGCAGTGGAGCGACACAACTTCCCCCAAAGACCTTCGACCTTTACCTCGATGGGAAGCGGGTAGCCCAATCGATACCATTCACCACTAATTCGATCCCTCTCGGACGGTTTGGAGTCACAACCTACAGCGCAACCACCGGTGTAAGCTTTCTAATCGACAACTTATCGTGCTTCACCGCGCAGCCGTAAGTCTACCACCCCCGGGACCCATTGCCGTTCATAAAAACCCATCCTGATCGATTGCGAAACCCGCCACAGCAAGCGGAACGCCCGCCCGATCCATATGTATGGATATCCAAAGCATAGACAATTTCTGATCGAAACCATTGGATCGGATCAACCAAGCCGCAGAGACCTTCTCGCCGGCCAACCCCAAAAAACCAAGTACAATGACCCTCACGACTAAATACTCCACACTCCTACTCACCCTCGGCGCCCTGACCAGCTATGGCCAGTGGACCCAATTCGGGGGCGACGACTTCGAAAGCTATACCTTTGGGAACCAACCCGGTGGCGATTGGCAAAACACCAATGGCAACACGAGCACTGGAGCCAACCAGTGGATCACCGACGGGACCGGCGGAGAGAACCTCGGGATCACACTCCCCGCCAATAGTGCTGGGAGCGGAAATGGACTCTATTACTTCGACGACGATGCAACTAAAGTCGCGCGAGCCGGCCTGGATTTCAATGATTCCGGCGACAGTTTTGAGATCATCAGAGTCGACTTTGATTTCGCCTTCAATACGGTCACGAATTCGGCGGGTGGCTTTGGTGTCATGGGAATCACAGACGCCGGCAACACCTCCTATGGAAGCCCCACGAACCGGACCCTATCGGTTAACTTGCAGAACGATGGATCCATATCGTGGTCGGGTGGAAACTCGGGAGTACTCTCACTGAGCACCTCCTACAGCCTATCAATCATCGCCAATGGATCGGATTCCTCCTTCTCCTACGATGCACTCGATGGGAGTGGGTCTCGATCGGTCAGCTCCAACACGTTTGACCTCTATCTGGACGATACACTGATTGGAGAATCCGTTGGATTCACGACTCCCACCCTGGACATGGGTCGGTTTGGAATCACCACCTTCAGCGGAAATACCGACGCTAACTTCCTTGTGGATAATTTCGAATTCTTCACACCTATTCCTGAGCCCTCCTCTTCGTCGCTACTGACCGGTGTCTTCGTGGCGATGGTTCTGATCCCCGCCTCACGTCGTGCGAGTCGCCGCTAAGTCGCTCGGCTAACTTTCAAAGATCCAGAGGATCGGCGGGGGAGTTCTAGGCGCCCCTTTTCCTTTCGTTCCGAACCGTAGCTCACAAGGGCGACGTAATGGAGCCCCCTACTCTTCACCCTACGATACCATGAGTATTTCACGACTAATTATCCTTACCGCTTTCATAGGAGTTTCGTTTGGATCCCTCCACGCTCAAACCGAGCGACCCAACGTCCTTTTCATCGCTGTGGATGATATGAATGACTGGGTTGGGTCCCTTGAAGATGACGAAGCGGCACTGACTCCGCACATGGATTCCTTTGCCGAGACCGCCGAGCTGTTTACCCGTGCCTACTGCTCTTCACCAGCATGCAATCCATCCCGCGCCAGCCTGCTGACCGGACTCGGACCCTCAACCACTGGAATCTACCTCAACGATCAACCCTGGCGACGACACATGCCCGACGTCGTCACTCTGCCACAGCTCTTCCGCGAGAATGACTACCGCTCGATAGGATTGGGAAAGATCTATCACAATCGATACAATGGGGATAAAAAATCCTGGGACCGGTATCGAAGTTTCGGGCACGGAATTTGGCCTGAAGATCCCGTCGAACAAGGTTATCCGGCCAAAGGACAATTTGACTGGGGGCCCATTGATGTCCCGGATGAGGAATTCGGAGACTACAACTGCTCCATAGCAGCTAAAGAATTTCTCACGACACCCCAGCAGGAACCCTTCTTCCTCGCTGTAGGCTTCATCCGTCCTCACCTCCCCTTCTTTGCTCCACAGCGATTCTTCGATCAGTACGCTGACGAGGACGTTGTTTTTCCCGAGGTACTCGAAAGCGATTTCGACGACATCCCACCCGCTGGTGTGGCCATGGCGAAAAAATACCGAGGGCGGAGATTCGATATTATTGAAAACAACGAAGAGGTCATGCGCCGGATGCTCAAAGCGTACCGAGCCTGTATTTCCTTCACCGACGAACAAGTCGGCCGTGTACTCGACGCACTCGAGAACAGTCCCTACGCAGAGAACACCATCGTCGTTCTATGGAGTGACCACGGGTTCCACCTCGGAGAAAAGCACCGCATCAGCAAATATACCCTCTGGGAAGAATCCAATCGAGTACTGCTCGCATTCAGAGTGCCGGGACTCACAGAACCCGGCACCGTCTCTCACCGGACGGTTAGTCTGCTCGATCTCTATCCAACTCTCGCCGAACTCTGTGGACTGGAGGCTCCCGAAAACTTGGAGGGAAGAAGTCTGGTTCCGCTTCTGGAGGACCCCAACCTCACCTGGCCCTACCCGGCACTCACCACTAATTTTGAGGGCAACCATGCCATCCGTTCCGAGCGCTATCGATACATCCGGTACCAAGACGGGTCGGAGGAGCTCTATGATCACGAGACCGATCCAAACGAATGGACAAACCTGTCACAGAACCCTCAATACACCGAAGTAATTGAAAACCTTTCCCAATTTCTTCCTCAAACTGACGCGCCAAGCGCCCCGAGGGAAGAGGATTACAAAAAGGCCAAACAATCGAACTAGACCATGCCAAACGAATCGAACCAGCCGAACATCCTATTTCTCTTAGCCGACCAATTGCGGTGGGACTTCGTTGGATGCTACGGCGCAGAATTCCTTGAGACGCCCAACATCGACCGGCTCGCCGCAATGGGCACCCGATACACAAATGCCTACTCGGCCCATCCGCTGTGTGTCCCTGCTCGGGCAGCGTTGATCACCGGAACCCATGGGCTGAAAACGGGTATCCTGACCAATGGTCAATGGGTCCGCCCTGACTATCCCTCCCAAGGAATCAAAACCTGGCCCGAGCGGCTGAACGAAGCAGACTATTCGACAGCCGCCATTGGAAAAATGCATTTCTACCCATGGATGGAGCGAATGGGGTTCGACTACAAATGCGTCACCGAGGACAAGCGCTGGCCACTGATTCGCGATGACTACCACCACTATCTCCATCAACATGGTTCCCGCAAGTATGTTGGACTGGAGCACGACCAATACGAAGAGACCAAAGGCGCGGTTTTCAGCATCAACCCCTGGGAGCTTTCCTGGGACCATTTCGTGGGAAAGGAAGCCGTATCGTATTTAGAAAAACACGACGAAGATAATCCCTTTTCAATGATGGTTGGATTCACCGGTCCGCACTGCCCCTACGACCCCAATGAAGAATTCATAGAAAACGTCGATCTCGCAAAAGTACCTCCGGCGGAGGAAGGGGTTCCCGAGGATTGCACGCAGGTCAAAGCTGCAAATGTAGAAGGCAATCGAAGGAAATGGAACGGTGTCGAAATCTCTGACTGGACACCCGAGCAGAAGATCAAAGTCCGCCAGCACTACGCGGGCCTCGTCCAACAGGTCGACCTTGAAGTGGGTTCGATCCTCGACACCCTGGAGAAGAAAGGACTACTCGAAAACACGCTTATAATTTTCAGCAGCGACCACGGCGACTACCTCGGGGATCACGGCATGGCGGGTAAGGGAACTTTCTACGAAGGCAGTTGCCACATTCCCATGATCATCAGCGATCCTTCGAACCGAGAGGCCGCCGTATCGGAGAAACAAGTCGAACTCACCGACATAACTGCAACGATTCTCACCTATGCGGGATGCGACCTCCCCGACTATATGGACAGCATCCCACTCCCCGACCTCCCCTACAACGGACGGGGCCGGCCTGACGTCCCGGAGCGGGATGCGATCGTGGGGGCTGTTTCGGACGGCTGCATGTACCTCGAGGGAGATTGGAAATACTCGAAGTATGCCACTGGAGAAATGACCCTATTCAATCTGGCCGAGGATCCGAATGAGATTAACAATCTCATCAATGACCCCGCCTACCATGAGCAAGCAATCCGGTGTGAGTCCGAACTCAGCCGCCGCATGCTGAAACTGGTTTACTCTGGGCATCGGGACAAAATCGTCGATCACGACAACACTCTCTGGTGCAACCCGGAGTTCGGCACCGAGAACTACCGCCGTACCTACCCGCAACCCTGGTAGCCCCAGAAAATGGCCGGCTCCTCCTCTCCTCCGAATATCGTGCTGATCATGACCGATCAGCAGCGGTGGGACACCATACGCGCGTGGGGGCATTCATGGATGCACACCCCGAACATGGACAGACTCGCGCGCAACGGAGTCTCATTCCGTTCAGCCTACGTACCGGCGGCGACCTGCGTGGCCTCACGGGCCGCCATGTTTACTGGGATGTTTGCCCACAATACGGGTGCGTACTCGTTCAACAACTGGAGCCATCACCGCAACTGGGTGCAGGATCTTTCAGACGCTGGATACTGGTGTGTAAACATCGGAAAGATGCATTTTCAACCGCATTTCGACGCGCCTGGATTCGACGAACGAATTGTTGTCGAGAACCCAACCAGCCCCCCTTTCATCTGCAACCCGTCGGAACCCGATGACGCGTGGGGCCACTACCTCAACTCGCATGGAGCGAAGCGCCCGCTCTTTCGCAACCGCACCGACCCGGACTGGACATCAAAAATTCAAGCTGTTCCCTGGCACCTTGATGAACACCTCCACAGCGACGTCTTTATCGGGAACAGCGCCGTGGGGTGGATCAAGAACCAGCGGTATCAGGAAAAACGCAAACACCCTCTCTTCCTCCAGATCGGATTCACCGGTCCGCACGAGCCCTACGATCCCCTGCCCCGCCATCTCGAGCGGTACGAAGACGCGGAGATTCCCGACCCAATATTCACGGACAACGAGTTCGACAAAAAGCCACCTCAGCACCGTGCCCACCAAGAGAACTTCGCAAATCGACCTGGTGAAGGAGTGATCCCTCTCAAAGACGCATCACTCGAAGCGATGCGCACAATGCGCAAACACTATTGCGCCAAAGTTTCGACCGTCGACGAGAAGATCGGGGAGATCCTGGACGAACTCGAAGCCGAAGGCATCCTGGAAAACAGCATTATCGCTTTCTGTTCGGACCATGGGGACATGCTCGGGGACCATCGCCTTCCTTATAAATGGCTTATGTATGAACCGGTCACCCACGTTCCGTTCATCGTCTGGGATGCTCGAAACGACCCTCAAGGGACCGACGTAAACTCGATGGTCAGCCTCATGGACCTCGGTCCAACACTGCTCGATGCGGCAGGGATCAAGATTCCCCGCTATCTTGAAGGTCAGTCTCTTCTCCCGTGGACCCGTGGAGAATCCGGCCCCTCGCACCCGTTCGTCTGCGCAGAAGACAACTATCAGACGATGATGCGGGAAGAGCGCTACAAAATCGTCCTCTACACCGGAGCCGAGTACGGAGAACTCTACGACCTCGATTCCGACCCGTACGAGCTCGACAACCGCTGGGACGACCCCGCGCTCCACGGCGAGAAATGCCGCCTACTCGATCAACACCGTCGATGGCTGGCCGAGAGTTGCTACAAAGCCTCTCCCTTCAAAAGTCGATCCTATCAATCGCCCCCACCTCGTGAGCCTACTGCCCCCTTCTACTTGCACGGGTAGGGCCCAATTACCGCCTCAGAATTTCCAGCCGTCATGATTGTTGAATACGTCACCCTATCCATATACCTGGGGCTTCTTTTGGTCCTGGGTGGCATGTTCGCCAAATTCAACACCAACCTAAGTGATTTCGCCCGTGGGGGAGCTCGTGGAACCTGGTGGTTGGTCGGAAGCAGCATCCTGATGTCATCCATCAGCGCATTCACTTTCACCGGCAATGCTTCGGCCGCCTATGAAAGTGGCCCCTCTCTTCTGGTCATTTACCTCGCCAACATTCTCGGGTTCGCGATGGGCGCTCTCGTCCTCGGTCCCTGGCTGCGGCAAACCCGGGCAGTTACCACCGTTGATGTCATCCGGAGTCGATACGGCACCTCGGTCGAGCAACTGTCCGCCTACACCGGCTTGGTCCTCGGCCCCATCAGCGCGGCGATTCAACTCTACGCACTGTCGCTGTTTGCGAGCACCACCCTTGAAATCCCCTTGATTCCGGTGATGATCATCATCGGCATCATCGTCACGTTTTACTCCACCACCGGGGGCAAATGGGCCGTGATGGCCACGGATTTCATCCAAGCCACTGTGATGTTCTCCATCACCCTGTTGGTTTGCTTCCTATCCCTCAAAGCGGTCGGTGGCTTCGGAGAGTTTTTCTCCTATTTCTCTGATCCGCGCGTAGTAGAAGATTACCAGTTCATCAACGAACCGGGCCAATTTGAGAACGGGCGCTTCACCCTAAAATGGGCCATTGTCGTCTTCCTCATGCAGCTCAACGGCCAGATCAGCCTGACTATCGCCGGACGCTACATCTCCACCCGCGATGGCAAGGAAGCCTCGAAGGCCGGCTGGCTCGGACTAGTCCTAATGTGCATCGGCAGCGCCGTCTGGTTTATCCCTCCCATGGTGGCCCGGTTTCTTTTCGATACCGACATCCTCGCCTCCGGAGTCGAAAAGCCGTCCGAGAGTTCCTACGCCTTCATCGCCATGAAGCTCCTCCCAAACGGGATGGTTGGAATGCTGATTGCCGCTATGTTCGCCGCGACGATGAGCAGCATGGACACCGGACTAAACAATCAAGTCGGCGTGCTGGCACGAAACATCATCCCGCGGCTACGGAGTTTCCTGGGACGGGAAACGCCCCTCGACTCCAAGGTGGAATTGAGAATCTGTAAAATTGCCACGGTTTGTCTCGGAGTCATCATTGCCTTCTACGCCTATCTTTTTGCGACGCAGGAAAAAATCGCCCTCTTCGACACCTACCTCATCATTGCCTCCATCATTGGCATTCCGATGGGCTTCCCAATGCTCGTCGGCCTCTGGGTAAAGAAACTACCGAAATGGTCCTATTTCCCGATCTTCGGTGCCTGCCTCGTACCGTCAATCTGGTCGTTCATCGACGGACGCCTGAACGACACGACATGGACTATACAGGATCGCGCCATGTGGATCCTAATCTTTGGGACCGTCGCAACGTTTGTCTGTCGGCTTTTCGCGTTCAAGACCTCGCTCAAGAACCAGGAAGAGATCAAGGAGTTCTACGCGACGATGAATACACCGGTGGATTTCGAAAACGAAATCGGCCGTTCTCCCGTCGACTACGAGCAGTACTTCGTCCTCGCAAAAGCAGCCTTTGTCACCGGAGGACTAGTTCTCTTGATTCTCCTCGTCCCGAATGAGTGGATTGGCCGGATCTATATCCTCGGAGTCTCCGCCTCAATCCTTTCAATCGGTGCCCTCCTCTCGATCGGAGGCCACAAAGTCCGCTCCCGGTACGACCAGGAACTCTCGTCGCCGCAAAATACTGCGACCGCAGGAGCCCCCAGATCCTCCGATCCATTCCCTCGAAACTGAGGCCCACAGGCTTCGCGCCTACTGCTGCCAGGGAGGTTCCAGGGGTTCAACTACAGCACGGCCAAAGAAGAGAGCGTTTAAGCCGCTATGGAAAAGTTTCGTATAGTCAGGGAACCGCTCGTCAAAGGAATGATCCGGTGCGATTACGCCGCCTGACACAGCTACAGCCCCTGCGACATTCCGCAATAGCGGTTGAAATCAAATAATTTTCCAGATTCGATCGTACGGGGAGCGAAGGTTGACGGTTGCACTACAATCGGTTCAGGACGAAGAATGACCAGACAATGAGATGGCATAAGAAGGTAATCCCCCTTTTGTTCGCGAGTCTTCTCCTCGCGGGCTGCACGCGCACATCGGTTGACGGGACCTTCGTTCCCACCGGAAAAAATCGCAACCATTTGCCGTCCATTCGGCTGTCTGAATTCGCCAGCAGTGTGATGGGCGGACCAGTTTCGGTCATTTTCGAGGACGGCACAGTCGACTTTTCTCTTCTCCCATTGGGGCCGCATCCTTTCGAAGTTCGTGATGATAGGGTTTGGGTACTCCACCCGGCCGCCGGCTCAGAAGTTCCTCTCTTTCACATCCAGGACGCCGGACAGATCGTCGATCTATGGGGCGCCACCTACCGTCTTAGCGGCGGTGGTGAGGGCGCCAGAAAGCGGGTCGCTTGGATAGCCACGATCTCGCTAGCCTTAAGTATCCTCGCTCTTGCCCTCGCTGCTATTTGGTTGGCAGCCTCGATCAAACGCAATCGCAAGGGAAAGAACCGCACTTCAAGGAAACAGACTCCGCAGCCGCACTCCCCTTCAAAAGAAGCCATACCGGTCCACAAGCAGATCTTCCGACCTTCACTCAAGAAATCGGACAGCACGTTCCTCTCTAAAACCGAGAAGCACTGCCTAATTGAACTGGCACGCGCAGGGGGCGAGCTACTGCTGGTCTTTCCCAAAGTTCACGCCCAAGGGTACCATCCCAAAGCTTCTCCGGTCCTCGACTTCCTTCTCTGCGATCCTGATTCACTGGAACCATTCGCTGCGATTCAACTGGTGGAGAACCGCCTCAAGGAAGAAAAACGCTGGAAAGCAGTCAAAGAAGAACTTCTCCAGCGAAATATTACCCTAGAACTACTCAGTCCGACGGCTTTCTACGATCCCACCAAACTCAAAAACTTGATCTCCGATCTAATCCGAACTTCCCGACCGCCCCGAAACACTGAGTAAGAACGAACTGTTCACATCCAGGCAAATATCTACCCAAAATCCTTTGGAGCCAAATTCCCGTCCATCTTTAGAGTATCGGAACGCAATTCCTGCCGCATTCGAATGCTACCATCCCTCTTTGGGAGATTCTGCTAGACAGATTCGTCTCAGCGAGAAGGAAACCCAGGGGCCCCAAGCAATCCTTCTCTCTCAACGGGATTCTCCGTATCTGAAAACCGACAACAAACCGAAAAATCAGTCGGATTCACAAGAAACAACTCCTGACCTACCTCCGTCTTTCCAAACAGTTCGTTGGGCCACTCATCAACTTTGGTGGCGCTACCTTGAAAGAAGGCCTTCACCGCATCGCCAACAACCTCAATCCCTCCGCGTCTCTGTTCCTCCGCGTGAACAAATCGTAATCCTCAATCCAAGGAAGGAAGAGTATGAAGAAAGAAAACTCACGCGAAGGCGCGGAGATTTCATACGCTGGAGTATCCTAAAATGATTCGAGAAGGTTCGATCCGCAGATAGGCGCACTCTCTCCTTCTGCAAAATTACCACCACACAAACTAACTCCTATAAACACGCATCCGGACGCAACTCGCTCTTCCCTAAATGCCGGTGATAAAATCCTTCGCGCCTTCGCGTGAGCCCACCATCTCTCGAAGCACTCATGAAAAAACGGGGGGAAGGGAGCAGGAGCTCCGATGGGTTGGAGGGAGGGTTAATGGTCGGGCCGACAGGATTTGAACCTGCGACCCCTACACCCCCAGTGTAGTGCGCTACCAAACTGCGCCACGGCCCGTGCCAAAGGGATAAAGATGAGACTTTGAGCGGGAAGATCAAACGAAAAAATCGATCATCTTTTGGTTGAGGGTTGTCAGATTTTAACGGTCCCCTCTGAGTGTGGGGCCTTGGGGGTTCGCGCACGGTGCCCGTCGGTCATCACGCTACTGGCCGTCTGCGAGGACGGGCACTCCCCTAAAACTTGAATTGGCACGGACCTCCTGCAACTCCCGCCACGGTTGGGCCTGCGATTGAACCTATTGCAGATCCCTCATTTATTTGTATCCGGTCCGCCCCACAAGGCATGAACCCCTTTCCAGGGAAGAGTCGTGATTGCTGGAGAAGCGGAACCTGCCGGGAGGCTGCCCGCCGGTGGCTGGGGACACGTCCCCGCCGACACTCGGAACCCTGGAGCGATGGTGATAGAGGGATGCCGCTGGCCCTTCGCAACGACTTTCTCACCGAAAGGTCCACCTTTCGCACTTGCTCGGAGTATGGGGCTATTGTAGCTATTACCCATGTCTCCGGAAGTTGAAATCTTGGGTGCGTACTTTCCTGGCTGGCTCCTCGCCGCCATCATGGGAATCGTAGGAAGTGCAGTCAGCAATGTGGCGCTCGCAAAGCTCGGTTTACACAGTGAACTGATCGCTCCCATCCTAGTATACGCCTGCCTTGCCTTTATCTGGGCCGCGATCTTCTGGATGTTTCTTTTCAATTAATCATTTGCGATCCCTCTCCTCACCATGAACGACCCAGTCCGGACCGATCCGCAAACACCCGCAGCCCCGCCTGCCAAATCCAAGAAACTCATCGCTCGCATCGTCAGCCTAGTGATCTTCATTGTCGCTGTAGTTCTGGCGATATTCATCCTTTCCAATCAGGAGCATTACCCGCAGACGACGGACGCCTACGTTCAAGCGCGCTACATCTCGGTTTCGGCGGAAGTGCCCGGACGGATCACCGAGCTACCGGCGAAAGACGGACTCGCGGTGAATCGCGGAGACTTACTCGTGCAAGTGGATCGGGAGTCGTACGAACTCGAGCTGGCGCAAGTCGAAGCCCAGATCGCGGTGCTGGAGGCTGAAATCGCTGAAGCCGAACGGCAAAAGAAGTCGTCGGAAGAGCTTGTGGAGGTTTCTAGGGCCAACACCGAGCGAACTCTCGCGCAAGAGACTCTGGCAAAATCGACCTATGACCGCATGGCTCCCCTCGCAGAGAAGGGCTTCGTTACGAAGGAAAAGTTTGCCGCCACTACCTCGGAGTATGAACAGGCGCAGGCCAGCGTTCTCATGGCACGCGGGAATGAAATCGCCGCTGAGCTGGCGGTACCGTCGCTCGAGTCCCTCAGGGCGGAACTCAAAGCGGCCCGGATCAGCCTGAAACAGGCTCAAGTCGAATTGGAACGCAGTGCAGTCACGGCGCCCTTCAGTGGTCGCGTCGTCAACTGTGACATCGCCCCCGGGATGATGGTCATGCCCGGAGAATCCTTATTCACGCTTGTTGATACAAGCGAATGGTTTGTCATCGCCAACTACCGGGAAGGAGATCTCGACGGAATCGAAGTCGGCAGCAAAGCGACCGTGCGCCTCCTCACTCTACCGGGCAAAACTTTTTCCGGCGAGGTTGTCAGCATCGGCCACGCGGTGCAGACACGAGACGGCTCAAACTTTGGTCCGTTGCCATCGGTCCGAAATGATCTGAACTGGATCCGGGTCGCTCAGCGGTTCCCGGTCCGCATTCGCATCAATGAACCGGAGCCGGAGTCTGCATTCCGCATCGGTGCCTCCTCGATCGTGACTATCGAGAAACCATGACCCTTCGGTCGCAATTTTCAGCAGTCATTCAGGACCTTCGTCCCTACCCTGGGAGGGATTGGCAGGTCGTCCGCATCGTCGTTGCGGTACTCCTCTCGGCCATCTTTGTGATGGCCTTCCGAATTCCCAACGGATGGTTGAGCCTCTACCTTTGCTTCGTCTTCGCAAAATCAACGACCAAGCAAACGATCCTGATGACCACCGCGGTCCTGATCGCATCGGTGCCGGTCATCCTCTTTGCGCTCTGCCTCCTCAAACTCGTAGTAGAACCTGCCTGGCTACGGCTGCTGGCTCTGACTCTTTTCATCTACGGGACCTTCTTTCTTTCGAAGATTATGACCGAAGGAGACATCGTGCGAAACATGGCCATCATCTTCGTGACGGCATTCACGTTCCCCGATGTTTACTCCTCACCCTCGACGTGGATCGAAGGTACGATGTGGCTGGTCCCGATGATCCTCGCGGGAATCCTCCCGCTGATCCTCGTCACCCTGATCATCCCACCCGAGCGGGTTCTCCCTGTGAACTTCCGCCCGCCACCGGTTAAATATGCGATCGTGAAAGATGCGTGGACCAACCCGGAGCATCTCAGCTACGCCCTCAAAGGGACCTGTGCCGCGATGGGGGCGTACCTGATTTACTCCACGCTAAACTTTCAGGCCATTCAGACAGCGCTTATGACCTGTCTCATCCTCGGCCTTCCCACGACTGAGCAAATCATCCACAAAAGTTGGATGCGTATCACCGGAGCTTGCATCGGGGCGGCGCTCGCCCTGATCGCAGCGATCTGGATCATTCCCCTTTCAAGCTCGATCTGGCTCCTTTTGGTTGTGGTGGGCGTGGGCAGCTCGATCGCAGCTTGGGTGTCATTGAGCTCGCCCCGGATCTACTACGCGGGTCGGCAGATTGCCCTCGCTCAATTCATGCTGATCTCGCACTCCTTCGGTCCATCCACAGACCTTTCCGTCCTAACCGATCGCCTTCTGGGCATTATCTTGGGAAACATTATGATGGCTCTGTCCTACAAATATCTCTGGCCGACAAAACTGCTGCGCGGAAGTACTTTGCAAAAAGCGGTACCGATTCTCCTTGTGGGAGCGGCGTGCTTCATCGCCACTGGCTGCACCACGAGTTCGAAGGAGCTTGCCCCCTCCTCGCCCAACCAGACGTGGACCGGTTCGGGTTCAGCTGGGTACGGACTTCCCGCCCAATACGAAATAGGGACCCACGCCGTCGAATTGGATCCCGACCACGAGTACAGCCTGTCCGAGTTGGCCGACCTCGCTCAACGCAACAACCCCTCGACCCGAGTAGCTTGGGAGCAAGCCCGCGCCGCTGCAGGAGGGATCGGTGTTGCCGAGAGCGCCTACTACCCCCAGCTCAACCTAATGGTTTCGGCAGGGTATGAGCACGTGGCCTTCCCCCTTCCGACCAATGTTTTTGAGCAGGGATACTTCTACTCACAGATCGCGGTCCTTGAACCCGAGCTCCAGCTCGACTGGATCCTTTGGGATTTCGGACGCCAGCAAGCCGCAGTCCGAGGGGCGAAGGAATCCGCGATCTCTCAGAATTTCTCCTTCAACCAGGAACATCAGCAAGTCCTCTTCGACGTCTGCTCAGCCTACTACAAACTCATCAACATTCGCTCACAGCAAAGCGTGATGGAGGCGGCGCTGAAGGAAGCCGAGATCGTGGGTGAGTCGACTCAGAGTGCACTGGAACAGGGTTTTGCAACCCAAGCCGAATTACTGCAGGCACAACAGTTCGTCTTGCAGTGCACCTACGAAGTCACCGTCCTTCGAGGCGAACGACGCAAGGCTGAGATCGCCCTTGCCGAAAGTGTCGGTGCGAACCCCGGACAAGTGCTCAAGATCAAAAGCCTTACCGACACTACCCTGCCAGACAACATCGATGAATCTGTCGAGTCCCTGGTAAACTACGCTCTCTCCAACCGCCCGGACCTGCAAGCGATGGTGGCCGACCTCCGGGCCGCCGAAGCCAATGTGGACCAAGTAGAAGCCCAGCGAGGCCCCACTCTGGTTGCGACCGGCAACGTCGGACCGGGCTACAGTGCCTTCAAGGCCGACGACATGTCATGGGTCGATAGCCACGACCTACTCTACGGGGTAGGATTGGGGCTTCAGTTTCCGATCTTCGATGGATTTCGACGCAAAAGCATGCTGCGGAGTGCTATCGCCGAAAAGCGAGCTACCGAGGCCTCACTCGTGGAAGCCCGCAACGACACAATCCGCCAAGTATGGGACGCGTACACCGACTTTGAGAACGCCCACAGTCGCATGAGCTCAGCGAGTGCACTGGTTCGGGCCAGCGAAGCCTCGATGGAAGCCACTCTCGCCTCCTTTGAGCAGGGATTTTCGGATGTCACCGACGTACAGGCGCAGCAAGTCAGCCTCACCGAAGCACGGGAAAGCTACAACCAGTCCCGCACCGACTTCTTCCTCAGCGCCAGCCTGCTTCAGTTCGCCACTGGGCAAATCTCCCTCGAGCAACTGGATTAAGTCCGGAGCGGACAAAGGAACCGACAACCCATCCCCGCTCTTGCATCCTTCGGGATTGAATCCGTCCCAGTCGTTCCTTTTATTGACGGGATGCTCTCATCCGAGATTCGTCAGTCTTTCCTCGATTACTTCCGCTCGAAACAGCATGAAATCGTGCCGTCGGCCTCCCTCATGCCTACCTCGCCGAACCTGCTGTTCACCAACGCGGGAATGAACCAGTTCGTTCCCTTCTTCCTCGGTGAAGAAGTCCCCGCCTTCCAGCGGGCAGCGGATACGCAAAAATGCATCCGAGCGGGCGGGAAGCACAACGATCTCGAGGACGTGGGCTTCGACACCTATCACCACACGTTTTTCGAAATGCTGGGGAACTGGTCGTTTGGGAACTACTTCAAGAAAGAAGCCATTGAATTTGCCTGGGAGCTACTCACAGGAGTCTGGGGTTTTCCAGCCGAACGCCTCTACGCAACCGTCTATCAACCCGGTGCCGGAGATCCATCTGAATTTGATCAAGAGGCTCACGCGATTTGGTCCGGCATCTTCAAGAAGGAAGGACTCGACCCGCAGAAGCACATTCTCAACGGAAACAAGAAAGACAATTTCTGGATGATGGGCGACACGGGCCCCTGCGGTCCCTGCTCAGAGGTCCACATCGACCTCACTCCCAACGGCGATACCAACGGCAAGCTCGTGAACGCGGATTCACCCTGGTGCATCGAGATTTGGAATCTCGTTTTCATCCAACTGAATGCCAATCCCGACGGCAGCTTCGTCAACCTCCCCGCCTGTCACGTCGACACTGGAATGGGATTTGAGCGGGTTGCCGGGATCATGGCGACTACGAAGAATTTTACGGACTTCTCCCAGCCACCGAGCAACTACAACAGCGATCTCTTCACCGACCTGTTCGCCCACATCGAGTCACAATGCGAACACAAGTACACCTTCACGATGCCCGAAGGTGGCGGCAAGCTGTCGAAGCAGGAACTCAAGGATTGTGCATTCCGCGTGATTGCCGACCACATCCGAACGCTTTCCTTCTCCATCGCCGACGGCATTCTCCCGGGGAACGAAGGGCGAAACTACGTTCTGCGTCGTATCCTCCGGCGAGCGGTCCTCTTTGGCAAACGCCTCAAGCTGCCGGACGGATTTTTCACCAGCCTCGCTCCTGTTCTGATCGAAAAGATGAGCCGGGCTTTTCCCGAACTGGAGAAACAGCGGGTTGTCATTCTCAAGGTGTTGGCATCCGAGGAAAACGCTTTTGAAAAGACCCTCGACCGAGGACTCCAATTGTTCGAGAAGCAATGTGCCGACGACGTCATCAGCGGCAAGGAGGCATTCACCCTCTACGACACTTACGGATTCCCTCTGGATCTCACACAATTGCTCGCTCGCGAGCGTGGGATCAAAGTGGATACCGAAGGATTTGAGCAGGAGATGGAACTCCAGCGAGCGAAAGGTCGGGCGGCCCAAGTGAAGGAGACGATTTCGGTCAAAGCGCCTTCCAATATCGAGCCCACACAGTTCCGTGGTTTCCATGCCGAGCAATTACAGGGCGGAGAAGCGACGGTGACCGCAGTTCTTGACGGCCCGGACGATTCCAAAGCAATTCTCCTCGACGAATCACCATTCTATGCAGAGATGGGTGGCCAGGTGGGAGATTCCGGCGAGATCGTCTTTCAAGGAACTTCGGTCAAAGTAGCCCGCACCCAGAAAGGACCACACGGCGAGTTTCTCCATTTTGTCGACAATCCTACGTCCGACCTAGCGCAACTCGTTGGAAAGACGGTTGAGCCGAAAGTGGATGCCTATCGTCGACGTGCCATCCAACGGCATCACTCCGCCACTCACATTTTGAACTGGGCTCTGACCAAGGTTCTGGGCGACCACATCCGGCAAGCCGGATCTCTCGTCACCGAGAACAGCCTCCGCTTCGATTTCAACCACTTCGAAGCGCTGACCGAGGAACAGATCGACGAGATCGAGCGAATGGTCAATGAAGTCATTCTCCTGAATAAACCGGTCCACTGGTACGAAGTGCCGTTCCGTGAGAAACCCGATGACGTGGTGGCTGTATTTGGAGAGAAATACGGAAACGAGGTACGAGTCGTCGATATCGGCGGGTTCTCAAAAGAGCTCTGCGGGGGCACTCACGTACGCAGTACGGGCGAAATCGGTCTGTTCAAGATTGTTTCTGAAAGTGGGATTGCAGCTGGAGTACGCCGCATTGTCGCAGTTTCCGGAAAGGCATCCTACCGATTAGCCGAGGACAACTTCAATCAACTGCATCACATGGCCAAGCGTTTGGGGTGCCAGCAGCAAGAGATTGAGAAACGTCTCGAATCGATTCTGAAACAGCGAGCCGAATTAGAAAAGGAAGTCGCCCGCCTTCGGCAGAAGCAGGCCGAGGGGCAGGCCAATGCCGCTCTCGACACAGCGATCGATCTGGGCAACGACTTGAAGGCGATCATCGCCAAAGCTGAAGCCAAAAACCCAAATGAACTTCGGGGAACTGCCGCTCAGACTCTCAGTAAACTAGGAGAAGGCCTGGTGATCCTCGGCGCGGAAATGGGCAACAAGATTTCCATTGTAGCGGTTTCAAGCCCCGCGAGTATCGCCGCTGGTTTCCCAGCCGGAGAACAGATCCGCAGCCTCGCCGAATCTCTGGGGGGCAAGGGAGGCGGAAAGCCTGACATGGCCATGGGTGGTGCTGCAAACGAAGGTCAACTGGCTGCCGCGCTAGAGGAGTTTCGCAAGACGCTGGCGTAATGGAGTCGCGACCTCTCGGATTTGCTGAGACTTTTCTCCACCGATTCTATACGGATCTGGATGCAGGTCTGGTCACCGTGGTTGCTGCTCAACTACGGGCACCGATTTCCGAGACCAACCTCCGGGAGGCGATCTCGCGGGTGAGACTTCGCCATCCCTTACTTCGATGCACTATCGTGCAGGATGGGGACGGATTCGCTTTCGCCGAAACAGAGGCAGCTCCCCTTACGGCGATACAGCAATGGGACGTTGATCTGACCAGCCTATTCGAGCGCTTGCTCGACCAGCCATTTCCCGATCCTTCTCAACTCTGGGAAGTCGGGGTCTCGGCCCATCCGAACGAGCCACAAGTCGCGTATTTGAAGATCCACCATGCGATCGCCGATGGCACCGCGGCCCGTTCATTGCTACTGGAGCTCCTGTCGCCGTCAAATGACTCCTCAGAGATAGAGCCCCTACCCCTGCTTCCAACGGTTGAGCAGCTCATGGCAAAAGGATCGACTACTTTTGACGAACCCCTCCCTCAACCACGACAGAACGCCGACTGGAAATTCGAACAGAAGGCGACTCGTTCGGATCGGACCTGCCGAAGCATCCTGCACAAAACCGATTGTCGCCCGATCCTCGATAGCGCTCACGAAAGGAAGATCACGGTCAACTCGATCTTGATGGAGGCGGTACTACGCAACGCTCCGACGCTACCCCAGTACCCTGAATTCAGCTCGCTCATCCTCCCCGTCAGTGTACGGAATCGGATTCAGCCGGGAATCGAAGACAGTCAACTCGGCTGCCTAATTGGGAATGCCCTCGTCTACTCCCCGGACCGGGAAGCGTTAGACTCCCCTCGACTCGGGGCAATACTCGGAAGGCAACTCGAACATTCAATGGGAACTGCAATTACAGGACCCGCCGATTTCACGCCCAGCATGGTCAAAGAGGCCATCACCCCGTTCGCCGATAACGAGCAGGATCAATTCGGGTTCCCGTTAGCGCTCTCAAATGTAGGTGCCCTGCCCTCCATCGAAGGCGTAGAAGCACTGTGGTTTGGAGCATCGGTCAAACCGGGCCATCTCGGAATCCTGATCTCTGCCAGCACTATCGGAGAACACCTCTGTTTAGGGTTCCACTACACAGAACCTCTACTCTCGAGAAAATCCGTCCACGCGTACGCGGAGGCAGTCATGAGAAGCCTTACCGCTATCAGCGGTTGAGCAGGCAACTCGTTTCGATCGAGCGACAAACTTGGACCGAGTGCCGCACACCATTCAATGAGTCTGCAGCCCTGCCTAATTGGCACCCACTCGGCCCAGTAGACCTCGGACGAAGGATACCCTCTTGCGAGACTCATTCTGAGCCCCCTTCCGATTTGAATTCCGCCCCAATTGGATCACGGCCTCAGCCAATTGTCGTGTCAGGGAATCTTGTATCGACGAAAATACCTCTTCAGCTCCCTCGGTCTCGTCCCGCACTGCCCTTGATTCAACCGGAAATAAGGCGCGGAATTCCAGGCCGATCATTTCCAAGCGCTTACAATGGCCTTCGAAAGCAACCCGGTCACTTTCGGGAATCTTCTCCGAACCGGAACGGAAAAATACTAGCAAAGCCGTCTGCATCGAACGCGGAATTTTCGACAAAACGTTCTGCATGGCCTTCCAGGGCTTTACCCCCCTTTCGCCGGGGATAATGGGTAGAAACTGAGCCATCAACTGCTGGCTTTCGGTCGACACTGCATTGATCAAATCCTTGAGCTCACCATTGAGAACCTTCTTCTCCGACAACAGAATCGCTTGGCGAAGAATCTTCTCCAAATCATCGGCTCCCGCGCCTCCGCATAAAACCAAACTCTCTTCGTTCAAAGAGACAAAATCGATCGGAAGATCGGAGCGGACACCAAACTTCTCCAAAGTCCGAAGAAAGAAATCATTGGTTTGAGCGGTAATTCGGTCACTACGAACCATCTCTTTCTCGCCCTGCTCGGTCCGAATAACTTGGGCAACAAGACTCATCAACAAATCGATTTCTTTGGGCTTCATACCTCTATCGATCAACTCCTGGTAGGAACAATCGAAGTACGAGTGAATCGGATCGTTCCGCCGTTTCCCCGGCCATGGGGAACCGACAACCTCCAAGTAGAGTGGCGACACGGGAAGCGACAAAATCTCGAGATCTGGCAGTTTCATCCGGAGAAGATCCCAATCGCGGTCTGTGTTTTTCGGACGATACTGTCGAAAATACTGACGTTGCTTCGCGGTAAGCTCCTTCTCGTTCATCGGGATTCAACCTCTTCTTTCGCTGAACCTGAATTCGAGATGCCAGCCGTCGCACTCGCAGGAGTCACCGGAGGACTGGCGACAGTCTTCGGAGGGACTGCGACACTTTTTCCGGAATTCGGATTCTGTTCGACAATCTCATTCGCCAGAGCGCGGAAATCATTGGCAATACCCTGCTGGGTATCTTGCCCCGAAACTAAATTCACCGGAATACCCAGAGAGACCGCTCGCCGCACTATCGTGGCATCCCGTACCCGACTTTTAAACACACACGCATCCGGTGAGACAAACCGTTGCCGGATGAATTGCTTCAGACGCATCTGCATCCTCATCACCGAAACACTGATATCCACATTCGACTTGATGGCGTTAAAGACAATCCCACGAACATAAGCCGGACTACCCATTTCCCGTTTCCGAAATCCGGAGGAGCGCTTGTGAAAGAGCATCAACTTCTCGACCATCAAAGTGAAACCGATCAAACTCAACGCGTCTGGATTGGAAGGGACAATCATCTCATTAGCGGCAAACACCCCTAGCTGAGTTGCACGTAAGAAGTTGGGCGGACAATCGAACAGGATGTAGTCATACTGATCCTCGATCTCCTTCAGTTGCTGATAGAACAGCACGAAATGGGGATTGTACGGATCGGGGACGTACTCGTTCTCCAGATCGATAAAATTGAATGTAGTCGGAAGTAAATCGAGACCAGGAAGGAGGCACTTACCCGCCTGATCCTTTACGACGTCCTTGATCACAATATCCGAAATCTTCTGTTCACCCGGTACAAAAATGGAATAGATCATGTCTCGATTCGACATATTGATCCGGTTCCATTTATCCAATCTCATCAACCAGATACTACTGTTCGACTGGGTATCCAAATCGACCAGAAGAACGCGGTGACCCGCCTCCGCCAGAGATGCAGAAATATTTACGGTCAGCGAAGTCTTTCCGACTCCTCCCTTATAATTGAGTAAAGCTATTTTACGGCACATATACCTATCACCATTTAAAATCATCAATGGTCGGTATTGCCGAAGAGAAACTCACTCCCCCGCCATCGCGTTCACCATTAGAAATCTCGACTGCACTAATATCTGCGTCCTTTTGAATCTCTTGGTCGATTGCCTCTTCCAAAACGCGTTCCGCCCAATATCCATTCTCGATCTCCCAGTCCGAAGGGATGTATCCATAGTCATGGAGGAGATCCAGAATCAGGCCCGAATCCCCACCGGCGCTCATTCCGGAAAGAAGGCCTCGCTCGCGGTGAGCAGCAATCACCCGCTCAACAATTAGTTCCGGAAGCTTCTCCTCATAACACGGGTGTAGCGGGAAAAGAGACGCCCATTTCTTCCACTGTTCGACAGACACCGAGAGACTCGCCATCGAGGACGCCTCTAAATAATGAACGCGGCTCCGGGTCACCTTACGAACGATAGCACTTACCGTCGAAGAAGCCCCTCCGACCTCGAGCCAATCACCCGGTCGCAATTTCTCATGGGGATCTCGAGTCTTCGAAAAGTCCTCGGGGACCTCGGTTAACTCCTCAAGAGCATTGAAACAAAAAAAGGAATTCGTCGAGGAACCATTCCCAAAGCCCAACTTCCCCTTCTGAATTAAATCATCCTGATAATTCGCAGCATCCTCCCTAGAGTCTGCCCAGTAATATTTAGTAATCGCCGTAGTGACCCGGTATTTTCTCATAGCAGGATTCTCAGTTTCAAGGATGGAAGATGGAAAGAAACGGTTCTAGTAGAGAATGGACCGTAATGCCTCCAACTGGCTCGTTCAAAGTGTTTTCAATCATAACTGTATTTTAACAATCCTTTCGCTAGCAGTCAGTTACGGTTAAATTCAGCCGAATTCTCAAAATCCCGATTAAAAACAACCATCAACATCGTCCCTACTATTCTGCGACAATCTCGACTCCCGGCATCTCGGATAACATCTCCTCGGCCGAATGAAACCGATTCTCGGGCAACGGCTCCGTTGCCCTGAGAAACCATGCACCCCACTCGCTTCGGATCTCCTCCGATAGCTCGTAGAAGAAATTCGCACCGGCTCGTTTGTGCCCGGAAAACAGATACCAGGTTAAAAATCCCACTGAATACAAATCACTTTCTACCGTAAATTCCGGACGCTCCGCACACTCCGGAGCATTGAAAATAGTCGACTCAATCACCGAAGAAACTTGCGGAGAAAAGCCGGGAATATCATTCGAAAGAGCACCTTCATCGGGCGGTCCATAGTGGCTAGGGAATTCAATAAGTGGATACAAACCCGCATCAGAAATCTCTAAACGAAGGTCCTCATCTACGAAGCAGTGGGCCGGTTTGATCGAGCCATGAACGATACCGCGCTTGTGCAAAACACAGAGCGCCAGCAATACCTGGAAGATAATTCTCCGCACTTCTTTCTCTCCAAACATGCCAAAACCGCCTTCACGGCGGGCTTCGATCATGGCATTCAGCGAAAAGAGATCGGACTTCCGGAACGCAACCCAATTGAAAAATTCATCTGTTTCGGCACCCACAAATTCCAGAACATGGCTATTCTGGATACCGTTCCCGCGTTCAAGCAAACCATCGAGACGAAGCATCATTTGATCGGATGGAATTTTCTGCGGAGAGAGAAGATGGACAACAGTGTCCTCCGTTCCGGAAGGACCTACCGCAGAATAACTCTCCCCCAAGGCCCCGACGCCAAGGCATTCCATCACGGTAAAGCTACCGACCTCCATCCCCGGTTGAAGACAACCGATCGAAGCATCCAGTGTATCCGACATATCAAACTCGTTGAACGATCAACTAATTCTTTTCTAGGGTGGAATCCTCTTCCGAGTACTCTTCCTCGGGCTCAAATTCGTTTTCGGACTCAACTATTGCGGCTCCGGTCCAAGGATCGATCTTAACATCTCCCTGTCGACCGGGCTCGGTGGCCAATACACCCTCTCCAAAGAACGGCGTTTCTTCCTCAATTGGTTCTGTCGGTAAAATTTGGGGCTTCTCGACCGCGACTTTGCGCCGTTTTCTGCGGGCTCTCCCCTTTCTTTTGGCCGAAGTTCGTTTTACTCGGACTACTTCTTCCTCGGAAGACGCACCAGAATCGACAACGGACAGCGGATCAATCTTTCCCCTGCGCTCAAACTCACGATATTCCACCGCCTTTTTGACCTTCCGACCGGAAACTCGCAGTAAAAAGAAGAGAGGAAGCGAGCAAAACGACACCGCAATGATCAAAAGTGCTAAATCTGACTGCTGTAAAATCGATGCGGGACCGGCCAGAGAGGCGATTACACCAGAAAATCCAATCCGGGAACCCCGAAAACCACTCTCTGCAAACATCCAAAACCCGGAAAGGCCGACCACAAATCCGACCGAAAGAAGGGCAACACCGATCTCCGGCCGAACAAAACCACCAATTGCGAGTAGAAGAATACCCACCGAACCGAAATACGGGGCAATTTGAAACGGAATTGAGATCTCTTCCGGACGATCGCCCCTCATCGCGTAGGTACAAAAACCGGCAAGGAAGACACCGAGAAAGCCGGCCGGAACGAAAATCGAACTCAAATCGATGGAACCGACCTCGAAAGACTGCGACAGCAGAATCGCACCAGCGGAATAGAGCACCCAAAAACCGGCCAATGCTCCAATGGAGAACTGGCGGGCGGGTAGTCGAAGCTGAATCAGGAGGGTGAGAAGGCAGAGAACAGGAACCGCCCAATAGAGTTTTGAATCCAAAAAGCTGGAAAGGGGCATAGAGCAAGAAGGTTAATGTGGGGAGCAGGTGGATCCCCTCTCAACAATTCGGTTTGAAATGCTAAAACGGAACCCACGATTCTTGCTTGTAGAAAATCACGAAATCGAAACGTTCCAAGCACTAAAGAATCGAGACGTCGCTCCAGCCCGAGCCGGGCACCAAAGAACGACGAAATTAATCCTCTAAGTCGCTGACTATGCGAAACTTAGTATCGATTTCAGTAAAATCGTAAAAATCATCAGCGAACTCCTCCTCTTCCAACTCGCCATTTTTGCCCTCTTCCTTCTCGAAAACGAAAACGGTTTTCTTCTTACGACTGATCAGTTGGGGGCGATGGGCTGGGGTGAGATCAATGGGACTGGATGAATCTTCTGACATGGGGATAGAGTCTGACTGGACCAACAAAATGAGTGTAATCCAACCCGTTATTTGTAAACAAAAAAAGGCCTCGGTCTGCGTTTCCGCAAACCGAGGCCATAAACCTGGCAATAACCTACTCTCACAGGACAGCATGGTCCAACTACCATCGGCGGTTGAGGGCTTAACCGGCGTGTTCGGAATGGAAACGGGTGTTTCCCCTCACCTATGATCACCAGAGTGTTATTCAACGAAAAATCGGCCAGGCGGCGATAATCCGGATATTAAAAAGTCAAGTTCGACGCAAAAAGTCGTAAAGTAATAGCATGCTATTCAGAAATCACTTCAAAACGGGTGTGATACTGATGGTAATCGTTTGGATAATTAGTACAAGTTAGCTCAATACGTTGCCGTACTTACACGCCTTGCCTATCAACCAGGTGGTCTTCCTGGATCCTTAAAGGAGATCTAATCTTGGGAGGAGCTTGGCACTTAGATGCTTTCAGCGCTTATCTCTTCCGTACTTAGCTACTCGGCGGTGCCGCTGATACGACAACCGATACACCAGAGGTACGTCATTCCCGGTCCTCTCGTACTGAGGAATGAACCCCTCAAATCTCCAACGCCCACAGCGGATAGAGGACCGAACTGTCTCACGACGTTCTGAACCCAGCTCGCGTACCACTTTAATTGGCGAACAGCCAAACCCTTGGGACCTTCTCCAGCCCCAGGATGTGATGAGCCGACATCGAGGTGCCAAACCGCGCCGTCGCTATGAACGCTTGGGCGCGATCAGCCTGTTATCCCTAGGGTACCTTTTATCCTTTAAGCGATAGCGATCCCACGATCGACTACCGGATCACTTCGGCCTGCTTTCGCAACTGCTCGACTTGTAGGTCTCACAGTAAAGCCACCTTATACCGATGCGCTCTAGAGCCCGATTGCCAACCGGGCTGAGGTGACCATCGCGATCCTCCGTTACTCTTTGGGAGGAGACCGCCCCAGTCAAACTGACCCGCTAGCACTGTCCCCCAGCCGGATAACGGCCTGAGGTTAGATATCTAATTAACAGAGAGTGGTATTTCACCGATGACTCCTCCCGACCCTGAAGCCGGGGATCAAAGTCTCCCACCTATCCTACGCACTGAGAATCAAATACCAATACCAGCTTACAGTAAAGGTCCATAGGGTCTTTCCGTCCTGCTGCGGGTAGCCCGCATCTTCACGGGCACTACTATTTCACTGAGCATCTCTCCGAGACAGCGACCAACTCGTTGCACGATTTGTGCAGGTCGGAACTTACCCGACAAGGAATTTCGCTACCTTAGGACCGTTATAGTTACGGCCGACATTCACGGGGGCTTAGACCAGAAGCTTGCACCTCCAGCGTTCACCTTTCCGCATTGGTCACGTGTCACTCCCTATACATCGTCTTGCGACTTAGCAGAGAGCTGTGTTTTTGCTAAACAGTCGGTTGGTCCTCTTTTCTGAGACCCTCCGAAGAGGGCGCCCCTTCTACCGAAGATACGGGGCCAATTTGCCGAGTTCCTTAGAGAGATTTCACTCACGCGCCTTAGAATACTCATCCCGGATACCTGTGTCGGTTTGCGGTACGGGTACCATACATCCTCCTTACGAAGCTTTTCCTGGAAGCCTGGTATCGTTCAATCCCCCGCCGCCTTGGCATTGGGGTCCATTCGTATTTCAGCCGAGTGCCCGACGGATTTACCTATCGAGCGGCCTACGTACTTAGACACGGACAATCAAAACCGTGCTGACCTAACCTTCTCCGTCACTCCGCAAGTAAAAACGCATGCATGGTAGTACAGAAATATTAATCTGTTGTGCATCGACTATTCCTTCCGGCCTCGTCTTAGCTCCCGACTAACCCTGGGCGGACGAACCTTGCCCAGGAAACCTTATCCTTTCGGCGACCCGGATTCTCACCGGGTTTATCGTTACTTAAGCCTGGATTCTCACTTCCTGCCGGTCCACCCAACCTCGCGGTTGAACTTCAATCCTGCAGGAACGCTTTCCTACTGCTCTATAAAATAGAGCCCACAATTTCGGTATATCGCTTAGTCCCGATCATTTTCGGCGCGAATTCACTCGATAGGTCAGCTATTACGCACTGTTTAAATGGTGGCTGCCTCTAAGCCAACATCCCTATTGTCTGTGTAAACTCACATCCTTCTCCACTTAGCGATATTTAGGGACCTTAATTGGTGGTCTGGGCTGTTTCCCTCTCGACTATGAAGCTTATCCCCCACAGTCTGACTGCCGCGCTACACCCCTGGGTATTCGGAGTTTGATAAGGTTTGGTACCCTGGTATGGGCCCTAGCCTTTTCAGTGCTCTACCCCCCAGAGTCAGCACGCGACGCTATACCTAAATATATTTCGGAAAGAACCAGCTATCGCGGGGTTTGATTAGCCTTTCACTCCGATCCACAGCTCATCCCCTAACTTCTCAAGGTTAGTGGGTTCGGTCCTCCACTTAGTTTTACCTAAGCTTCAACCTGGCCATGGATAGATCACCTCCGCTTCGGGTCTATTACATGCAACTCGTCGCCCTATTCGGACTCGCTTTCGCTGCGCCTTCACCTCGTAGAGGTTTAAGCTTGCTACATATAATAACTCCCAGGCCCATTATGCAAAAGGTACGCCGTCACTCCATAAAGGAGCTCCGACCGATTGTAGGCAAATGGTTTCAGGTACTATTTCACTCCCCTAACAGGGGTACTTTTAACCTTTCCCTCACGGTACTAGTTCACTATCGGTCGATATCGAGTATTTAGCCTTACACCGTGGTCGGCGCAGATTCACACGGGGTTTCACGTGTCCCGTGCTACTCAGGAATCCTCTAAGCTCCATCATGTTTTCGAATACAGGGCTATCACCTTCTTTGGCTCTACTTTCCAATAGATTCTTCTAACAATCCGGATACCATATTGAGGTCCTACAACCCCTCTCAACAAGTTGAGAGGTTTGGGCTCTTCCGCTTTCGCTCGCCACTACTTACGGAATCTCTTCGATTTCTTTTCCTCTGCTTACTAAGATGTTTCAATTCAGCAGGTATCACCTCCTAACCCTATATATTCAGATTAGGATAACTACGCTTACACGTAGCTGGGTTCCCCCATTCGGAAATCTCCGGATTAACGCGTATTTGCCGCTCCCCGAAGCTTATCGCAG
>CEOD01025759.1_pt1:0-30000 | contig 72613 bp, 52 predicted proteins | sample 530341 | NCBI WGS metagenome assembly CEOD01 (sample SAMEA2619950, study PRJEB7988) | marine metagenome | isolation source: saline water (ENVO:00002010), including | reverse complement strand
AAATGTTTCGTCAACCCTTTTTCTGAATTATTTTTCGGAAAAAATTTTAGATTTGATAAAGAACGTTTTCCGCGCCTCTTCCAGTTGTCCGTTTCGAACATCCTTCGAATTTGCGAAAGACGCCAATTAGGGCGAAACCCTCGTTGGTCGTCAACACCTTTTTCAAACTAATTTTCAGAAATTTGATTTTTTAAAGAACGTCTCTTTTCGCTGCCGGCCAACATTGCTGCTGTACCAGTGGAAAAGAGTCGCAAAACAAAGATTGAACCGCGGCGCCTCGCAAGTCTTTTTTGAAAATATTTGTTCACAATTATTACCAATTGATGAACAACATCTTACAACTCTCTTATCACACCTCCAGGAAAAGAAACGATTCAGAAAATCGGCAATTCTTAGCGATCAAAGGTGTTTTCAGCGGTTTATCGACGCCATTACAACGCGCCCAGCGCCCAAGTATTGACCCCCGCACCCCGTTAAACCCAATATTCGCCCTTATATATGGCGACTTTATCCCGTTTTCTTCCTGATTCTTTCCAATCTGAGGACCAAATCGTACTAATGGCAGGCAGAGGGAGCTATCCCGAGCTGACTGCCAGGCGTATCAAAGCAGCCGGACTGCCCCTAAAGCTGATAGGTCTAAAGGGAGAGACGAGTGATTCGCTCTTCGATTCCTTTGAGTCCTCGGACCGGAAGATGATTAAGGTAGGGCAAATTGGGAAGCTTACGAAGACTCTCAAGGAGTTTGGTTCCCGCTATGTAGTAATGGTAGGGCAGGTTCAACCGAACCGCCTGTTTGGAGGCATCCATCCGGATCTCCGTGCGATTAAGATCCTCGCCTCTCTCAAGGAGAAGAATGCTGCGACAATCTTTGGTGCCATTGTAAGAGAGATCGAGGGAACTGGATGCACGGTATTGGATGCGCGGGCTTTTATTGATGACGACCTAGCCACAGAGGGATCAATGACCGGAGGGAAGCCCTCCTACTCACCCGAGCATCTTCAGCACGGCATCCGTATCGCTCGAGAATCGGCCCGCCTCCATATTGGCCAGGGCGTCCTTGTGCGCAAAGGCACTGTACTCGCTGTGGAGGCGTTTGAGGGAACCGACGCCATGCTTCGCAGAGGTGGCGAATTCAAGACCGATCAAAAAATCTTCGTCAAACTCCCCCACCCCGATCACGACTTCCGTTTCGACGTTCCCGTTTTTGGTATTCGTACTCTTGATACAATGATCGAATCAAAAATCTCCACCGCCGCCCTCGCTACCGGGCAGACGGTCATCCTCGACAAGGACGCTGTTCTCGCGAAGGCAAAGAAGGCGGGCGTCGAGATCATCGGCTTCCGGGCGGCAGCGACCGAAGCCGATCACTCTGCCCTATAGTATATACGAGAACGGGCGAGCCCCAGAGGGGGATAAGCCTTGTCCCTCTGACGGGGGTGCTATAGGCCAACTACTCCGCCTACCATGAGACTGTTAGTAGTATCCGACCTCCACTTCACGCTGCCACAGCTGGACTGGTTGATGAAGGTAGCGGATCGCTACGACGCCGTAATAATAGCAGGAGACCTACTGGACATCGCGGGCACGCTCCCTCTGGGAAACCAGATCCTCATCATCAGCAAATACCTCGAACGCATTTCCCAGAAGCGCTCATTACTAGTATGCTCGGGAAATCACGACGGGGATTCGGTAAACCTGCAGAACGAGTATATAGCGACCTGGCTGACGCAGGTGAGAGGCGATCGCTTGTATGTAGATGGGCAAAGCCTCGAGATCGGCACACAGCGCATGACCATTCTCCCGTGGTGGGATGGACCGGAAACCCGCCAAAAGATGGAAGAATTTCTCGAACGGGAATCCCGATGCGTACGGGGACCCTGGGCATGGTTACACCACGCCCCTCCGAACGGATCGCCGATAAGCTGGACAGGGAAGAAAGATGCGGGAGACCCAAATCTGAATCGGCTCATCGCGCAGTATCGTCCTACATATGTATTTTGCGGCCACATTCACCTCTCACCCTTCCGATCGGGCGGGAGTTGGTATGACCGCCTGGGGGACACCTGGGTATTCAATCCAGGGAAGCAGATCGGTGAAATCCCAACCTACATCATAATCGACCTCACAGAAAACCGCGCGACATGGGTCTCCATGGATGATACGGATTCGATCTCGCTCGCCTAGCAGCGAGATACGGGATTCCCCCATCCACTTCCCCGACTCAAAATCCCTGGGCAAAAGGCCTCACCGGGATCCGGGAATCGGCGGATCGGAATCATCGGGCACCTCCCGCGGCGGGACGACCGGAGGATTGCGAACGAGGAGGGCCTTCAAAATATCGTCCATCAGATCGAAATGATTCTCCTTCCCTCCATATTGGCGCTTAATCTCCGCCAGGTACTCATTCACAGCATTGAGGCGGTGGGCCAAACTCCGAGCGAGGAAGACAAGAAAGCCGGGATTCGCCTCCAAATGAACAGACAGATCTTCGATCCAACGAAAAGTGGAGGGCTCCTTCACCCGTACAGTGGCAGTATCTTCGCTCTGGAGGAGGTAAGACATCTCCCCAAAACAAGCACCTTTCTCGCTGATCTCCGTAATATAGACCCCGTTTTTCAAAATCTCGACACAACCTTCTTCCAATAGGAAGAGCGAAGGGCACTGCTGCCCCTGAACGAAAATCTCTTCACCGGGTGCCTTCTCAATCAGAGGTAGATTCTCTAGACAGCTCAAATCCATAGACGATTCCGAAAGACTAGACCTGCCATTCCAGGATTGCGATGGAAAATATCCATCCGGCTCCGGGTTACTGCTGATCGGCTCCACACGATCGGGCCCAATCATTCTGCCCATTGATCGCCCACCACCGTTTGATCGATGGGGCCGGCAAAGAGAGGCAACCTTCGGGAGCACCCGACCTCTCAAAAATCCGCCCTATCGCGAAACCTTCGCGCAGGTCCTTTCACCAGCGGGTCGACGTCGCACCACGGTCACAATCCATCCCACACAAAACGGGAGCCAGAAGGATGAAGGTTCGGGAATCAGGATCCACTGATCCAAATCGGCGAACGGGATCCAATCCTCTGCGAGGACCTGTGATCCACCGCTCACGACAAACTCACTCAGGGCCACTGGAGAATCGGGATGTAATGGATCGTACCCCAGTGCCGGGTCGCTGCCGTCCTGCAAAAAATTCCAGTTATAGGTCCAACCCATTGCCGTCCAGGGGTAGTCCGTTTGGGCCTGATTCCATTCCACGAACTCGCCGAGCCCGTCCGACCCCGTATAGGTCTTCGTCGCATCATTGATATCAACATAGGTAAACCCATCCGGCGCACCGACTGTTGTGGTCTCATAACTCCCGTCCGGGAATGTATCCAGAGAGGGGAACTGCGAGGTGATGTCCCCGGAATACCCGGGCCTGGAGAGGTGATCGAGAGGGACCCAGAAAAACGCCAAGCCGTGCTCGACCGGATCGGACTGCGGCAAGCCGACCGACTGCTGAATTCGAAGGGCCACAGTTTCGGAGTCCGGACTATCCGTCGGGGCAAAGTAGGTCTCCTGCAAATAGTCAAGCAAGTGATCTCCCGAAGTGACGTAGGGCATAATATACGAGGTCGAGCCCCCGCTATCAAAAGTCAGGGTCAAATCGGTCCCGGGGGCAGAGTCCCACAGCCCGTACGGTTTGGTAAATGTCGCCACCAAAGTGGATTGATAGGAGACGCCTCCAATCACCTTCTCCTGATAAATGTCGGGGCGGCCGACAGGGTCCCAGCTCAGCGTAGTCAGGTTGGCACCATTTAATACGGTCCGGGGAGTCGAAGCCACCTGGGGAGTCGGAGGATCACCCGCTACCGAGTCCCAATGATAGGACTCCTGGGTGATTGCACTCCCCTGTTGAAAAGCGGCCGCATTCTGCCCCACGGTCTGCCCGAAGAGAAGACCGCCGCAATGAATCAGTGCGACCCAGCCTCCAACCCAATGAACCCCTCTCACCCTCACATAGCCGATATCAGACCAGCCAGCCCCCTCTGTCAAACTGATCCACCCTCCTCCTTTGACAGAATTCCTAACCTTGCGATTATCGCGATCACCCCCCTATCATTCCCTCACATTCTCGAATTTTTCACAGAATCAACCCAACTCAATCCAACCCAACTATGGCGACGATCATCTTCCTCTCGTTACTCGCGACGCTCTATGCCGCAACGCGCTCCTCAAAAGGCCTCGTGGATATCATGTTTATCGTCACCTTCATTTTGATTGTGGTGCTCTTCCTCCATCACTCGACGGATACCCTCAACATCAACCTATAGGATCAGAACCATGAGCAACGCACGACTGACCTATACCCTCGCCCACTTTTACGTCCTCGCCCTAGTCGGGGTTCTCCTGGGAGCGTTCGGGATCCAACTCATCTTCAAAGAAATCCCCTGCCCTCTCTGCTACCTCCAGCGCATGGGAATGGCTCTGGCGGCCATCGGCCCCTGCTTAGTCATCCTTCATGGCGTTCGGGTGAAATTCTTCGGAATGACAATCGTAGCCGCCATTCTCGGCGCCACGATATCAGCCCGCCAAGTCCTTTTGCACATCGCTAACTCGGCCGACCCTGGATACGGAACTCCCGTCATGGGCCTGCACCTGTATACATGGGCCTTCCTGGTCTTCTCCACCATGATTGCAGTCAGCGGCCTCCACCTCTGGACGATCAACGAGGGAGAATCTTATCGCCCGGCGCGACTGTCCCGCTTCTCCAAATGCGTCCTTGGGATCTTTGTGATCGTCCTCGTAGCAAACGTCGTAAGCGCTTTCGTACAAACCGGCTTCCACTGGTTCCTCCCCGGAAACCCGACCGAGTACCGGCTGTTCCACTAGACCCCCGGCCTCTGAGCAGTGTCGGTCAATCGAGACCGCGCTGCAGCAAGTCGTCCTCGTCAAGAGCGAGAAGGTGCCCCAACTCGTGCAGGAACGTCACGCGAACCTCTTCGACAAAGGTCTGTTGGTCGCGCTGAGCGTACTCGTACAGGTTCTCGAGAAACAGGTAAATGCGGGCCTGTCCGGCCCCATCTTCTTCGGCCAGATCGCCCCCTTCGAACAAACCTAGCGTATCGGGCTCCAACCCCTCCCGCACCATTCGTTGCGGAACCTTCTCAAACAGGATCGTGGGAATCTCCACAGCGATCTCCCTGAGTTCGGGCGGCAATTCGCCCAGCGTGGCCTCAATGACCTTCCCCGCTGTCGACAAAAGATGAGGACCGCCTGGGCGCTTCATCGAGCGACCATTGGAAAGTCTTCCAATCCCCGGAGCACCCGATTGTGCAAACCGCGGGACGTTGAAGCGAGCAGCGAAGTTCCATCTTCGGCTGGCCCACCATTGCAATCGGTCACAATTGCACCCGCTCCCCGCAGCACAGGAAGCAATGGCAACATGTCCCATGGATTGAGAATGGGATCGATCATGATGTCCGCTTGACCCATGACCAAGGCCAAGTACCCGAAACAATCGCCCCATGAGCGGACAACTCCGGCCCCACGAATCAAATCCGTATAGGACTTACCTCTCTCCAAAAGAAGGGGATCCGAAGGATCGGTCATAAGGAGCGTCGCCTCGGAAAAGGGCCGGTCCCCGCGGACACGAATTCGCTCCCCATTTAACCAAGCATGTCGATTGTCTCCGGTTGCCATCCGCCCCAATACCGGCTGATGAATCAACCCGATGACCGGGCGCTTTCGGTACAACAAACCGATCAACGTTCCAAACAGGGGGACGCCATGAACAAAACTCTTTGTCCCATCGATGGGATCGAGGACCCATATAAATTCTTGATTCGTTCCCTTCGCACCAAATTCTTCCCCGATAATGCCGTGTTCCGGAAATTCTCGGGCGATGCAATCACGCAGGTAGCGCTCGGCCTCTTGGTCGGCCTCGGTGACAGGGGACCCATCGTCCTTGGCCTCGACCGAAAAAGAGCGGCTATTGAATCGATCCGCGATCCCTTTACCCGCCTCAGTAGCTATGGTTCGAGCAAAATCCAGAAACTCCGAGATGCTTTCCGGGCTAAGCGGACTTTTCGAAAAATCGTGACGCGACATGACACTCTTGAGGAAATCCCCCGTTTCAATCTCCCGCAAGAACTGTTTTCGCGCCCACGGATCTTACCCGGATTTTGACCTTACCCGGCTCGCTCCACTGACCGGGCGCCAACCGGTGCTACGACGACTCCTCGAGGAAGAATTCACCATAGCGCTTCATCCAATTCTCGATTCGCTTCTGGTAGTAGCCTGGATCGTACGGGGACAGAACCGGATCATACTCATCGATCCCCCGCGCCTTTTGCCACTCGGGCGTACTCTTTCTATCGGCCTCCCCTATATAATAGGAGACCCTCTCTCCCATCTTGGGGTTAGGTTCCATTCTCAATGCGACCTCCAGGGAAGCCCGGCGGGACTTTCCTTTATCGGCGACGGCCTTGGCATACGCTGCCGGGGACTGGCTTAAATACTCTCCCTTCGCGAGCTCCCCGACGGGAACCGAATGTTCCTCGAGACGAGAGCGCAACTCGCTGATCTTCTCCTTCGGGTCCTCCTCCCGTTTCCCCAGCAACCACTCAATCAGGTGTCGGGTGAGATCGCGCAGGAAGGGTTCGGTCCCCCGAGACCGCAAAGCAGACCCCTTCACCACGATACTATCTCCTTCGAGCAAGGCATAGTTTTTGGCTTTGTAGCAAAACATCGCCTCATAGGCCCCATCGAACTCAAGATCGATGCCCTCGGGCAGATCCCCATTGACCGCGGCCAATAACCCTTCCGGCCGATCATACCATTCAGGGGCGGCCACATAGATTCCGTCCGTATCCGCTTCGAGAACCTTACAGCCCTTCGATTGGAAGTTTGAAATCAATTGCTCAAGAATCTCGCGCCCACCCTTCGTCACCTCTGCGGCCAATTCACTGTCACCAAACCGGGCCCCACCAAAACCCAAGTAGCCATAGAAGGAGTTGATGAGAATTTTGAAACTGTTCTGTCGGGCGGCAAATTCTCGACGCAAGTCGGGGTCCTCTTCCTCTTGCGAGCGCTTTTTATAAGTCAGTCGCTCTGCCCGCAATCGTTCCAGGGCCGGGATCAACACCCCCAGATCGTCATTCTTGGGGTTGCGATCGATGTGCAACAGGAGACTTGGATACAGCGAAGCCACGTCAAAGTGCAGCACCTTGTGAAAGACGCCGGTTTCAAAACTCTTCGAAACAGCCCCTTCGAACCGTCGTGCGGCCTGCGGTTCGGGCAACGCACGCTCCGCGCGAAAATATTCCTCCAGAAAGACCATCTCGACCCGGGACCCCGTCCCCCGCAACAAAATCTCCTGCAAGGTCATTGGGAAAATAGCGGCCTGCGCGACGTAAGTTGGAAGCAAGATGGTCGCGATACCTTCGGTCTCCCGCAGATCATCCTCCAAGTACGCGCGGAACTTCTCCCGATCCTCCGCAAAAGATTGGGCGATCTGGTCTCCCGGCAGGTAGGTCCGCTCCTCTTTTCCGCTCAGGCCAAAGTGGAGGGCCAGATCCTTTAAGCCAAAGGCCGGCAAACTCCGCTGCGTCAAATCGTAGAACTGCGCCGCAATCAGCGTGTCAAAGACCGTCCGACCGGGAATATCGCACCGGCTCAAATCAAACCACCTCTCGGCGATACGCACCCGACTCTTGCGGAACGTCGGCTCCGCCCCGAATCTCCCCCACTCCATGGCCACCCGGAATCGGCGGCATCGCGTGCGCAGGTAGTTGAGGTCAAAGTTGAAAAAGTTATGCCCCTCGAGGATGTCGGGATCGAGCTCCTGCAAACGCCTTCCGAAACTCTTCAACAGCGAACGCTCGGCGACGTCGGTGTCTTCCTCCAGCTCGAGAATCTCCGACCTTCCGCCAACCCGCAGTCCTATCGCCAGGACTCGGTCCCCTTTCCGTGTGGGATCGCTGAATCCCCCTTGGGCCTCGCAACCGGTTTCGATATCGATCTGGCAACGCACCATATCGCTCAAAAACCCCGGCGCGATCATCCGCAGTCCGTACCGAAGCATGTGCTGGTGCTCGAGAGGCCGAATCGATTCCACCTTAGCCGGGTTCCGGGGCAATTGTGCCAATACCTTGGCACCCATCGGATCCTCGGCCTCGACCATATGAGAGAGAACACCCTCTCCGACCAAAGTCTTTCGTGGCAGGGCACCAACCTCGGGATCGTCACAGAGTTTTTCGTCAATCCACGCAAACCCGTGAAATGGCTCCTCCATCAGTTCCACCTTGGCCGTATCCCCCGACCGCCAAGCCGTGTGTACCTTGCCCGCATCAGGATCCACCCAAATCCCGACCAAAAAGCGGGAATCCCCAACACGTCCCTGGATAGAATCAGAAATTGCCATTAACTCTCCTGTAACCGAGGCCCGAGCCAAAGGCAAACCCTAGGAGATTGAATGCCCCGCCCCCCCCTCCTTCAGCTGGGGTTAGGCGCCATTGACAGAACCGCACTCGCGACCAATATTTTCTCAGATTCAGGCTGAATCTGTCTGGCTTGACGGCCCTTTCGAAGCCTGCGCTTCGGGTCTCATTTTTTGAGATCCTTCCCCTCCATACAGAAAACAATGAAGCTATTGCTTACTATTCTCGCCCTCAGCGCAGGAATCGTCATTCACCTACCCGCACAGGAAGCAACCGAGAATAGCCCTCCCGATTCTGCGGACACCGCCCCTCCCACCCCTTCAACTCACACGGATGCCTACAAGCGTTCCCACATGGACGCCCCCGCCTACGTGGACCAAAAGCTCAATTCGCGAAAACTTTTGGACCACATGTCCAACTTCGCCTCCGATACCCGCAGCCCCCGTGCAACCCTTGAAAGCTTCTTCTACCTGATCGACAGCTACTACACGTTGATCAGCGCGGATGGGGTAACTTGGGACAACCAAGACGACTTGGACAATATCGCGCTTGAGCTGGCCGATCTGTTCGACATGGACGACGTACCCGTCAATTTTCAGGCAGACGCCGCAATCGAGGCCTCTGTCTACATGGCGGAGTATCTGTCTCGCCGCGAGATGCCGCCCCTTAACGAAATTCCCGACGAAGACGAAATGGCTAAAGCCATCAAGGCGGGCAAACTACCCGTCTACCGAATCCCCGGTACTCCGATTGAGATTGCCCGCGTGAATCATGGAGACCTCGAAGGCCATTCATTGTTCGTCAACACGATGCTCACCGATGCCAAAAGCCTCTACGACCAAGCGGCGAACTACCCCTACCTCAGCGATCAGTTTCAGGGCTTCTACGAATTATATTTCCTGACACCCGGACCCATGATCCCGACCAATCTGATCCGCTCTTTGCCCAACTGGATGATGGTCGATATCTACGAGCAAACCATCTGGCAATGGATTCTGACTCTCTTCGGATTCGCCGTCCTGGTCGGCGCCGTCTACGGGCTCGGCCGACTCATCAAACACGTGAGCCGAAACTGGCAACCATTGTCGGTAAGCACCGCCCATCTATCTGTACCCATCGTCACGATTTTCCTCACCAAATGGTTGATCTACCTGTTGGACGAGCAGGTCTATCTCACCGGGGAGGCATGGGAGTTCATCATCATGATCTCTGACCTGATCGTCCTCCTGAGCATGATTACTATCATCATAGTACTGGGTAGTATCATTGCGGCCTTTATTGAAAAGTCACGGCGCCTAAAGATCCGAAGTATCGACCTATACCTGATCCGCCTCGGCATCCGCATTTTCAGCATCATCATTGCCATCGGGATTATGGTGCAGGGACTCCAGAGGCTCGGCTTCTCCGGGGCGACACTGCTCGCGGGGGCCAGTGTCTCCGGTCTCGCGGTCGCCTTGGCCGCCCAAAGTACACTCAAGAACGTGTTCGGAAGTATCATGCTCGTTCTCGACAAACCGTTTGTCATTGGAAACCGGATTAAGATCAAAAACTTTGACGGGATCGTGGAAGAAATCGGACTGCGATCCACCCGGCTACGCACGCTCGACGGACACGTAGTCTCCATCCCAAACGATGAACTCTCCTGTTCCGACATCGAGAACGTCAGCAGCCGCCCCTACATCAAGCGGGTGTTCAACATTACGCTACCCTATAGCACCTCTCCCGAAAAGATCGAAGAGGCGATGAACATCGTAAAATCAATCCTGGCGCTGCCCGCGAAGGAGGAAGCGAGTACGGACACCCCTTCCAGCGGAGACTCCGGGATCTCGACAAGCGACGAGAATTCGAAACAGGCCCCTCCGAGCAACGAACCCTTACACAAGCCGGATTTCACTCCGCAGGTCTATTTCAACGAACTGGCTGCGGACTCGCTCAATCTCATGGTAATCTACTGGTATTTCCCCGCCGAATACTGGGACTACCTCGCCCACGCCACCTGGGTCAATTCCGAGCTCGTGCGCCGCTTCAATGACGCGGGCATCGAATTCGCCTTTCCCACGCAAACAGTTGTACTCGAGAACGCCTCCAAACCCTCAGAAGAAGAGACCGCAGACTCATCAACAGCCGCCGTCGCACCTCGGGAAGCCTAGGTCTGCGACCCCGGCGGACTTTCCCTCCAGAAGCCCCGGAGAGCGAATACCGTACGGCATCCGCTCCCGGGCGCCGAAGAGAGATCCGATCACCTCAGGCGAGGTCCTCTTCCGGAAGGTCGCTGTACACTTGGAAGTCAGGATAGGCTTCGTTTCCGTGTTCGCCGATGTCCAAGCCCTCGATCTCTTCCTCAGCCGAAACCCGTAGACCCGTAGTCGCCTTAATCAGCTTAAAGCAAACCCAGGAAACGGGAAAGACAAAGAGGAAGACCGCGATCACCCCGACCAGCTGAACACCTAACTGAGCAGTGCCTCCGTAAAGGATTCCGTCAGAAACCAGCCCTGCGTCGATGGCCTGCGATCCGAAGACGCCAACCGACAAGGTTCCCCAAACCCCGCAAACCCCATGGACAGTCACCGCGCCGACTGGATCATCCACCCGGAGAACGCGTTCGATGAAGATCACCGAGAACACGGCGAGGACACCTCCGATCAATCCGACAAACATTGCCCCGATGATCGTCACACTCGCGCAGGATGCGGTAATACTGACCAACCCGGCGATACAGCCGTTTAGGGTCATTGATAGATCCGGCTTTCCGAACTTTAACCAAGTGGAAACAGCGGCTCCGATACAACCGGTCGAAGCGGCAATTAGGGTGACCATTGCAATATAGGCCATGGAGTTATCCGCGCCCAATGTCGAACCGGCGTTGAATCCGAACCACCCAAAAATCAGAATGAAGCAACCGAGTGCGGCCAACGGCATATTGTGCCCGGGAATGGGAAGCGGCTTACCCGATTCATCGTACTTGCCCAATCGAGCACCCAACACAATCGCACCAGCAAGTCCTGCCCATGCGCCAACCGAGTGCACTACTGTCGAACCAGCGAAGTCGCGCATCCCCAGCTCAACGAGCCATCCGCCACCAGACCAGATCCAGTGACCCACAACCGGATAAATCAAGCAGGTGACAACAAGGCTATAAAGAATATAGGCAATAAACTTCGTCCGTTCGGCCATGGCCCCGGAAGCGATCGTCGCCGCAGTCGCGGCAAACACGACTTGGAACAACCACTCGGCGGCTACCAAATTGCTCGCTGCCGTATCGGTATTGGAGAGAAGCGCGTCACCCATAAAGAGGAAGCCGGAATCCCATCCGATGAACCCTCCCACACTGGCGCCATACATCAGCGAGTAACCAACAATCGCAAACCCCACTACAGCAAAGCTGAAATCGAGCACGTTCTTCATCATAATGTTGCAGGTATTCTTGGCTCGAGTGAGGCCACTCTCCAGAAGGGCAAACCCGGCCTGCATGAAAAACACCAGAAAGGCCGCCACCATATACCAAATGATATCCCCTGTAATTTTGGGAAGAGCCACGACGGCCTCCACCGATTCCTCCTGTGCTCGCAAAAGGCCTGAGCTACACAGCAAGACTAAAACGATTACCGATGGGAGATGGAAGAATCCCAGTGAGCGTGTACGAATCAATGACTTCATGAATGCGTTGTTGGATCAGTTCAATGTGGTTGGCGATTGCTTCAGGTGGCCGAACAGGACTCCTGAAGCGGAAAAAATGCTTCGTCAGCTGTACTTTCGATGAGGTGCTCAGAGATCGTATTCTGGGTCTCCAGATTCCGAAGAGTCTCGGCAGAAAGAATCCGCTCCTGCCCGAGCGCGATCGAGTTCCGCAGTACTTGAACCAATCGCTTGTAGCTAAACTCAGCGCGATTCTCCTCTAAGTAGCGGAGAGCCTCCGGTGCTATCTCTTTCACAACGAGAAAGGGATGGGCCATGGTCAGGCCCGAGAGGAATCCGTTCACAATCGGACGGACGTCTTCCAGACGATAAGCCAAGGGCGGCAACTCAAGTTGCACACTCTTTTTCACTAGGTCTGCAAACACGCCCACGGTCTCCTCGTATAGAAAACCGGCACCTGCCTCCTGACCTAGAATCAGCCGTAAATGTGGATTGCGGATGTTCTCCATGTTTTCAACAAACTGGAGAAGCTCTCGAAGTGATTCGGCCGAAGCTTCATCGCATCCCTCAATGTAGCAGAGCCTGGGTTTCCCCGCATCTTTGGCTTTCTTCTCAATCCTGTGCAGCAAATCGAGGGAAACTTCATCGCCGGAAACGATGTGAAGCATCTCTTCATCCCCATGAATTTGATACTGTATCTCCCTCGCAGCGAGGATCAGCTCCGCGCCTTCTTCACCGGAGAGTATCATCACAGTTTCAAAGGAGAGGGATTCTATGAGCTTCTTTCCAAAATCACGAGAAACCGGACTGACTGCCGTGATGTAACGAAATGATTTCTCAACCGCACTCGCACCCGGCAACTTCGACCTACCCGTCAGGGTTCTGGCTCCGGCCGACGGATTGAAGGCGCGCCGAAATCCTCTCGCACCACTCTTCCCAACAGATGCAGGCGACTTATTCTGCGCCACTCGAATTTCCCCGAGCATACTTTTCAAGCGAGCCTTTGCCCGGCCTGCTTGAGGCGGGAGAAGAAGATAGTGCTTGAGACCATCAACTTTCCCACTCTGATCATTCATCAAATCCGGTTCATATTCTTCGAACCCAATTAAAGTCCTCTCCGGAAATTCATCCTTCAGTCGCGCAAAGCAGTCCTGGCCGTCTGATAGCTTGGCATGCAAGTCGAAGAGGATCGGTTCACTCTCTTTTCCCTCCTGACGCAAGGAAGCGACATAGCTCTCGCAGTCATCGTGGAACACGGCACTTCTCCCCAATTCTCTGAGTAAGAGTGAAAGGCGACTCCGAGTCCGGTTCCTCTGAACAAGCACGTGAATCATGAAGCGTCAGTTCGTTCTCAGAGAAATGGTTCGCGCGGGTTTAATACTGATTTCCCCGAAAACAACGAGCAGGTCGTGGGCGGACCACTCTCTTCCGTTGAGCCGGTACGACGGGAGCGGATTGCGTCTCGGCGGAGTCTTTCGGTGCTTCCGGAGAAGGCAGCCCGGGCTCGGCTGGCTCAGGCTCTTTCGCAAGTTCTGCGCGCAACTGGCCAATCACCTTTGGCGTAATGTGCTTGAGAACGAGGTTCGTCACCATGCGCAAGGAAACCAGATTCACCGTCGGCTCCACGATGACCATCAAATAGACCGAACGACTTCGCCGCAGTTGAATGTACTTTTGCGGAAATTTCAGCAGGTAATCATCGCACGGCAGATAATTTGAGTCGACCGCTTCGAACATCGCCATCACTCGACGGGACAAGTCGTCAAAAAAATCATCGAGAAAAAAGTCCGGGAGTGCGTTTTGCAGAACCGCCCCCTTTTTATCCATGATGCAAGCACCATCAACGTCCGGTAGTTCTAATACGTTTTTTATAATTTTTTCAATCATTCATCACTCCTGGTCGATCAGTTCGCTCAAAATTTGTTCTGTACTAGCACGACTGGTACACAGAATTCCGAGACTACTTTCTTCCTGGGGTATGCAGATTGCGGTGGTATTGGTGCCCACTAAATGGACTTCTTCAACGGCATCCAGACCAAAGGGCTCCCCGATCATATTGGCTATCTGGGCGGTATAACCAAGGATTTGGCCGAAGACCTCGAGGTCATCTCCGGTGGCTTCCAGGATCGACCCGCTGGCCGAGCACTCGATGGATCCAATGTAGCCGAGCCGGCTTAGGTGTTCGGTATTCGCATCTTTAAACATGGCTCAACTAGGGGAGCATAATGAATGCCAATCGATCCCACCCAAATCACAGCCAACACGATCAAACAGGACAAAACGGATGGGTTTCGGCCCAATAATCGTATTCAGAATACCGATATAAATAACGACCCCATTTCCTCCAAACCGTACATGGCGTAAATAGAACGTTATTTTTTCAGAAAAGAAAGTCAGCCCGGAGAGAGGCATGAAATCCCTGCTCTCTCCATGATGGAAGATCGCCGGCGGATTCGTAGGGAAATTTCAATACACCTACAGATCGGGACCCGCTCATGCCGAAACGGATCCGCGTCCCTCGAATTACAGCCGACTCCCCCCTCATCCGCGAAGCCGGACTCATTCAGTAGCCCCGGGAAGCGATATCTATAGCTCGGCTGCTCTCTTTGTACCCCGGACACCCCAGTATAGATTCGAAGACATTGGCCATTTTTAAGATCGCCGCGAAGGATCCCCGGGCCTACATTGTCATTTTAGAACCATTCCAAACAATGTCTCATTCATTCCAAGAGTCAAAGATGCCTGCAGCCGGAAAGAGCTGGCAGGAGACTCTTGCGGAATTCCTCCGGACGAAAGGAAACCTCGAAGCAATCCTCGTAAAGCCTGAGGAACGCCTGATCGCGGTGGCGACTCTCGGAACATCCGATGACGGCGAACTGGAGTCCTTACTGCGGGAAACCCTCTCCCGGGTCATCGACGATCTCGAATCGGAACGCGACCCAACGAAGTGGAAGATGTTCCCCGTGAACCGGAATCAAGGAATTCTGGTCAAGAATATCGACGGTCAACTTTTGTTTGAAAAGGAGAGTTGTCCGACGGCCCCGCAATTCTGGAAGTGGCGAGAGTTCTCCTGGCCCGAGGAGGAGGATCTAGAGGAAGAATCGACAGGAGAGGAATGGCGATTCCTCGCGATCATGGCCGGGATATGCGGCATTAGCCTGGGTCTTGGATTCATTCTACAAAAGGCGGGGACGATCTCCTTCCCGATTGCCATCGGGTTCTACGCCGTCTCCATGATCGCCGGTGGATGGGATGCGGCAATCGACACTTTCCACAAAGTACGGCGGGGAGTCCTCGACATTCACTTCCTCATGTTGGCTGTAGCGATAGGAGCCACTTCAATCGGTGCCTATATAGAAGGCGCACTCCTGCTCTTCCTCTTTTCGCTGTCGGGAGCCCTCGAACACTTCGCGGTCTACCGCACCCATCGCGAGATTGGATCACTGGTAGCCAACGCCCCAAAGACGGCGCGAGTGGTCCAAGCAGAAGACCGGCTCGAGACCGTCCCGATCGGAGAAGTCGAGGTCGGTCAGATCGTACAGGTCAAACCGGATGAGCTCTTCCCTATCGACGGGACTTTGATTTCAGGAAAAACAGCTGCCGACGAAGCCAACCTCACCGGAGAATCGGTTCCGGTTGAAAAAGAAAGCGGTGACAAGATTTTCGGGGGCACCCTAAACCTCTGGGGCTCCGTCCAGATTAGAGTCACCCGACGGGCCGAGGACAGTTCCCTCCAGAAAATCATTCGACTGATCCATCAGGCTCAAAAGCAGCGTGCACCCAGCCAGCGGTTCACCGATCGATTCGGGACTCACTACACCTACCTAGTCCTCGCGGCCACGACCCTAGTATTCCTTGGGTGGTGGCTATTCATGGGGTTGCCCCCTTTTGTAGGAGACGAGAGCAACCCATCAGCTTTCTACCGGGCCATGACTTTTCTCGTCGTAGCGAGCCCCTGCGCCCTAGTTCTTTCAATCCCCTCTGCAATTCTCGCCTGCATCGCTCGCGGGGCACGGATGGGAGTCCTCTTTCGCGGCGGTGCCCCGATCGAGAAACTCGCGGAGATCGATTGCGTGGCTCTCGATAAAACGGGAACTCTGACCACTGGGGAGCTAGAGGTGATCGGCGCCGAGAGTTTTCCTCCCGGATCCGAGGACTTTATCCTTCAAACCGCCTACTCACTGGAACGAAATTCAAACCACCCCATCGCTCGAGCCATCACCCATTATGGGGAGTTACACGGCCTTCAATCCACGGCAGTGACTGACTTCCAATCGATTAGCGGTCATGGGCTCCGTGCGGTTTCGGACGACGAAGTGTGCTTTCTCGGGCGCCGCGAACTCTTTGCCCGAGACGATCTTGCGGAGGTCTTGAACGAGATCCCAGATCCGCCGCCAGCGATCACGGAAGTCTGGGTGGTCCACCGAGGTCTGATTGGTCGAGTCCTCCTCCAGGATCGCATCCGCTCTCAATCGGCCCAAGTTCTCGAACGATTCCACGAACAGGGGATTCGCACCATCATGCTCACCGGGGATCGCCGATCGACCGCAGAGGTTGTCGGCCGAAAGATCGGGATTCAGGAAGTCCGGGCCGGCCTCCTACCCGAAGATAAAGTACAGGCCATTCTCGACCTCAAGGCCGAAGGGCGCAAAGTCGCGATGGTTGGCGACGGGGTCAATGACGCACCCAGCCTAGCCGCGGCCTATGTCTCTGCAGGGATGGGCGCAAGGGGCAGCGACGCAGCACTCGAACAATCTGAGATCGTACTCATGAACGACCGGATTGAGAAATTCCTCGATGCATTTCTTCTCAGCCGTTACGCGAAAAATGTCATTCGCTGGAACCTCGTCATCGCGCTCGGCACGGTGGTTATCATGATGACCACCTCAATCCTCGGACTCATTCCACTCACCGTAGGCGTCGTGGCCCACGAGGGCAGTACGGTCCTCGTCTGCCTCAATAGTCTAAGGCTCCTGTTCGTCGGACTGCGGTCCGACCGGGCGACAAGAGAGAGCGAATAAGCCGGCGCCCCTCAATCAAAGAGAGCTCTTCTTGTATTTCAGAAGGAGATCTCTCGGAATATGGCAGGGGTCTTCTGGGTTGCGGGTCAATCGATCCTGGTGCTCTTCGGCACTCCTCACGTAATTCGATAAAGGCAACACCTCGACAACAATCTGATCCCGATCTCCCCTCATCCAAAGATAGGCCCTAGCCTGTTCCAAGTGGATCGTATTCAAGCTGTAGACGCCTGTCCGGTACTTCGGGCCGACATCATTGCCCTGCCGATTGCGACTATAGGGATCGATGATCTCGAAGAAATAGCCCATCAACTCTTTCACGGAGAGCCGCGTTGAATCAAACCGCGTTCTGACACACTCGGCATACCCATCGTAATCGCCATCCCGATCACAGGATGTTCCATTCGCTCGACCGGCCTCGGTATCCAAAACACCGGGCAAATGACGCAGGAATTCCTGCACTCCCCAAAGACAACCGCCCGCTAGATAGATCTCCTCCTCCACGCCGACAAACTGTCGGACCGGACTCGAAGTTTCAAGACGTTCGCTGAACAACGATTCCTCCAGATCGCCAGGCGGCACGAGGCGATGCCAAAAGTCGCCGCTGCCCCCATTCTCCTCCCCGCCTCCAATGAGCCAGCAAATTCTATTGCTCTTACTCCGCTCCACTACTGGAATAAAACTCCAACCTTCCTCGATTTCACCTATGCAAACGCTTTCTATCAGAACCCTAATTCGAACCGGATTGATTCTCGTCCTCGCCACAACTTTGCGAGCAGAGGAGGACCCACAAGCCATTTTCATGGAACAACTGCAGGACAACCCTCAGGAGTTCGAAGAGATCCAACTCAGCCCGAACGGAACTCCAACCGACTTTGCGGTCCAGCTCGGGGAGTCCGTATTAACCCTGAGAGATGGGAGCACTATCGACGGATTTCGCTTCACCGCTCCCGAAAACGCGGACTCCATGGAATTCGTGTGGTATTTCAACGCACCCAACAGTTGGGCGAACTGGTACCTCTGCCCAGCGAAAGGAGAATTCAAACCGAGTTTCAGGTCCTGGCTACCCGCCGATAAACTCTATGAGAAATTTGATGAGTCCTACGGCGATGATCGGTTCCGGACACTCCAAACTCTCGAATCTGGATACTTCGTCCCCGGTGAGGAATACATCCTCTGGTTTCGGCAAATGGAGAAAGACAACGGTACGGTCTCCGGGCGCATACTGCTCACCGAATCCGAGGAAGAATGGGACTACGCTACAATCGAAGAGATCCTAGAACTACATCCACTACCGGTCGAAGCGCAAGCCGAGGTCCTCGGCGGCAAGGGGGCAGAGATTCTCCTCAACCCCGAATGGTTTACTCGCGCCTACGCCGAAAACCGAATCAACGACTCCTTCGAAAACATCCGATCCACACAAAGGTTCAGGGACGGATTCTTCATTACAATGGAGACGGCGATCCCGCCCTGCAAAACGACTCCATCATTTACCGCCATTCGGGAGACCTACGGGACACCGGACTTCATTCAAAGCAGTGAGGAACGAAAACTCCTCTTCGGTGACAGCGAAAGCGACGAGGAGCCCAATGTCATCACGTACATCTACGATTATTTCGGATTTGAGGTAGACCCGGAAGACCCCGAAGCGAAAGTTCTGCGAGTCGTCACCTACGGGTACGACCTGTCCGTCCTCAATCCAGAGAGTGATGAACCCACATTCCGCAGACTCTCCATCAAGAACCTAACCGTATTTTACAATGAGGGCCAAGAGGTCGGCCGTTTGTACTTTTTCCTCGAGGGGCAAAAAGATCCCATAGTGATTCAAGAACCCCCTGTCGGCCGATACGAGCGAGGGGATCAAGTACTGGAATTTCTCGGTGAAGGAAAATGGACTGAGACTACGTATTTCGAGGATGGATCCGTCGCTAAAGAAGCTCTGCTGGAAGCCAATCAATTAAACGGAGAAACCACGGTGTACTACCCCGACGGAACTCCTCGCTTCGTCATAGACTATAAGGACGGTGCCATTGACGGAAAGGTGGTTGAATACTCGTGGTCCGGCAAAAAGATCAAAGAATCGGTTTACAAAAACAATAAACGCGTAGCCGAGTAACCTCCGTTCGCCAAGGAGCTCTGTATTGTCCGTATAAATACCTACTCGGCGGAGATTTCTCGAACAACCGTCCAAGAAAAAGGGGAGACCCATCCGGCCTCCCCTTTTTCGTAAAAGTGATCGGTTACACTGACTCAACCGATCTGCTCGAGAATGGCTTCGACCATTCGCTCGGTTCCAACGGAATCCGCACCGAAGGCGATATCACCGGTTCGGATGCCCGACTTCACTACGTGGCTCACCGCAGCTTCAATCCGGTCAGCCGCAGAAGTTTCGCCGAAACTGTATCGCAACATCATCGCTGCGCTCAAAATCTGCGCGCACGGATTGGCCTTGTCCTGACCGACAATATCGGGGGCACTTCCACCTGCTGGCTCATAGAGTCCAAAGGGGAGGCCGTGAGCATTCTGTCCCTTACCAAGACTGGCTGAGGCCAACATTCCGATGGAACCACAAACCACTGCCAACTCGTCAGAGAGGATGTCGCCAAACATGTTTTCCGTGAACAACACATCGAATTGGTTCGGATTCGAAACCAACTGCATCGCGGCGTTGTCGACGTAGAGGTGGCTCAGCTCAAGTTCTGGATATTCTTTTTCAAAGAACTCGGTCACGGTCTTGCGCCATAGGACCGAGGTCTCCAGCACGTTGGCCTTGTCTACCGAACAAACTCGCCCGCCTCGCTCTTTTGCGGCAACTGCGGCAACCTCAGCAATCCGGCGAATCTCCGAAGCTCGGTAGACCATCGTGTCAATGGCCTCCACATCTCCATCTTCGAGGACCGTTGTGCTCTTGGGCTGACCGAAGTAGATCCCGCCGGTAAGCTCGCGAATGCAGACAATATCAATCCCTTGAGGGATGCGATCTTCACGCAACGGAGACGCTTCCAAAAGTTCAGGATAGAGCAACCCTGGACGCACGTTGGCGAAGAGAGAAAATTCTTTGCGAAGAGGCAGCAGCGCAGCCCGTTCCGGCTGCTCCTTGGGAGGTAGACTCTCCCACTTTGGGCCGCCCACGGAGCCAAACAAAATAGCCTCCGCACCGCGGCAACCCTCTTTTGTGGCTTCGGGAAGCGCTTCCCCGTGCTTATCGATGGCGGCACCGCCAACATCCCAAGTGGAGCAATCCAGGCCAAAACCTTCCTGCTCTGCGACTCGATTCAAGACAGCAAGAGCCCCCTTCATCACCTCAGGGCCGATTCCATCACCAGGAAGAACTGCGATTTTCAATGTCTTCATATTCCGGTTGTAGGGAGCAAATTTTCCGAGGGCGAGGGGTTTTTCTAAAATTTCGGACGGCGACCCCTGCCCGGCCTCCACTCACGGTTGCCAATCCCAACGGCGAAGTGCTCCAGCCCTCTTCTTCAGGTTGACTCCCTTCAACCGCGCTTCCCGATCTCAGAGCGGGTCGACTCCAAAGACCCTAATTCGCTCCTCTCGCGGCATCCGAGACCGCGAGAAAGGTTCGAGACCGCGAGCTACTGGTTCCCCGAAAGAAGTTCCTCGGCGTGAGAACGGGCAGTCTTCGATCTTCGATCCCCTAGCATCCGAGCGATCTCATCCACCCTCTCGCCCCGGTCGGCATCAAGTCCGCGCAGGGTGACAGAGGCCTGGTCCTCAGTCTGGTCCTTCGTGACCACGAAATGGCTACTCGCCATGGCGGCCACCTGTGGCAAGTGGGTGATCGTGAAAACCTGATTGTCTTCAGCGAGCCGCGACAACTCTCTGCCGATCTCGCGTCCAACCTCACCGCCAACATTGGCGTCAATCTCGTCAAAGACCAGAACCGCCGTGTGATCCACCGCGGCCAACACGGTTTTCAGAGCCAAGGTCACCCGGGCAATCTCCCCACTGGAGGCTACCTTGCCCAGGGGCATTGGCGCCTGACCGGCCGTTCCTGAGAATAAATATTCGCACATCGACGTGCCTCGCTCGCTCCACTCGGTCGAGTCCTCAACCTCGATTCGGAAGACAGGTTTCTTAAACCCGAGACGCGTCAACAACTCCTGGACCTTACTTCCCAAAGGACCGGCCACCGCTGCACGTTTCCGGGTCAACGCATCTCCCACTGCCTCCAATTTCTTCCGGAGAGCAGACTCTTCCTTCGCAAGTTTGGCCAAGGTCTCCTCAATGTTTCCGTGGGATTCCAATCGCTCCTCCATCGCTTCGCATTTCTCGAGAACGGCTTGAACGGATCCCCCGTGCCGACGACGGATCGCCATCCACAGCTTCATATTGCTCTCCACCTCCTCGATCTCGTAGGCATCTACCTCGAGGATGGAGCGCATGCTTTCCAATTCGCCGAAAAGGTCGTTCAACTCCACCATGAGTGCATCGAGTCGATCCATCTGCGAACCGATCTCCTCGGGCACCAACTCCCGCAGTTTATTACCGTAGCGATAGACATCCGACAGCCGGGCCGGGGCTCCCTTCGGACCGGACAGAGAATCTTCCAGCCCGCTCAAACGCTGATCGATCTCCCGTGCGTTGCTCACCCGGCGAAAATCGCCCTCCAACTTTTCGAGCCACTCTGGCGATATGTTGAGCATGCGAATTTCATCGATCTGTGACTTCAGGTAGACTTGCTCGTCCTCCGACAAACTTCCCTCGCCCTCGATTCGTTCGATCTTGTCCGTCAACTCGGACCACTGCCGGTACAACCCCGCAAAATCTTCGCGGAGGTCTTCATTCCCCGCAAATGCGTCCAGCAGATCCACCTGCGCCGATCGGTGGAAGAGTGCCAATGGTGCTTCGGGTCCGTGAAGCTCCAGCCAAATATCTCCCAATGCGGCCAATTGCCCGAGGGTGGCGATCTGCCCGTTGACCAAAATACGCTGGCCGCCGGCCGCCTGAATTTTCCGGGTAAGAACCAACTCCCCATCCTGCAATGGACGAAGCCCGGCCTCCTCCATCGCTTCTATCATGCGCGAGGGGTTCTGAAGGAACAGGCTGGCCTGCACCTCACAGGAATCGGCCCCGGAGCGGATCATGGATCGATCTGCTCGACGCCCCGACAACAAGGAGAGAGCCCCCATGATCACACTCTTTCCGGCGCCTGTCTCACCGGTCACCGCGGTAAAGCCCGGCTGACATTCCATCTCGACTGATTCAATCAGTGCGAGGTTTTCCACTTTCAGGTATTGGAGCATGCTTCTCTTCCGTAGTTTCCCTTCGAACGTTTCGCAAATCTCAATATCAAAGATCTACAGAATCCGCTGACAGCCTCACGAGAAATTTTGGGCAATCCAGCTAGCCACGGAAGACGCCGTTTTTGCGCGCAAGGTCGGATCACTCATCATGTGATCTCCCCCCTCAATCGAGACCAAGGTTACGTCGCCACCCCGCAACGACTGGATCTGCTCGGAATCCTCCGGCAAGACCACGTCGTCCTCGGTGCCATGAACGAGGAGCCAGGGGACCCGAACCTCTGAGGCTGCCGGCGCGACCGAAACCACCTTCTCGCAGAGGTCTTCCACAAAGGCCGAAGATAGCGGGCAATCTTCGTCCTCCCACATGAATCCCTCATCGGGAATCACGTCCCCGAACTCAGTCTCCGCAAACTTTCGGGTGCTGACCATTCCCGCCAGCGAGACCAACCCCACAATCCGTGCGTCACTTGCCGCACGGAGGACTCCTACAGCACCCCCCATACTATGACCGACATAGATAATGGATCTTCCGGCAGCGACCTGATTCAAAACAGCCCCCAAATCTTCGACCTCTTTCGAAATTGTCGCATCGCGAAACTCACCTTCCGAATCACCATTTCCCGCAAACGAGAAGCGCAGCGTGTCGAAGCCCGCTTCATTGATGGCCTTCGCGGTGTCCACGAGAATGGGGCGATCTTTGTTCGCCGTCACCCCATGGCCCATGACCACCAGATAGCCATTCTTGCGGTGCCCCGGTTTCGCCTGCTCAAAGACCGCGTCCAGGACTTCCCCTTTGGAATTTTCAATCGGCCCGGTCATCGGTCGGTCATTCGGGATTTAAAGGTCAGTTCGGCCACGGCGGACTTATCGAGATCACCCTTCCCCTGCGCTTTCAGCTTCTCATACTGGGCAAAAGTCGCGGCGGCGAGAGGCATCGGAATGCCTTGGGATTCCGCCAGCTGCAGCGCAATCCCACTGTCCTTTGCCGCGTGTGAGGCCGAGAAGTAGCAATCGTGATCACGCTCAATCATATCTTGAGCATCGGTTTCGAGGACTCGGGAATTTGCGCCAGTCTGGCTGAAAACGTCGCAGACCATTTTGAGGTCCAACCCCAGAGCATCGGCTAGCCCCAGTCCTTCCGCCAGGGCTGCGGTATTAATATTCATGACCATATTGACCAGTGCCTTCACCTGCGCGCCGCGACCCGTCTCCCCGACAAAATGGAGCGACTTACTCAAATCCTCGAGAACCGGTTGGTTACTATCGAAGACCTCACGATTTCCCGCCACGATCAGAAACAACTCTCCGTTGCGCGCCTGTGGGATACTCGAGGCCATACACGCCTCCAAAGTATTCGCGCCCACCTTGGCAGCCTCCCGCTCGACTCGCTCATGAGCTTCCGGGCTCAGAGTGGCACAATTGATAAAGGTCTTCCCGTCGGCCTCGGTCAGCAGATTGTTCTCGCCAAAGAAAATCGAATCCATCGCCGCATCATCGGTCACCACGGTAAAGATGACATCCGCCCGCGCCGTCACTTCGGCGAGAGTTTTCGCGGCATGCGCTCCCAATTCACCCGCGAGTTCCGCAGTCACCTCACCGCGAACATCGTACACTGCCGAGATCGAATAACCCTTGTCGTTCAGGCAACGAGCCATGTTGCTGCCCATGCGCCCCAAACCGACAAACCCAAATTTTTGCGTAGTACTCATTGATGAGGCGAACGGTATGGCGGAAGGATTGATGACGCAAGAAATCCCCCGTTTTCTCCCGACCGACCCACCCCGACCGCGTTCTTCCGAATGAGTTGCCCGGCGCTCACGGCCCCGACCTTTTACGGTCTTTCCTTTGACACCCCGACGGAACCCCTCAAAGCTTCCCAACGAACACTTGGGCACCAGAATCCGAACGAAATAGACGAAGTTAGTTATGTGTGGAATATGTGGAGAAATGGCATTCGGGGACCGTACGGTCGAAACGGCGGTACTTGATCGCATGTGCGTGGAGATGCAGCGGCGGGGGCCGGACGGAAGCGGCACCTGGTCTGCCAATCGGATTGCACTCGGACACCGGCGGTTAAAGATTATCGATCTCTCGGAAGCATCCCGCCAACCCATGGTCGATTCGGACCTCGGCCTCTCCATCGTTTTCAACGGGGCCATTTATAACTACAAAGAGCTTCGTGCAGAGCTCGAAGGCCTCGGCTACCGTTTCTTCAGCCACGGGGACACCGAGGTCATCCTCAAGTCCTATCATGCCTTTGGTGAAAATTTCGTCGAAAAGCTGAACGGGATGTTCGCCTTCGCGATCACCGAGCGCGAGACCGGCCGCTTGATCCTTGGCCGCGACCGACTCGGGATCAAACCGTTCTACTATTCTCTCACGGGCGATCGGCTCCGATTCTCCTCAAGCCTTCCCGCGATTGTCGCAGCTGGCGGAGTCGACACATCGATCAATCCAGTCGCCCTGCAATACTACCTCACCTTTCACTCGGTCGTCCCCGCACCACATACGATGCTCAACGGGGTCCGGAAGCTCCCTCCCGCAACCATCGCGATTGTCGAACCCGACGGGAAGATGAAGCGCCGGACGTACTGGTCAGTTCAATACGGTACCGACGACAGCCGCAAAGACTATTCCAAGGAAGATTGGATCGACGAAACTCTCGAGGTCATGCGGACCGCCGTCAAACGGCGTCTTGTGGCCGACGTTCCAGTCGGGGTTTTGCTCTCCGGGGGGCTCGACAGCAGCCTGATTGTCGGACTTCTCTGCGAGCACGACTCTTCGGCGGTGGAAACCTTTTCCATCGGTTTTGAATCGGTAAACAACGAGCAAGGGGACGAGTTCAAGTACTCCGACATCATCGTCGACCGTTTCCAAACGAGCCACCACAAGCTATTCATCGATTCGGCCCGCACCATCCCCGCACTCCGCGACTGCATTCGCCAAATGAGCGAACCGATGGTGAGCCACGACAATGTCGGGTTCTACCTTCTGTCGCAGGAGGTCAGCAAATTCGTCAAGGTGGTCCAAAGTGGACAGGGTGCCGACGAGGTCTTTGCCGGATATTTCTGGTACAAGAAAATGATGGAAAGTAGCAACGGTGTCGCCGACTACGCTTCCGTCTTCTTCGATCGCGAATACGCTGAGTACAGTCAGGTGGTAGCCGACCGCTACCGATGCGCGGACGACAATCCGCTCCAGTTTGTTCAGAACCATTTTGCTTCTCCGGGTGCCAGCCGTCCGGTCGATCAGGCACTTCGCCTCGACTCCAACATCATGCTGGTCGACGATCCGGTGAAGCGGGTCGACAACAACACCATGGCCGCAAGCCTGGAGGCACGGGTACCGTTCCTCGATCATGAGGTCGTCGAGTTTGCTGCAAAAATGCCGGCCGAGATGAAGGTGCCCGGCGACGGCAAATTTGCTCTCAAAGAAGCGGCTCGCAAGGTGATCCCGGCCGGGGTGATCGATCGCCCCAAGGGCTATTTCCCCGTTCCCGCCCTGAAATATCTCAAGGGCGATTTCCTCGAGATGACTCGCGAGGCCCTGATCAACGACACTGCCCGGCAGCGCGGCCTGTTCAATTCGGCCTACGTCGAGAAACTGCTGCAGGCCCCCGAAGATCACATCACCTCACTCGGAGGATCCAAACTCTACCAACTGGCGCTCTTGGAAATGTGGCTCCAGACTCATGACATCCATTAAACCCGCTGCCATGTCTGAAGAAATGAACTTCGGAGGAGTGACCCTCGAATGCGGTTGGGGGCGTCTCATTTTTGCCCACACCATTACTTCCCCGGCCTTGGTTGCACGAAAGGTACTGGAAGAACGGGAGGGCCAACGGGACATCGCCTTCTACCTGAACGATCCACACCTCGTCCTCAACGAGGCCCCTCAGGAGCTCTTCCTCGATCCTTCGATTACGTTCCGGCTTCAGTTTTCGAACTACACCAAGTCGGCCCGCTCATTGATCGGTTTCGAGGTAACCCCCATCCAGTCCAGGAAAGAGATCCGCGAGATGAACCGGATCTACATTTCCCACAAGATGGTTCCCGTGGATGAAGAACTGGTGTGGAAGGAGCGCAACAGCCCGAAATTCCAATACCTCGTCGCCCGCCGCCTCGAAGACGGCCACATTCTTGGCGTAGTTCTCGGCGTCGATCATCAGGCAAATTTTGACGATATCCAAAATGGCTCCAGCCTCTGGGCCCTTGCGGTGGACAAGCAGGGAGGTCTACCCGGCGTCGGAGAAGCTCTTGTACGCGAGACGATCGAAACCATGATCGAGCGCGGTCGCGCTCAACTGGATTTGTCCGTGATGCACGACAACGAGGGCGCCATCCAGCTCTACAAGAAGCTCGGTTTTGAGAAGGTCGCTGTCTTCGCGGTCAAATGCCGCAACTCCATCAATGAACGCCTATTCATTGGAGAACCTCCCGACCCCGAATTCAATCCGTACGCGGAGATCATCATCAACGAAGCACTGCGACGGGGTATCCGCGTGAGCAACACGGATCCGGCTCGCGGATTCTTCACCCTCAGCCTCGGGGGGCGCTCGATTACGTGCCGCGAATCGTTGACCGAGATGACATCTGCCATCGCGGTCATGCGTTGCGATGACAAATCGCTCACGCGGGAACTTCTGGCGGAAGCCGGACTCAAGGTGCCCGCCCAGCAATCATCGGGCAGTGCTGCACAGAACGAGAAATTCCTCGAGGAGCACAAGCGCATCGTAGTCAAACCCGCCCGCGGGGAACAGGGCTTCGGCGTTTCGGTCGACATCACTCAGGTGTCGGACATGGAGGACTCCATCTCCGAAGCCCGCGAAATTTGCGAACATGTGATCCTCGAATCGTTCGCCAAAGGCCGGGACCTGCGTATCATCGTCATCAATGGCGAGGTGATTGCAGCGGCGATTCGCAAACCCGCCGAGATCATGGGCACCGGCAAACATTCAGCCGAAGAGTTGATTGATCGGCTCTCCCGCCGACGGGCCGCCGCGACCGGGGGCGAAAGCAAAATTCCAAAGGACGAAGAAACCGAACGCTGCCTGCGGTCTTCCGGTCTCGCCTACGACTCGATTCCCGCAGAGGGCCAATTGGTCGTCGTGCGCAAGGCAGCCAACCTGCACACCGGGGGGACCATTCACGATGTCACCGAATCGTTGAACCCCACGCTTCGCGACGCGGCAATCCAAGCCGCCGCGGCCCTGTCGATTCCAGTTGTCGGGCTCGACTTTATCGTCCCGAGCGAGAATTCTTCAGAATACGTAATTATTGAAGCCAATGAACGGCCCGGGCTCGCCAACCACGAACCGCAACCGACCGCGCAGAAGCTCATCGATTTCCTCTTTCCACATTCCATCAAACCCACCGAAAATCGGTAATCTATGGATCCATCTCCCGACATTGATCAGGACTATCTTCAAGACATCCTTCTCCGGCTCCTCCGTATCCACAGCCCAACTGGATACACCGATCCGATTGTTCGTGAGATATGCAACGAGCTCGACGACCTTGGAATTGAGTTTGAACTCACTCGACGTGGCGCAATCCGCTCCACCCTACCCGGAAAGAAGAAGGGTCCCGACCGCGCAATCATCGGCCACCTCGATACCCTCGGGGCCATCGTCGCCGGCCTGAAAGAAAACGGTCGGCTGGCCATTGTCCCGGTCGGCACTTGGTCCGCCCGTTTCGCCGAGGGAGCGAGGGTCTCCATCTTCACCGACAATACCATCCTCCGGGGAACCATCCTCCCCCTCAAAGCTTCCGGTCATATTTTTAACACCGAGGTGGATACCCAGCCCTGCGCTTGGGACAATGTCGAAATTCGAGTAGACGCGCCCATTGAGGGCCTCGAAGATCTCCGCCGCCTCGGCATCAATATCGGCGATTTCGTTGGGGTCGACGCGATCGCGGAGTTTATGCCGAACGGCTACATCAATGCGCGCCACCTCGACGATAAAGCAGGTGTCGCCGCCCTTCTCGCTGCCGTTCGCTATCTGAAGACCAACGAGATTGAGCTTCCAGTCGACTTTCATGTTCTGTTCACCATTTCAGAGGAGGTCGGCTCAGGGGCCTCGGCGGTACTCCACGGGGACGTCGCCGAGATGGTCTCGATCGACAACGGAACGTGTGGACCGGGCCAGAATTCAAGCGAGTTCGGGGTGACCATCGCAGTAGCCGACTCGACAGGACCGTTCGACTACCACCTCACCCATCACTTACTCCACCTTTGCCAGAACGAGAAGATTCCCCATCAACGGGATGTCTTCCGCTACTATCGCTGCGACAGCGCTTCGGCCCTCGACGCGGGTAACGATATCCGCACTGCCCTCATCACGTTCGGGGTCGACGCCTCCCACGGGTACGAGCGGACCAATGTCCACGCTCTATTGAGCAACGCCCGACTCATCGTCGCATACGCCCGGAGCGAAATGATATTCCAGCATCAACGCGATTCGCTCGGCGATCTGCAGCACTTCCCTGAAACCCGCAGAGTGGACGTCGACTCCGTCGTCCAGGAAGAGAGTGAGCGAATCGTTCAAGAAACGCCCGAGGCCGTAATTCCCGACGAATCCGAGAAAAACGACTAGCCGCCCCACGAACAAAGAAGCGACCCGATGAACGATACGACAACCCATCTCCAAGAGATCAAAGACCGCGTTCTTCAGTTCGCAAACGAGCGGGATTGGGAGCAGTTTCATTCTCCCAAAAATCTTTCCATGGCCATCGCGGCCGAATCGGGCGAACTCCTCGAGCATTTCCTGTGGACGGAGTCCCATTCCTCCCGATCCGTTGTCGACGATCCCGAGAAGATCGAGAAAATCCGCGAGGAGCTGGCTGATATCGTCATCTACGCGATTGAATTCGCGAATATGACGGGTACAGATCTCGCCTCAACCATCGAAAAGAAAATGTTACACAACGCGGCAAAGTATCCTGTGGACAAAGCCAAAGGTAGGTCTGACAAATATACCGAACTGTGAATATATGGACATCCCAAAGATTTTGATTCTCTGCACCGGCAATTCCTGCCGCAGTCACATGGCCGAAGGCATCCTCCGCAACGCAGGAGGAGAACTGATCGAAGTATTCAGCGCTGGAGCCAAGCCCTCCGGCTACGTTCACCCGAAAGCGATCGAGGTCATGAACGAGATCGGGCTCGATATTTCGCACCACCGGTCGAAGCATCTCGAAGAGTTTCTCGATAGCGGAATCAACGTGGTCATCACCGTTTGCGACAACGCAGCGGAAGCCTGCCCGGTCTTTCCCGGCAATGTGACCCGCCACCATTGGTCTTTCCCGGATCCCGCTGATGCGACCGGAAGCGATGAAGAGGTTCTCGCCGTCTTCCGCGAAATCCGCGACCGGATTAAGATGGTCTTCGAAGCCTACGCCGACGGCATTCGCGACTCCCGTTCGGAGTAGCCTTCCGCGCGAAATACCCCCCTCCAATCAGTCTCCGACACTTCCAGCTCTCTGAGCGGCTGCAAGTATCCTCGACCACAACCGGGGCGACTACTGCGCGCGAATCGCGTTGAGCCCGCGATAAATCGCCTCATTCAACTTGGGCAACGGAATCGGCTTGGGGACAAAATCGTCGATGCCGTTTTTCAGAAGCTGCTCCCGGTGTTCATTGGAGACACCCGCAGTCTGA